>Ga0207682_10000340_pt1 | contig 21300 bp, 15 predicted proteins | sample KBSM63metaG_FD_184332 | JGI IMG/M metagenome (GOLD analysis project Ga0207682, IMG submission 184332) | Miscanthus rhizosphere microbial communities from Kellogg Biological Station, Michigan, USA - KBS M6-3 metaG (SPAdes) (version 2) | ecosystem: Host-associated > Plants > Roots > Rhizosphere >... | reverse complement strand
TTGTATGGCCAGCGTGGTGGCCGGATCGGTATTGAAAGTGCCACCGCCCAGCCCAAGCTGCACACCCCGCTTGATGTCGAGTGCAAAGGACGCCGTCGTTTTTAATATGCCGCCGCCGGTAAACGCCAGCTGGGCAGGCGTAAATGCGCCGGGGGCGTTCCCCAATGCAGAGTCGGTGGCGATCTGCAATGTGCCGCCGCCAATCGACGTTGCGCCATCGTAAGTATTGACGCCGCCAAGAATCAAGGTCCCGCTGCCCGCCTTGCCAACGCCGAAGCTTGACGCCCCGTCATTGATTACTCCGCTCAACGTCAGCGTGCCAGCGCCGCCAATGACGCTATTCGATCCTAAAGTCACTCCACCGCTTAACGATGCCGTCCCAATTCCGGTAATCGCGCCCACTCCGCCTACGCCGATTCCGTTCAGCGTCACGGCTTCGGCTCCGATAGCTACTCCGGCGATTTCCAGCGTAGCCCCGCTCGCAACAACTGTGCCTCCCGCCGTCGATCCGAGCGCGTTCGCATGTTGGGCGGACAGCGTGCCCGCGTTAATGGTCGTTACGCCGTCGTACGTATTATTCGCCGTCGATGTCAGTGTCAGCGTTCCCGACCCGTTCTTGGTCAGGCCGCCAGCGCCGCTGAACACGCCTGAGAAGGCCGCACTGTTTCCGCCATCGTCGATTATGCCCGTGCCCGTCAGCGTTACGGCGCGCGCCGAGGTCACGCCTGCGGTCGTCAGCAGCGTGCCGCCGCCAAATGCAATACCACCACCAACTCCGCCCAGTTGGTTGTCGTTCGAGATGGAGAGCGTCCCGGCGTTGATAGTCGTCCCGCCGTCATAAGTGTTCGCACTGGATAAAGTTACGGTGCCTGCACCCAGCTTGGTAACACCGAAGTTGCTCGCTCCGTCCGTGATCCCCGCGCTGATGACTAGCCCTGCGCCCGCCGAACTCACGTTCGAGTCGCCCAGCAGCGTCATACCGCCTGCCGACAACGTCCCGGCGCCTGCGGAGTTCGCAATCGTACCGCCATTGATCGTCACCGCATTGGTCACGTTAGCGCCGTTCACGACGTCCAGCGTGTTCGCTCCCACCGCGATCGTGCCCGTGCCGGCCGTGCCCACGCCGCTCACAGCCAGAGTCCCGCCGCTTATCGTCGTCCCGCCCGAATAATTGTTCGCCTGCGTCAGAGCGAGGCTGCCCGTGCCGCCTTTGAACAGACTTCCGAGGCCGGCATTGATTACCTGATTGAGGGTCGAAGCCGCGCCAACGCTCAGCGATATATTTGCGCCGGCGCCGGTTGCGCCGGCGATATTTCCGGTCCCGCCCGTACCGCCCGTCGCATTGAGTGTCCCGCCAAATGAAATACTGCCGCCGGCGGCTACAACCGTGATCGCGCCGGCCGCTCCCCCATCGCCACCCGTCTTACCTGCGTTCGCGCCCCCGGCACCACCGGTTGCGCCATTCGTCTGAACAGCACCAGCGAGGGTGACGTTTTGTCCCGCACCAAACGCCGTTACAGTAACCGCGCCCGAGCCGCCTGCGGCGCCGCCGTTGTTTGAGTTATCGCTGGCGGCTCCGCCCGCTCCACCTGAAGTGGAAATGGCGCCAACACTGATTGCGCCTCCATTACCCGAGGTGGTTGAAAGAATAACCGTGCCGCCGGTACCGCCCGTACCACCAGGATTGCTGCCGCCAGGATTGCCGCCGACGCCGCCAATTGCTGTGATAGCGCCTGCACTGATAGCACGTGCAGCTGTCGGCGCGGAGACTTGCAAAGTGACGCCGCCAGCGAGTCCGCCGGCATGCGCATTGGCGGTTCCGGAAATGCCCGGGCCGCCGGCCCCACCCGAACTATTAACGGTGCCTGTTGTAATCGCGCCATCGATGGTCGTTATATTTACGCTGCCGCCTGCGCCACCCGCGTTATCATTTGCGCCCGCACTACCCCGGGTATCGATTGTCCCTACGCTGATCGACCCGATGCCGGCGGCGACCGACAAAGTTACCGCGCCGCCCGCGCTATTTGCCGTCCCGATGGTTGTTGTGATGTTGCCGCCGCCGATAATGCTGCCTGTACCGGTCGGTGTGCCGCCGGGATCGTTGGCTGTCAACGTGACAATCCCGCCATTGGTGGTAATGCTGTTTGCAAGGTTGATATTATTTCCGGCCCGCCCGGTCAAACCGACTCCCGCGGTGGCGATATTCACGGCGACACCGAAATTAATGTCATGCGTGACTTGCAACATTACATTGGACCCCGCGCCGTTGATCAGGGCGACGTCGATAGTATTGCCAGCAATATTCGGATCAGCGAATTGATCAACGTCGGTCAGCGCGGTAAAAGTGCCGGCGCCGGATTGGATGTTGATATCCGCCGGGTCGAGCAGCCACATGCCTGCTGTTCCGTTCGAAGCCAACGTATTCACACTCCCGCGGATATCGAGGAAGTTGTGACCCGACGTTTCTACAAATCCGCCATTCCCCGATTGCGCTCCTCCGCGTGTCGTAATCGAACCGTAGAAGCGGGTCGTGTCATCGGACCACACGATAACCTTTCCCCCATCGCCATTCTGGATTGCGTCGGCACGAATAACTGCGTCAGGACCGACGTACGTGCGCCACGCATTTTGAACTTCAGGATTCTTGCCCTGATAATCCCCGCCGACCAGCACGGTGCCGCCACCCGTTGTGCCGGAAGCATTCACTACAGTCTCGCGAACCAGGCCCACGCGCGGCGCCAACAACCATACTTGTCCACCGGGGCCGTCATTGCCTTGCCCGTCGATCAAACCGGACGCAAGCAAAGTTCCTTCGCTCGACTGAATCTTCACGATGCCGCCGGAGCGGCCGCCAGCGAGGATCCGGCTCGCGTCGTCGAGCGTGATATCCGAGCGCGCGGCGATCTGGACATTTCCGCCTGCGCCATCGGTTCCTGTTGCATCGATGGTTGCCTGCGCGACGACCGTTCCTTGATCCGCCTGCACGGCGACGGTTCCGCCAGTCGTGCCGCTTGCGACTGCTTTGCTGCCGGCATCGAGCGTAACGCTTTCGCTGCCTTTGATCGAGACGCTGCCGTTGCCTTGTCCACCGCTCGCGCTCACTTGACCAGTCGAAGCCAGCGACGCACTCGTCGCCGCAGTCAAGGCGACCTCGCCCGCGCGACCCGTGGCGGCATTGGCGGTAACTGTTCCGGCGACTGCGACTGACCCGGCAGTGGAACTCAAGCTAACGCTGCCGCCTTCGATGCCGTTGGCAGCAATGGTTCCCGTCGACTCGACCGTCACGCCCTGCGGGGCAGCCATTGCGACCGTGCCGCCTGTCCCTTGTGCTGCGTTGGCTTCGACGGTGCCGGCTACGACGGCTTTGCCGGTTTCAGATTGAATAGAAATCGTGCCAGCGGTCGGACCGCTTGCGGTAGTCGTACTGCCCGCCTCCAGCGTGACGTCCTTCGTCGCTTTGAAAACGATTTTCCCGTTTTCACCACGCACGGCGGTGTTCGCATTGACGACGCCCGCTTGCTTGATCAGCCCGCCGTAGATACCAACCTTGCCACCCTGTGCAATTATCTGCCCGAGATTGACCACCTGATTGTCGGGTGCGGTAATCGTGACGCGGATGTCCGGCGAGCTGGAACTTACGAGCTCGACGCTCTTGCCGGCAGCGAGAATGATTTCGCCGCCATCGCTGCGGATAATTCCGGAATTGGCGATGTTGGGCGCGATCAGATAAATGCTGCCACCGGTCGGCGTTGTTATCTTTCCCTGGTTGGTTATGCCGCCAGCACCCTGGACTTCAGTGAAGCGGTCGCGGCCCGCCTTGAAATCGGCGTCCGACAATCCCAGCGTGGATACCACGAGGCCGCCGGTGTTGATCTGTGCGCCTGCGCCAAATACGACGCCGCTCGGATTGATGAGATACACCCGGCCGCCGGTCGCTCCGTTCGCTAACTGCGACTGCAGCGCGCCAAGGATGACGGACGGATTGCCAGCCGCCACCCGATTGAGGACCGTGCTCGACGCCGATTGCTGAATAAAGCGCGTGATTTCGCTGGCGCCAATCGAGAAGCCCTGCCAGTTGATAATCGCGCCCGGGGTGTTGGTGATCTGGAGCAGATTACCGTTGTAGTTGAAAAAGACCTGGCCGTTGATGACCGTCGGACCGTTCGGCAGAACCGGGCTGGCAGCGATCGCTGCTTCTGTCGTGAAGCAGGAAGCGACCGCCAGCGTGAGGAGGTTACGTTCCCAAGACTTGGGCTTCTTGCGGCTCAATTTCTTCATTGTTTTTTTCCCAAGCCGGCGAGTTCTGTGGCCGCCGGTCCATCGCTTTTCACTGCTCAAATACCTTCGCCGGAGCATCGAAAACGCACAGGTCAGCCTCCAGCCCCTCCTCAGGTTTTGGCTTGCGGCAAGAAACTGCATCAACTGTTTGAACCTAGTGCGATTTAGCTGGAGTGATGCACCGAGCCCCGGACTCGTGAGATTACCTCAATTACGCCGGCCAGAACCATCCCCAAATCGCACTAGAACAGGTTCTCAGGCAGGACATCGGCAGAACCCGCAGTCGCGCGCTGGACAGCGCAACTATTGGAAGGTCATGCTCTGCAAGAGCAGATCAATACAGTGCCTTGAAACGACTGAAGTGTCTGCCGTAGTCCGTCGCCGCAGGCGTTAATAAACGAATAACGCCGTCGCATGGAAAGTGTTGGAATTACGCCGGCCGTTTGGGAGCCCCGAATCGTGTCCGCCGTCATGTATGACTTGGGCATAATCCATACGCACGCTGAGCCGCTCGCGGAAAGTGAAGCGCAATCCGACGCCCATGCTGTCAATCCCGAGCCCGGTCTGCTCGCCGGGCTCGATGAAGTTTCGCGACAGATTCGCCGTGTCGTAAAAAGCCAGAAATCGCAGGCGCCCGCCTTCGAAACCGATTTTGCTCGCGACATCAGGCGTGATGAGCTCGACCGTGGCCTGATGGCCTTTGTCGTTCGAATAAACGCGTTCGTTAAATCCGCGCACGCTGTTCGCGCCGCCGACGCCGAATTGCTCGCCGGCGACCAGCGCGTTGCGGGTCGTTTGCGCATTCGCGGCCACACGCACGCTCCAGTCGGCCGGCAATAAGCGCTGGTAATTAAATCCGGCGCGCCATATCGTGTAATTCGCCGAAGCGCCGCCCCCTGAACCGCGCGAAGCCTTGAAATCGCTTTGCGCGGCGTCGTTGCCGCCTTCGAAAGGGTTATACGAAAGGCTCGTATAAAAATTAAGCGAATTGCGGTCGTTACGCAGCTCGCCTGAATACGCGATGCTGACCGGGTGCAGGGTGATGTCGGGCACCAGCGGGACGCCAGTCGTGGTCAGCACGCTATTCTGGAATGCCTTGTAGTCGATTCCGTAAGTGATTTTATGTTCGTAGTCTTCGATCCTGTTCAGGTTCATGTTGTAGCGCCCAAGCGCGATCAGGCCCGCGCCGCTGACGTTGAACAGTTGTTGCACGACGCCTGAATCGACGTCCGAATAGCCGAGAATCAAATCGATCGAATCGCCGCGCCCATAGAGCGGGATGTGATAACCCGCGCCCAACACCGTGACCTGACTCACATGTTCAGGGTTGGTGATGTACTGGAAAGTGAACTGGTGATCGCGGTCCCACAAATTCGAGTGCTGGAAGCCCATGCCCAGGCGATAAATCCCGGTTTGGCTCGTGCCGGTATTGTCGAGACTCAAGCTGTATTTGCGCGGGTTGTCGTCGACCAGCTTGATCGAGGCGTCGACTGTACCCTCAGTGCTGCCGGATTTCAGGGAAACCTGCGATTGCTTGACCGAACTCTCGTTGGCAACCCTCAGGCTGCGTGCGATCGCGAGTGAATTGGGAACTTGACCTTCCTGCAGCGACGGCACGCTCCTGCGCACGTTGGCGTCGCTGAAATACTCGTTACCCTGCACTTCGATCTTGCCGATCCGGGTTTCGGTTACCGCGAAGCGCACTTCGCCGCGCTCGAGCTCCTGTTCGGGCAGCGTCACCTGCACGACACCCCAGCCGCGTTTTTGGTAGGCGAGCTGGAGCGCTTCGAGCGCGCGTTGCACGTCCCCGAAATCTTTTTGCCTGCCGGTATACGGGGCCAGCGTATCGCTGATCGAAGCCGGACTGAGCAAGGTATTGCCCTCGACCACGTAGCGATCGATATCGAACTTGAGCGCCGCCGGCGCGGCAGTAGTTTCACTTGGTGCGGGTGGCTTGACTGCGGCAGGTACCGCTGGCTGGGACCCGATCACTGATGGCGACGCCGCAATCGGCTTGGCTTGGGAAACTTCGGTTATTCGCGCCGCAGACTCAGCCCCAACGGGCGCTGGCCGATCCTGCAACGGCCTGACTGACGCGCGCTCAGCTACAGGCTGTGCAGGCTCGCGCTGCGCAGTCCCCAAGGTTATGGCGCCTGCGAGGGGGTGAACTTCGACACCCGGCGGCGCGGCTTTTTCCGCTGGCCGTTCGACCGCATCTCGGTTGACGTCAAAGCGCGCCCCCGGCTGTTGCGCAAATGAGTAAATCGCGGACATGAGGGCGAGCCAACCCACAGCTAACCTCACCGTTTTGAGAAATTTACACGCCACCCGGTCCCCGATAATTATTATTTTGCTTCTTCCAATGGGCGCAAGAATGCTATTTTTTCATTATATAGCAATGAATTAAAAAACTATATTCAAGTGAATAATGACTCGACAGTGGGTCTCTTTCACTGCGAAAATGTTCTCTCTTTGCCAAATCATCCCCATTTCAGGCTGCCTCATGACAAAAACTACCAAGCATGGCCGACTCCTGATTCTTGGCTCGGGACCCGCCGGTTACTCGGCGGCGGTCTATGCCGCCCGCGCCAACTTGCAACCGGTATTGATCACGGGACTGGCTCAAGGCGGCCAGCTCATGACGACGACCGACGTCGACAACTGGCCGGCCGATGCGATGGGCGTGCAGGGTCCGGAGCTCATGGAACGCTTCCAGAAGCACGCCGAGCGATTCAAAACCGAGATTATTTTCGACCAGATACACACGGTTAAGCTCGGTGAAAAGCCGCTCACGCTGATTGGCGATAACAGCACGTATACCTGCGATGCGCTAATCATTGCCACGGGCGCCTCCGCGATGTACCTCGGCCTGCCGTCGGAGGAAGCTTTCATGGGACGCGGTGTTTCGGGCTGTGCCACGTGCGACGGGTTCTTTTACAAAGAGCAGGACGTCGCAGTGATTGGCGGCGGGAACACCGCGGTCGAAGAGGCGCTTTACCTCTCCAATATCGCGCGGCACGTTACCGTCGTGCACCGCCGCGACAAGTTCCGCGCCGAAGCAATTCTCGTGGACAAGCTCAAAGAAAAAGTCGCCGCCGGCAAAGCCACGCTGCTCTGGGACCACACGTTGGACGAGGTGCTCGGCGACCAGACGGGCGTGACCGGGATGCGCGTGAAAAGCACCAAAACCGGTGCGACCGCGGACCAGAAACTGCAGGGTGTTTTCATCGCGATAGGTCACCGGCCCAATACCGAAATCTTCGCCGACCAGCTCGAGATGAAAAACGGCTACATCATTACCCAGAGCGGGCTCAATGGTGGCGCGACCGCGACCAGCGTTCCCGGCGTATTTGCCGCCGGCGACGTGCAGGACCACGTGTATCGGCAGGCGGTAACGAGCGCGGGCACCGGCTGCATGGCGGCGCTCGACGCGCAGAAATATCTCGAGTCGCTCGCGAGCTAGATCGACCCTTGCCGACCATGGCGCACGCGGATAACCGGCATGCCAAAGCAACCCGCCAACCCCGGAGATGATGACGGCGACGTTTTCGCACAACTGTTTTCAAACGTCACGCCCCTGCCCGCTCACGGGCGCGTAATTCACGCGCCGACGCGGCGCCGGCCTATTCCGGAACAGCACCTGCGCGACGAACGCGCCGCGCTTGCAGACAGTCTCAGCGATCACATCGCATGGGATATAGGCACGGAAACCGGCGATCAGCTCGTGTATTTGCGCAACGGCCTCGCGCAACAAACGCTGAAAAAACTACGCCGCGGCCATTGGGTGATCCAGGCGGAACTTGACCTGCACGGCCACACGACGAGTGAAGCGCGCGAAAGCCTCGTGCAGTTTTTAAATGCCTGCCTGCGCCAGGGCGCGCGCTGCGTGCGCATCATTCACGGCAAAGGCTTGCGCTCTAAAAACCGCGAGCCGGTGCTCAAAACCAAAGTGGCGAACTGGCTGGTTCAGCGCGACGAGGTGCTGGCGTTTTGCCAGGCGCGCCAGGTGGACGGGGGCGGCGGCGCGGTGATGGTGCTGCTTAAGGCGGAGGCGAGAAAGCGAGCGTAACGGTAACCCGTTACCGTTTAGATCGCCGCTTCGTCGGTCTCGCCCGTGCGTATCCGGATGACCTGGTCGACGCTGGTCACGAAAATCTTGCCGTCACCGATCTTGCCGGTGCGCGCGGCCTTGACGATCGCATCGACGGCGCCCTCGAGCATGTTTTCCGCGATGACGACCTCGATTTTTACTTTCGGCAGAAAATCGACCACGTATTCGGCGCCGCGGTAAAGCTCGGTATGCCCTTTTTGCCGGCCGAAGCCTTTGACCTCGGTCACGGTAAGCCCGCTGACGCCGATTTCAGACAGCGCCTCGCGCACTTCGTCGAGTTTGAACGGCTTGAATATCGCTTCGATTTTCTTCATAGGTATGTGCTCCGCCTGTCATAACCGGTGGCGTCCGCGACCGATTTCCACGCCTAGTATAAGGCTTCGGGCGACCGATTAAAAATCGCCGGATTATTCGAACTGGTGCCGGTATTTGTTCGTAATCGGATACCGCCAGTCCTTGCCGAACCCGCGCGGCGTGATCCGGATGCCGATTGGCGACTGGCGGCGCTTGTATTCGCTGATCCGCAGGAGCTGGATGACGCGCTCGATGTCTTTGCGGCTATAGCCGTGCGCTTCGATTTCGCGCAATCCCTCGTTGTGCTCGACATAGGCTTCCATGATGCCGTCGAGCACGTCGTACGGCGGCAGGCTGTCCTGGTCGGTCTGGTCCGGTCGCAATTCCGCCGACGGCGCGCGTGTGATGACCCTTTCCGGGATCACCGGCGACAGGCTGTTGCGATAGTTGGAGAGGCGGTAGACCAGCATTTTGCTGATGTCTTTCAGCACGGCGAATCCGCCCGCCATGTCGCCGTACAGCGTCGCGTATCCCGTGCCCATTTCACTCTTGTTGCCCGTGGTGAGCACGATGGAACCCGATTTGTTGGACATGGCCATCAAGAGGGTCCCGCGTATACGCGACTGCAGATTTTCCTCGGTGGTGTCGGGCGGCAAACCGGTGAATTGCGGCGCGAGCGCCGTCATGAATGCATCGAACATCGGCTTGATGGCAATTTCCGAATAGCGCATGCCGAGCGCTTTGGCTTCCTCATGCGCATCGTCGCGGCTCATGCCGGCCGTATATTGCGATGGCATCATCACCGCATGCACCTTGTCCGCGCCGAGCGCATCCGCGGCAATCGCCGCCGTGAGCGCCGAATCAATGCCGCCGGACAAGCCAAGGAGCACGCCGGGAAAACCGTTTTTCGTCACATAATCGCGCACGCCGAGACACAGCGCATCGTAAACATCGGCCTCTACCGAGCGCTCGGGGCTTATCTCGCCCGGCAGCGGGTCGCCATTCTCGATGGTGAGGAACGCCAGCGCTTCCTTGAACATCGGTAGCTGATGCGTGACGACGCCGGCGCGATTCAGCGCAAACGACGCGCCATCGAAGACCAGCTCGTCCTGGCCGCCGACCATGTTGGCATAGATCAACGGAATTCCATTTTCCGCGACGCGTTCGCGCATCACGTCGTAACGGGTGTGTTGCTTGCGCAGATGATAAGGCGACGCATTCAATACGAGCAGAACCTGGGCGCCGGCGGCACGCGCGGCGCGCGGCGCAAACGGATCCCAGGTGTCTTCACAGATGTTGATGCCCAGCGTCTTGCCATTGATCTGAAAAACACACGGCTTGTCGTCCGACTCAAAATAGCGCTCTTCGTCGAATACCGTGTAATTGGGTAGCGCATGCTTGTGATAGGTCGCGACGATGTGGCCGTCCTGAATGATCGACGCCGCGTTATAGCGCTGGCGGCCGTCCTGATGCGGATGGCCGACGACCGCCGTGATGCCTTTGATCTGCGCGGCGAGCTGCCGCAATGCGGAGTCGCAGCTGCGGTAAAAATCATCGCGCAGGAGCAGGTCTTCCGGCGGATAACCACACAGCGCGAGTTCCGGCGTGAGCAGCACGTCAGCGGCTTCGGCGCGCGCGCGCTGCGCGAAATCGAGGATGCGCGCGGCGTTCCCGGCGAGATCGCCGACCGTACAATTGATTTGAGCAATCGCGATTTTCATCTCGCTAATATATCATCAGGCTCAACGATTCGTTGTCAGTCCGCGCCTAACCTCCAGTGAAATCAGCCGAATCCGTCGTCGAAGTGCACGACTCGCTTACCCCGTTCGCGGCGCGCGAGTGGAACCGGCTCGCGGGCGACGATCCGCTGCTGCGCCACGAATTTCTGCACGCGCTGCACGAAACCGGTTGTGCGAGCGCCAGAACGGGCTGGGCGCCGCAATTTCTGGTCCTGCGTGAACAGGGCGAACTCGCCGGCGCGATGCCGCTGTACCTGAAGACCCACTCGTACGGCGAATACGTGTTCGACTGGGCGTGGGCCGACGCGTACCAGCGCCACGGGCTTGCGTACTATCCGAAACTGCTGAGCGCGATCCCCTTTACGCCAGTCATGGGCCGCCGGATGCTCGCCGGCACGACGCGCCAGCGAAATCTGCTCGCCAACGCCGCGCTCGAACTGGCGCGCGCGACCCGCGTTTCGTCGCTGCACTGCCTCTATCCCGTCATCGAACAGGCGGATGAACTGCGCGAATGTGGCATGACCTTGCGCCAGGGGGTGCAATTCCACTGGCGCAATGACAACTACGCGGACTTCGATGCCTTTCTTGCCACTTTCAATCATGCCAAGCGCAAGAAGATCAAGCAGGAACGTCGGCGCGTGCGTGATGCGGGCATCGTGTTCGAATGGTTTCCGGGCCCGGCGATCACGGATGCGTTATGGATCTTTTTCAACCGCTGTTATCGCGAAACCTATCGACAGCATCATTCGACGCCTTACCTCAACCTCGATTTCTTCCGCGCCCTGGGCCGCGGCATGCCGGAAAACCTCGTGCTGATCGTCGCAAAGCGCGAAGGTTATCCGATCGCCGCATCGCTCAATGTGCACAACGGCAATCGGCTGTGCGGGCGCTACTGGGGGGCGCTCGAGTTCCACCCGTCGCTGCATTTCGAAACGTGCTATTACCAGGTAATCGAATTCTGCATCGCGCAGCGCATCGGGGTCTTCGAGGGCGGCGCGCAGGGCGAGCACAAAATCGCGCGTGGCTTGCTGCCGGTGGAAACCCGCTCGGCGCACTGGCTCGCGCATCCGCAATTTGCGGCGGCGATCGAGGATTTTCTGCGGCGCGAGACGCGCGGCATAGCAGTCTATCTCGATGAGTTGAACGAGCGCTCGCCGTTCAAGCAGGGCCACGCGGGAAACGACGCGCAATAAAAAAGCGCACCCTTGCGGGCGCGCCTTAGTATTTCACGCTGACGCGTTTATTTTTTGGTGTCGGCGGGTGCCGGCGCCGCTGCAGGGGCGGCCGGCGCGGGCGCAGCCGCAGGTTTGGGTGCAGCCGGCGGCTGAGCGAGGCCCAGATCGGCCAGCAGGCGCTGGGTGGCCGTCTGGATATTTTTCTCCTTGTCCGGCCAGCTCTGCTTCAGGCTGTCGAGCAGCTCTTTGACTTTGGCGGCGTTCGGCGCGGCGGCGCCGAGTTCGGCCGCCATCGCGTCCATTTCGGAGTCCATCGACGCGCGCACGCCATCGAGCGAAGCACGGAAACCGTCGCGCACGGCCAGAATTGCCCGCGCGCTGTCGAGCGTTTTGGCGCCGTCGTCAGTCACGGGGGGCGTAGCAGCCGGCTGTCCGGCGGCGGGTGCGGCCGGCGTTGCTGCGGGGGCCGCTGCGGGCGCGACGGCAGCGCCGGCAGCCATCACGAGCTTGCCCAGATCCTTGCCGTATTTCTTCGAGGCTTCATCGTTCGTTTTGCGCAACCGATCCGCAGCCTGCACTGCCTGCTCTTTTTCCTGCGCGGTCACGGCCAGCTTCTGGTTCGCCTCATCGACCTGCAGCATCCCCCAGCCTGCGCCGCCAGCGGCACCGATGATCAACGCCACCAGCCCGACGATTATCAATTTGCCCATTATCGTTTCTCCCATGTATGCATCATTATCATGTATCGCCGGATTCGAAACGTCCGGCTCCGCGCACTGCAGTGCATAAATAATATCACGCGCTGCGAATCCGCAATGTGACAAACGGCCGCCAACCGGCTGAAGCCGCGCGCGCGCATTTTTCAACTTCGGCGTATTACCGTATAGTAGCCCGCCTCAGCATCTGCCGATCAAACACCTCTTGAAGTTCTGCAGCAACTGCGGCGCCACCGTCGAACAGCGCGTACCCGAAGGCGATTCGCTGCCGCGGTTCGTGTGCAGCGCGTGCGGCGTCATTCATTATCAAAACCCGCGCATGATAGTGGGCTGCATTCCCGAATGGGAAGACCGGATCCTATTGTGCCGGCGCGCGATCGAGCCGCGGCACGGCCTGTGGACGGTACCCGCGGGATTTATGGAAAACGGCGAAACGACTTTTCAAGGCGCGGCGCGCGAGACGCTTGAAGAAGCCAACGCGCGGGTCGAGGTCGGCCAGCTCTATGCGCTCTACAACATCCCGCACATCAATCAGGTCTACATCCTGTTTCGTGCGCGGCTGCTCGATCTCGACTTCAGCGCGGGCGCCGAAACGCTCGAAACCGCGTTATTCGCGGAGCGCGACATCCCTTGGGAAAAACTGGCGTTTGCGACGGTGCGCAACACTCTCACCCATTACTACAGCGACCGCGCCGCGGGCGAATACAAGTTTCACATGGGAACAATAGAGCCGCTCGCGCGGCCTTCGCGAACGTGACGCTCTGAATTTCCTCCGCGCGCTCAGGCCGCGCGCAAGGCGTCGATGATCGGCAGTTTCGCCGCGCGCATCGCCGGCAGGAAGCCGCCGACCACCCCCATGATCAGCGCAAAAGCGAACGTCTTCAGCGTGATGCCGGGCGTCAGGGTGAAACTGAACGCGAGCTCGGAGAATGATTGCCAGTTCATGGTCGAGATCGTAAAAAACTGCATGAACGACGCCAGGAACAAGCCCACGCCGCCGCCAACCAATCCCAGCAGGATCGCCTCGAACATGAAGGCGGCCATCACGCTGCGCTGGCGGAAACCCAGCGCGCGCAAGGTGCCTATTTCGGCGGTGCGGCTGGCGACTGAAGCGTACATCGTAATCATCGCGCCGATGATTGCGCCCACCGAGAATATGATGGAGAGCGTAAGTCCCAGATAGCGGATGAAGTTCGCGAGCACCTCGGACTGGTCCGCGTAAAAAATCGTCTCGCGCTTGGCTTCGACGGTCAGCCGCTGGTCGCTTTCCAGGCGCGTCTTCAATTCGTTGAACCGGGCCGGATCGTTGAGCTTGACGAGCAATGCCGAATAGATCGGCCGCCGGAAGGCCTGCATCAACTGGTCGGCGTCGCCCCAGATTTCGGAGTCGAAGCCGCTTTTGCCCGCGTCGAAAGTACCGACGACCAGCCATTCGCGCTGGCCGAACCACAGGGTTTCGCCGATACCGGCCCCCTTGAAGCGCTCCGCCGCGTTGCGCCCCGCGACGATTTCGGACGAGCCCGGACGAAACATGCGGCCCGCGGTTATTTTCACCTGCGGCCGCAGCGTCAGGCCGCGCGGCGCGACGCCGCGCACCATGACGTTGGTCGGCTTGTCCGAGTCGCGCTTGTTGAGATTGACCAGCACGATCGTTTCTTTGGAGACCATGCGCTCGCCGTCCGCGCCGAACGCCACCTCCGGCTGGCTTTCGATCAGCGCGGCCTGCACGCGGTCGATCGCGCTCTGCACCTCGGTCTGCGCCGAGCGCCGTATCACGACCACGTTGTCGTACGACCCCGTTTCGACCAGCGTCTTGCGCAGCCCCTCTTCCAGCATCAGCACCGTCGCGAATACGAACACGACGAGCGCCATGCCGCCGGCAGTCAACACCGTCGTGAGCTTGCGCGCCCACAGGTTGCGCAGCGTGTAGGAAAACGGGATTTTCATCAGCCGACGCTGCGCAACCCGTCGACGATGCGAATGTGCGCGGCGCGCACGCAAGGCAGCAGGGCCGCCACCGCGCCCACGATCACGCCTGCCGCAATCTGCATGTAGACCGTCTCGGGCACGACGAAAAACACCGGGAACAGCGTTCCCATCGACTTGCCGAATTTGTCCGCGACCGGAAACGTGAGCGCAATGCCGAGCGCTGCGCCGAAGCTCGCGATCGCGAGCGATTCGCCGAATATCATGACCGCCAGATGGCGAGGCCCGAAGCCGAGCGCTTTTAACGTCGCGTATTCGGCCATGCGCTCTCGCACGGTCATCGCCATCGTGTTAGCCATAACCGCCATGATGATGAAGATGACCAGAAACGAAACAATTTTGATGGCGACGACGATGGCTTCGGTCATCGACACGAAACCCAGCTGGAATGCCTGCTCGGTTTCGGTCAGCGTTTCGGCGAGCGAATTCTTGAACTCGTGGTCGACCGCCGCCGCGACCTCGGCAGCCCGGTCCGCGCTGGCCAGCGAAATTATGTAGACGCCGACCGAGTTCGCGCGGCGCGGCGCGGTTTTCTTCATGGTTTCGTTGAGGTAGTCCCAGTGGAAGAAAAACTGCGAAGTATCGGTCTTGTCGCCTGCGCCGTCGTAAATCCCGCGCACCACAAATTCCCAGTTGCCGGGAAAGATGGTGCCGCGCAGGCTGACCTGGTCGCCGATCTTGAAGCCATAAGTGTCAACGAGCTTGCGGCCGACCAGCGCCCCTTTGCGGTCGCGCTGAAAGTCGCGCATCTGCTCGGGCGGCACGATGTATTCGGGGTAAAGGTCGAAATAGGTCGACGCCTGCACCGCGAACTGCGGGAAGAAATTCTTTTCGGTCACGTACACGCCGCCGAACCAGTTTGCGTGCGACACCGCCTTGACGCCGTCGAGCTGCCTGATTTTCGCCGAATAGGTGAGCGGCATCGAGAACACGAGCGAAATGGAGTTGCGCGTGACCAGCCGCGTTTTCGAAGCGGCATCCGAGCCGTGGTACCACGCGTCGACCACCGTGCGCAACAGGCCGAACGCGAGGATCGCCACCACTATGCCCAGCACCGTCAAGCCGGTGCGCAGTTTGTGGCGGAGGGCGTTGCGGAAGATCAGCTTGAGGTAATACATATAATCAGGATTGAGGGGCGCGGATTGAGGACTGAGGGACCGAATCGCTTTCTCAGCCCCCCTTCCTCAATCCTCGATCCTGAGCTCTCCCTTGTCGAGGTGCTGGATGGTGTGCGCTTTGCCGGCGGAATGCGGGTCGTGCGTCACCATGATGATGGTCTTACCCAACTCGCGGTTCAATTGGTCCATCATGTTCAGGATTTCCTCAGCCGACACGCGATCCAAATCGCCGGTGGGCTCGTCGGCAACCAGTATGGTGGGATCGGTAATGATGGCGCGCGCGATCGCCACGCGCTGCTGCTGCCCGCCCGACAGCTCCGATGGAAAATGCTCCATCCGGTCGGCGAGTCCGACCATCGCGAGCGCGGCAGTCACGTGCTCGTCGCGTTCGCGCGACGACAAATCAGTCAGCAGCAGCGGCAATTCGACGTTCTCAAATGCGGTCAGAACCGGCATCAGGTTGTAGAACTGAAAAATAAATCCCACGTTGTCGGCACGCCATGCCGCCAGGTCGGCTTCGCCAAGCGAGGTTATGTCGATACCGCCGACGCGCAGAATCCCGCTGTCGGGTTTGTCGATGCCCGCAATCAGATTGAGCAGCGTGCTCTTGCCCGAACCGGATGGTCCCATCAGCGCCACGTAATCGCCGGCGGCGATATCGAACGTGATATTGGTCAGGACCGGCACGACCTGGCCGCCGCGGCGATACGACTTGACCAGGTTCTTGATTTCTACGACGGGCTCAGACATCGAGGCTCACTGCTGCTGGCGCAAACACGTCCGTGCGTCGTGCCGGGGCGCGCCCTGCTTCATTTTGCCGACAGCGCAATCGGCGCGCCATCGTGCAGTTTTTCCGAGGGCCGCATGACGACGCGGTCGCCGGCCGCCAAGCCCGACTTGATCTCCACCATTTCGCCGATCCTGGCCCCGGTCTCGATTGCCACCTGGGAGACCTTATCGCCCTTGATGACGAACACGACGTTCTTACCGTCGCGCTGCACGATCGCTGCCGGCTGCAGGACGGTGCGCGCGGTGCGCTCGCCTTCCGGCATTTCCTGCGACAAAAACGACACCTTGGCGCTCATCTCCGGCAGGATGCGCGGATCGAGCTCGGTGAATTTGATTTTCGCCATGACGGTGGCCTTCGCGCGATCGACCGTCGGCACCATGCGCAGCAGGCGGCCGCGAAAGCGCACGCCCGGCAGCGCATCGAGCTGAATTTCGCACGGCTGGTTAGGCTGGATTTTTTCGAGATTGGATTCCGACACGTCGGCCTCGACTTCGAGCGTCGACATGTCCGCCATCGTCACGACCGCGGCCTGCGAACCGAGCGCCGACGAGAAAGGCGTAATCACGTCGCCGACGTTGGCGTTCTTCGTCAGCACGACGCCTTCGAATGGCGCGCGAATCAGCGTCTGCTCGACGCCGACCTCCGTCGCGCGGTAATTCGCCTGCGCGACTGCAATCGACGCCCGATATCCGGCAATCGCTGACTTCGCCTTTTCGAAGCGCGAAATCGCCGCGTCATGCGAGGCCTGGGACACGAAGTTCTTTGCCAGCAAATCGCGTGAGCGATTGAAATTGCGCTCGGCCTCGTTAAGCTCGGCCTGGCCCTGCTCGAGATTGGCCTGCGCGAGCTTGATGTTGGCGGCGGCCTGCTCCTTGGTCGCGGTCACGTCGCGGCTTTCGAGCCGCGCGAGCACTTCGCCCTCTTTGACCCGCGAGCCTTCGCGCACGCCCAGCCATTCGAGGCGCCCGGTGGCTTTCGACGCGACCGCGGCCTTGCGTTGCGCGACGACGTAACCCGTCGCGTTGAGCAAAGCGAACGATTGCGACGGATAAGCCATCGATACGCTCACGGGCTCGACGGGAATGGGTGCGGTCATGCTGCGGAAAACCAGTGCCGCGGCGATTGCCAGTGTGACCAGCACGACCACCAGCCACGTTCGCCGCCGCCGGCGCGGCGCGCCGGCAACCGGCGTTGCGGCGCGCTTGATTTTGAGCCGGGATATGTCGGAGTCTGCCATGGTTGTTCCGCGGGAGCGCGCCGGGAACCCGGCCAACGCGTAGAATTAAGCGACTTAATTTTATCAGGAGACTGCAGTGACCGCTGCGCTACCTACGACCAAACCAGTGTTCGACTGGACCGATCCGCTGCTCCTCGATGAGCAATTGAGCGAAGACGAGCGCATGGTGCGCGACTCTGCGCACGCATATTGCCAGGAAAAGCTCATGCCGCGCGTATTGGAGGCGAACCGGCATGAAAAGTTCGATCGCGCGATCATGACCGAGATGGGCGCGCTGGGATTCCTCGGCCCGACGCTCGAAGGCTACGGCTGCGCCGGCGTCAATCACGTGTCCTACGGCCTCATTTCGCGCGAAGTCGAGCGCGTCGATTCCGGTTACCGCTCCGCCATGAGCGTGCAGTCGAGTCTCGTGATGTACCCGATCTACACCTTTGGCAGCGACGCGCAGAAAGAAAAATATCTGCCGCGGCTGGCATCCGGCGAATGGATCGGCTGCTTCGGCTTGACGGAACCCAACCACGGCTCCGATCCCGGCGGGATGCTCACGCGTGCGAGCAAAGCCGATGGCGGTTTTATTCTCAACGGCTCGAAAATGTGGATCACTAACGCGCCGCTCGCCGATGTGTTTATGGTGTGGGCAAAGAATGACGAAGGCATGGTCCAGGGATTCGTGCTCGAACGCGGAATGAAAGGATTGTCGACGCCGAAAATCGACGGCAAGTTCAGCCTGCGCGCATCGATCACCGGTGAGATCGTGATGGACGGCGTATTCGTGCCCGCGGAAAACCGCCTGCCCGGAGTCGCGGGACTGAAAGGGCCGCTGTCCTGCCTCAACAAAGCGCGCTATGGCATTGCCTGGGGCGCGCTCGGCGCGGCCGAGTTCTGCTGGCACGCGGCGCGCAATTACACGCTGGACCGCAAGCAGTTCGGCCGTCCGCTCGCCGCCAATCAATTAATCCAGCTGAAGCTCGCCAACATGCAAACCGATATCACACTGGGTTTGCAGGCAGTGTTGCGAGTGGCGCGGCTGATGGACGAAGGACGCGCGGCACCGGAAATGGTATCGCTCGTCAAGCGCAACAACTGCGGCAAGGCGCTCGACATCGCGCGGACCGCGCGCGACATGCACGGCGGCAACGGGATTTCCGATGAGTTTCATGTGATCCGCCACGTGATGAACCTCGAAGCGGTCAACACGTACGAAGGCACCCACGACATTCACGCGCTGACGCTGGGCCGCGCGATCACCGGCATTTCCGCGTTCAGCTAAGCATTCGCGCTACAGCTTTACCGCGGGACAAAAGTTGCCGAGGTCCGGCACCGTCTCTATCTGCCTGCACGCATCGTAAACACGTCGTGCATCGGCCTCGCCCCATACCGGCGTGGCGAGTTGATCGAACTTTTTCCTGATTTCCGCGGGCGCATGCGGGTTACCGGGCTCGCCCTTGGTAATTTCGCAGCGCCCTCGCAATAATGTGCCGTCTTTGCATACGATGTCGAGCTCTACCAGTTGCTTCGCATGAAATGCGGCGGTGTATTCCGGCACTTCGGTCACTTCCACGCGTGCGGCCAACTCCATGATCGCCTTGTCGGCAAATGCCTGCGCGCCAAAAACGTCGAGATCGGCGCGGCCGTGCGCGATGATGGTCGCGATCGAAAACGGCACCGAGAAGCGCGTGCCGAACAAATTCTTCGGCCGTTTTTCCCCGAGAAAAGCGACCATCTTGTACGCGCGCACGTCGATGCGTTCGATCGCCGCCGGCGCAATGCGGCCGCCGGGTGCGTGGCGCAGCGCATCAAGCACCGCGTCGATCGCGGAATGGACATAGCGGCCGCTCGGATAAAGCTTGATGTAGCCCTGCGTAAGCGTCCAGTCGGACCCGAGGCCGGCGACGACTTGCGCAGGCTTGAAATCGTCGGCCAGCAATTGACCGTACGTCACGCTCGGCGCATCGACAGGGCCAGTGAAGCCTGCCTGCACCAGGCGCACCGCCATCTGGCCGGTGAAATTGCCGTGACCCGCATAATAATTGCGCACCGTCGCGCCGTCGCGCATGGTCTGGCGGTTGCCGCCCATCGGCGTCGACGCGGCGATATTGATAGCCGTGCGCATTTGCGTCTGATCGAAACCGCATAGCCTGCCGACCGCGACGGCGGCGCCGATTACGCCGTACGTGCCGTGCGGCTGAACGATCGTCTTCATCCGGTAAGCGCCGCCGATGCGGCCGCAGATCTCATAGCCAAGCGCGACTGCCGCGAGAAAGTCGGTGCCTGATGAGCCGTACTCCTGGGCGTGTGCCAGCGCAGCCGGAATTACATGCACGCCGGGGTGACCATTGGTGTCGAAATTTCCTTCGTCGAGCTCCAGCCATACCCCGGCCGTTGCGTTGAGCATCGCGGCGTCGAGCGGATTGCAGCGCTTGCCAGTGCCGATAACCGTCGAACGGCCCGATGCCACGCGAGGCACTTGATTCGCCACGAGCGCCTGCATTTCAGGTTCCTGCATCCCCGCCGCGATTACCGCGAGCAAGTCGGCGAGGATGACCTTGGAGCGTTCGCGAACCGCTTGCGGAATGTCTGCATACGAGGTTTGGCACGCGAAGCGGCTGAGGGAGTCGAGATAGTCAGCGGTGGCAGTCATTTACGAGCTCAGCGAAGTGGGGAGCTGGAAGATAACCGATGCGTGTCGGTTTCTTCGCGGCGATAGGTGATTTCCATCTTAGTGCGACGCAAAATTACGTTTATCGGCTTCTTGAAAAACGCTGGCGAGACCATATTTAAACCTATGATTACAATTTCTTTACAGGCCGATGTCAGTTGGGCATAATTCTATGTGCAATTGCAACATAACTGATGGATAAATGATGCTTGGATTTGGACTTTCGCCGGCCACGATGACACCCGAATTCGGGAATGCGCTGATCGTCATAGACGCGATCGCGCTGGTCCTGTTCGTCGTCATCGTGTACTCCGCGAAAATCGCCGCCGGCTCGAGCCGCATGTCCAAAATGCTCGGCGCCTCGCTGCTGGCTGAGCGCTTCAGGTTGTGGCGCGCGGCGCATAAGGGCCGCTAGCCCGCGCCGTTGCCGCTGGAATCCCCCGCCCACTGCATGGCGCGGGCAAGCCCCCTGCTCCACCCCGCCAAAAGCCGCGCCGCCTCTGCGCGTGGCATCAACGGTTCGAATATACGATCCGTTTGCCATTGTGCGGCAATTTCACCGGCATCTTTCCAGTAACCGACGGCGAGACCCGCGAGATAGGCCGCGCCCAATGCAGTCGTTTCGAAAACTTTCGGCCGCACCACGCGCACGCCGAGCACATCGGCCTGAAACTGCATCAGCAAATCGTTCTGCGTCGCGCCGCCATCGACTCGCAGCTCGCGCAAGCTGATGCCGGCATCCGCCTCCATGGCGCGCAGCACGTCGGCCGTTTGATACGCGATGCTTTCCAGCGCCGCGCGTGCGATGTGCGCTGCGCCGCTGCCGCGCGTGAGCCCGACGATCGTGCCTCGCGCGTAGGGATCCCAGTGAGGACTGCCGAGCCCCGCGAATGCGGGCACGAAATAAACGCCGCCGTTGTCAGGGACGCTTGCCGCCAGCGCTTCGACTTCGGCCGCCGTCCTGATGATGCCGAGACTATCGCGCAGCCATTGCACCGCAGCGCCGGCAATGAACACGCTGCCTTCGAGCGCATAGTCGTCTTTCCCGCCGACGCGCCATGCAGTTGTCGTCAGCAACTTGCTGCGCGACTGCACGGGCTTCGCGCCGGTGTGCATGAGCATGAAGCAGCCGGTGCCGTACGTGTTCTTGACCATGCCCGGGGTCACGCAGCGCTGCCCGAACAAAGCCGCCTGCTG
>Ga0207682_10000339_pt1 | contig 21362 bp, 20 predicted proteins | sample KBSM63metaG_FD_184332 | JGI IMG/M metagenome (GOLD analysis project Ga0207682, IMG submission 184332) | Miscanthus rhizosphere microbial communities from Kellogg Biological Station, Michigan, USA - KBS M6-3 metaG (SPAdes) (version 2) | ecosystem: Host-associated > Plants > Roots > Rhizosphere >... | reverse complement strand
CCGGATCCGCATCACGTCTCGGGTGCGGGCGGCGTAATGAAAGCCGATGATCGCCGTGTTGCGCCGGTAGGCCCGCTCGATCATCGCCTGCGGTTCGCTGGTGAAGCCGATCCGCACGTTCGGACGGCACAGCTCCGCGCGATTGGTGGCGATGCCCAGGCTGTCGGCGATGTCCATGATCCGGGTCGCGATCTCAGCGCCCTGCTCCGGCGGCAGCCCGCCGGTCCGAACGCAGATCGGCACGTCCCAGCGCGCCAGTTGCCCGATCCGGGTCCGGACCGCGTGGCTTTCGAAGAAGCGGGATGATTCGCGGCGCTGCTCGGCCTCGCTGCGCTCGCGCTCGCCCACGACGGTGACGGACTGGCCGTTCTCCCCGCTCTGAGGCGACGGCTGTTCCTGCGCCGCCGGCAGGAAGCCGAGGACGGCGCCCAGCGCCAGCAGCCGGGGAAGCCTTCTCATCCCGATCGCCTCCGCAATGAAGCGCGCTTATCCTATCACGTCTTCAGCCGGTATCCCGTCCGGAATATCCACCAGACGACGGCCAGGCAGAGGAAGAAGAAGCCGAGCGTCGCGGCGAGGCTCAAGCCCACGCCGATGTCGGTGGTGCCGTAGAAGCTCCAGCGGAAGCCCTCGATCAGATAGACGACCGGGTTGAAGTGGGTGATCGTCCGCCACGGCTCGCCGAGCATGGAAACCGAATAGAAGGCGCCGCCGAGGAAGGTGAGCGGAGTCACGATCAGCATCGGGATGAACTGGATCTGCTCGAAATTCTGCCCCCAGATGCCGATGATGAAGCCGAACAGGCAGAAGGTGACCGCGATCAGGATCAGGAAGGCGGCCATCCAGATTGGATGGTCGATCCGGATCGGCACGAAGAAGGCTGCGGTCAACAGGATGATGAGGCCGAGCACGATCGATTTGGTCGCCGCCGCGCCGACATAGCCGATCACCGTCTCGAACGGCGAGATCGGCGCCGAGAGCAATTCGTAGATCGTCCCGGTGAACTTGGGGAAGAAGATGCCGAAGCTGGCGTTGAAGATGCTCTGCGTGAACAGCGAGAGCATGATCAGGCCCGGCACGATGAACGCGCCATAGGGCACGCCACCGGTCGCGTTCGCCTGGATATTGCCGCCGATCGCGGCGCCGAACACGACGAAATAGAGCGACGTGGTGATCACCGGCGTGACCAGGCTCTGCCAGAGCGTCCTCAGCGCCCGCGCCATCTCGAACCGGTAGATCGCCCAGGTGCCGTAGAGGTTGAAGCTCATGCGGGTGACCTTACCTCAATCGTCACCCCGGCGAAGGCCGGGGCCCAGCCCTGACAAAGGATTCTTGCAGATGGGTCTGGATACCGGCCTTCGCCGGTATGACGAATTGGGTCGATGAGAGCCGTCATGCCGCGTTCCTCGGCTCGTGGACCAAACTGACGAAGATGTCCTCGAGCGAGCTCTGCCTGGTGTTCAGATCCTTGAAGCCGATGCCGAGGTCGCTCATCCGCCGGAGCAGCGAGGGGACGCCGGTGCGCTCGGCGGTCGCGTCGAACACATATTGCAGCTCGTGGCCCTCGGCCTGCAACGTCAGATTCCACTCGGCCAGCTCGGGCGGGATCGTCTCCATCACCTCGCTGAGGTTCAGGGTGAGTTCCTTCTTGCCGAGCTTCTTCATCAGGCTGGTCTTCTCCTCGACCAAGATCAGCTCGCCCTTGCTGATCACGCCCACCCGGTCGGCCATCTCCTCGGCCTCCTCGATATAATGGGTGGTGAGGATGATGGTGACGCCGCTCTCGCGCAGCTGGCGGACCAGGTTCCACATGTCGCGGCGCAATTCGACGTCGACGCCCGCGGTCGGCTCGTCGAGGAACAGGATCTCCGGCTCGTGGCTCAGCGCCTTGGCGATCATCACCCGGCGCTTCATGCCGCCGGACAGCTCCATGATCCTGGCCTTGCGCTTGTCCCAGAGGGACAGCTCCTTGAGGATTTTCTCGATATGCGCCGGGTCGGGCGGGCAGCCGAACAGGCCGCGGCTGAAGGTGACGGTCGCGATCACGCTCTCGAACGCGTCGGTGTGCAGCTCCTGCGGCACCAGCCCGATGCGGGCGCGGGCGGCGCGATAGTCGCGGATGATGTCGGCGCCGTCGACGCTGACCGTGCCGGTGGTCGGCGTGACGATCCCGCATACGAGCGAGATCAGCGTGGTCTTGCCGGCGCCGTTCGGCCCGAGCAGGGCGAAGATCTCGCCTTTCTCGATCTCGAGGTCGATCCTCTTCAGCGCCTGCAGGCCGCCTTTGTAGGTCTTGGAAAGACCCGAAATATTGATGACTGAGGGCATCAGGCGGTCGGCGGCGGTTCGGGATCGGCGACGGTGAGGCCGTGGCGGAGCAGCATCGGTACGTTGGCGGCGCCGAAGGCGAAGGCGAGGAAAGTGACGCCCCAGACCTTGATCGTCAGCCAGGTCTCGAAGGTGACGGTGGCGCGAAGTGCCTCGTTCAGCACCGCCATCGCCGCGAAGAAGATCGCCCAGTTGCGCGAGATTTTCTTCCAGCCGATCTCGGACAGCCCCTCGAACGCCGGTCCGAACACATATTTGAGCAAGGGCTTGCCCGCCGCCAGCCCGCCGAACAGCAGCAGAGCGAAACCGGCATAGATCAAGGTCGGCTTCACCTGGATGAAGCGCTGGTCGTGGAACCAGAGGGTGAGGCCGCCGAAGCCGACCACCAGCACCGCCGAGATCCACATCATCGGCGACACCCGCCGATAAAGGAAGAGCGAGGCGCCCATCGCCGTCAGGATGGCGATCATGAACACGATCGTGCCGACCATGGTCGCGCCGAACGACGTCGGCACGTAGAATTGCGCGATCTTGTAGGAGAGGAAGAAAGCGAGCAGCGGCCCGAAATCGAGCGCGAAATTGGCGAGGCCGTGCGGCGTGCGCTGGGCTTCCTCGGTCATGCCGCCGCTCCCGCGATCGCGCGCGCCGCTTCGGCCGGATCGAAGGGGCGAAGATCGTCCATCCCCTCGCCGACGCCGATGGCGTGGATCGGCAGGCCGTAGGCGTCGGCCGCCGCCACCAGCACGCCGCCGCGCGCGGTGCCGTCGAGCTTGGTCATCACCAGGCCGGTCACGCCCGCCACCTCGCGGAACACCTCGATCTGGCTGAGCGCATTCTGCCCCGTGGTCGCGTCGAGCACGAGCACGACGTCGTGCGGCGCAGCGGGGTTCAATCGCCCGAGCACGCGGCGGATCTTGGCGAGTTCGTCCATCAGATCCTTCTTGTTCTGCAGCCGTCCGGCGGTGTCGACGATCAGCACGTCGATCCCTTCCGCGGTGGCCTTCTTGACGCCGTCGAACACGATCGCCGAGCTGTCCGAGCCTTCCGGCCCGGCGATGATCGGCACGCCGGCGCGGTCGGCCCAGATGCGAAGTTGGTCGATCGCCGCCGCCCGGAAGGTGTCGCCGGCGGCGAGCAGCACCGAATAATCCTGCTCCTGGAAGAGGTGGGCGAGCTTGGCGATGGTGGTGGTCTTGCCCGAGCCGTTGACGCCGACGACCAGGATCACCTGCGGCCGGGGGAAGGCGTCGATCTCCAGCGGTTCGGCGACGGGGCGGAGGATCGCTTCCAGCTCCTGCGCGACCACGGCGCGGATCGCCGCTTCGCTGAGGCCCCGCTCGAAGCGCTCCCTGGCGAGCCGAGCCCGCACCTTGGCGGCGGTCGCCGGGCCGAGGTCGGAAGCGACCAGGGCCTCCTCGATCTCGTCCAGCGTCGCCTCGTCGAGCGTCGCCCTGGTGATCAGCCCGGTGAGATTGTCGCCGAGCCGGTCGGAGGTCTTTTGGAAGCCGAGCCGCATCCGCTCGAACCAGGGCGCATCGGTCACGCGGGGACTCCGATCAGCGTTTCTTGCTCCACGGCTGCAATCCGCACGTCCACGATCTCTCCCTGAGCACCCGCGTGGCCGGTCCGGACCGGCGCGAAATTCTCGGCATGTCCCAAGCCGTTCTTCTCCGCCAGCACCCGCTGCGTCGTCCCGACCAAGCCCTCCAACCACGCCGCCCGTTGCCGCGCGCAGGCCTCCCTGAGCCGGCGGGCGCGCTGCTTGGCGATCTGGGATGAAACCTGGGGCATAAGGGCGGCGGGGGTGCCACGCTTCGGCGAATAGGGGAAGATGTGCCCCATCACGACGTCGCATTCCTCGACCAGCCGCAGCGAATTCTCCGCCATTTCGTCGGTCTCGGTCGGGAAGCCGGCGATCAGGTCCGCGCCGATCGCGATCTCCGGCCGCTTCGCCTTGAGCCGTTGCACCGTCTCGACCGCGTCCGCCCGCGAATGCCGCCGCTTCATCCGCTTCAGGACCATGTCGTCGCCGGCCTGGAAGCTCATATGGAGGTGCGGCATGAAGCGCGGCTCGCCGGTGGCGAGGTCGAACAGCCGATCATCCAGCTCGACGCAATCGAGCGAGGAGAGCCGCAGCCGGGGCAGCTCGGGCACATGCTTCAGGATTCGCTCGATCAATTGCCCCAGCGTCGGCGCCCCGGGCAGATCGGGCCCGTAGCTGGTGATATCGACCCCGGTCAGCACGACCTCGCGAAAGCCTTCGTCGACCAGTGCCTTGATCCGCTCGACCACCAGCCCCGCCGGCACCGACCGGCTGTTCCCGCGCCCGTAGGGGATGATACAGAAGGTGCAGCGATGGTCGCAGCCATTCTGCACCTCGACGAACGCCCGCGCCCGCTCGGCGAAGCCCGTGACGAGATGGGGCGCCGTTTCCCTGACCGCCATGATGTCGGAAACGCGGACCTTTTCCGTCATCCCGGCGAAGGCCGGGATCTCAGGACCAGAAGTCTCGGCCTGATCTCCACGAGATTCCGGCCTTCGCCGGAATGACGAGGGTTCGAACTTCTCCCGGTTGCCAAGCACCCGGCTGACTTCCGGCATCGCCGCGAACGCCGCCGGCTCCACCTGCGCCGCGCAGCCGGTCACCACCACCCGCGCCTCGGGCCGCGCCTTTTTCGCCCTGCGGATCGCCTGCCGGGTCTGCCGCACTGCCTCGTTGGTGACGGCGCAGCTGTTGACGATGACGAGATCCTCCTCCGCCGCGGCGAGCGCCCGCATCGCCTCGCTCTCCGCCATGTTGAGCCGACAGCCCAAGGTGATCACCTCGACGCTCACGCCACAAGCTCGCCGTCGAACACGTGGGTGGCCGGCCCGCTCATCCGGATCGTGCCGCCCGGCTGCCAGTCGATGGTCAGCGACCCGCCGGGAAGCCGCACCTCGACCGGGCCTTCGAGTTGCCGGCCGCGGATCGCGGCGACCGCCGTGGCGCAGGCGCCGGTGCCGCAGGCCCGGGTCAGCCCCGCGCCGCGCTCCCAGACGCGCAGCCGGATCGCCTCGCCCTCGAACGAGGCAATGTTGACGTTGACGCGCTCGGGGAAGAGCGGATCGGTCTCGATCAGCGGCCCGAGCCGCGCCAGATCGATCGCATCGGCGTCCCGGACGAAGAACACCACGTGCGGATTGCCGACATTGACCGCGCTCGGCTCCTGCAAATCCTCCCAGCCGACCGGCATCGCCGCCGTGTCCATCGCATAAGCGAGCGGGATCTCCTCCCAGCCGAAGCGGGGCGCGCCCATGTCGACGCCGTTCGCATCACCCTTGAGAACGCCGCTTTTGGTCTCGATCGAGGAAGCGCCCAGCATGACCACGCAGCGCGTTGCGTTGCCGCAGGCTTCGACCTCGCCGCCGTCGGCATTCCAGATCCGCATGCGCACGTCGGCGAGGTCGGACGGCTCCAGCAGGATCACCTGGTCGCAGCCGACGCCCGTACGCCGATCCGCGATCGCCCGCGCCCGCGCCGAGTCCATCTCGATCGCGCCGTCGCGGGCGTCGAGGATCACGAAATCGTTGCCGAGGCCGTGCATCTTCCGAAAGCGGGTCATGTCGGGGGCGATCTAGGTGCTGCGGCCGCGCAAGTCCACGGCTTGACCCGGGCGCACATATGTGACCATATGGTAACATGTACGCCGTTCCAGATCTTGCCGAACCTGTGCCCGACATCTGGCAGGCGCTTGCCGACCCCACCCGCAGGGCCTTGATCGACAGGCTGGCGGGTGGCGCCAGGACGACCTCGCAGCTGTGCGAGAACATGCCGATGTCGCGCTTCGGGGTGATGAAGCATCTCGGCATCCTCGAGCGGGCCGGCTTGGTCATCGCCCGGCGCCAGGGCCGGCTGCGCTTCAACCATCTCAACGCCGCGCCGCTGCACGCCTTGCAGGCGCGCTGGCTGTCGCCGCGCGCGGCGGCGCTCGCCGGTGCCGTCACCGGCTTCTCGGAAACCTTGGGAGACCCGCTGATGGAACAGAGCCCTGAAACAGGCATCGTCGAGGTCGCGCTCGAATGGCCGGTCGCGGCCTCGGTCCAGAAGGTGTGGGAGGCTCTGTTTCGCCGGCCCGGGCAGTGGTGGCCGGCCGAGCACCGGGCCTGCGCGCCCGATTCCGAAATGTCGCTCGAACCGGCCCTCGGCGCCGAGCTGCGCGAGCAGAAAGGCGGGCAGGGGATTGTCTGGTACCGGGTGATCGCGATCGATCCGCTCCGCTCGGTCGACCTGATCGGCCACCTCGCCGCGCGTTATGGGGGGCCGGCGACCTCGATGCTGCACATCGAGATCGTGCCGGGTGCCGCGGACGGCACCAGCCTGCTCAAGCTCACCGATTCGGTGTTCGGCCGGATCGGCCCCGATCTGCGCGCCTCGCTGACTTCCGGCTGGCAGGCGATCGTCGGCGGCGGCCTCGTCGCGCATCTCCACGAGGGAGCGGGGGCATGATCGCGATGCTGCTTGCGGCGTCCCTTGCCCTGCACCCGATGACGGAGGCGACGGAAAGAGCCGAGCGCCGCGTCGCGGAGCAGGTCGCCTTGTGGAATCGCGGCGACATGGAGGGCATTTTGCAGACCTATTGCCCCGCCGCCGACGTCAGCTGGGTCAACCATGGCGGCCTCAGCCACGGCTACGAGCGTTTCGCCAGCTCCATGCGCGAGGAATTCGGCCGGACGGCGGCGACGATGGGCACGCTCGCCATCGACGTGCTCGAAAGCCGCGATCTCGGCGCCGGCGGCAGCCTAGTCGTGGTGCGCTGGTCGGTCACTTGGGGCGGCGCCCGGCTGATGGGCGGCGTTTCGACCCAATTATGGGCCGAATGCCAGGGCCGGACGCGGATCGTCTTCGAACACGCCAGCTAGTCTCCAATTCGACCGGAGTTTGCACGATGCCGTTCCCCGGCGAAGGCCGGGGTCCAGGAGCCGAAGGCTTTTTGGAAGGTTGAAGCCAGGGTCGACCAGAGAAGCGGATCATCGACCGCGCCTTTCGAACCCGGCTCGCGCCGGGCCTGGGCCCCGGCCTTCGCCGGGGAACACCTCAACCTGGTCAGGTTCGAGTCCAGTGCCAGGCGCTGCCACCTTGCCTTAGCGGGCGCGATTGCCTATGTGCGCCGCATCCCGATGACGGGTGAGTTTCGAAGCGTCCTGGACGCACGCTGGCCGGCGAGGTTTCGCCCGCCGGCGCTTTTCGTTTGGCGCAGTTGGAGAATTGGATGTTCGAGAGCCTGAGCGATCGTCTGAGCGGCGTCTTCGACCGCCTGCGCGGCCGCGGCGCGCTGAACGAGGCGGACGTGCGCGGCGCGATGCGCGAGGTGCGCATCGCCCTGCTCGAGGCCGACGTCGCGCTGCCGGTGGTGCGCGAGTTCGTCGATCGGGCCACCGAGCAGGCGGTCGGCCAGCAGGTGCTTCGCTCGGTCACGCCCGGCCAGCAGGTCGTCAAGATCGTCCACGACGCCCTGGTCGAGATGCTGGGCGCGGAGGAGGCCGGGCTCGAGCTGGCGGTCACCCCGCCTGCGGTGATCATGATGGTCGGCCTGCAGGGCTCGGGCAAGACCACGACCACCGCCAAGCTCGCCAAGCGCCTCACCGAGAAAGAGCGCAAGAAGGTGATGATGGCGTCGCTCGACGTCGCCCGCCCGGCGGCGCAGGAGCAGCTCGCCGTGCTCGGCCGCCAGGCCGAGGTCGCAACGCTCCCCATCGTCCCCGGCCAGGCGCCGGTCGACATCGCCCGCCGGGCGCTCAACGCCGCCAGGCTGCAGGGCTTCGACGTGCTGATGCTCGACACGGCCGGCCGACTCCACGTCGATCAGGCATTGATGGACGAGATGAAGGCCGTCGCCTTAGCCTCTCAGCCGCAAGAGGTTTTGCTCGTCGCCGACGCGATGACCGGCCAGGACGCGGTCAACGTCGCCAAGAGCTTCACCGACGAGATCGCGCTGACCGGCGTGGTGCTCACCCGGATGGACGGCGACGCCCGCGGCGGCGCCGCGCTCTCGATGCGCGCCGTCACCGGCAAGCCGATCAAGTTCGCCGGCGTCGGCGAGGGCATCGACAAGCTCGAGGCCTTCCACCCGGAGCGGGTGGCTGGCCGCATCCTCGGCATGGGCGACGTCGTCTCCCTGGTCGAGCGCGCCCAGGAGACGATCAAGGAAGAGGAGGCCGAGGCGCTCGCCAGGAAGATGGCGAAGGGCCAGTTCGATCTCAACGACCTGCGCTCGCAACTTCAGCAGATGCAGCGGATGGGCGGCCTGGGCGCGCTCGCCGGCATGATGCCCGGCCTCGGCAAGATGAAGAACCAGATCAACCAGAGCGGCGTTCTGGAAGGCAATGTGCTCGGCCGGCTCGACGCGATCATCAGCTCGATGACCCCCAAGGAGCGCGGCAAGCCGGAGCTGATGAACGCCAAGCGCAAGATTCGCGTCGCCAACGGCTCGGGCACGACCGTGCAGGAGGTCAACAAGCTCCTCAAGATGCACCAGGAAATGGCCAATGCGATGAAGAAGATCCGCAAGATGGGCGGGCTGGCCAAGCTGGGCGCCCTGTTCGGCGGCGGAGGCGGCGGTGGCGGAATGGGCGGAATGGGCGGCCTCGGCGGGCCCGGCGGCGCGCTCCCCCCCGGTTTGCCCGGGCTTCCGGGAGGGCAAGGCGGCGCCCCTTTCAATTTGCCGAAGAATTTCAAGAAATGACGCGATCCCCATCGCGTCATCCCGGCGAAGGGGCACCCCGCAAAGTACTACTTTGCGGGGACCCCGAAGGCCGGGATCCAGACCGAACCAAAAGATGGACCCCGGCCTTCGCCGGGGTGACGAATTGAGAAGAAAGGACGAATAAAATGGCAGTTGCAATCAGGCTGAGCCGGGGCGGCGCGAAGAAGCGGCCCTATTACAAGATCGTGGTCGCGGACGCCCGCAACCCGCGCGACGGCAAGTTCATCGAGCGGATCGGCAGCTACAATCCGCTGCTGGCCAAGGACAATCCCGAGCGGGTGAAGCTCGACGCCGAGCGCGCGAAGCATTGGCTCTCGGTCGGCGCGCAGCCGTCCGACCGCGTGCTCCGCTTCCTCGACGCCGCCGGCGTGATGGAGCGCCCGGCCCGCAACAACCCGAACAAGGGCGAGCCCGGCGAGAAGGCCAAGGAGCGCGCCGAGGAGCGGGTCAAGAAGGACGAAGCGGCCGCCGAAGCCGCCGCCGCGCCGGCCGAGGAGGTGGTCGAGGAGGCCGCTCCCGAGGTCGCCGAGGAGGAGACCGTAGAGGTCATGGCCGAGGCCCTCGAAGAGGCGACTCCTGAGGCTGCGGCGGAAGAAGCCCCGGTCGAAGAGGCCGTTGCCGAGGAAGCTCCGGCTGCGGAAGCCGAGGCTCCGGCCGAAGAGGCTGCGACCGAGGAGGCTCCCGCCGCGGAGGAAGCCGAGGCTCCGGTGGCCGAAGAGGCCGCGGCTGAGGAGACTGCCGCCGAGGAGGCTCCGGCCGCCGAGGAGGCAACCCCCGCCGACGAGGCTCCCAACGAGGGCGAATCGGCCGCCGATCCCGCCGAGGGCAGCGACGACGCCGCTCCCGAGGAGGGCGCGGAGAAGGCCGAGCAGGCTTAAGCGTTGTCCGAACCCCAGGTCACCCTCGCCGCCGTCGCCGGCGCGCACGGCATCGGCGGCGAGGTGCGCCTGAAATTGTTCGCCGAGGGCGTCGACAGCCTGAAACGGCACAAGATCGTCCATGCGGGCGATCGCGCGCTGACTCTGAAATCGGTGAAGCCCGGCGGCGCCGGCGCCATCGCCCGCTTCGCCGAGATCGCCGACCGCGGCGCGGCCGAGGCGTTGCGCGGCCAATTGCTGACCGTGCCGCGCTCGGCCCTGCCGCCGCTCGGCGAGGGCGAATATTATCATGCCGACCTGATCGGCCTGCCCTGCGAGGACCGGGCTGGCATGCCGCTCGGCACCGTCGTTGCGGTCGAGAATTTCGGCGCCGGCGACCTGCTCGAGGTGGAGCGCCCTGATGGCAAGCGCGCCCTGATCCCGTTCAGGCTCGGAATCGCGGACCTGGACGCGGGCAGAGTGGTCGCGGACCCGGCCTTCCTGGCCTAGAACCGATTACCCTCCCGGCACCGGTCTGCTATTCTTCCGCCGACGGACGGTCGGCGGGGGGCGATCATATGAACATCCTGATCCCGGCGTTCCTGATCCTCCACTTCGCCTTCGGCCTCGGATCGCTTCTCTATCTCGGCTATCGCTCGCTCGACAGGGGCGGGGTCAGCTTCGCCGGTATTGGCCTGTTTTTCATTGGACTGACGTTCCCCGTGCTCGGCGTCTCGTCCGTCCTGGCAGCCTATCCGGACACCGCCATTCCGGCCGCCGTTCAAGTCGCTGCAGTCACCCTCGCGTTCTGGGCATTTATTCTGGCGCTGGCCGCCGCGGCGATGGTCAAGCATTTGACGGAGAGCCTCGACACCCGCCTGAAGCGTCGGGCGCTGCGCATCCCGATTAAATATGGCATCCTGGTGCTGTGGGCAGGCGCGGCGACAGCTAGCGTTAGCGGTACAATCCGCGCGATCGGCTATCACAGCGGCTATGCCGACTATGCGGCCTCGCCGCGGCTGGCCGAGCTGGCCGGAAGAGCGTCCGAAAATCGGCTGGCCAGGTTGCGTGCGACCTTCGCCGCATGCCGCGCCGTGCTCGCCTTGACCCGCGGCTTGCCGCCGGAGCTTCCGGTGGGTCCAGTGTCGAGCAGCTGGTTCGACGGAAACAGGGTATGGGACATCGTCGTTCCCGAAGGGCATGCGCGGCAGCTGCAAGCGAGCTACAGCTACAGGCGTGCCCATTCCCGGGAAACCGGCACGATCGAAGGCGCCTCATACGAATTCAACCTCGACGGAATCGGCAATTGCTCGGTCACCGCAACACCAAACCGAGAGTTGCGCGCTGCCAATGTGTCCGAGATACGGACCAGGGTTGCCGAGGCATTGCGTCGGCTGCCAGCGTTGGCCGCAGCGGAACGGCGGCGGCCAATTGACTGGACCTACATAGTCGCCGCCAGCGGCATGCAGGAGCTGGGGTTCGATACCATCAAGATCACTCCCGCCGATGCGCGGGCGGAGCTGCTCGAGCGGGTGCTCAAATGGTTCAGCAGGCTGTTCCTTGGCGGCCTGTTGCTCCTTGTCGTGGCGCCCGCGAAGACGGAGTAGGCCGAGGAAAGGCGCTCTGGTGCGGCCGCAGTCCTAGCTCAAGACCCAATCAGCGCAGCAGCGGCCGTTCCTTCGCCAGGTCGTTGCGGATCGTCGTCGCCGCGACGCCGCCTTCGCCCATGGCGTGGCTGATCTGGTCGAGGCCGAGCACCACGTCGCCGGCCGCATAGGCGCCCGGAACGCTCGTCCGCTGGTGCGAATCCACCACCACGCAGCCGGTCTCGCTGCTGAGCGCGACCCCGATCTGCCCCGCCAGCTCGCTGTGCACGTCCGAGCCGAGCGCCGGATAGACGCTGTCGAACGCGTGATGACCGTCCTCAGTCTCCACCACGATCGCGTCTTTCAGCGCCGCCACCGCATGGCAGGGTCCGTCCACCGCCCTGATCCCGTGTTCGCGCAGCCGCGCCTGGTCTTCGGCGGCGATGTCGTGGGCGCTGTGCGGCGCGATCAGGGTGATGTCGGCGGTATAGGAGCGCAGGAACACCGCCTCCGCGACGCCGCTCCTGCCGCTGCCGATCACGCCGACCTTCTTGTCGGTCACCTCGTAGCCGTCGCAGATCGGGCAATAGCGGATCAGGCCGCGGGCCAGCGCCTCGTCGTGCAGCTCCTCGTCCATCGGCGGCCGGCGGTTGGTGACGCCGGTGGCGAGCAGCACGGTCCGCGCCGCCACCGGCCCCGCGCCCCATTCGGCGCTGAACCCGCCCTCGATCCGGTCGAGCCGGGTCACTCGTCCGTCCTCGATTCCCGCGCCATATTTGCCTGCCTGCGCCTTCATCAGCGCGATCAGCTCGCTCCCCGAAATGCCGTCCGGAAAGCCGGCATGATTGCGGGTGCAGGGGATCAGCGAGGCGCGGCTGCCCCCGGCGTCGACCAGCTTCAGCTTGAGGTGGAAGCGCGCCAGATAGATGGCCGCGGTCAGCCCGGCCGGGCCGCCGCCGACGATCAGGCAGTCGAGTTCGGGCTCGCTCATCCGCCCTCCAGCGCCGCGCCTTGCCGATTGTTCCCGCGCCGCCTTCAGCTTAATCCGGGCGCGCAGTAACGAGAAGGGCCCGACCATGCGTAACCTGGCGATCGCATTCGCGCTGGCGCTCTCGACCCCGGCCGCTGCGCAGGTCCCGGCGCCGCTTGAGGCCAGGATCGAAGCGTTGGGGGACACGCTGGACCCGATCTTTCAGCGCTACATGGAAGAGCAGCATGTGCCGGGCCTCGTCTACGGCATCGTCGTCGACGGCCGCCTCGCTTACGTGCAGACGTTCGGCCGTCGCACGCAGAACCAATATGAGATCGTCACCCCGGACAGCCTGTTCCGCATCGCCTCCATGTCGAAGGCGTTCACCGCGCTCGCCATCCTGAAGCTTCGGGACGAGGGGAAGCTGCAGCTCGACGCGCTCGCCGAAACCTACGTGCCGGAGCTGCGCGGCTGGCGCTATCCAACCAGCGATTCGCCGCGGATCCGGGTCCGCGACCTGCTCAGCCATGCCGGCGGGTTCGTCACCGACGATCCCTGGGGCGATCGCCAGCAGGTCCTCCCGGAGGCGGAGTTCACCCGCATGCTGCGCACCGGCGTGCCCTTCACCCGCGCGCCGCAGACGTCTTACGAATATTCGAATTTCGGCTACGCGCTGCTCGGCCGCATCGTCAGCAACGTCTCCGGCCGCCCGTTCGAGGATTATATCCGGGACGAGATCATGCGCCCGCTCGGCATGGTCTCCACTGGCTACGACATCGCCGCCTCGCCCGCCGACCGCCGCGCGATCGGCTGGCGCTGGGAAAATGACGCCTTCGTGCGGGAGCCGGACATGCGCCGCGGCGCCTTCGGGGCGATGGGCGGGGTCGAGACCAGCGCCCGCGATTATGCCCGCTGGGTGGCCTTCCTGCTCTCCGCCTGGCCGGCGCGCGACGGGTCCGAGCGGGGGCCGGCCCGGCGCTCGACCGTCCGGGAAATGGCCCAGGGCCTCAACTTCGTCGCGATCGCCCGCCGCCCGGGCCAGCCCGATTCCTGCCCGCAAGCGCAAGCCTACGGCATGGGGCTTCGAGTCGCCCAGGATTGCGATCTCGGCCTGACCCTCGCCCATGGCGGCGGCTATCCGGGCTACGGCTCCTACGTGCTCCTGCTGCCCGAGCAGGGCGTCGGCATCTTCGCCTTCGCCAACCGCACCTATGCCGGTCCTTCGCCGCCGGTCTGGGCGGCGGCGCTGGAACTCCACCGCGCCGGCCTGCTGAGCGCTCGCGCGGTGCCGGTCAGCGGGGCCCTGGCGCGCGCTTACGATCGCGCCGGCACGATGTGGGCCGAGGGCAGTATCGAACCCGGCCGCGACCTCCTTGCCGTGAATTTCCTGATGGACCGCAGCGCCGACAATTGGGCGGCGGAATTCGCGCGGCTCAAGGAGCAGACGGGTCCCTGCAACCCTGACGGTCCGCTGACCGCGACCGGGGCCCTGTCCGGGCGCTTTACCTGGACCTGCGAGCGCGCCAGGCTCGAAGGCCAGCTCCTTCTCGCCCCGACCAGCCCGGCGACCATCCAGGCGCTTCGCCTGATTGTGGTTCCGCCCACGCCTTGAAGCGGCGGGCAGTGCTTTGTATATACGTCATGTATATACGGAGGATCCATGGGCAAGGATTATGTCGCCAAAAGCTTCAAGTCCGGCAATTCGGTCGCGATCCGAATGCCCGCCGCGCTGGGCATCGAGCCCGACCGCGAATGGACGGTGACCGAGGAAGACGGGGCATTGCGCATTCGTGCCAAGGCGCCGCCCCGGCAAAGGCTGGACATCAGCGGCTTCTGGGGGAAATGCCCCGGCCTGGAGCCGCCCCCGCGCGAGCTTCGGGAATTCGAGGAGAGGCCGAGCACGTTCGCACGCGCCCGCAAGGATGAAGCGTGATCAAATATCTGATCGACGCTGACAGCGTAATCTATGCGACCTCGGGCAAGTTTCCAGCGATGGCGGCGCGGCTGGAGGCCTGTGCGCCGGGCGAGTTGGCGCTTTCGGCCATCAGCTTCGCTGAAATCGTGCTCGGGGCCCGGACTGGGCACGCGCCGGCCGCCGAAGTGCTCGATGCCTTTGTCGAGGCGGTGCCCGTGCTTCCCTTCGATGAGTCGGCGGCGCGTCAATATGCCCGGCTTCCATTCAAGCGCGCGCGTTTCGATCGGTTGCTTGCCGCTCATGCGCTGAGCATCGGCGCGACGGTGATCACCAACAACGACGCCGATTTCGCCGATGTTCCTGGGCTCAAGGTCGAGAACTGGACCAAATGACCTGGACCGCCACAATCCTCACCCTCTACCCGGAAATGTTTCCCGGGCCGCTCGGCCACAGCCTCGCCGGTCGCGCGCTCGCGGATGGCATCTGGTCGCTCGACACGGTCCAGATCCGCGATTTCGCCACCGACCGGCACCGCTCGGTCGACGACACGCCGGCCGGGGGCGGGGCGGGGATGGTGATGCGCGCGGACGTGCTCGCCGCGGCGGTCGATCATGTCCTCGAGCGTCGCCCGGCCACGCCGATGCTGGCCATGAGCCCCCGCGGCGCCCCGCTGACCCAAGCCATGGTCCGCGAGCTTGCCGCCGGCCCCGGCGTCTCGATCCTGTGCGGCCGGTTCGAGGGAATCGACGAGCGCCTGTTCGAGGCCCGCCCCGTCGTCCCCGTCTCGATCGGCGACTATGTGCTGTCGGGCGGCGAGCCGGCCGCTTTGGCCCTGCTCGACGCTTGCGTTCGGCTGCTTCCCGGGGTAATGGGCGCCCCTCTGAGCGGTGAGGAGGAAAGCTTTGAAAGCGGCCTTCTCGAATACCCTCATTATACCCGGCCTGTCGAATGGGAAGGGCGCAGGATCCCCGAAGTGCTGCGATCGGGGGATCATGCGAAGATCGCCGCCTGGCGCAAGCGAAGGGCGGAAGACGAGACACGGCTAAGGCGGCCGGACCTGATCGAGCGTCATGGGGACGCGCGAAGGCCACCGCCCTCTGGCGCGCAGCGAGAAGACGAAGGTCACAAGCAATGAACCTCATCCAGCAGCTCGAGGCCGAGGCGATCGAGCATTTCGGCCAGACCAAGACCATTCCCGAATTCCGCCCGGGCGACACGCTGCGCGTCGGCGTGAAGGTGGTCGAAGGCGAGCGCACCCGAATCCAGAATTTCGAAGGCGTCTGCATCGCCCGGGCCAATCGCGGCCTCGGCAGCTCCTTCACGGTCCGCAAGATCAGCTTCGGCGAGGGCGTCGAGCGGGTCTTCCCGCTCTATTCGCCGAACGTCGATTCGATCGAGGTCGTCCGCCGCGGCGCCGTCCGCCGGGCGAAGCTCTATTATCTGCGCGGCCGCACCGGCAAGTCGGCCCGGATCGCCGAGCGCCGCGACACCCGCCACCTCGACAAGGCGAAGGCCGAAACCGCCGCCAAGGCTCCGGAAACGGAAACGACCGGGGGCTAAGCCCTGCGAGCATCGGAACATGGAAGGGCGGTCGCTCCGGCGGCCGCCCTTTTTCCTTGTTCCCGGCCCGTCATTCCAGCGAAAGCTGGAATCTCACTTTTCTCAATTGCCGCATAGGCAGGGAGATCCCAGCTTTCGCTGGATGACGACTGCCCCAAGATATATCTTGACAGCTTTTGGAGGAAAGATATATCTCAGCTCCATCTTGAAGGAGCTTCGTCATGCATAAACGACGCGGAATGGGCGATTGCGGGCCGCGCGGCGGCTTCGGTTTCCCGATGGGCCTGTTCGCCATGAGCATGGGCCGCGGCGGCGGCTGGGGCCGCGGCTGGGGCGGCGATTGGGGTTCGGACTGGGGCGGCGGCCGCGGCGGCCGGCACCGGCGCCGGGTGTTCGACGCCGGCGAGCTTCGTCTCGTCCTCCTGAAGCTGATCGCCGATCAGCCCCGCCACGGCTACGACCTGATCCGCGCGATCGAGGAGCTGACCCACGGCAGCTATGCGCCGAGCCCGGGCGTGGTCTATCCGACCCTGACCATGCTCCAGGACATGGGCCTGATCGACGAGGTGAAGGCCGACGGCGCGCGCAAGGCCTTCTCGATCACCGAGGACGGGCAGGCGCATCTCGCCGAGAAGACCGAGGAGGTCGAAGGCCTGTTCGAACGGCTGAACGATCTCGGCAGCGACCACCGCAAGGCGGGCGGCGCGCCGATCCGGCGCTCGGTCGGCAACCTGCTCTCCGCGCTCTGGCACCGGGCCACGCGCGAGGACATGGACGAGGACCGGCTGCACGAGATTGCCGCCATCCTCGACGAGGCGGCGCAGAAGATCGAACGGCTGAAGTAGCGATTCGTCATTGCGGGGAGCGAAGCGACGCGGCAATCCAGGCCGCGCTGGATTGCTTCCCCCCGGCCTTCGCTGCGCTCGCAATGACGTGGATTGTGCTCAGGGGACCGGGCTCGGCCGCTGCTGCCCGCCGTCATGCTGGCGGATGACGCGCAGATAGGCGTCGACCAGTTCATGGTTGATCTCGTCCCAGCCGTAGGGCTGGCTCGCTTCGAAGCCGGCCAGGCCGGCGGCGCGGCGGGCGCCGGCGTCGGTGCAATAATGGGCGAGCGCGCCGCAGAAGCCGTCGATCGCGCCGGGCCGGATCAGCCGGCCGGTGACGCCGTCCGTGACCAGGCTCTCGCTGCCGGTCGCCCGCGCCGCCACCACGGGCAGGCCGGCCGCCATCGCCTCCAACGTGACGTTGCCGAACGTCTCGGTCACCGAGGGGTTGAACAGCATGTCCATCGAGGCGACGGCGCGGCCGAGCGCCGGCCCGGCCTGGAAGCCGGCGAAGCAGGCGTCCGGCAGCCGTTTCTCGAACCAGTCGCGGGCCGGCCCGTCGCCGACGATCAGCACCTTGTGGCGGATCTGGCGCTTGGACAGCCGGTCGACCGCGTCGGAGAAGACGTCGAGGCCCTTCTCCATCACCAGCCGGCCGGTGAAGCCGACCACCGGCACCTCGTCGGCGATTCCCAATGAGCGCCGCCATTCCAGGTCGCGCCGGCCGGGATTGAAGATCTCCCGATCGATGCCGCGGGTCCAGATGCCGACATCGTAGTTCATCCGTTGGTCGCGCAGCAGCTGCGCCATCGAATCGGACGGCGCGAAGATGGCGTCGCAGCGGCGGTAGAAGTGCCTCAGGATCGCCAGCACCAGCGGCTCCAGGAAGGCCATGCCGTAATAGCGCGGATAGGTCTCGAAGCGGGTGTGGACGGACGAGATGACCGGCAAATCCCATTTCCGCCCCAGCGTCAGCGCGCGGTGGCCGGTAATGTCGGGGCTGGAGAGATGGATGATGTTCGGCCGGAACGCCTTGAGGTCGCGCCGCGCCTTGGGCGGCAGCGGCAGGCCGAGCTTATATTCGGCGCGGCCGGGAATCGGCACCGCCGGGATCGAGACGAGATCGCCCTTCGGCTCGAACGCCGGCGTCTTGGTGGTCGGCGAGTAGACCCGCACCCTGGCGCCCTGGCGCAGCAGATAGTCGGCGAGCCGGTTCAGCGCCTGGTTGGCGCCGTCGCGGACATAATTGTAATTGCCGCTGAAGATGGCGACGCGCAGCTCGGAGACGTCCATTTCCCTTCCGATAGGAAATTCGCCCGGCGAAGGCAAAGCGCGGGCCCTTTGGCTCCGGCCCGTCATTCCGGCGAAAGCCGGCATCTGCCTGCCTTTCCACTGCCGCTGAAGGGGCAAATGGGATTCCAGCGTCCGCTGGAATGACGGTCTGGCTCTGGCAGTCATCTTCACTCACTCCAAAACGCAAAAAAGGCGCCTCGCCGGCTTATAACCGGCGAAGCGCCCCTTTTTGTGTCGGGCCTCAGGCCGGTTCGCCGCTCTCCGCGGGCGCTTCGGCCTGCAGATAGTCGCCGGCGTCGGCGTCGGTGCCGTGGCCGCTCGCCACCACCGCCTCGAGCGGATCCGAATGCGTCGCCGCCTCGGGTCCCTGGGCGAGCTCGGCCGCATGCTCCTCCTCCGCCGAATTGGCGGCGATCAAAGCCTCCTGGATCGAGCGATGCTGGGCGCGCAGCGCCGCGTCGCGCGACGAGGCCGCGATCCGCATCCGCTTCATGCCCGCGCCGGTGCCCGCCGGGATCAGCCGGCCGACGATGACGTTCTCCTTGAGGCCTTCCAGATCGTCGATCTTGCCCTGCACCGAGGCTTCGGTGAGCACCCGGGTCGTCTCCTGGAAGGAGGCGGCCGAGATGAAGCTGCGCGTCTGCAGGCTCGCCTTGGTGATGCCGAGCAGCACCGGCTTGCCCTCGGCGAGCTTCTTCTTGCCCGCCTTCAGCTTCACATTGGCTTCGCGCATCTCCTGATGATCGATCTGCTCGCCGACCAGGAAGGTCGAATCGCCGCTTTCGGTGATCTCCACCTTCTGCAGCATCTGACGGACGATCACCTCGATATGCTTGTCGTTGATCTTCACGCCCTGCAATCGATAGACTTCCTGGATCTCGGAGACGAGATATTCGGCCAGCGCCTTGACGCCCAGCACCTCCAGGATGTCGTGCGGATCCGGCGAGCCGCCGATCAGGTTGTCGCCGCGCTTGACGTAGTCGCCCTCCTGCACGTCGATCACCTTGGACTTCGGCACCAGATACTCGACCGGCTCGCCGCCCTCGTCGGGGATGATCGCGATCTTGCGCTTGGCCTTATAGTCCTTGCCGAAGGCGATCCGGCCGGAGACCTTGGCGATGATCGCATTCTCCTTGGGCTTGCGCGCCTCGAACAGCTCCGCCACCCGCGGCAGGCCGCCGGTGATGTCGCGGGTCTTGGCCGCCTCGCGGGTGACGCGGGCGAGCACCTCGCCGGCCTCGACCGTCTGGCCGTCCTCGACCGAGAGCATCGCGCCGGGCGACAGCATGTAGCGCGCCGCCTCGCCCGACTTCTCGTCGAGCAGGGTGATGCGCGGCCGGAGGTCCTCCTTGCTCCGCGCGGTGGCGCGGAACTCGGTGACGACGCGCTGGGCGATGCCGGTCGCTTCGTCGGTCTGCTCGGTGAGCGTCTTGCCCTCGATCAGGTCCTGGAACTTCACGACGCCGCCCTTTTCGGTGATCACCGGCATCATGAACGGATCCCATTCGGCGATCCGCTCGCCCTTGGTCACGATATGGCCGGTGTCGCACATCAGGTGCGCGCCGTAGGGGATGCGGTGGGTGGAGCGCTCGCGCCCGTCCATGTCGACGATCGCGACCTCGCCGCTGCGCGACATGGCGACCCGGCGCCCGCGCGCGTCGATGATCGTCGGCAGGTCGCGGAACTCGACCGTGCCGTCGGCCACCGCGTCCAGGCTGGACGTCTCGTTGAGCTGGGCGGCGCCGCCGATGTGGAAGGTCCGCATGGTGAGCTGCGTGCCCGGCTCGCCGATCGACTGGGCGGCGATCACGCCGACCGCCTCGCCGATGTTGACCGGCGTGCCGCGGGCGAGGTCGCGCCCGTAGCACTTGCCGCAGACGCCATGCTCGCTCTCGCAAACCAGCGGCGAGCGGATGTGCACCGACTGGATGCCGAGCTCGTCGATCCTGAGCGCGGCGGCCTCGTCGATCAGCTCGCCTTCCTTGGCGATGGTGTCGCCGGTCTTGCCGTCGACCACGTCCTCGGCCGGGGTGCGGCCCAGGATTCGCTCGCCCAGGGAGGCGATGGTGGCGCCGCCCTGCACGATCGCGCGCATGTCGAGCGTGTTCTCGGTGCCGCAATCCTCCTCGACGACGACGCAATCCTGCGAAACGTCGACGAGACGGCGGGTCAGGTAGCCCGAATTCGCCGTCTTCAGCGCCGTGTCCGCGAGGCCCTTGCGGGCACCGTGGGTGGAGTTGAAATATTCGAGGACGGTCAGGCCTTCCTTGAAGTTGGAGATGATCGGGGTCTCGATGATCTCGCCCGACGGCTTGGCCATCAGGCCGCGCATGCCGGCGAGCTGCTTCATCTGCGCCTGCGAACCGCGCGCGCCGGAGTGAGCCATCATGTAGATCGAGTTGATCTGCGCCATGCGGCCGTTCTCGTCCTTCGGCTGCGCCTTGATCTTCTCCATCATCGCGTTGGCGACCTGGTCGCCGCAGCGGCTCCAGGCGTCGATCACCTTGTTGTACTTCTCCTGCTGGGTGATCAGGCCGTCCTGATATTGCTGCTCATAATCCTTCACCTGCTCGCGCGCCTCGTCGACCAGCGCGACCTTCTCGTGCGGGATGATCATGTCGTCCTTGCCGAACGAGATGCCGGCCTTGAAGGCGTGGCGGAAGCCGAGGCCCATGATGGCGTCGGCGAACAGCACCGTCTCCTTCTGGCCGGTGTGGCGGTAGACGATGTCGATGACGTCGGCGATCTCCTTCTTGGTGAGGAGGCGGTTGACGGTCTCGAACGGCACCTTGTGGCTCTTCGGCAGGGTCTCGCCGAGCAGCATGCGGCCCGGCGTGGTCTCGACCCGCTTCATGTAGTGATTGCCGTCCTCGTCGGTCTGCGGCACGCGGCTGGTGATCTTCGTGTGCAGGGTCACCGCGCCGGCATTGAGCGCCTGGTGGACCTCCGACATGTCGGAGATCATCGCGCCTTCGCCCGGCTCGCCCTCGCGCTCCATCGACAGGTAATAGAGCCCGAGCACCATGTCCTGCGAGGGCACGATGATCGGCTTGCCGTTGGCGGGCGAGAGGATGTTGTTGGTCGACATCATCAGCACGCGCGCTTCCAGCTGGGCCTCGAGGCTCAGCGGGACGTGCACGGCCATCTGGTCGCCGTCGAAGTCGGCGTTGAACGCCGAGCACACCAGCGGGTGCAGCTGGATCGCCTTGCCCTCGATCAGCACCGGCTCGAACGCCTGGATGCCGAGACGGTGGAGCGTCGGCGCGCGGTTGAGCAGGACCGG
>Ga0207682_10000336_pt1 | contig 21472 bp, 21 predicted proteins | sample KBSM63metaG_FD_184332 | JGI IMG/M metagenome (GOLD analysis project Ga0207682, IMG submission 184332) | Miscanthus rhizosphere microbial communities from Kellogg Biological Station, Michigan, USA - KBS M6-3 metaG (SPAdes) (version 2) | ecosystem: Host-associated > Plants > Roots > Rhizosphere >... | reverse complement strand
CATCTCCAGCCGGTCCCAGATCTCGACCAGGGCCTTGGCGAGGTCGCGCATCATCGCTTCGCTGTGCGCGGGGCCAGGAGTGAAGCGGAGCCGCTCGGTGCCGCGGGGGACGGTCGGGTAATTGATCGGCTGCACGTAGATGCCGTATTCGGCGAGCAGGATGTCGCTGATCCGCTTGGCGGTGACGGGATCGCCGACCAGCAGCGGCACGATGTGGGTGGTCGAGGGCATCACCGGCAGGCGCGCCTCGGTGAAGATCGCCTTCAGCCGGGCCGCGCGCTCCTGCTGCGCCTCGCGTTCGGCCGTCGAGGCCTTCAGGTGGCGCACGCTGGCAAGCGCACCGGCGACGAGGACCGGCGAGAGCGAGGTGGTGAAGATGAAGCCGGGGGCGTAGCTGCGTACCACGTCGATGATGTCGCGGTCGGCGGCGATGTAGCCGCCCATCACCCCGAACGCCTTGCCGAGCGTTCCTTCGATGATCGTCACCCGGTCCGCCACCGAGTCGCGCTCCGAGATGCCGCCGCCGCGGCGGCCGTACATGCCGACGGCGTGAACTTCGTCGAGATAGGTGAGGGCGCTATATTTGTCGGCGAGGTCGCAGATTTCGGCGATCGGGGCGACGTCGCCGTCCATCGAATAGACGCTTTCGAAGGCGATCAGCTTCGGCGCGGCCGGATCGGCCGCGGCGAGCAATTCCTCGAGATGGCCCAGGTCGTTGTGCCGAAACACCTGCTTCTCGCAGCCCGAGGAGCGGATGCCGGCGATCATCGAGGCGTGGTTGAGCGCGTCGGAGAAGATGATGCAGCCGGGCAGGATCTTGCCGATCGTCGAGAGCGTCGCCTCGTTCGAGATGTAGCCCGAGGTGAACAGCAAAGCTGCTTCCTTGCCGTGCAGGTCGGCGAGCTCGGCCTCGAGCTCGATATGGTAATGGCTGTTGCCGGAGATGTTGCGGGTGCCGCCGGAGCCGGCGCCGACGTCGTGCAGCGCCTCCTCCATCGCCGCGATCACGGCGGGATGCTGGCCCATGGCGAGATAGTCGTTCGAGCACCAGACGGTGATCGGCTTCGGACCGTTGTGGCCGGCGAAGCAGCGCGCATTGGGAAAGCTGCCCTTGTTGCGCAGGATTTCGATGAACACGCGATAGCGGCCCTCGGCATGAAGCCGCTCGATCGCCTCCGCGAAGATGCGTTGGTAGTCCAAAGGTTCTTCCCCGGTTCCTCCGCGCTTCAATAAAGGAAGTGGGGCCGCGAAGGCCAGTGCGAACGATTCGCAATAAGGCAAGCGATCAGAAAGTGCCGATCCGGGTGAGGCCGTAGCCGGCGAGGCGCTCGGCAAGCGCCGGATCGATCGAGTCGCCGCCGGTGAAGACGGCGATTCCCTCGGGCGGTTCGGCCGGCCAGGTCACGTCCCGCGTCAAATGCTTCACCCGCCGCGCGATGCCGGGGCCGCCGTGGACGAAGGCGAGCGGCCGCGGCGCGGCCGCGGCCAGCTCGGCCTCGACCAGGGGGAAATGGGTGCAGGCGAGCACCAAGGTGTCGATCCGCTCGCCGCCCGGCTGGCCGAGCAGGCCGTCCAGGATCCGCGCGTAGGCGGCCGGATCGGCTGCTTCGCCGCGCAGCTTGGCCTCGGCCAGTTCGACCAGCTCGTGGCTGCCATGGCGCAGCACCAGGCAGTCGGCGGCGAATTGCTCGGCGAGCCGGTCGACATAGGGCTGGACGATGGTCGCCGCGGTGCCGAGCACGCCGATGGCGCGGGTCCTGGACAGCTCGGCGGCCGGCTTGATCGCCGGCACGGTGCCGACGATCGGCACGTCGAGCACGGCCCGCGCCGCGTCCAGCGCGATGGTCGAAGCGGTGTTGCAGGCGATGACGATGAGCTCGGGATCGTAGCGTGTCGCGAGCCGCACGAGCAGGTCCGGAAGCCGCGCCGCGACTTCGGCCGGGCTCTTGGTGCCGTAGGGAAAGCCGGCGCTGTCGGCGACATAGACGATCGGCGCATTGGGCAGCAGCTCGCGGATCTCGGCGAGCACGGAAAGGCCGCCGACGCCGGTGTCGAGCACGAGGAGAGGGCGGGCGTCGGTCATCTGCGGTCCTTCGATACGCCGGTTCGACAGGCTCACCGGCTACTCAGGATGAGCGGAATTGGGCAAGCGCGCATTCCCTTCCGCTCATCCTGAGTAGGGACTGAGCTAGGCGAAGGCCCGTATCGAAGGAAGGACCCATCGCTTTTGCCGCAATTTGTTGCGCGGCTTTGCGGCCCTGGGTTAGGCAGGCGAAAGAAGGGGTGCGCGTGACAGCCGAAATCTATCTGCCGGTGATCCTCTGCTGCCTGCTCGGCTACGGCCTGGGGTCGGTGCCGTTCGGGCTGCTGCTGACCAGGGCCGCGGGGCTGGGCGACGTCCGCGACATCGGCTCGGGCAATATCGGCGCCACCAACGTGCTTCGGACCGGACGCAAGGGGCTGGCGGCCGCGACCCTGCTGCTCGACGTCGCCAAGGGCGCCGGTGCGGTGCTGCTGGCCGGCCTGATCTGGCCGGAGCAGCCGCAATTTCCGGCGCTGGCCGGCATCGCCGCGTTCCTGGGGCATCTTTACCCCGTCTGGCTTCGCTTCAAGGGCGGCAAGGGGGTCGCGACGCTGGCCGGGATCGTCGCCGTGCTGCACTGGCCGACCATCCTGGTCGCCGCCGCGCTCTGGGTCGGCGCGCTGGCGCTGACCCGCTATTCCTCGCTCGCCGGCATCGTCGGGCCCGCCTCGGGGCCGGTGACCGCCGCGCTGTTCGGCCGCTACGATCTCGCCATCCTGTTTCTCGGGTTCGCCCTGCTGGTGGTCTGGAAGCACCGGGCCAATATTGCCCGGCTCCTCGCGGGCAACGAGCCCAAAGTGGGGCGCAAGGCAGGCTGATGCCGGTGCCGGCCGACCGCATCGCCCGGCTGCGGCTGATCCGTTCGGAGAATATCGGCCCGGTCACTTACTTCCAGCTGCTCGCGCGCTTCGGCTCGGCGCAGGCGGCGATCGATGCGATTCCCGATCTCGCCGCGCGCGGCGGCGGCCGGGCGCCGAAGTTGGCCGCGAAAGCGGAGGCCGAGCGCGAGATCGAGGCGGTGGAGCGGCTCGGCGCGCGCCATTTGTTCCTCGGCCAGGGTCTCTATCCGCCCTTGCTCGCCGAGCTGGAGACGGCGCCGCCGGCGCTGACCGTCAAGGGCGACCTCAATCTGCTCGACCGGATGTCGGTCGCCCTGGTCGGCGCGCGCAACGCCTCGGCCGCGGCCTGCCGCTACGCCCGTCAGCTCGCCCAGGGGCTTGGCGAGGCGCAGCTCGTGGTCGTCTCCGGCCTCGCCCGGGGGATCGATTCGGCGGCGCATGACGGCGCGCTGGCGACCGGGACGATCGCCGTGATCGCCGGCGGCATCGACGTCGCCTATCCGCCAGAGAACGAGGCCCGGCAGCGCGCGATCGCCGAGCGCGGCCTGCTGGTCGCCGAGCAGCCGCCCGGCGTCGAGCCGCGGGCGCGGCACTTCCCCTATCGCAATCGGATCATCGCCGGCCTCACCCACGGCACGGTGGTGGTCGAGGCGGCGCCGAAATCGGGCTCGCTGATCACCGCGCGCTACGCCACCGAGTTCGGCCGCGAGGTGATGGCGGTGCCCGGCTCGCCGCTCGATCCGCGCGCCCAGGGCTGCAACCAGCTGATCCGCGACGGCGCCACCCTGATCCAGAATGCCGAGGACGTGCTCGAGGCCTTGAGCCCGCTCTCCCGCCGCCCGTTCCGCCAGCGCGAGCTCGATTATGCCGCGCCCGGCCCCTCGGCCGACGCCGACGAGGGCGCGCGGCGCACCGTCACCGACCTGCTCGGACCCACGCCGGTTCCCATCGACGAGCTGATCCGCCAGTCCGGCCTCGCCCCCGCCTCGGTGCAGACGGTGCTGCTGGAGCTGGAGCTGGCCGGACGGCTCGAACGGCATGCGGGCGGCCGGGTGAGCCTGGCGTGAGGGCGGCGCGGTTGATCTTCGGCCTCGCCGGATCGAACCGGCCGACGACGAGATCATCCTAAGCGTCCGGCCAGTACGAAAACGGCCGCTGTGTCCTCCCCCCAGACTTCAAAGTGCGAGGCTCCGCGCGATTAGGCCTGCACCGAGAGCGCGGGCGGCTGGGGCGGCACGCCGGCAAGCGCGTGACCGTCGTCACGCGCCGACTTTGCCGATCCGTCCTATTGTGGTGGACGTTCGAAACGCGGCCACGATTTTGGGCGATAACAAGACCGATCGGCAAATGGAGCAGGGAGCCCTGAGATGAGATTTCGCAAACCATTGTTCTTGGCCGGTGCCACGTGTGCGCTGGCGCTCCTGCCCACGGCTCTCGGCGCCTTCCTCGCCAACCCCCTGATGGACCGATATCATGGCGGGACGGGACACGGACTTTTCCGGTTAATCCGCGATGTTGCGGGCAAGGAGCTCGACAGCGTTCACGAAGACATCACGCATGCGGCGCTGAGCTGCGCCGAAGATCCCCGCAACGCGGGCAAGGACCCAGCCGGGGCCGAACCCATTTGTTCCGACACCGTGGTTGCCGAGAGGCGTCGGGGCATGCCGGGCAATTGGGGTAACCCGTTGATTCGCGGAGTCTGGTGGAACGACGATCCCAACCAGCTTTTCTATGTCGTCGGCTATCCGACCTGGATCATCTGGATGAATGACGCGAAGCGGATCGCCCTGGAGGACCGAAACCTGCCCAGCGAGTCCCGACGGATCAATTCGACCTACAAGATGCAGTACCGAAGCCATTACGGAGACCTGCAATTTCTTCACGCTCAAGCCAATGATGCGGGCGAGGCGCCCTCAGTCACGCAAGGGAAAATCCTGGGCTGGATGGAATTCGCCTATCGAGTGGCAATCGGAGAAATCCCGCCGGAGCGCCTGTTGGGCGAGATCGATTTGTCGCTCGTCCGGGCAAGTTTCGAGCGTCAGCCCGGCTGGACGGTCAACCGTCTGCTCGCGCCCAAATATCGATTGAACCGGGACTCGATCCGCGACGTGGCGCTGGGCTCGATGCTTCACGTCGTGCAGGATTCCTTTGCCGTCGGACACAATCGCCGGGCCTATGACGCAGTCGGCAATTGCCCCCATGGCAGAATCGTCCAGTTCACTTCTTACCTCGTCCAGGATCCCGACCGGCATGCCGAGCAGGACACGCGGGCCGCCCTGCTCGAAAACATGCGAAGCCGGTACAGCCGGCTGCACAATCCGGTTGAAGCGAGCGCGCGGCTGATCATGCTCGCCCGGGGCCGGGCTGACTGGACAACCCAGGTGGAGCCATATCTCAGGAACAATCTGTTCTGCGTCGGCCCGGACGCGGAAGCGTCGGGAGCGGGGGAGACCGGATAGAGCGGGAGTTGCCGCCGGTAAATTCCAGGGTGCGCCCGAGTGGGTTGGGCTCCGGCCCCGCTCGAGCCGATGCGCGGGGCTATGGCTTCGCCTGGTGAGCGCGCCAGTCGGCCCGCTCCAGCCGCAGATAGATACTGTCGCACAGGCCGATATGGGTGTTCCAGGTCCCGGCCGCGCGGCCGCTTTCGGTGAAGCCGTGGCGCCTCAGCAAGGCGAGCGAGGCACCGTTGCGCGGGTCGACGTCGGCGATGAGATGATCGATATCGGGACGGGCGAAGGCGTGATCGAGGAACGCCGCCAATGCCTCGGCGGCATAGCCCCGGCCCCAATGATCCGGGGCCAGGATGAAGCCGAATTCGGGCAGGCGCCACGCACCCATCTTCCCGATCGCGCGCCCGTCGAGCGTGATGATGAAATCCTCGCTCAGGTCCGCCGGCGCGGCGATCATCGAGTCCAGCCATTCGCGGCTTTGGTCGAGACTTTCGTGCGGGCCGTGCGTCCAGTAGGTCATCGCCCGCGCATCCGAGAAAATGGCGTGCATCGGCGCGAGGTCGTCGGGGATCGCCCGGCGCAGGACGAGACGGGCGGTGCGGAGTTCTGCCATGCCGCCCTGACCCTAGCGGTCGACCCGCTCCGGCCCGGCTCGGCAGATCGGGCTCGCGATCCCGCGATTGCACAAGGTCACCGTCGACAGATGCTGCCGCGCCCAGGCGGCGTCCGCCGCGTTCGGCACCGAGCGGAAGGCGACATGGGCCAGATGCAAGGTGTCGCCGCTGCCGATCGCGCGCATGAAGAAGGTCTCGGGCAGGCCGGTAGCCGGGTTGCGCGGGCAATCGATCCGGAACTCGACCGCGGGGCGCCCTTCGATCTGCAAGCGGGTGCGGGGGCTGACTCGATAGCCCGGACAATCCCGGCCCATGCCGTCCAGATAGTTGATCACCCATTGATCGAGCGTGCCACCGGCGAGCTGGCCCGCGAAGCGCTGGTTGGTCACCATCCGGGTCCAGCGCTCCACCGTCTCGCCCGGCGGCACCCGCTCGACGATCAGCGAGCCGTCGCCCGCGAGCTGGTGGACGATGACGAGGCCGGGCAGCGGCGCTTGGCCCACCCATTCGGCGGGCGGAGCGGCCGGAGCGGCGGTCGCCGACAGGGCCAGCAGGGCGGGCAGCCATGATCCGGTCTTCATTCTTCTTCCCCCCGGCGCCGTGCAGGGGAATCCTAGGCCCTGAACCCGCCATCGGCAACGGCGAGACGTTAACGCGCTTGCCATTCATCAATGTTCATGATATGTTCCAACGATGGACATCCCCGACTTTCTTCGCTTCACCCCGGTCCGCCTCCGCGCCCAGCGCAATGGCTGGGCCCCGCGGCTGCAGCTGCGCTTCATCATTGCTTTGGCCCGTGGCGCCGGCATCGGCGAAGCGGCCCGTTCGGTCGGCAAGAGCCGCCAGTCCGCCTATCTGCTTCGCGAGAAGCCCGGCGCCGAATCCTTCGCTCGCGCGTGGGACCGGGCCGCGGCCTTTGCCCGCACCACTGCCTCGGCCCACCACGCGCCGGCGGCGGGCATGGTCGGGATCGAGACGATCCTCGTGCCGCGTCACTATCGCGGCCGGCTGGTCGGCTTCGTTCTGCGCGAGGACGTCGCCGGGGCGATGCGGGTGCTGGGCCGGCTCGATCGGCTCGCCGAACGGCTCGGCGGCGGCGACGACCTCCGCGCTTATGCCGAGCGCTTCGAAGCCTTCGAGCGGCTGACGGGCGCGGGAATTGACAGTGTTGACAGGATTCGCCTGTGAACGCGTTCACGTCGTCAATTCCGGAACGCTTGACGGTTGCCCGAACGGCCCATCACCCTATGCGCGTACGCGTAAGGGAGTCCCATGAAGCTGGTCGTCGTCGAATCGCCCGCCAAGGCGAAAACCATCGAGAAATATCTGGGCGCCGGCTATCGCGTGCTCGCCTCCTACGGCCATGTCCGCGATCTACCGCCGAAGGACGGGTCGGTCGATCCGGACGACGGCTTCGCCATGCAATGGGAGACCTATGCCGACAAGGCGCGGCAGTTGAAGGCAATCGCCGACGAGGCGAAGAAGGCGGACTCGCTGATCCTCGCCACCGACCCGGACCGCGAGGGCGAGGCAATCAGCTGGCACGTGCAGGAGGTGCTGGCGAAGAAGAAGGCGCTGCCCGCCCATGTCGAGCGGGTGACCTTCAACGCCATCACCAAAAGCGCGGTGCTGGAAGCGATGGCGAAGCCGCGCGCGCTCGACGAGGATCTGATCGACGCCTATCGGGCGCGCCGCGCGCTCGATTATCTGGTCGGCTTCACCTTGTCGCCGGTGCTGTGGCGCAAGCTGCCGGGCGCCAAGTCGGCGGGCCGGGTGCAATCGGTGTCGCTTCGCCTGATCGTCGACCGCGAGCGCGAGATCGAGCTGTTCCGCGCGCAGGAATATTGGAGCGTCGCCGCCACGCTCGAAGCCGACGGCACCGAGTTCCAGGCGCGCCTGGTCCGCTACAATGGCGAGAAGATCGACCGGCTGACGATCGGCGACCGGGGCACCGCCGAGGCGGCGAAGCAGGCGGTCGAGGAGGGGCGCTTCTCGGTCGTCTCGGTCGAGACCAAGCCGCTGACCCGCAACCCGCCGCCGCCCTTCACCACCTCGACCCTGCAGCAGGAGGCGGCGCGCAAATTGGGCTTCTCCGCGAGCCAGACGATGCGGGTGGCGCAAGGGCTCTACGAGGACGGCGCGATCACCTATATGCGCACCGACGGCGTGCAGATGGCGGGCGAGGCGATCTCGGCGGCGCGCCGCGCGGTCGCGGATCGCTACGACGCCGGCTACGTGCCGGACAAGCCGCGCCACTACGAGACCAAGGCCAAGAATGCGCAGGAGGCGCACGAGGCGATCCGGCCGACCGATTTCGGCCGCGACCGCGCCGGCTCCGGCGACCATGCCCGGCTCTACGAATTGATCTGGAAGCGGGCGCTGGCCAGCCAGATGGCGTCGGCCCGGCTGGAGCGGACCACCGCCGAGCTGGCCGACGGCACCGGCCGGCATGGCCTGCGCGCCACCGGCCAGGTCGTGCTCTTTCCGGGCTTCCTTGCCCTCTACGAAGAGGGAAGGGACGATGCCGAGGACGAAGATTCGCGCCGGCTGCCGCGCCTGCGCGACGGCGACACGCCGGCCAAGAAGGGCGTCGCCGCCGAGCAGCATTTCACCCAGCCGCCGCCGCGCTACTCCGAAGCGAGCCTCGTCAAAAGGATGGAGGAGCTCGGCATCGGGCGTCCCTCCACCTACGCGGCGATCCTGCAGACGCTGAAGGACCGCGACTATGTCCGGCTGGAGAAGAACCGCTTCCTGCCCGAGGAGAGCGGCCGGCTGCTGACCGCCTTCCTCGAGCGCTTCTTCGAGCGCTACGTCTCTTACGATTTCACCGCTCATCTCGAGGACGAGCTCGACGACATTTCCGGCGGCCGGCTCGGCTGGCAGGCGGTGCTCGAAGCCTTCTGGCGCGACTTCAAGCCGAAGACCGGCGAGGTGATGGAGCAGAAGCCATCCGAGATCACCGCCGCGCTCGACGATTTCCTCGCGCCCTGGCTGTTTCCGGACAAAGGCGACGGAACCGACCCCCGCCTCTGCCCGGCCTGCGGCGAGGGCCGGCTGGCCTTGCGCGGCGGCCGCTTCGGCGCCTTCGTCGCCTGCTCCAACTATCCCGACTGCAAGTTCACCCGCCGCTTCGGCCAGACCGGCGAGGGCGGCGAGGATTCGGGTCCGCAACTGCTTGGCCAGGATCCGGAAACAGGCCAGGACGTCAGCCTGCGCTCGGGCCGCTTCGGCCCCTACTTCCAGCTCGGCGAGGGCAAGGAAGCGAAGCGCGCCTCGCTGCCCAAGGACGTGCCGGCGGCGGACGCAGACCTCGACACGGCGCTTCGCTTCCTGTCGCTGCCGCGAACGGTCGGCGATCATCCCGAGAGCGGCAAGCCGATCACCGCCAGCATCGGCCGCTACGGCCCCTATCTCGCCCATGACGGTAAATATGCGAAGCTCGTCTCGACCGCCGAGGTGTTCGAGGTCGGCATGAACGCCGCCGTCGCCAAGCTCGCCGACGCCGCGAGCGGCGGCGGGCGCGCCCGCGGCTCGCGCGAGCCGCTGAAGGTGCTTGGCCCGCATCCGCGCACCGAGCTGGAGCTCAGATTGATGGAGGGCCGGTTCGGGCCTTATGTGACCGACGGCACGACCAATGCGACCCTGCCCAAGTCGGTCGCGCCCGACCAGCTGACGCTGGAGGAGGCGGCGCAACTGATCGACGAGCGCGCCGCCAAGGGGCCGCCGGCGAAGAAAGGCCGGGGCCGCAAGGCGCCGGCCAGAACGAACAAGAAGGGTCCGAAATGATCGTCACCGCCTTGCTCGCCTTGGCCGCCGCGGCGCAGGAGCCGCCGTCGCCGTCCCCCAATCCGGCCAATGCCGATTATCATTTCCGCTACCTCAACCGGCTCGATCCGGCCGAGGGCTGGCGCCGCACGCTGAGCGGGCTGCGCTACCGCCGGCTGAGCGGCTCGGGCCGCGGCCCCCATCCGAGCCCGACCGATACCGTCACCATCCATTATGCCGGCCGCTTCATCGACGGCACCGAGTTCGACAGCTCGATCGCCCGCGGCGAGCCCGCGACCTTCCCGCTGCCGCGGCTGATCCGCGGCTGGCAGGAGGGGGTGCCGCTGATGAGCGTCGGCGACCGCTACGAGTTCGCCATCCCCTACACGCTCGCTTATGGCTGGAACGGCCGCGGCCCGATCCCGGGCGGGGCGACCCTGCTCTTCACCATAGAGCTGATCGCAATCGCGCCGCAGCCGCAGGAATAGTCATGGTTTACCGGGCGTTTACGATGCCCGGTCCGGCTCTCTTTACCTTGATCGGGCTAGAGCGTGCTTATGCGCTCGGGCAAGCCCGCCATCAGCCGCGGCCATCAGCTGGCCGAACCGCCGCACCTCGCGCTGGTGCCGGCGCCGAGGACGCCCGCGCCGCCGGCCTCGCCCGATTACCATCTCGTCCACGACCGGCTGACCGCGCTCGAGCGGCTGGCGCGCCTGTTCGAGCAGGGCGCCCTGTCGGCCGAGGAGTTCGCCAGCGAGAAGGCGCTGATCCTCGGCCTGCCCGCCGACGAATATGTGCTGCGCGAGGCGGCGCCGGTCCATTTCGTGCCCGCCGAGCCGCGAAAGCCGCAGCGCGGGCCCTCGCTGGTCGGGCGGATGCTGAGCTGGCGTTTCCTGGCGGTGAGCCTCGTCGCGGGTCTCTGCTTGTCCTATGCGAGTCAGCCCGACGCGACTCTGGGTTTCTTCGAGCAGATCGGCCGCTATTTCGCCTGACAGGCGCGGCAGGCCGGGTCCTTGACGATCCGGAGCGTGCGCATCGCGGGCTTCAATCCGTCGAAGATGTGGAGCCTGCCGGCCGGATCCTCGCCGAAGCCGGTGAGCGCGCGGATCGCCTCGAGCGCCGCGAAGGTGCCGGCGATCCCCGCCATGGCGCCGAGCACGCCGAGCTCGGCACAATTGTCGCAATCCTCGGCATCGAACGCATCGCCGACGAAGCAGCGGTAGCAGGGCTGGCCGGCAAGCCAGCCGCGGAACGTCCCCACCTGGGCCTGGAACCGGCCGATCGCGGCGGAGACCAGCGGGATCCGAGCCACCGTGCACGTGTCGGAAACGACCAGCCGGGTCGCGAAATTGTCGGAGCCGTCGATTACGATGTCGGCGCCCGTCAGCAGCGTTGCCGCATTGGCGGGTGCCAGCCGCTCGGCCCTGCCGTCGAAAACCACGTCCGGATTCAGCCCGGCGACGGCTTCGCCCGCGACCTCGGTCTTGCTCCGGCCGACATCGCCAGTGGCGAACAGGATCTGCCGCTGCAGATTGTCGAGCGCGACCCGATCGTCGTCGATCACCCGCAGTGTGCCGATTCCGGCGGCGGTGAGATACTGGATGACGGGCGAGCCGATGCCCCCCGCGCCGATGACCGCGACGGTGGCGGCGAGCAGCCGGCGCTGGCCCTCGCCGCCAATCTCCTTGAGGACGATGTGGCGGGCGTAGCGGTCGAGCTGGTCGTCGCTGAGGCTCACCGGCCGGTCGAGCCGAAGCCGCCCTCGCCGCGCGCGGTCTCGTCGAGGCTTTCCACCTCAGCGAAGCGCGCGCGGAGCACCGGTGCCGGGACGAGCTGGGCGATGCGGTCGCCGCGGGCGATGGCGAAGGGCGCATGACCGAGGTTGATCAGCACGACCATGATCTCGCCGCGATAGTCGCTGTCGATCGTGCCGGTGAGGCAGGTGATGCCGTTCCTGACCGCGGTGCCCGAGCGCGAGCGGACCTGGACCTCGTAGCCGTGGGGGATCGCCATCGCGATTCCGGTCTTCACCGGGTGGCGCTCCCCCGGCGCGAGAATCACCTCCTCGGCGGAGACTACGTCGAGCCCGACGGCATGCTCGGAGCCGTAAGCGGGGAGGGGAAGTCCTTCGCCATGGGCCAGGCGCTTGACGCGGATGTCGATCATTTCAGCGCCCCGGCGATCCGCTCGGCGAGGCGGCGGGCGACGTCGGTCTTCGACATATGCTCCCAGGCCTCCGTGCCGTCCGGCGTGATCAGATGGACGAGATTGTCGTCGCCGCCCATCACGTCGCCGGAGACGTCGTTGGCGACGATCCAGTCGGCGCCCTTGCGCTGCCGCTTGGCGGCCGCCTCGGCGGCGACATCGCTGGTTTCGGCGGCGAAGCCGATCAACAGCTTCGGCCGCCGCGCGCCGCCGGCGAGATTGGCGAGGATGTCGGGCGTGCGCTGCCAATCGAGCACCGGCGGGCCCTCTTCCTTCTTGAGCTTGCCTGGCGCCGGCTCGACCCGCCAGTCGGCGACGGCGGCGACCAGCACCGCCGCTTCGGCCGGCAGCGCCCTCGCGACTGCCTCATCCATCTCGGCGGCGGTTTCCACGTCGATCCGGGTGACGCCGGGCGGCGCGTCGAGATTCACCGGCCCCGCCACCAGCGTCACCCGAGCGCCGAGCTCGGCCAGTGCCGCGGCGATGGCGAAGCCCTGCTTGCCCGACGAGCGGTTGGCGATCACCCGCACCGGGTCGATCGGCTCGTGGGTGGGCCCGGCGGTGACGATGACATGCCTGCCGGCGAGCGGACCCGGACCGCCGAGCATCTCCTCGATCGCGGCGAAGAGCGCTTCGGGCTCGGGCAGCCGGCCGGGGCCATATTCGCCGCAGGCCATCTCGCCCTCGTCGGGCTCGAGGACCGCGACCCCGTCGGCGCGCAGGCGCGCGACATTGCGCTTCGTCGCTTCGTGCTGCCACATCCGCACGTTCATCGCCGGCGCGGCGAGCACCTGCTTGTCGGTGGCGAGCAGCAAGGTGGTGGCGAGATCGTCGGCGATGCCGCCGGCCATCTTCGCCAGCAGATCCGCCGTCGCCGGACAGACGACGACGAGGTCCGCCTCCCGGGACAGCTGGATATGGCCCATTTCGGCCTCGTCCTTGAGGTCCCAGAGGCTGGTATGAACCGGCTGCTCGGACAGTGCCGCCAGCGTCATTGGCGTGATGAACTGCGCCCCGCCCGCCGTTAGCACGCAGCGCACGCTGCCGCCGGCCTTGCGGATCAGCCGGATCAGCTCGCACGCCTTGTAGGCCGCGATCCCGCCGCCGACGATCAGGAGGATGCGCTTGCCCCGCATCCGGCTAATTTAGGAGCCAGACCGCCGCCGCGCCAGCCGCCGCCGAAACGATCGCGGCGAGCAGGATCGGCCAGGAACGGTGCGGCCTTACCACCGCGATCTCCCGAAGCGGCGGCGCCGGCGGCGCGGCCCCGGGAGGCGGGTAATAATGATCGATGCGGCGGATGAGGTCGGGAAGCTTGCGCAGCATGCGCACCCCCCGGACGATTTCGTCGGCGATCCGCGCCTCGGGGCCGAGCTCGGAGCGCACCCATTCGGTGAGGAAGGGCTCGGCCGTCTCCCACATGTTGATGTCGGGGTCGAGCGCGGTGGCGACGCCTTCCTCCATCACCATCGTCTTTTGCAGCAACAGCAGGTGCGGCTGGGTCTGCATGTCGAAATCGCGGGTGATCTTGAACAGCCCGTCGAGCATCTGGCCGAGCGACACGTCTTTCGCGGCCATGCCCCGCATCGGCTCGCCGACGGCCCGGAGCGCGGTCGCGAACTCGTCGAGATTGTGGTGCGGCGGGACGTATTGCGCCTCGAAATGGATTTCGGCGACGCGTCGGTAATTGCCGGTGATCAGCCCGTAGAGGATTTCGGCGAGCCAGACCCGCGCCTGCCGGTCGATCCGGCCCATGATGCCGAAATCGATCGCCGCGAGCCGGCCGTCCGGCAGCGCGAACAGATTGCCCTGGTGCAGGTCGGCGTGGAAGAAGCCGTCGACCACCGCCTGGCGCAGGAAGGCGCGGACCAGGATCGCGGCGAGCGCCTTCACATCATGGCCGGCCGCGATCAAAGCGGCGCGGTCGGTGAGCTTGATGCCGTCGATCCATTCGAGCGTCAGCACCCGGCGGGCGGTTCGGCTCCAGTCGATCTCGGGCACGAAGAAGCCGCTTTCGGCGACGAGGTTTTCCTTCAGCTCGGAGGCGGAGGCGGCTTCGAGCCGAAGGTCGAGTTCGCGCACCGTCCATTGGCGGAAGGTCTCGACGACGAGCCGCGGCCGAAGCCGCGCCGCTTCGCCGCCCATCGCTTCGACCTGCGCCGCCGCCCATTCGTAGGTTTCGATGGCGGCGGCGAAATCCTCCTCGATATTGGGGCGCAGCACTTTGACCGCGACCTGCCTGCCCTCGGTCGTGACCGCACGATGGACCTGCGCGATCGAGGCGGCCCCGACCGGCTCGGGATCGATCTCGGCGAACAGCTCCCCGAGCGGCCGGCCGAGGCCCTGCTCGATCGCCGCCCTGATCTGCTCGAACGGCGCTGGCGGCAGGCTGTCCTGCAGCAAGGCGAGGTCGCGCGCCGCTTCCTCGCCGACCAGATCGGGCCGCGTGGCCAGCGCCTGGCCGAGCTTGATCGCGGCCGGACCGATATCCTGGAAGGCCTCGGCATAGGTCGGCACCACCGGCACGCTGGCGCCGAAGCGGGCGAGCCGGCACAGACGCCGGACCGGCGGCGGCGTGTTCGGGTCGCGCTCGATGCCGCGCAGCGCGCCATGCCGCGCCAGCACTCGGCCCCATTTCAGAAGCCGCCAGACATGGACGATGGAGCGGGTCAAATCTTCCAGCCGCTATGGATGGCGACCAGCCCGCCGAGGATCGGCTCGGCCTTGACGTTGCCGAAGCCGGCCGCTTCGATCATCCGCGCGAACTTCGCCATGTCCGGGAAGCGTTCGATCGATTCGATCAGGTAGCGGTAGCTCTCCTCGTCCTTCGCCACCGCCTTGCCGATCCTCGGCACGACGCGACGCGAATAGGTTTCGTAGAGCGTCGCGAAGCCCGGCCAGCGGGTCTGCGAGAATTCGAGGCAGAAGAAGCGGCCGCCAATCTTGAGCACCCGATGGGCCTCGGCGAGCGCAGCCGGGATGTCGGTGACGTTCCGGATGCCGAAGGCGATCGTGTAGGCGTCGAAGCTCTTGTCGGCGAAGCTCAGGGCCTCGGCATTCTCCTCGGCCCAGACGAGACCGGTCTGGCCGTCTTTCTCCGCCCGTTCGATGCCCACGGCGAGCATTTCGGGGTTGATGTCGGCCACTGTCACCGCCGCGCCGGCGCGGGCCAGCCGGAAGGCGATGTCTCCCGTGCCGCCGGCCATGTCGAGGATCGCCTCGCCTTTGCGCGGTCGCACCTTGCGGGCGAATTCGTGCTTCCACAGGCGGTGCTGCCCCACGGACATCAGATCGTTCATAAGGTCGTAGCTGGACGCAACGGAGGAGAAGACGCCGCGCACCCGCCGCGTCTTTTCTTCGGGCGCCACCTGCTCGCGGCCGAATGAGACCTTGTCCATCGCCGCGCCGTCTAGCAGGGGAGTGCCCATGGTGGAACATGCCTGAGCTTCCCGAGGTCGAGACGACCATCCGCGGCCTCAGGCCCATCCTCGAGGGCCGCCGGATCGAATCGATCGAGCTTCGCCGCGAAGATCTGCGCTGGCCTTTCCCGCCGGATCTTCGCCAGCGCGTGACCGGCGCGCGAATTGCCTCCCTGGGCCGCCGCGCCAAATACGGCCTGATCGGCACCGATCGCGGCGACACGATGATCTTCCACCTCGGCATGTCCGGCCACTGGCGGATCGACCCGGCCGAGATCGGCAAGCACGACCATGTTCTGATTGCGACCGACCAGGGGCGAAGGCTGGCGCTCAACGACCCCCGCCGCTTCGGCTCGCTCGACATCGTTCGGACCGACCAGCTCCCGGCCTACGGCCCCTTCGCGAAGATGGGACCGGAGCCACTGGGCGAGGCCTTCGACGGGCTTTATCTCGCCATGGTGCTGAAGGGCCGGTCGGCGCCGATCAAGGCGCTGCTGCTCGACCAGAGGATCGTTGCCGGGCTGGGCAACATCTATGTCTGCGACGCTCTCAACCTCGCGCAAATCGCGCCGGACCGGGCAGGGGGCCGGATCGCCCACGCCCGGCTCGGCCGGCTCGCGGCGGCGGTGAGGGCCGTACTCCACGCCGCAATCGCGGCCGGCGGGTCCAGCCTGCGGGACTATGTCCAGCCGGACGGCGAGCTCGGCTATTTCTCCAGGGAGTGGCGGGTCTATGGGCGGGAGGGGCTGCCCTGTCCGCGCTGCGGCGCCACGATCCGCCGCCGAGTCGATTCGGGCCGCTCCACCTTCTACTGCCCGAAATGCCAGCGCTGAGACTTGACGCTCGGCGTCGCGCCACGTAGAGGGCGCGGCGAGCGGGTGCGGTTCGAACCGCGCCTTTTTCATTTCAGTCACGAGGCAAGAAGATGGCGAATACGCCGCAAGCAAAGAAGCGCATCATCCGCAACGCCAAGCGCACGGACATCAACCGGGCCCGGGTCAGCCGCATCCGCACCTTCGTCAAGCAGGTCGAATCGGCTTTGGCCGCCGGCAACAAGGACGAGGCCAAGGCCGCGCTCGCCCGCATGCAGCCGGAAATGGCCCGCGGCGTCGCCCGCGGCGTGATGCACAAGAACACCGCGTCGCGGAAATTGTCGCGGCTGACACGGCGTCTCGCGACGCTCGCCTAAGCCCTTTGGAAATCTGGACGACCGCACCCGCCGGCCCGAAACCGGCGGGTTTTTCGTGCCCGCCGGGCCGATTTCCAAAAGTCTAGGATTTCCCGCGATTCGCGCCATGGCAGGAAAAGCGATGGCCTATTAAGCATATGATTTATTTGTATTTTCTACAAAGATGACGGAGTTCTGCGGTTTTCAGGGTGTCAATATAGTTTAATTTTTGTGACGCTTTTTTTCCGCTTGATCCGGCGGCGTCCGGGTTCCAGAACAAACTTTCGGCAGGACGAATCTTCTGTCGGCACAAGCAAAATCACATCGAGCAGTGGCATGCCGGGGGGTGCTTTGCCGCGCGGGGAGTTTTGCGTCTTTAAAAAATGCGCCGTCAACGAACGGCGGGAGAGACTGAGGGGTGCGCGGGCGGTGCAGAAAGCTGCGGTCGGGACGGCGATGAACGCGGACATGGACGTGAGCGAGGCGATTTCGGTGGCGTGGGAGGCGATTCGCGCCGGCCTTCGCCGCGATTGCGGCGCCCGGACCTTCGACGGCTGGCTTCGCCCAATCGCCCTCGGCGATTTCGACACCGAGACCGGCTCGCTTCGGCTCCAGCTCCCGTCCCAGTTCATGGCCGATTGGGTGCAGACCCACTTCGCCGAGCGGCTGGCCCTGGCCTGGAAGGCGAAGCTGCCCGACGTTCGTCAGATCCGCATCGGCGTCGGCCCGGCCGCGCCGCGCACCGCCGCCGTGGTCCAGATCCCGGCCCAGCTGGAGGAATCGCCCAAGGCCGCGCCCGGCCTCTATTCGGTCGCGCTGGAGCCGCGCTACCGGTTCGAGAATTTCGTTGTCGGCAAGGCCAATGAGGTCGCCTTCAGCGCCGCCCGGACTCTGGCCAGCGCCGACAAGGTCGCCTTCAACCCGCTTTTCCTTCATGGCGGCACCGGCCGCGGCAAGACCCATTTGCTGCACGCCATCGGCCACGAATTCCATCGCCTGAAGCCGCGGGCGAAGATCATCTACATGTCGGCCGAAAAGTTCATGGTCGAGTTCGTCGCGGCGCTCCGCGCCAACGAAACCATCCAATTCAAGCAGCAGCTGCGCTCCGCCGACCTGCTGATGATCGACGACGTCCAGTTCATCGCCGGCAAGGAATCGACCCAGGAAGAATTCTTCCACACGATGAACGAGATCATCTCGGCCGGGCGGCGCCTTGCGATCAGCTCGGACCGGGCGCCGCAGGACCTGGACGGGATCGAGCCCCGAATCCTCTCGCGCCTCTCCTGGGGCCTGGTCGCCGACATCAACGCCGCCGATCTCGAGCTTCGCCTCAGCATCATCCAGAAGAAGCTCGAGCAGCTTCCCGAAGTCAGCGTGCCCGAGGACGTGGTGATGTTCCTCGCCAAGCGGATCAGCTCCAACGTTCGCGAATTGGAAGGCGCGCTGAACCGGATCGCGGCCTATGCCGGCATGCAGAACCGGGCGATCGACCTCGATTTCGTCAGCGAGGTGCTGGCCAACATCCTGCGCGCCAACCAGCGCCGGATCTCGATCGACGAGATCCAGACCCGGGTTTCCGACCATTACCGGATCCGCAAGGCCGAGATGACCAGCGCGCGGCGCGCCCGCGAGGTCGCGAGGCCCCGCCAGGTCGCCATGTACCTCTCCAAGCAGCTGACCCCGCGCTCGCTGCCCGAAATCGGCCGTCGCTTCGGCGGGCGCGACCATACGACGGTGATCCACGCCGTCCGCCAGATCGAGAAATTGCGGGCGCAGGACCCCGAGCTCGATTCGGACATCCGCCTGCTCACCCGCCAGCTGGAGAGCTGAGCGGCTCCAACCGTCATTGCGAGCGCAGCGAAGCAATCCAGCCGCACTGGATTGCCGTGTCACTGCGCTCTTCGCGATGACGGCCCAAGCTAGGCCTATCGCCGCTCGCGTTCCGGAGCGACGGTGATCCGCACGGTTTCGCCCGAATTGCCGGGAAAGCCGGTGAACATCGCCTCGACGAGGTCCGGGACGAGCTCGGGCAGCTGGTTCGAGCGCGAATGGGCCTGGGCAAGCCCTTCGAACAGCGACTGGCCGTCGGCGGCGCGCCTGATGTCGAGATCGAGATACGAGGTGAAGACGGTGTAGCTGTAGGTGTCGTAGCCGCCCCAGCCCCCCCAGCCGCCCCAGCCACTCCATCCCCGATAGCCTCCGAAGCCGCCGCCCCAGCCCCGGCCCCAGCGGCCGTGGCCCCAGCCGCCCCAGCCGCCGTAAAAGGGGTCGGGGTATGAAACGATCCGCTCGCGCCCGTCGTCGATGCCGTAATCGAGCGTGACGATCAAAGTCGCGTCCTCTGGCTTCGGCGCCTCGACATAGCCCTGCGCGATCAGGCGGCCGCGCACGAGCGCGGCATATTGCGAGAATTCCAGCCCGCCGCGATTCGCTTCGTTGGCCGGCACGATGACGAAGGCCTGGCCTTGCGGGGCGGGCATCGCCTGAAAGCGCTGGACCTGCGTCGGCAGGCCGGTCGTGCAGGCGGACAGGGCGAGCAACGCGAGCGGCGCCGCGAGCGCGAAGAGCTTCTTGCCGACGGACATGGGAAGGGGCCCTCCATGATGTGCACCCCGGCGCCACGCCGGAAGCTTTGCCTGAATATAGAACAACTTGGCCGTTTTCGCAAAACCCCGCTGACCGACGAGTGAAAGAAGGTTTGCGCAGACCAGGCGGCCTCCCCCCGCGATGTCGCGACCGGCGGTCGGACATCTCCGGCTTCGATCGGAATCGGAGACCGATTCGGAGGCGAATTGCCCCTCCCTCCCGGCTCAAACGATGCCACTAACCAGGAGGGGGAATATCATGAAAAAATACTCGAAAACTGTGCTGCCCGCGGCGTTGTTCGCAGCGTTTCTGCCGTTCCAGGCCGCGTCTGCCCTCGATCAATCGACGGCAACCATCATTACGCGGCCGGGCGATCAGAGCACCCTTCGTTCGGGCACCGAAATCCGGCTGGTAACCCGGACCGAGCTGAGCTCCCGCACCAATCATGTCGGAGACCGCTTCGAGCTCGAGGTTTCCGAGCCGGTGTTGCTGAGCGGGCAGGTGGTCATACCTGCCGGCAGCGTCGCCACGGGAGAAGTCACGCGCGTGCGGCGCAAGGGCATGTGGGGCCGCCGCGGCATTCTCGAAACCCGCCTGCTCCATGTGCAGGTCGGCGACCGTCAAATCCGCATCACCGGCGCCGCCGGCGACCGGGGCCGCGCGGGGACGGGCGGCGTTGCCGCGGCCGTGCTCACTGTCCCGGTGGTGGGTTTCTTCATCACCGGAACCAGCGCGGTCATGCCGCCGCGCACGGCCACCGTGGCCACGCTCAATGAAGACCTGGAAGTGTCGTTCGCGCAGTCGCGACCCTAAGCGCGAAGGAGCCGGCGATCGGGTTGCCGCGCGCCTTTCAGCGCGGCAACCCCAACGCCCGATAGGCCGCCTCGAGCGTCGGCGCCGCAAGCGTAGCGGCCTTTTGCGATCCCCGGACCAGGATCGCCTCGAGCGCCGCCGGGTCGGCCTCGAAATCCTGGAGACGGGCGCGGATCGGAGCGATGGTTTCGATCAGCAGGTCGGCCAGGACGGGCTTGAAGCGGCCGAAGCCCTGGCCGGCGAATTCGGCGAGCACGGACCCTGGCGTGCGGTCGGTGAGGGCGGCGTAGATCGTGACGAGGTTCAGGGCCTCGGGGCGGCCGGCCAGCGCTTCCAGCGAGTCGGGCAAGGGCTCGGGATCGGTCTTCGCCTTGCGGATCTTCTGGGCGATGGCGTCGCTGTCGTCGCCCAGGTTGATCCGGCTCATGTCCGAAGGGTCGGACTTTGACATCTTCGCGTTGCCGTCGCGCAGGCTCATGATCCGGGCCGCGGTCTCGCCGATATGCGGCTCGGGAACCGTGAACAGGTCGACGTCGTAGTCGGCATTGAACTTGAGGGCGATGTCGCGCATCAGCTCGACATGCTGCTTCTGGTCCTCGCCGACCGGAACGTGGGTCGCCTGGTAGAGCAGGACGTCGGCGGCCTGGAGGATCGGATAAGCGTAAAGGCCGACGCTGACGCCCTCGCGGTTCTTGCCGGATTTTTCCTTGAACTGGGTCATCCGGTTGAGCCAGCCCATCCGTGCCGTGCAGGAGAGCAGCCAGGCCATTTCCGGGTGGGCGGGGACCCGGGCATGGTTGAACAGCAAGGCCTTCTGCGGATCGATGCCGCAGGCGATCAAGGCGGCGGCCATGCCGTTGACGTTGGCGCGCAGCTCCGCCGGGTCGTTGTAGACGGTGATCGCGTGCAGATCGGCGAGGAAGATCAGGCACTCGACCTCGTCCTGAAGCTTCACCCAGCGCCGGATCGCGCCCAGATAATTGCCGAGATGGAGGTTGCCGGTCGGCTGGATGCCGGAGACCACACGCATCAATTCTGCTCTTCCTTGGCGGCCTTGGGTTTGCGCTTCAGCACCGCCGTCAGCTCGGCGAGCGTGAAGGCGCGGGTGACGAAGACCGCCGCCGCATAGACGATCCCGCCGCCGCCGACCAGCAGAGCGAGGCCAGCCACGCGAAGCTCGAAACCGCCGGCGAGGAAAGGCCGGATCAGCGGATTGATGAGGAGCAAGGCCGCGGCCATCAGCAAAGCCGCGAGCAGCAGGCGGGCGAGGTGGCTCAACAGGCTCCGGTCCATCTCGAAATGGCCGCGATTGCCCAGCGCCCGGTAGAGCAGGATCACGTTGACCCAGGAGGAGATGGCGGTGGCGAGCGGCGGCCCGACATGGGCGAGCGGGCGGATGAAGGCGAGGTTGAGGACGAGGTTCACCGCGATCGCGACCAGGGCGAAGCGGAGCGGCGTCTTCATGTCGGCGCGGGCGTGGAAGCCCGGGGTGAGCACCTTGATCATGATGTAGGCGGGGAGCCCGCAGGA
>Ga0207682_10000330_pt1 | contig 21622 bp, 23 predicted proteins | sample KBSM63metaG_FD_184332 | JGI IMG/M metagenome (GOLD analysis project Ga0207682, IMG submission 184332) | Miscanthus rhizosphere microbial communities from Kellogg Biological Station, Michigan, USA - KBS M6-3 metaG (SPAdes) (version 2) | ecosystem: Host-associated > Plants > Roots > Rhizosphere >... | reverse complement strand
CCCGCCGCGCCGAAGGTATCGCTTTCATGGCGCTCGACCATCCGGTGGTACGCGATGCGGTCGGCGAGATCGCGGCCCGCGGCATACCGGTCCTGACGATGATTTCCGACATTCCCGAAACGCCACGCACCGCCTATGTCGGCCTCGACAACCGAGCCGCCGGGCGCACCGCCGGATTGCTGATCGGCCGCTTCGTCGGCGAACGGCGCGGCAAGGTCGCACTCATTGCAGGCAGCCGCAGCTACCGCGCCCATGAAGAACGCGAACTGGGGTTCCTCGGCATGATCGCGGAGGCATTTCCGGCACTCACCGTCGTAGGATTGCGCGAAGGGCATGACGACGCCGTCCAGAACTACCGGCAGACACGCGCGCTGCTTGCCAAGCACCCGGACATCGTTGGCATCTACAACATCGGCGGGGCCTCGGACGGCATCACACGTGCGCTGCGCGAAGCCAATCGTGGTTCCACAGTGACTTTCGTCGGCCACGGGTTGACCCCCGACACGCACGCCGCGCTGCGTGACGGCACGATGGATGTGGCGATCACCCAAGATCACCAGATGATGACGCTGAACTGCGTGCGCATCTTCACAAACCTTCGCGATGGCCGCGCCGCGATGTCCGGTATCGAGCCGATGCAGATCAGCCTGTTCGTGCGGGAGAACCTTTCCTAGCCTCTCACTAGTCCCGATCGTCATCCCGGCGAATCTGTCCGCGTATCTCGCCGGCCGGGAAGTTGACCGTGTGAATGTTGCCGTAGGCGGTATTCGACGTGAGCGCGTCGATCAGGGCGTCGAAGTTGCCGGGCACGATGCCCTGCGGGGTCGGGCCGATGACGTTCGCGGGGGTGATCGTGCCGGTTACGGTTCCGCCGTCCTGCGGGCAGGCCTGAGTTCCTGGCGGAGGACTTGCCAGATTGGAGCAGAAGAACACGATGACCCCTCCGGCCACATGCACCTTGCCGAAGTGGATGTGCGCCTGGGTCACGCGCGAGCCCAGACCCGAATAGGTCAGCTTGAAGGCGAGCGTGCGCGCATTTCTGTTCAGGTCGAGCTGCAGTGTGCCTTTACCGCGGGAGAAGATCGCTCCGGTTTCTCCGGCTCCCAGGGCTCCGATTTCCTGGAATCCGGAGAAGTGAGCATTGAACTCCGCCGCGTGGGCGTGAGCGCCGAGCAGCATGAATGCAGCCGTGCCGAGGATAGTCCAGGCGAGCTTGACGCAACGCATGATGTCCTCCCTTTGCGGTCTCCTGGAATGACGGGGGCGATGGGCGTGTCGGCCGGCGGCCGGTGACGGACGGCACGACACGACGGGAATAAACACGAAGATCGTGACAGTTATTCCGCGCGTCGTCGTCGTGACGACAACGTGATCATGGCGAAGCTGCATCGACGGTAAGCAAGCACTGCGAGAACACCTGCGCAGTTCACCGATGGGGCGCGCCAATGAGTTCAGAGGAGACGCCCACGAGCCGTGCGTCGACGATGTACGCACGTGGCATCGCGGCCACGACCGCGCGCGCGACCTCGGCCAACAGCGACCGCTATCGGAACCTTCGCTGGCTGCGCAATGTTGGTGTGCTGCCGGAGGCATCCAAGTTGCCTTGGGCAAGCCCCGGCGTGCACCCATCCAACTTGCCCCCCGCACGTCGGGGCGCTCGTTGCTGGCCCGTGCGTTTGAACTTCCGGGCTTTCCGAACTTTCAGCCTCATCCGCCGCACGCTGAAGTCGACCGGCCTCGGCCCCGTCATGGCGTCTGAGCTACGCCAGGCGCGCCTCTGATGTGCAGGAGGGTTGGCAGCGAATGCCGCTCTGATCGGTATCGGAGTGAGTGAGAACCCGGCCGCCGGTCAGCCAACGGCATCGCGCGAGTATGCCAATGGATACGTAAGCGGCCCAAAGAATTCTTTTCCCGGCCGAATTAACCGGATCATGTAATACGCGCAAACCAGCGAGAGGTTCGGCATGATCGAGCGAGCAGAAGTATTTCAGGCCGCCGTCACACTGCTGCGCGACCTGGCACCGTACGATCAGTGCCGCCACGTCGTGCAGATGGTATACGAGGGCAGCTTGACGCACGAGCAGGGCAAAGACCTTCTGTACGCGCTTGTCGATCACGAGATCGACGTGTCAGCCCAACGTCACAGATCGAATGGCGGGCCAGGTGGAGAATCAGTTCGCCTGTGATGGCCGTGCAGCTCCTCGCCTCGAATATCGCGACCGCAAACGCCCTCGACTTGACGGAGGCGGACCATGCCGTGCCGCAGCAGCAAGATTGTGCGACCGGTCTCAAGGCATCGCTCTCGCGGCGTTTTGGAAATGCGGCGCGACAGTTGCAGCGCGGCACAGTGAAGTTGGCCACCGTTGTGGACTGTCCTCAAACGATACGGACAGCTGCAGCAGTCGAATACCGGACGCGTAACGAGCTGCCATGACGGCAAACCTCGTGAGCAAATTTCATCAATTGCGCCGCGCGAACCGCGACTGGCTGCTCACGCTGCTGACCGTTGTGTTCACGCTCATGATCTTTGTCTTCGCGCCGCTCCAGGCGGCGGGGATTTTCCTGGTTCAGACGTTCGCAATTGCAGGATTGCTTGCGATCATCGGCGGGGCGCTGATCATATCCAGAAGCCCGATCGCGCTCGGATTGATGTCGATCGCATTCATTGCCAATTTCGCCGTCTTTTTCTTCCGGCTGTATTATCCGTGGCCCTATAACCTGCACCTGTTGACCGGCGCATGGTTGGTCATTGCGGTCACTCTGGCAATTGTGGTCGCCCAGGCCGTGTTCGGAGGAGGCCGCGTCACCTATCACCGGGTCGTCGGAGCCATCCTTCTGTACCTGTTGATCGCGGTGGCCTTCGCAACGCTGTTCGCGTTTGTCGGTCTGTCGTTTCCAGCTGCGTTCAAGGGGATCGCGTTTGAGGACGACGCGGCACTCGCCAGTTCGGTGTTCTATTTGAGCTTCGTCACCCTGACATCGACCGGCTACGGCGATATCGTTCCCGTGCACCCGCTGGCAAGAAGCCTTTGCAATATCGAAGCCGTCATCGGCCAGCTCTATCCAGCGACGATCCTGGCCAGGCTCGTAACCCTCGAATTGGGGCGCAGGTAGCAAGATTTTTTGCGTCTGTTGCCAGGCTCAATTGGACGTTGATTGCTCCGTTCTTTCAGGGAGACCTTGCCCGAATACCGGGTGTAGACCTGATGGTGGTTTGCCTTGCCTGGGCGCAAGACTCGGCCTGATCGTGAGAAGAGGTCAGGACATGAGTGAAAAAATCAGATCGGAAATGATCTCGCGTCGAAAGGCCATTTCCCTGCTCGCGGCCGCGGTGGGCTTCGCAGTGCCTACCACGGCGCTAACGGTGTCAGATGCTGAAGCCCAGACGGTCGGGATGCAGCGGCGTCACGAGCGGCGCGTAGGCCGCCACGAGCGGCGAGAAGACCGGCGCACAGGCCGTCACGACCGGCGGCAGGACCGGCGCACAGGTGTTGCCACACCACAGTAAGGTGTTAGGCGTGAACCGCATCCTCGCGATCGTCGTGGCTGTCGGCACGTTTGCATTCATCGCCGCCGCCGTCGGCGGGATGTTCGCGCCGCCGGTCTACTCGCTTGCGAGCGCACCCTGAATCGTTGCCGATCGCGAGCGCTGTGCGGCGACCGGGGCGCATCGCGGGGCAACGAGCGCGAGTCCGACGCACACGAAGCATCGGCTGAACCTTCGTATACTTCTCCGACCACACGGACCATTGCGGCGTCGGCGAGCGATTGATAGCCACGTTCGGAGATCCGAGCCCGAGGAGCGCCAGCTCATGACCACAGCATCAACCGCCGCCCTCGTGCTGCTTGCGGCGAGTGTGGGGACGGCGGAAGCATCCGAGCTGAAAGACCTCGTGAAGGAGGTCATGCCGTGCCGGGCCGCAGCCGTTCGTCTCTGCGACAGATCGGAAGGCATCACTCTCGCGGCGTTGTGGAGGTGCGGTGCCACGCTCGCGTCGCAGAGTGATAAAGTCGGTGCGCGGTGTGTGGAAGTGCTCAAGCGGCACGGGCAACTTTAGCGCCAGACCAGAACAATCGACTTGCTCTTCGACGTGCGCAGCGTGGCCTGCCCCGCAGGCTTGCGCGCCGCCGTGTCGGACGAGCGCAGCACGAGTTCCTTGGTGTCATCGATACACAGGTCTACCGACCGATCTGCTGTTGTCCTTGTGAACAACGCGCGACGCGACACAATCAGGCGGGCTCGGGATTACAGAAGAAAGGAAACCCGATGTCGTACCGAATCGCTATCGCTTGCCTGACAGCGGCAATTGTCGGGATCGCCTGCATGTCCACCGAGGCCGATGCCCGCCGTGGCGGAGGAGCCGGTGTTCGCGCCGGTGGCGTTCACGCAGGCGGCGTTCGGGCAGGCGGCGCCTATCGCGGAACCGCCTATCGAGGCGCCTATCGTGGAGCCTATGTGCGTCGTGGCGTGGGCGCCGCCGCCGTTGGTGCAGCCGCGGTCGGTGCAGCAACCTACGGCGCGAGATGTGGATATTACCCATATCCGCCCTGCTACTAAGGTTGCGCGGTGACGTTCCAGCGTCGCGCCGGTCCAACACGCGGCCCCGCTGTGGTCAGCGGGGCTTGCGGAGTTGGACTGAGCGCAACGAAGAATTGGACACGATCAAGGGCGGCTTCGACTCCTATTTCAACTGAGCCCGCTTCGCGTGGGTCGTGTCTCTTCCAGGTGGTCTCTCACTGCTAGGCCCCGCCCCCCCGGTAGCGCTGCTGTACCATCCAGTTGGCGGCGAGCGTCAGCAGCAATGTCGCGGTCATCAGGATGAAGGCGATGGCGCCGCCGAACGGCCAGTTGTTCTGCTGCACGAACTGGCCGTAGACCAGCGGTCCCATCATCTGGAAGCGCGGGCCCCCGAGCAGCACCGGCGTGGCGTAAGCATTCATCGCCAGGATGAAGGTGAGGATGGTGCCGGCGAGCACGCCCGGCATCGCGAGCGGCAGCAGCACGCGGTACGCCATCTGCATCGGCGTGGCGCCGAGATTGAATGCCGCTTCCTCGACCGCGCGGTCGATCCCTTCGATCACGCTCTGCAAGGTCAGCACCATGAACGGCAGGTTCACCGCCGTGATGCCGATGATCACCGCGGTCTCGGTGAACATGATTTCCAGCGGCGTGGAAATGGCGCCCGTGCCCATCAGGCTGGCGTTGATCACGCCCTTGTTGCCGAAGGCGACCATCCAGCCCGCCGCGCGCACCGCGTTGCCGACGAACAGCGGCAGCACCACCAGCATGATGAGGATGTTCTTGTAGCGCGTGCGCGTACGCGCCAGCACATAGGCGAGCGGAAAGCCCATCAGCAGGCAGATGGCCGTGGTGATGAAGGCGATGCGGACCGTGCGCGTCAGCACCGCGGTGTAGTAGAGATCGGTGAAGAACTTGACGTAGTTCTCCACCGTCAGTGCGTCGACCATGAACTTGCCGGGCACGAACTGGTTCAGGCTGTAGCGGAACAGGATCGCCAGCGGCAGCAGCAGCCCGAGCGCGACATAGATCGTCGCGGGACCGACCAGCCCCGCGGCGCTGAGCGGCGAACGTCGTTCGGCGTTCAAGCCTTGAACACCTTGTCCCACCACTCCTTCAGCGCGGCGTCGTTCTTGGCGATGTAGGCGTAGTCGAGATCGATCAGGCGCGACTTTTCTTCCGCGGTGAAGCCGATGCGCTGATTCAAATCGGGGGCCACGGTCGCGTTGCTGACGGTCGGGTTGTAACCCATGTCGATCGCGAAATTCTCCTGCGCGCTCTTCTCGAGCATCGCGTTCATGTAGGCGTAGCCGCCCTCCTTGTTGGGCGCGTTCTTCGGAATGGCGAAGCCGGACACGTACATCGGCAGCCCCTCGCTCGGCGCGGCCGACTGCACGTTGATGCCGGCGTTCTGCCATTGCACGGCGCGCGCCTTCCACATGATGCCGATGCCGATCTCCTCGTTCTTGAGCGCCTGCGCGAACGCCTCGTTGGTCGGATAGACGCGCACGCCGGCCTTCTTCGCCTCCATCAGCACGGCCTTGCCGGGCTCGAAATCCGTCACCTTGCCGCCGGCCGCGAGCGAGGCCGCCGCCATCACCCACTGATACTGGATGTCGATGATGCCCATCTTGTTGCCGTGCCTGGGATCGAACGCATCCTTGAAGCTGGTCGGCGCCTGCGGGATCAGCTTCGGGCTATAGACGACGACCTTGCCGGAATAGATGTGGCCGATGCCGTAGGGATATTTCATCTGCGGCAGGAGGTTCGCGGCGTTCGGCAGCTTGGAATAGTCGAGCGTTTCGATCACGCCCGCCTCGTTCATCTCGAACATGTTGGCAGCCGACAGGCCCTGGATATCGGTGGTACCGCGCGGCAGGCGCTTCTCCGCCACCATCTTGCTGCGGCGCGGCGCGTCGCCCGCCTGATCCTGCGCCACCTCGAAGCCCTTCGGCTTGAGCAGCGGGTCCTCGATGTTTTTCGCCAGCAGCTTTGCGTAGTCGCCACCCCAGGTGCCGACCACGATGCGTCCGCCCTGGGCGCGCGCTTCGCCCCTGAAGACAGCCGGCAGCGCCACCGCTGCTCCCAAACCTTTCAGGGCGGCGCGGCGCGAGACTTTCCAGTTGCTCATCATCGGTCTCTCCCATTCTTGTTCAGTGCTGTGCAAAAACCATTCCGGCATCCCGCGGCCATCCAACCTCAACGGCATCGCCCACGTTGGCCCGCGCCGCGCCGCCCTGGTTCGGCAGCTGCACCACCACGCGGTCGGCCGGCGACAGGCGCACATGCAGCTCGAGCACGGCGCCCAGGTATGAAACGAATTCGACCTTACCCGGCAGGCAATTGTCCATCCCGTTTGCGTCGAGGCTCAGCCGCTCGGGCCGTAGTGCCAGCGCCGCCGCTCCGGGTGTTTCCCCACCGCGGCATTGCAGGTGCAGGCCGCCCGCGGTCTCGAACTGTCCCGGTGCGGTCACGCGCCCGCTGAGGAAGGTGCTGCGTCCGACGAAGCCGGCGACGAAACGATCGGCCGGACGCTCATACAGGTCACGCTGGCTGCCGATCTGGCGGATTTCCCCGTCCGCCATCACCACAAGACGGTCCGCCACCGTCAGCGCTTCCTCCTGATCGTGCGTGACCATGATCGTGGTGAGGCCGAGTTGCCGCTGCAGCTCGCGGATCTCGATGCGCACTTCTTCGCGCAGCTTGGCGTCGAGATTGGAGAGTGGCTCGTCGAGCAGCAGCACGTCGGGACGCACCGCGAGCGCCCTTGCCAGCGCGACGCGCTGTTGTTGTCCGCCGGAAAGCTCGCGCGGCAGGCGTTCGGCGTAACCCTCGAGCCGCACCAGCCGCAGCACCTCCTTCGCGCGCGCCGCGATCTCAGGTCTCGCGAGCTTGCGCATCTCCAGGCCGAAGGCGACGTTCTCGGCCACCGTCATATGCGGAAACAGCGCGTAGCTCTGGAACACCATGCCGGTGTTGCGGCGCCAGGGCGGCAGATGCGTCACGTCGGTCCCGCCGATCGTCGCCGTGCCGCCGCTCGGCTCCACGAAGCCCGCGATCATGCGCAAGGTCGTGGTCTTGCCGCAGCCGGAAGGGCCGAGCAGCACCAGGAATTCGCCGTCGGGCACGTCGAGTGTCACGCCCGCGACGGCGGCGTGATCGCCGTAGCGCTTGGAGAGATTGTGGAGCTCGAGCCGCGCCATGTTGCGTCAGACTACTCTGCTAATTTTCACATACCGGTCGGTCAGCAGCATCGCAGCGCCGATCAGCGCGATCTGCATCACCGACACGGCGGCGACCGTCGGATCGATCTTCCATTCGAGATATTGCAGGATCGCGATCGGCAGCGTGGTGCGGCCCGCGCCGACGAGGAACAGGCTCATTTCGAGATTGCCGAACGACATCACGAAGCCGAACAGCGCGCCCGCGACGATGCCCGGCCGGATCGACGGCAAGGTCACGCGGCGGAACGTGGTCCAGGGGCCGGCGCCGAGATTTTTCGCCGCCTCTTCGATCGCCGGATCGAAACCCGCAAGGCTTGCGGTCACCAGCCGCGCCGCCCACGGAATGACGATCAGCACATGCGCGGCGACGAGGCCTGCGGTCTGGCCGAGCAGCGGCAGGCCGGTCGCGATTTCGGTTTCGATCTGGAACACGTAGATCGACGTGCCGAGCACGACGCCCGGGACCACCAGCGGCATCAGCAGCAGCGCGTTGACGGCGCCGCGGCCGCGAAAGCGCCGCCGCGCGATCGCGAGGCTCGCCGGCACCGCGAGCGCAAGCCCGATCAAGGTCGCCACGATCCCGACCTGGGCGCTCAGGATGAAGCCGGAAACGAAGCTCTTGTTGGTCAGCACCGCGCCGAACCACTGCAGCGAATAACCTTCCGGCGGAAACGATGGGATCTCCTGGCGGAAGAACGCGAGCCAGGTGACCAGCAGCAGCGGCAGGAGAATAAAACCGAGCGCAAGCCCCGCGCTGCCGTTGAGCGCCCACCGCCCGATGCTCACATGCGGTCTCGAAGCGCCTGCCAACGCCGCGGATCGATCGTGAGCCGCAACGGACGGCATGATCAGTTGAGCCGGTTCTTGTGAAACCTGCCGCCCTTCACGATGGCGGCGAGATGCTTGCCCTGCTCCTGGAACAGGCCGAGATTTTTCAAGGGATCGCCGTCGATCAGCAGCAGGTCGGCAAAGGCGCCCGCCTTCAGCGTGCCGAGCTTGCCTTCCTGGCGGACGATCCGCGCGCCGATCGTGGTCGCGGAGCGGATGATCTCGATCGGCGAGAGCACCTCGCTGCGGATCATGAACTCGCGGCTCTGCTCCATCTGCAATGCGCCGAGCAGATCGGTGCCGTAGGCGACCGGGATCCCGGCGCGCTTGCAGGTCTCCAGCGATTTCAGGCCGCCGTCGATGACGAGATCGTTCTTCGCCAGCATGTCGCCGCCCATCCCGAACTCGGCCGCGCGCTCGCGCATCGCATAATAGGTCACCAGATTGGCGATCAGGAACATGCCCTTCTCGGCCATCAGCTTGGCTGACGCGTCGTCGATCAGGTTGCCGTGCTCGATCGTGCGCACGCCGGCATGCGCGGCGCGGGTGATCGCTTCCGGCGTGTAGGCGTGGGCGCAGACATAGCGCCCGAAGGCATGCGCTTCCTCGACGGCGGCGGCCACTTCGCCGGGGCTGAACTGCAGGCTGTCGAGCGGATCGTACGGAGACGCCACGCCGCCCGACATCATGATCTTGATGTGATCGCAGCCCTGGCGCATCTGCTCGCGCGTCTCGCGGCGCACCTCGGAGATGCCGTCCGAGGTACGCATTCCGAAGCGCATGGCATTGCAGCAATGGCAGCGCAGCCCGAAATCGGTGCGGAAGCGCGGATCGCTGTGGCCGCCGGTCGGCCCGATCGCCGCACCGGCGATGAACAGGCGCGGCCCCGGAATATCGCCCTGCTCGACCGCGGTCTTGATGCCCCAGTCGGCCCCGCCGGTATCGCGCACGGTCGTGAAGCCGCGGTTGAGCATGCCGAGCATGAGCCGGGCCGCGCGCGCGGTCATCAAGGTCAGCGGCACGCCTTCGAGGTAGCGGAAATTCACCTCGCTCAAGGTGACGTGCACGTGGCTGTCGATCAGCCCGGGCATCAACGTGCGCCCGCCGCAATCGACCACGTCGGCGCCCGGCGCCTTGATCGGCTTGTCGGACACCTCCCTGACGGTCTCGCCCTCGACCAGAAGCTCGAAGCCGCCGCGCAACTCGCCGACTTCGGGTTCAAGCAGCTGGAAATTCCGGAACAGAAGCTGAGTCATTGTGATCCCTCGTGCCCGACCATAGGACAATGGCCGACGAACGGGCACAAGAGGCGCGACGGACGTTCAAGCGGGATCGCTACGTGTCGTCAGAGTCGGCTGCGATCCTGTTCTCAACCTCCGGCCGCAACCAAAGCAATTGGTCGACCGGACGCTATCGCCGGAGGATCGTCATCCCGAGCACCAGCAGGACCAGGAAAATCACCAGAAAGATATAGAACAGCACCTTCGCGACATCCGCGCTCGCGGCCGCGAGATCGGTGAAGCCGAACAGTGCCGCGACCAGCGACACCAGCAGCATGATCACGGCCCATTTCAGGATCGACATGACGCGTGGCCTCTCGATTGCAACTGCGAATTCAATCCGGTTGACGCCGTGCCGTTCCATCAAAGCGGCGGCGCCGCCGCTCATGCCTTCTTCGTCTTGCCGTTCTTCTCGTCCGCCTTGTCCTGCTTGTCCTGCGCCCGATCCTTGGCGTCGACCCGGCCCTCGACGTCGGCGCTGAGCCGTTGATAAACCCCGAGGCCGAGGATGATCAGGATGCCGGTGACGAGGATCGCGGCCGGATAGAGGATCAGCGCGATGTCCTGGCTGCCCTGGCGGAACACCATCACCAGCGCCTCGATGAACACCGCGATCGCGATCGTCGAGATGAACTTGGTAAGACTGCGCCGCGCCTCCGACGCGAGCCGCATCTCACGGCCGCGGATGACTTCCTCCTCGACGAAATACTTCGCGACGTCGAACACCGCGACGGCGATCACCACGTAGCCGATGGACTCGAGGAGCCCCGCGCCGGCCTCGGCCCAGGGGCCGCGCAGCGCCGCCAGGATCAGGCCGCCGCTGTAGACGCTGAGCGCAAGCGCGATCATCATCAGCACCGCGCTGGCGATGCCGAAGACGCAGCGCGAGATCAATTCCATTATGCCGGTCATAGCCGCGATGGAACCCGCAAGCGGCCGGAAAGTTCCATCGACTGGAACTCAACTCGGCGGATCGGCCGGAGCGGGAGAGAGCGCGCGGGCTTCGATGGCGCGTGTCACGCGATGGATGTCGCGGAAAATCCGGCCAAGCCAGCTCCGCAAGTAGGCGCGCTCGTCAAACGAAAGCGGCCCACCGCTCGCCCCGCGAGAGAGCGGCTCGCGCATCAGGTCGCTGAGCGAGAGGTGAATGTCCTCGACGACATCAAGCACCTCCGGATCGAGACATGGCAGCGTCATGCGCAACTCATGGTCCTCGAACGCGCGATAGCCCGTGCTGCGGCGCGTCTGATCCTTCACCTTGCCGAGATACGCGTTCTCGACCAGCACCAGCGCGCAATCCTCGAAGCGCTCGCGCAGCAGCCGCGCTGCCTCATATGAATCGGAGTTTCGGTCCATGATATGGAAGATGACCGGCTCGACCTGCCGTGCACGCGCCTCGGCGGCGAACTGGCTCTCCTGCATCACCTTGAAGAATTTGCGCGCCGCGTGATGCGATACGTCAACGACACGTGCCGCGGCCGAACGCGCCACGAGCGTGTCGAACAGGATCATCTGGTCGCGCACTTCGGTCAGATCGACCACGATCGCATCGTCGGGGAACGCACTGTGCAGCATCCGCTCGGTGGCGTCGGTATCGAACAGCGCCGGACGCCTGCCCGACAGGATGAAATAGTCGGCAAGTATGCGCGCCAGCAGCGTCTTGCCGGCGCGGCCATGGAGCGAGGCGACGATTGCCGCCACGCTCGGACGTGGTGGGCTGCTCTGCGGATCAGGCAGCCGCGGCCGTTCGATCGTAGAGCCGGTCGAGAAGCCCGACCCGGTCGTATTCATCGCTGATCTGCCTGAGCCAGGTGCGGACATAGCCGCGCAGCACCAGCGAGTTGTTCACCTGCTGCCCGTTGGATTGCCGATTGGCGACGAAATCGGAGAACGGCACGCCGGAAAGCTCGACCTGCTCGTAGGCCATCTCGTTGAGCTTCGGGATGGTGACCTCGACCGCGTCCGCCGTGCCGCGGAAGTAGTTGCGGTAGATCGTCGGATTCCACTCGAAGAAGCTCGTGTCGTTGATGAAGTTCTTCACGATGAAGTAGTGCTTGCCCTTTACGTAGGGCAGCACCTCGGCGATCTCGTCGAGCGAGGCGACCGATGAACCAACGACGTGCATCAGGCCGAAGTTGAATTCGCCCGCGTCCACGAGATCGAAGAAGCCGACCTCGGTCAGCGTCTTCAAGGTCTCGTCGAGCAAACCGGCCCGGATGTCGATCACACTGACCTTGATCTCGCTGGTGCTGAGCGTGTCGATCATCTTCATCTGGTCCGCGGCGGTCGTGATGTCGACCACTTCGGTGATGTCGGGATGGAAGCGCTGCAAGGTGCCGCGCGGGTGTTCGGCATCGAACGCGCGTACCAGCGCGTTCTTCGCCGCCAGATAATCGAGCACCGTGCGCGTGACCGTCGTCTTGCCGACCCCGCCCTTGTCGGCACCCACCATGAGAACCACGGGCTTCATGGATTTCGCTCCTGTTGCCTTGTCCGCTGTCAGGGATTTCCTGCGAGTCGCCACGCGTGATCCTCCCTGCTTGGGGACCCCGAAGGACCAATGTGCGTTGCCCCACACAAAACCGGGCGAGAGAACCCGCCGTCCGCCACGAGGGACCGGACCGCCGCCCTTCCACGGCGATCACAAGGCGAGGCGCTTCCCGCGCACCGGCGTGCCTGGCCGGCGATCCCCACGGAAAACGCTCCGCTGTCAGCGAGCGGAATCTGATTGCGCAATGATGGCGGATTTCGGCCGAAAGATTGGAACTTGTAAGTTGTTCAGCGCGTGCGGCGTTGAATCAAATTTGTCACGTTCCCACGCGCAACGGCGCGGTGAGCTTCCGTAACGTAGCGATGATCGACAGCGCGACAATCTTTCCGGTCTTGGGGTTTTCCGACGGCACGTTTTCGATCGACAGCGTGAACGACGCCGAGTCCGCATCGACCTCGATGACGTGGCAATTGCGCGTCTTGGTCGGGTCGGCCCAGATGTCGATCATGGTGCGGTCCGGTCCGATGCCGGCCAGCGCGAGCGCCGCCACGACGTTCACGTTGGCGGGAAAGCCCGCCGCCGCATCGCGTGCGGTGCCGGAGAAGACGAGCCTGGCCTCGTTCAGGCCTTCGACCGAGATGCCGTTCTTGACAAGATGCGGCGCGCCCGCAAGGCCGTTGGGCGGCTTGCGCGTCGTCATGCGCACCGAGTTGATGGTGCCTTCGTTCGCGGCCGCGACGGCGTCGAGACCGAGCAGTCCGCCGGTCGGCACGATGATGCGTCCGCCGTGAGCCTTCGCGAGTTCGAGCAGTTCCGGACGCGGCAGCAGCGCGCCGCAGGAGAGCACCATCACCTGCTTGCCGGCGGTGAGCATCGGCCGGCAGATCTTCTCGAGGATCGCGGCCGGCGCGCACTCGACCGCGAGATCGGCATGCGCGGGGAATTCGTCGAGCGCGACGATCGGCACCTCGATCCCCTCCTCGTCGAGCCAGCCGCGCGCCGTTTCCTCGTCGCGGGCCGCCACGCAGGCGAGCTCCAGCCCGGGCACGCCGTCGGCGAGCTTGCGCGCGAGCGCTTTCCCGATGGTGCCGAGCCCCGCAATGGCAATCCGCATCAAAGTTCCTCCTGCGCTGCATGGCGGTCATACGCTGCGACAAAGGTAGCGGCAACGCCCGCTTGACCCGGCCTGCCCAGCCGATAAAGCAAGGGATAACCGGGATTTCATGGAGGAAACGATGAGAGTTCTCACCGCCGCATTCGTGGCTTTGCTCGCAGTCGGCGGCGCGGCTACCGCGCAGGACTACCCGACCCGTCCGGTCACCATGGTGATCCCGTTCGCGGCCGGTGGCCCGACCGATGTGCTCGGCCGCGTCGTCGCGGCGCGCATGAGCGAGATCCTCGGCCAGCAGATCATCATTGAAAACATCGGCGGCGCCGGCGGCATGACCGGTGCGAACCGCGTGAAGACCGCGCCGCCCGACGGCTACCAGATCCTGCTCGGCACGGTCGGCACGCAGGCGCAGGTGCAGAACCTGTCGAGGAAGCCGCTCTACGACGCCGGCAAGGACTTCCAGCCGGTCGCGCTGCTCGCCGAAGTGCCGCTGGTGCTGATCGTGCGCAAGGATCTGCCGGTCAGCAACATCAAGGAGTTCGTCGAGTACACCAAGAAGAACCAGGACAAGATGCAGTTCGCCTCCTCCGGCGTCGGCGCGGCGGTGCATCTCGGCACCGTGCTTTTGAATTCATCGATCGGCGTGAACGTCACCCACGTTCCCTATCGCGGCAGCGCGCCCGCGATGCAGGACCTGCAAGGCGGGCGTGTCGACTACATGACGGAGATCGTGTCGACGGCGTTTCCGCAGATCCAGGGCAATGCCGTGAAGGCGATCGCGGCGCTCGCGCCGCAGCGGATCAAGAACCTCCCCGACCTGCCGACCGCGCGCGAAGGCGGCGTCAACGTCGACGCCTATACCTGGAACGCCATCTTCCTGCCGAACAACACGCCGGAGCCGGTCGCCAAGAAGCTGCACGATGCGGCGGTCGAGGCGATGAAGACGCCGGCGGTGCGCGAGAAGCTCGAACCGCTCGGCGTCACGGTGGTGACCGAAGACCGCATGAGCTCCGCCTATCTCGGCCAGTTCGTGAAGGACGAGATCGTGAAGTGGGGCAAGGCGATCAAGGAGAGCGGCGCGAGCACGGACTGAGCCGACTCCGTCAAGCCCGGCCCACCCGGGTCCGGCCTGCGGCCGGCCCGGGTGCAAGCTTGTGCGCCGCGACTTTGAGCCGGCGACTAAAGTAATTCGGCAACGAGCAAATTCAAAAACGAAACACCACCAAAAACACCGCTTGCCTTGTGAATCGGACACGGCTCGAACTGCGGTCCTGCTTTCGTGCCGGAGCCGACGGATGACGCTGCCCGCCGCCAAAAACGCCCACGCTGCGAGAGGACCGGCTGCGTCCCCGACAGCGCGGCGGACGGCCAACAAGGCCAATGCCGCACGCAGCACCGGGCCACGAACGCGACGCGGCAAGGCGCGCGCCAGCCGCAACGCGCTGCGCCACGGTCTCGCCGCACTGCGGCCGGCGGATCATGGCGACACCATGCGCATCGCCGGCCTGATGTGCGATCCTGCGAACCTGCTGGCGCATGACCAGGCCGTCATCATTGCCGAATGCTGTGCGCTGATCGCGCGGGTTCGCCGCGCCCGCGCCGCGGCGCTGGAGCGAATGGCGCTTCACGAGTTGTCCGCGCTCGAGCGCTACGAGCGCCGCGCGCTGTCGCGCAGGCGGCGGGCGATCCGCGCGCTCGCGGCGCTGACCTCCCACTCTGATAGAGCATTTTATGAATGCAACCCTGAATTAGATTTGGCAAAACGAACCCAACGTGTCCGCCCGCCGGCGCGCCCAAGTGCGCGCTTGTGCCGGGCACCGACGTCTTCTCTACTGATCGCGCCAAGCCGTGGATGGCCGGTATCGAGGGTGCGGGGACGACGCTTCGCGCCTTTTGCCCTCCAATGGAGCATACGAAGGCGAAGTCATGATCATGGACGGCTTCACCCGCGCGGCGATCGAGACCTCCGGCGCGCGCATCGTGGTCGCGCATGGTGAGGGTTGCCAAAATCGCCTCCAACCATTAGAGTAGGTAATATCACTACATGGCGGGATGTCATGGAAGAAGCGATTTCGGCGGCCGATGCCAATCGCAGGTTCTCGCTGCTTCTGCGGGGCGTCCGGGAAGGACGCAGCTATGTCGTGACCAGTCACGGAAAGCCCGTCGCGCGACTCATTCCCGCCGGCAGGCATGAGGATGTGGCGAACGGCGCGCGGGCGGCACTGTTGTCCCGGCTTAAGAAGCAGCCCGCGGCCCGCGCCAAGCCTTGGACGCGGGACGAACTCTATGAGGACGAGCGTTGAGGGTCGCGCTTGATACAAACGTCCTTGCCTACGCGGAAGGCGTTAATGGTGCCGAACAGCGCAGCTCCGCTCTCGATCTTGTTCAGCGGTTGCCGCAGGAGGCGACCGTCATTCCGGTGCAGGTTCTTGGCGAACTGTTCAACGTGCTGGTTCGCAAGGCGGGGAAGTCGCGCGCCAAGGCGCGCGAAGCGCTGCTGAGCTGGCGCGACACATTCCCGGTGATCGAGACCTCGCCGGGGATCATGCTGGCGGCCGCCGATCTGGCGACCGATCATCAGTTTGGAATCTGGGATGCCGTCATCCTGTCCGCAGCTTCGGAGGCGAACTGCCGGCTGTTGCTCTCTGAAGACTTGCAAGACGGTTTCACCTGGGGTGGCGTTACGGTGGTCAATCCATTCGCGTCTCCACACCATCCATTGCTCGGTGCGCTGTTGGGAGACAAGCCCGAATGAACCCCGCGCAGAAACCGCCAACGGCGAATATTCACGCTGCGCTACGTCAAGGTGGCCGGCCATGACGCATACGAGGGCAATGTCATGATCATGGACGGCTTCACCCGCACGGAGATCGAAACCTCCGGCGCACGCATCGTGACCGTGCATGGCGGCAGCGGCCCGCCGCTGCTTTTGCTGCACGGCAATCCGTTCACGCATCTGTCGTGGCACAAGTTCGCGCCGCGGCTCGCGCGCGAGTTCACCGTCGTGGCGACCGACCTACGCGGCTATGGCGACTCGTCGAAGCCGCCGAGCCAGCCCGATCATGCGAACTATTCGTTCCGCGCGATGGCGCAGGACAACGTCGAGGTGATGGCCGCGCTCGGCTTCGACAAATTCCTCGCGGCCGGCCATGACCGCGGCGCGCGCGTGGTGCACCGCATGTGCCTCGATCATCCCGACAAGGTGCTGCGCGCCTCGATCCAGGACATCATCCCGCAGCATCATCTGTTCAACAACGTGACGCAGGCCTGGGCGACCGGCGCCTATCATTGGTTCTTCATGATCCAGAAGGCGCCGATGCCGGAACGGCTGATGAGCGCCGACCCGGATTTCTTCATCGAGAAGAAGCTCGCCAAGACCGCTCAGGGGCTGTCCTTCTTCGGCAAGGAGGCGCTGGACGAATACAAGCGCTGCTTCCGCAATCCCGAGACGGTGCGCGGCATGTGCGAGGACTATCGCGCCTGCGCGAGTATCGATCTCGCGACGGATACCGCGGATATCGCGGCCGGCAAGACAATCACCTGCCCGGTGCAGCTGCTGTGGGGCGCGACCGGTCAGGTTGGACGGCAGAACAATCCGCCGGCCATATGGAAGTCCTACGCAAGTGACATCCGCGACGCGCAGGCGCTGCCCTGCGGGCATTATCTCTCGGAAGAGGCGCCGGAAGAGACTTACGCGGCAATGCGGGCATTTTTCACAAAAGCGTAACATTCCCACCTTTTTCTCACTGCCACCTTTGATTGACCGGGCGGAAACGAGTCTCCTATGCTGGACTCGTTACAGACTGCCGCGCCTCACGCAGTGCAATCGGGGGCCTCATGACGACGATCGGTCACGCGCGCTTGTTCCTCAGTCTCGCATTGAGCGCTGCGCTGCTCGCCGATGCCGCGCATGCGGCCGGCACCTGCCCGGAAGAGCAGTCCACTTCGCAGGCGCCGACCAACCTGCAGCTTTGCGCCGACCTGGAAGCCGACGTGCGCACGCCGAGCAAGTTCCGCCTCGACGTCTACGAGGGCAAGCTCAACCAGTACTTGTTCGCGATGTGCCACCGCAACAGCAAGGCCGGCTGGGTGCGCGACAAGCGCATCCGCGACGCCGGTCCGTGGATCGGCTCGTTTCGCGACGGCAAATGGAGCGGCAAGTACTACGGCACGCATGTGCCGGTGCTGATCTGGTACTCGCCCGAGATGCACGAATGGCTCAAGGCCAATCGTGCGACGCCGGAGTCGGTCGCGACCAGCGCGGTGCCGGACGGCGCCATGATGATCAAGGAGATGTATTCGACGCCGGCCGCGGCCTGCGCGGGCGCCGACATCGATAAATTGCTCGCCACGAAATATTCCTCCGCGGTGATGATCCGCGACTCCAGGGGCTCGTACGATGGCTGGTTCTGGGGCTGGTACGGCTGGGCCGGATCGGGCTGGAAGGTCGACTGGCCGGCTCCGTCGTCGAGCCCCTACCCGGCGATGGGCTTCGGGCAGTACTGCACCAACTGCCACGCCTCGGCGCGCGACAACTCCACCTTCTCGACCTTGAAGAACATCGAGGGCTACCCGGGCGAGCCGCTGGTCTTCCTCAGCCAGAACTTCTTCCTCGACCCGTCGTGGCAGAGCCTGCAGGACCGGATTCAGAGCGCCGGCGCCAAGGATGCCGCGGAAAGCGGCAAGGACCCCGAATACAACGCCGCCTTCACCCGCGTCTTCACCGCGCTCGGCGGACTGCCGCAGCGCACGAAAGCGATGGAGATGAAGCCGGAGACATACGACAGCGTCTGGTCGAAGCCGGGCGAGCCGACCGCGCATGGCCAGTTCCTGACCTCGGACCAATGTCTCGGCTGCCACAGCGCGGGCGGCACCGGGCTGCAATACGACATGACGCAGCCGGGGCCGGAGGGAAAGCTGATCAACATCTCGCCCTACGGTACCTGGCGCGGTTCTCCGATGGGGCTTGCCGGGCGCGATCCGATCTTCTTTGCGCAGCTTGCGAGCGAGACCGGCACGTTCCATCCGGAGAAGGAGAACAAGGCCAAGATCGAGGATACGTGCCTGGGCTGTCACGGTATTCTCGGCCAGCGCCAGTACGCGATCGACACCAAACAGAAGACTGGCACCTGCGAGCCGTTTGAGCGCTCGACCGTCAACGCGATCCCGTATCCGCAGGACGGCGATCCGGTGACGGCCCTGGCGAACTACGGCGCGCTCGCGCGTGACGGCATCTCCTGCGCGTCGTGCCATCACATGGTGCTCGGCAAGGCGGACACCGAGAAATATCATGCGCAGCCGCAGAACCAGTGCGTCGACGAGAAGCAGAAGACGCTCAACCCCGGCTTCACCGGCTTCGCCTCGACCTTTACCGGCGCGTTCCTGGTCGGTCCGCCGAACGAGCTCTACGGCCCGTTCAAGGAGCCGAAGAAGAAGCCAATGAAGCAGGCGCTCGGCATCGACCCGGTGCATTCGCAGACCATCACGACGCCGGAAATGTGCGGAAGCTGCCACACCGTGCACCTGCCGATCATGCATCGCGGCAACACGATTGGGCACGTCTACGAGCAGACGACCTATCCGGAATGGGCGTTCAGCGACTTCCGCACGGGAGACTCGCCTGACGGTCCCCTGCCCTACGGCTCGGGCCCGCAGGCGCAGTCGTGTCAAGGCTGCCACATGCCGAACAAGGACGCGTTCGGCAATCCGTACCGCAGCAAGATCGCGGCGATCCAGGAATACACCAACTTCCCGCAGGCCGAGCACACGCTGCCGGCCGCCGACATCGACCTGCAGGAGCGCGCCGGCTTCGGCAAGCACACGCTGGTCGGGCTCAACGTCTACCTGCTGAAGATGGCGTGGCAGTTCCCCGACATTCTCGGCATCCGCAAGACCGATCCGATGCTGTCGGACTCGGGCATCGACTCGATCCCGACGGCGGAGAACGCGATGCTCGATCAGGCGGTGAACCGCACCGCCGTCGTCACGGTCGGCGACGTGCGCAATGACGGCAACTCGCTGGCGGCCCGCGTCACGGTGGTCAGCAAGGTCGGGCACAAATTCCCGTCCGGCGTCGGCTTCCGCCGCGCGTTCGTGCAGTTCAGCGTGCTCGACGTGAAGGGCAAGGTGCTGTGGTCGTCCGGCCGCACCAACGGCGCGGGCGTGATCGTCGACCGCGACGGCGACGACGCCAAGCCGATCGCGGGCGAGCTGTGGTGGACGACGGACTGCTCGCAGCGCGTCGAGCCGGAGAAGCGCATCCACCAGCCGCACTACCAGGAGATCACGCGGCAGGATCAGGCGCAGATCTATCAGGAGCTGGTGTCCATGCCGGCGAATGTTGACAAGCCGGTCTGCGGGCCGAACGCCGGGCCGGAAGGCCAGCTCACCACCAGCTTCCTGTCGGTCTGCGCCAAGGTGAAGGACAACCGCATCCTGCCGCAGGGTTTCCTCAAGCTCGAGGACCGCAAGCAGATTTCAAAGGCGCTCGGCGCCGACGACAAGATGGCGGAGGAAACCGGCGCGCACGCGGTCGGCGACGACCCGGACTATCAGCGCGGCGGCAGCGACTCGCTGATGTACCGCGTGCCGCTTGCCGAGATCAGCGGCCAGCCGGCCGCCGTGCAGGCGACGCTCTACTACCAGCCGACACCGCCGTTCTACCTGCAGGACCGCTTCTGCACGTCGAGCAGCGAGGACACCAAGCGGCTGTTCTACCTGGCGGGCAAGCTCGACCTCTCGGGCACCACCGCGCAGGACTGGAAGCTGCGCGTGGTCACCAGCGGGCCGGTGACGGTGCCGTAAACTCAGTCCTCATGCTGAGGTGCGAGCGAAGCGAGCCTCGAAGCATGGCCCACGCTCGGAGTTCTTGGCCATGCTTCGAGACGCGCGGCCAAAAGCGCGTTTACGCGCGTCTGCGCCGCGCTATGGCCGCGCTCCTCAGCATGAGGTTATGCGGAAACCGCCGGCGGCGCTTGCAGAAAGTTCCGCACCGCGTACCACATCAGATGACGGTTGTTGCTGTAGCCGATGCTGTGCGCGGTGTGCGGCAGGATCGCGAACTGGCGGTCGCCGTTGGCAAGCTGCGCGTAGAAATCGAGCAGGTCCTCGTTGGTCGAGTTGCCGTCGTGCGCGCCGCGGATCATCAGCACCGGCGAGAGCACCTTCTTTGGATCGACCAGCGGCAAATTGACCGCCATGTCGAGATACGTGCCGCTCGGGATCTGGTCGCCGAACTTCAGCTCCTCGGCGGCAATCGCGTCCGCCACCGCGAGATCGTAGCCCGACGCATGTCCGTCGCGGGTGAAGATCGAGCGGATCATCGCGAGGTCGCGCTTGCGCCGCGGATTGTTGCGGTAGCGCTCGGCCACCGCGTTGCGCCGCGCGATTTCCGGCGAACCGGTGCCCTTGTAGGTGAACGCCGACAGCACCAGCCGGTCGACGCGCGCGGGCTCGACCTGCGCATAGGCGCCGGCGCGGATCGCGCCCGACGAAGTGCCGTACATGTGCACCTTTTGCTGACCGCTCTCCTTCACCACCACCGGGATCGCGGCCTTGAGGTCCTCGACGCCGCTCGCGATGTCGGAATTGTTGCCGGATGAGCCGGAGTGGCCGTAGCCGTCATGGTCCATGGTCCAGACGTCGAAGCCGTAGCCGGCGAAGACGTTCATCATCGAGTATTCGCCCTTGCCGGGCACGCTGAGGTCGTAGCTCGAACGCGTGGAGTTCGACGAGCCGTGCACCAGGAACAGTACAGGCTGCGTTTCACCGGCCCTCGGCGCAACGCGCTTGCGGTAGAGCGAGAGCTTCACGTTCCCCTTGTGCGCCCAGTACTCGCTTGCCTGAACCTCGGGCTTGCCCTGCGCGGAGGCCTCGCCGGCGAGACTCGCGATGCCGGCAGCGGCTCCGGCCAAGACGGTGCGGCGCGCGATCTGCGTCATGAAATCCTCCGTGTTGTTGCCCAACCATAGCAAATCGCCGCATGCGGCGGCAGTATCTCGCCACGATTCGGCGCTAGACGGATTTGCATGACAGTTGCCCGCCGCACGCTCATCACCACCGCCCTCTCCGGCGCGATCTCGCTGGCGTTCGGCGGACGTGCCTTTGCCCAGTCCGCGGCGGAGCCGTTCCCGAAATGGGTCGAGACCTTCCGGGCGAAGGCGCACGCCA
>Ga0207682_10000326_pt1 | contig 21657 bp, 16 predicted proteins | sample KBSM63metaG_FD_184332 | JGI IMG/M metagenome (GOLD analysis project Ga0207682, IMG submission 184332) | Miscanthus rhizosphere microbial communities from Kellogg Biological Station, Michigan, USA - KBS M6-3 metaG (SPAdes) (version 2) | ecosystem: Host-associated > Plants > Roots > Rhizosphere >... | reverse complement strand
GGAGCGCACCGCGCGCGTGCTCGGCACGAAGGTCAGTGTCAGCCCCTTTTCGCGCGCGAGCGGCGCGAACTCCACCTCGAGCTGGCGCATCATCTCGTCCATGCGGAAGCTCGAGATCTCCGGCCTCATGGCGCCGGAATCGAGCCGCGAGATGTCGAGCAGCGCGCCCAAAATCTCTTCCACGGCTTCGAGCGAGGCATCCACGTTGGAGACAAGCCGCGCGTCCTCGCCGCTGCCCTGCCGCTCGACCAGGCTGGTGACGTAGAGCCGCGCCGCATTGAGCGGCTGCAGAATGTCGTGGCTCGCCGCGGCGAGGAAGCGCGTCTTGGAGATGTTGGCCTCCTCGGCCTCGCCCTTGGCGCGCTCGAGCGCGGCGTTGAGGCGGGTCAGCTCCTTGGTGCGCTCGCGCACGCGGCGTTCGAGGCTTTCGTTGGCGCGTTCGAGCGCTTCGGCGGCTTCCACGCTCGGCGTCACGTCGGTGGCGGTGGTGACGAGACCGCCGTCCGGCATGTGGTTGGCGCGGATCTCGATGACCAGCCCGCGCTCGGTGAAGCGCTCGCGGATAGGCTCGCCGCCCGAGACGTAACGCGTGATGCGGTCGCGCACGAGGTCTTCCGCCGCGCCCGGTCCGAGCGCGCCTTGCGCGGCGTTGTGGCGCAGGATCTCGTCGAGCCCGTTGCCGACGCGGGTGAGCGACGGCGGCAGGTCGAGCAACTCGCCGAACTGCCGGTTCCAGCAGACCAGCTGCAGCTCCTTGTCGAACACCGCAATGCCCTGCCGCACATGGTCGAGCGCGGTCTGCAGGATCTCGCGATTGTACTGGATCGCGGCGTTGGCATCGTCGAGCAGCTTGAGCGCCGCTTTGGTGGAGACCGTGCGCTTGCGCAGCAGCAGCGAGAGCACGAGGCGCGACGATGCCGCGCCGATCGCGGAGGCGAGAATGTGCTCGGCGTAGCGCAGCAGATGGATGTCGGCTTCCTGGCGCGGGTCGAGGCTGATGCGCCGGCTCGCCGCGAAGCTCTCGAACGCCGAGGAGGTGCGCTCCTCGCCGAGATAGCGCGCCACCGTGGCGGTGAGCTCCTCGATGGTCACCGACGAGCGCCAGAGCCGGAAGCTCGGCGTCATCGGCGCGCCTTCGGCCGGCACGAAAAGGTTCGCCTGCAGCCGTTCGATCGCGGTCGGCGAGCGCGCCAGCGAGAACGTCACATAGAAGATCAGGTTGAGCGTGAGGCTCCACAGCACGCCGTGGACCAGCGGCGGCAGATCGAGCCCGAGGAGGTGCTGCGGGCGCAGCCAGGCGAGGCCGAACGGACCGAGCGTCAGGATCTCCTTGCCGACCAGGCCGGCGTCCGCGAAGCTCGGCAGCAACAGTGTGTAGAACCACACGCAAATCCCGGCGGTCATGCCGGCGAGCGCGCCGCGCGCGGTGCCGTCGCGCCAGACCAGGCCGCCGAAGAACGCGGGCGCAAGCTGCGCCACCGCGGCAAACGACAACAGCCCGATCGCGGCGAGCTGCGCCTCGCCGGAGAAGCGGTAATACATGTAGGCGAACACCAGGATCACGAAGATCGCGATCCGCCGCACGGTGAGCAGCAGCGCGCCGACGTCCTCGCGGCTCGACAGGATCGCTTCGCGCCGCCGCAGCACGAACGGCACCACGATGTCGTTCGACGCCATGATGGCGAGCGCGACGGTTTCGACGATCACCATCGCGGTTGCGGCGGAGAGCCCGCCGACGAAGGCGACGAGCGCGAGCATCTCGTAACCCGCCGAGAGCGGCAGGTTGAGAACGAACATGTCGCTGTCGGTGCCGGGAGCGAGCTTGATCAGCCCGGCGACCGCGATCGGGATGACGAACAGGTTGATCAGCACGAGATAGAGCGGGAACAGCCACGCGGCGCGGCGCACTTCGGCTTCGGAATGGTTTTCGACCACGGTGACGTGGAACTGGCGCGGCAGCAGCACGATCGCGACGGTCGACAGCAGGGTCATGACCAGCAGCGTGCTCCACACCGGCTCGCGGGTCAGCGCCGCGGCGGCGCGCGGTGCCTCCATCGCCTTGGTGAACAGGTCCATCGGGCCGTCGAACATGATGAACGTGACGAATACGCCCACGGTCACGAAGGCGACGAGCTTGATCAGCGACTCGGTCGCGATCGCGAGGATCAGCCCGTCCTGATGCTCGGTCGCGTCGATATGGCGCGTGCCGAACAGTACCGCGAAGGCCGCCATCGCCAGCGCGACGAACAGCGCGATGTCGCCGAGCACGGGCTGCGCGCTGCCGGTGGTGATGTCGAGATGGGTCAGGATCGCGCCGAGGGAGGCGGCAACCGCCTTGAGCTGCAGCGCGATGTATGGGATCGAGCCGACGATCGCGATCAGCGCCACGGTCGCGGCGACCGCCTGGTGCTTGCCGTAGCGCGCCGCGATGAAGTCGGCGATCGAGGTGATGTTCTGCGTCTTCGCCAGCCGCACGATGTGCGCGATCAGCGGCGAGGCGAGCCCGATCATGATGATCGGCCCGACATAGATGGTGAGGAAGTCGTAGCCGGTGCGCGAGGCGAGCCCGACCGAACCGAAGAAGGTCCAGGAGGTGCAATAGATCGCGAGCGAGAGCGGATAGATGATGGTGCGCGCGCGCACGCCGCTGCGCGTCCGGACGCTGTCGCCATAGCTCGCGATGACGAACAGGAGCCCGATGTAACCGAGCGCAACGACGATGACGACCCAGCCTTGCAGCATGGCTTAAGGCAAACCTCGCGGGCACCGCGGTACCGTGCCGGTCTTCAGCGCACCACAGGATGGCGGCGCTGTCCATCGTAACCGATTGGCGCAATTGCCGGAACCGTTAACGTCGCGGGCGTGGCGGAATCGGGCTAGGCTTTCCGGGCGGTCAGCCTCGTTCGGGGCGGTGAAGGGGGGCAACGATGCTCGAGGAATTCAAGAAATTCGCGATGCGCGGCAACGTGGTCGATCTCGCGGTCGGCGTGATCATCGGCGCGGCATTCGGCAAGATCGTCGAGTCGATGGTCGGCGACATCTTCATGCCGATCGTCGGTGCGGTGACCGGCGGCCTCGATTTCTCGAACTATTTCGTCGGGCTGTCGAAGTCGGTGACGGCGCCCTCGCTGGCCGAGGCCAAGAAGCAGGGCGCGGTGCTCGCCTGGGGCAACTTCGTCACCATCATCATCAATTTCGTGATCATTGCCTGGGTGCTGTTCATGGTGGTGCGCGGCATCAACAAGCTGGCCGTCAAGGAAGCCGAGAAGCCGGCCAAACCCGCCGAGGCGCCGCGCCAGGAGGTGCTGTTGCAGGAGATCCGCGATATCCTGGCGAAAAAGCCGGCCTGACGTCACGCAAACCGATCGGTTCCGAACGTCTTTTGATGAGACGTGGTCCTGCGGCGCGCTAGAATGCGCGCCGCTGTGGCGCGCATGGAATTCGCAATGAACGATCTGTCGCCGAAACCGCAAACCGGGCTTGCCGATGCGCTGCGCCGCGAGGCGAGCGGCGCACCGGAAAGCGGCATCGTCGAGGTTGCGAATTACGGGCGCGGCCGCGCCGGGCTCATTCCGCTCTGGATCGGCGAGGGCGATCTGCCGACGCCGGCGTTCATCTGCGAGGCCGCGACCCGCGGGCTCGCGGCGGGCGAGACCTTCTACACGTGGCAGCGCGGCATCCCGGATTTGCGCACGGCGCTCGCGCGCTATCATGCAACGCTTTATGGCCGCGATTTCTCCGCCGAGGAGTTCTACGTCACCGGCTCGGGGATGCAGGCGATCCAGATCGTGATCGCGATGCTGGCAGGCAGCGGCGACGAGGTCGTGATCCCGACGCCGACCTGGCCGAATGCCGCGGCGGCGACCGGCATCATGGGCGCGCGCCCGGTCGAGGTGGCGATGTCGTTCGGCAATGACGGCTGGTCGCTCGACTTCGAGCGGCTCGCCGCCGCGGTCACGCCGCGCACGCGCGCGATGTTCATCGTGTCGCCGTCCAATCCGACCGGCTGGACCGCGACGCTTGAAGACCTGCGCGCGCTGCTCGCGCTCGCGCGCCGTCACGGCATCTGGATCGTCGCGGACGAGACCTATGCGCGGTTCTGGTACGGCGAGGGGGTGCGCGCGCCGTCGTTCTACGACGTGATGGAGGCGGAGGATCGCGTTCTCTTCGTCAACACGTTCTCGAAGAACTGGGCGATGACCGGCTGGCGCGTGGGCTGGATCGGCGCGAACCCGGCGCTCGGCCAAGTGATCGAGAACATGATCCAGTACGCGACCTCGGGCGTCGCGCAATTCATGCAGCGCGCAGCGGTCGCGGCGATCGAGCGCGGCGAAGGCTTCGTCGCGCACCAGATCGAGCGCGCGCGGCGCGGCCGCGAGATCGTCTGCGCGGCGCTCGGCAAGACCGGCCGCTGCCGTTTCGCGGCGCCGCAGGGCGCGTTCTACCTGTTCTTCAAGGTCGACGGCGAAACCGACACCCGGCGGCTCGCGATGCGGCTGATCGACGAGGCGAATGTCGGCCTCGCGCCCGGCAGTGCGTTCGGCGCCGGCGGCGAAGAGTTCCTTCGCCTGTGCTTTGCGCGCAATGCAGAACAGCTTGAGACAGCGGTCGGGCGCGTTGCCAAAGTCCTGTCGGCGGGTTTGTAATAGCGGTTTCCTGCTACCGCTTGTGAGGTGTGGTTGCCGGGATTGCAATCTTTCCGCGCGCCGACCACGCTGGTGCGGGGAAACGAGCGGACGATTCGCGGCAGAACGCGAGCGAGGCTGCACGCATGTCGAACACGGGCGCCGGAGCGATATTCATCGTCGATGACGATCACCTGGTGCTCAACGCACTGTCGGTCGTGTTGTCGCGCGAAGGCTATCAGGTCACCGGATTCGGCGAGGGCGCGTCGTTTCTCGCCGCGGCCAAGGCGCAAACGCCGGCCTGCATCATTCTCGACGTGCAGATGCCCGGCCAGTCCGGGCTCGATATCCTGAAGGAGCTCAACGCGCAGAACTATCCCGCGCCGATCTTCATCATCTCGGGCGTCGGCGATATCCCGATGGCGGTCGAGGCGATCAAGAGCGGCGCGCTCGATTTCATCGAGAAGCCGTTCGATGCCGCGACGGTGGTGACGCGCGTGCGCGAGGCGATCGAAGCCTGGGCGCGGCGCGCGCAGCGCGGCGCAAGCGCCGACGTCCCGGCGAAGACGTTCGCCGGCCAGGACCTGCTCACGGCGCGGGAGCGCGACGTGCTCAACCAGATCGCCGCGGGCCTGTCGAACAAGCAGGCCGGACGCGAACTCGGCATCTCGCCGCGCACCATCGAGGTGCATCGCGCGCGCATCATGGAGAAGCTCGGCGCCAAGAACGCCGCCGATCTCGTGCGCATCGTTCTGAGCGAGAGCCGCAGCGCCTGACACGCGAAACGGCGCGAACCTGCATGGCTTCGATGCCGTGAGGTCATTTGACCCGGCGCGCCGCGCCCGGCATTGATTTTTCGCCGATGTCCGCTTCGCCGTCCCAACCGCAGCTGTTCCGCCGCTTCGCCGAGACGATCGCGTTCGCGAGCGTCGGCGCGGCCGCGCTCGGCCTTGCCGGGCTGCCGGCCGGCTGGCTCTCGGGTGCGATCATCGGCGTATCGGCCGCCGCGCTCTCCGGACGGCAGGTGTTCGTGCCGCCGCAGGTCGGCCGCATCGTCTACATCATTCTCGGCATCTCGCTCGGCTCGTCGGTGACGCCCGAGACGGTCGCCACCATGGTGACCTGGCCGCTCAGCATGCTGGCGCTCACCATCGCGATGGTCGCCGTCACCACGTCGGTGATGGCCTACCTCAAATTCGTGCACGGCTGGGACACCCTCTCGGCGCTGTTCGCTGCCGCGCCCGGCGCGCTGGCGCAGGCGATGGCGCTGGCGCAGGACACCGGCGCCGACGTGCGCGCGATCGCGATGGTGCAGACCGTGCGGCTGTTCATCCTGGCGGTCGCGCTGCCGATCGCGTTTGCTGCGTTCGGCGTCGCCGGGCTGCCGCCGCCGCGCGGCGGCGGCGGACCGGTGCTGCAGTCGGTCCTCGAACTGGCCGTGCTGGTCGCCGCGTCGGCCGGCGCCGGATGGCTTGCCTATCGCTTTCGCATTCCGGGCGGGCTGATCGTCGGCGCGATGGCGGCGTCGGGCGTATTGCATGGCGGCGGCTGGGTGCACGCATTTCTCCCGGTTCCGATCGCGATCTCTTCGTTCATCGTGATGGGCGCGATGATCGGCACGCGGCTCGGCGGCGCCGACGTGAAGTCGCTGGCGCGGCTAGGGCTGGTCGGGATCGGCGCACTGCTGGTCGGCACCACGGTCGGTTGCCTGTTCGCGGTCGCGGTGGCCTGGGGGCTGAACTTGCGTCTTGCCGACGTCGTGATGGCCTACGCGCCGGGCGCAATCGAGGCGATGACCATCATCGCCTTCGCGCTGCACCTCGACCCGGTGTTCGTCGGCGTGCATCACCTCGCACGCTTCACCTTCATGTCGATGGTGCTGCCGGCCGCGGTGGGGTTGATCCGGGCGTATGAGGGGCGGGGGAAGAAGGACGACGAGTAATCTCTACGTGGCGAGCATGATCTTGTCCGAAAACCGGTTCCCACTTTTCGGGATCATGCTCATTCCGCCGCCATCGCGCGATTGCCGAACGGCAATTCCAGCCGCTGCCAGACGTCGACCAGCGCCTCGGCGAGCTGATCGATCAGCGCGTCCTCGTGATAGGGCGAGGGCGTGATGCGCAGCCGCTCGGTGCCGCGCGGCACGGTCGGGTAGTTGATCGGCTGGATGTAGATGCCGTGATCGGCGAGCAGCATGTCGCTCGCCTGCTTGCACTTCTCCGGATCGCCGACGAACAGCGGCACGATATGCGTCTCGCTCTGCATCACCGGCAGGCCGGCCGCGTGCAGCACCGCCTTGGTGCGCGCCGCGCGATCCTGATGGCGCTCGCGCTCCCAGTTCGATTCCTTCAGATGGCGGATCGCCGCGACCACGCCGGCGCACACCGCGGGCGGGAGCGCGGTGGTGAAGATGAATCCGGGCGAGTAGGAGCGCACGGCGTCGACGATGTTGCGGCTCGCCGCGATGTAGCCGCCGAGCGAGCCGAACGCCTTGGCCAGCGTGCCTTCCAGCACGTCGACGCGATGCATCTGCCCCTCGCGCGCACAGATGCCGCCGCCGCGCGGCCCATACATGCCGACCGCGTGCACCTCGTCGCAATAGGTCATCGCGTTGTATGTCTCGGCGAGATCGCAGATCGCCTTGATCGGCGCGACGTCGCCGTCCATCGAGTAAAGGCCCTCGAACACGATCAGCTTCGGCCGCTCGCGCGGCTGCGCGGCGAGCAGCTCTTCGAGGTGTTTCGGGTCGTTATGGCGCCAGATCTGCTTCTCGGTGCCGGCCTGGCGCACGCCCTCGATCATCGAGTTGTGGTTCCAGGCGTCGGAGAGGATCAGGCAATCGGGCAGCAGCTTCGCGATGGTCGCGATGCCGGTCTGGTTCGACACGTAGCCGGAGGTGAAGACGAGCGCCGCTTCCTTGGCGTGCAGGTCGGCAAGTTCCGCCTCCAGCTCGACCAGCGGATGGTTGGTGCCGGCGATGTTGCGGGTGCCGCCCGCGCCCGCGCCCATGCGCGTCGCGGTCTCGACCATCGCACCGATCACTTTTGGATGTTGCCCCATGCCGAGATAGTCGTTGGAACACCAGATCACGACGTTCCGCTTGCCCTGCGGCGAGTGCCAGAAGGCGTGCGGGAACCGGCCCGCGATCCGCTCCAGGTCGGCGAACACGCGGTAGCGCCGCTCCTCGTGCAGGGTCGCCAGGGCATCGGCAAAAAAGGCGTCGTAAGTCATCGGTTTGAGGGCTCCGTCCGGGACGACATTAGAAAAGTTCTTATCCGGATGTCGAGACCGTAAAAGCCATCGGCCGATCACACTTTGCGATGGATCAAGGGAGGCTGGCGGGCCCGCATGCGTGCGGCGCTGGCCTGCCATTGCGTCACCTTTCATTGAGCACGGCGCACCGGCCATCTATCGTCCCGGCAACGCCGCCCTTCAGACGCGGCGCATTGGGAGGGCGGCCATGATCCAGTCACGTCGCAACGCATTGAAACTGCTTGGCGCAGGCGCCCTCGGCGCGATGGCGCCATCGTTCGGCGCCTCCGCGCAGGCGCAAAATGCGCCGATCATGATGGACGGCCACGTCCACATCATCAACCGCGTCTACTGGGAAGGCATCGATGCCTGGCAGGAGCAGCCCGGCGTCGGCTCGGATTATGCGCGCGCCCGCAAGGCCGGGGTGAATTGCGTGATCGACAACATCGGCACCTACGGAGCGTGGAATTACAACTACTCGCCGAAGCAGGCGCTGCGGTTGATCGAGACCGCGCACCGCTTCGCCGAACGGCATTCCGACAAGATGGCCATTGCGTTGACCGTCGCGGATGCGCGCGCGATCGTGGCAAGCGGCCGCGTCGCGGTGTTCCTCGGCTGCGAGTCGGGCATCGATCATGAAGGCGACCTCGCGGTGCTCGGCGCGATGCACCGGCTCGGGCTGCGCACGCTGCAGTTCGCCACGCAGACCGGCTACAACGCGTTTGCCGACAGCGCGCTGTCGATGATTCAGGGCGGCCAGCAGCCCGAGCACTTCAAGGGCATGACCGAGCGCGGCTTTGCGATGGTGCGCGAGATGAACCGGCTCGGCATCCTGATCGACATTACGCACGGCACCGAGACCGTGCAGAAACAACTGATCGAGGCGAGCCGCGCCCCGGTGGTCGCGAGCCATGAAGGCATCCGCGCGGTCGCCGGCGTCGGGCTCTCGGACGAGATGCTGAAGGTCCTCGCCGCCAAGGGCGGCCTCGTCGGCATCCATGGCGCCGCTGCGGTGGTCGGGCCGCGCTATCGCAAATGGATGGGCGAGAAGCCGGACAACGCGCAGCACGCCGGGCGCGCGGTGAACCGCATGGTCGGCTACATGCCGTCGGTGACGCGCACGCCGGGCGATCACGGGGAATACATCGCGAAGTTCGACGAGGAATTCCGCCAGCGCTGGCGCGAGCTTGGCGAATGGAAGGAGCTGCCGGAGGCCGAGGCGGTCGTGCCGACGGCGGACGAATGGGCCGCGCAGGTCGATCACGTGATCAAGACGGTGGGCGCGGATCACGTTGCGTTCGGGCTCGATGCGGTCGGCGGGCGCAGCGCGGTGCCGCGCGACGCCTCCGGTTACGGCGACCTGGTCGCGGCGTTGAACAAGGTCACCACGCCCGAGAACGTGCGCAAGATCACCGGGGAAAACTGGCTGCGCGTGCTGGAAAAGGCAAAGGCGGTGTAAGGTCGCCCGGCGCAACGGTGAGAGCGGCTGGGTGATTGAGTCGTTGAAGGTCTATGGGCCGGGGGTGGCGCTGTGCGCCGCCGTGAGCGCGGTCGCGACGCTGATCGAAAAGATCGAGGTTTACTTCGCCGGCCAGTCCTATCTGGAGGCGCTGGTGATCGCGATCCTGCTCGGCGTGCTGGTGCGTACCTTGTGGGCGCCCGGGGCGATTTGGCGCCCCGGCATCAATTTCAGCGCCAAGACGCTGCTCGAGATCGCGATCGTGCTGCTCGGTGCCTCGCTCAGCGCCAGCACCGTGTGGGCGCTCGGGCCGATCCTGCTGTTCGGCATCGTCACCATCGTGGCGGTCTCGATCGCGAGCAGCTACGCGATCTGCAGTGCGTTCGGGCTTCCCCCGCGCATGTGCATCCTGATCGCGTGCGGCAACTCGATCTGCGGCAACTCGGCGATCGTGGCCGTTGCGCCGATCATCGGCGCGACCTCGGACGAGGTCGCCTCGTCGATCGCGTTCACGGCCGTGCTCGGGGTCGTCGTCGTGCTGACCTTGCCGCTGCTGGTACCGATTCTCGAACTCTCGCTGACGCAGTACGGCGTCCTGGCGGGCTTGACCGTCTATGCGGTGCCGCAGGTGCTCGCCGCGACCTTGCCGATCGGCGCGCTGAGCAACCAGGTCGGCACCGTGGTGAAGCTGGTGCGCGTGCTGATGCTCGGGCCGGTCGTGCTCGGGCTCTCGCTGCTCACGCGCCGCGCCCGCCGTGACGCGGACGACGCGCCGCGGGGAAAATGGCCGGCGTTCCAGGAACTGGTGCCGTGGTTCATCCTCGGCTTTCTGTTCTTCGCGCTCGCGCGTTCGCTCGGCTTCATTCCGGGTGACCTGGTGCGGCCGCTGCGGATGATTGCGGCCGTCCTCACCACGATTGCGATGGCGGCGCTCGGTCTTGGCGTCGATGTCCGCACCGTCGCCAAGGCAGGACCGCGCGTCGCGACCGCAGTCACGGTCTCGCTCGTCGTGCTCGCGGTGATCAGCTACGCGCTGATCCGGCTCGCGGGTGTGCCCTGAGCCGTCAGACTGCGAACAGCTTGCCCCAACCCTTCACGCGCGCGGTGTCGACGCCGGCAATCTTCAGGCTCTTCCACACCGTGGTCGACACCGTGTCGTAGATCGGGATGCCGTATGCGGCCTCAAGCTCCTCGGCGAGCGGGGCGCCGCGCATATTGGTGCAGATGATCGCGATCGCGTCCGGCTTGGCGCCCGCGACGTCCCGGGTCATCACGCGCATCTGGTCGGCCGTCACGGTCGAGAACGAGAAATTGTCCTGCATGCCGAGGTGGCGGTCCGATGTGACGGTCCAACCGGCCTTCTCGTAGTTCGCGTTGATGCGCGCCTGCACGTCGTCGAGATAGGGCGTGACGAAGCCGACCCGCTTCGCGCCGGTGATCTCCAGCAATTCGTTCAGCGCCAGCATCGCGGTGCAGGCCGGGATCCCGGTCGCCTGCGTGATGCGCTCGCACAGCTGCACGTCGCGCTCGAAGCCGAGCCAACCCGACGAGGTGCCGTTCCAGGCGATGACATTCACCTTGGCATGCGCCAGCAGTTCGGCGGCGCGCAGGATCTCCGAATCGTCGAACTGCGCCAGCGCCGGGCCGGACAGCGCGATCTCGGTCACCTTGAAGCGCGAGAAATGCGCCGTGACCTCCGGCAGCCCGGAAATCATCGCGGTCGTGACCGGCTCGAGGATGGTGTTGGAGGAGGGGGTGAGCATTCCGAGAAACACGCGATCGGTCATCAGCTTCCGCTCTCCGCCGCATTTCGCGGCATTTGCCTAATCCGGCAGCAACCAAGGTGCCGACGCACCGCAATACGTCATGCGAGATGCTGGCACAACGCTTGCGAGTCCGTCCCCCAATGGAGACTTGCAAGATCGTTGCCCCATGAATGCCGCATCCGGACAACCGCTGATCATCGACGCGGTCACGCAACGCTATGGCTCGTTCCTGGCGGTGGACAACGTGACGCTCGACATCAAGGCGGGCGAGCTGATCGCGCTGCTCGGCCCCTCGGGCTGCGGCAAGACCACGCTGCTGCGCATCATCGCGGGCTTCATCGTGCAGAGCGAGGGCCACGTCGTCATCGGCGACACGATGGTCGATGAGTTGCCGCCGAACCGGCGCGAAGTGGGGATCGTGTTCCAGAACTACGCGCTGTTTCCGCACATGACGATCGCCGACAACATCGCCTACGGGCTCGCGGCGCGCGGCATTTCCCGCGACGAGCAGAAGGCGCGCGTCACCGAAATGCTGTCGCTGATCCGGCTCACGCATATCGCCGACCGTTATCCGAAACAGCTCTCCGGCGGACAGCAGCAGCGCGTGGCGCTCGCCCGTGCGCTTGCCGTGAAGCCGAACATCCTCCTTCTCGACGAGCCGTTCGCGGCGCTCGACAAGAATTTGCGCCTCGACATGCAGATCGAGATCAAGCGCATCCAGCGCCTCGCCGGCACCACGACCGTGCTGGTCACGCACGACCAGGAAGAAGCGCTGTCGATGGCGGACCGCGTCGCGGTGCTCAATCAGGGCCGGCTTGAGCAATACGCCGCCCCGACCGAAGTCTACGACCTGCCGAACTCGCTGTTCGTCAACACGTTCGTCGGCAGCGCCAACACGCTGCCGGGCAAGCTCATCGCGCTGAACGGCGAGGCGACGGTCGCGCTCGACATCGGCGGCGAAATCAGGACGCGCGCGCCGACCGTGGCGGTCGCGCCGGGCGATCGCGTCACCGTGTGCATGCGGCCCGAGCATCTGCGCCTTGCCGACGAAGGCGAGGGGCTCGCCGGCATCGTCGAGATGGGCCTGCCGCTCGGGCCCTCCATCGTCCACGAAGTGCGCACCGCCGACGGGCGCGCGCTCAAAGTCACCGAACCGCGCGCGGTGGGTTCGCAGCCGCGCGCGCCGGGCAGCGCCGTGCGGGTGCAGACGGTCGGTGCGCAAGCGATCAGCGTCTTTCCCGCCGCGGCATGATTTCATCAAGGAGCAGAAACCTCATGCAACTCACCCGCCGATCCATGATGACGAGCGCGCTCGCGCTCGGCGCGATGCAGCTTTTCCCCGGCATTTCGAAAGCCCAGGCCAAGCGCATCGTATTCGCGACCTTCACGGGAAGCTGGGAGGAGGCGCACCGCGACGTGCTGGTGCCGGCCTATCGGAAAGCAACAAGCAACGCCGAGATCGTGCTCGACCCGATGCTCTCGGTCGACCAGATCGCCAAGGTGACGGCGGCGCGCGCCAATCCGCCGATCGACGTGATGCTGCACGATCCGGGCCCCGCGCTGGTCGCGATCGGCAACGACCTCACCGAGCCGTATCCGGTCGACAAGAGCGCCTACTACAAAGACCTGATCGCCGAGGCACAGGACCCGGCCGGCCCGGCGATCTTCTTCCAGACCGTCGGCCTCACCTACAATCCCGACAAGATCAAGAAGCCGCCGACCTCGTGGGAAGACCTGTGGAAGCCCGAGTTCAAGGGCAAGGTCGGCATCACCAACCTCAATTCGACGCTCGGCACCGGCTTCCTGGTCGAGATCGCGCGCATGCATGGCGGCTCGGAGGCGAACGTCGATCCGGGCTTCAAGGCGATCGAGGCGCTCAAGCCGAGCATCTCGGCGGTGGCGTCCAATCCCGGCCAGCTCGCGACCCTGTTCCAGCAGGGCCAGATCGACATCTCGCCCGGCAATTTCAATGCGATCCAGATCATGAAGGCGCGCGGCGTCGCGGTGGAGTTCGTTGCACCGAAGGAGAAGGCGATCGCGTTCAAGACCACGATCCACATCGTCAAGAACACCGGCGCGAAGGATCTCGCGTTCGCGCTGATCGAGGCGGCGCTCTCGCCGGAGGTGCAGGGCAAGCTGATGGAGAGCCCGTATTTGATCGTGCCGACCAACACCAAGGTGAAGATGGGTGGCGAGATCGCCAAGGTGCTGGCGAAGGATCACGCCGACATGAAGAACAAGTTCGTGTTCCAGGACTGGAAGAAGATCAACGAGCAGCGCTCGGCCTGGATCGAGCGCTTCAACCGCGAGATCAAGGTGTGATTTTTCTTCCGCTCGTCCCCGTCCCCTCCGGGGGTAAACCCCAGCGGGGGACCCAGGACTTTCTTGCTCCGGGCAGAGCTGGATTCCCGCTTTCGCGGGAATGAGCGGAATCGGAATACCCCGCCGAGGCGCGAGCCGAGACGGGGCGGGTGAGGGGCATTATCGACGACCCGGCAGTCAGAGAGTGCCCCTCACCCTCTTCCCGCTTTGCGGGAAGAGGGAGTTCACCGCGCCCCTCGGCAAGGTCATGGCATCAACCGCAGCGTCTCCACCCGTCGCGACCGTCACCGCCTACGAGCTCAAGCTCGCCTGGCCGCTCGGCGCGTTCTTCCTGCTGTTCTTCCTCGCGCCGCTGCTGCTGCTCCTGTTCATCAGCTTCTACGCCGATACCGCGATGACGCATTTCGGCCTGACGCAATACGCCAAATTCCTGCTCGATCCGTTCAGCCTGAAGGTGCTCGGCGCGACGCTGTGGCTCGGCGTCGAGGTGACGGCGCTCTGCCTGCTGCTCGGGTTTCCGCTTGCCTACATCTATTGCCGCGTGTCCGGCTGGGCGCAGGGCGTGCTGATCCTGATCGTGCTCCTCCCGCTGCTCACCAGCGTGGTGGTGCGCACCTTCGCGTGGATCGTGATCCTCGGCCGCCAGGGCATCATCAACACGCTGCTGCTCGATCTAGGCCTGATCGATTCGCCGCTGCGCCTCCTCTATACCGAAGGCGGCATGGTGGTGGCGCTCGCGCAGGTGCAGATGCCGCTGATGGTGCTGCCGCTGATCACGGCGCTGACGCGCATCGATCCGAACCTCGCCGACGCGTCCTCGGCGCTCGGCGCCGGGTACTGGCGCACGTTCTTCAAGGTGACGCTGCCGCTGACCTTGCCGGGCATCATCGCGGGCTGCCTGCTCACCTACGCGGCGGCGCTCTCCGCCTTCATCACGCAGACTTTGGTCGGCGGCGGGCAGATGCTGTTCATGCCGATGTATCTCTACCAGCAGGCCTCGACCCTGAATAACTGGCCGTTCGCGGCGGCGATCTCGTTCATCTTCCTGATCGCGGTGCTCGCCGTCATCACGATCTTCAACATGCTGGGCAAGATCAGTCAGGGTTACGCCAATGCGTGAGATCTGCGCATGAAGCTCGGCCGCCGCAACGATCTCGACACGATCTCGTTCCACGCCGTGATGGTCGCGCTCGCCGCGATCTGCGTGGTGATCCTGATCTCGCCGACCCTGATCGTCATCATCGTGTCGTTCACCAACGGCTTCTCGCTTAAATTCCCGCCGCCCGGCTATTCGCTGCGCTGGTACGCGGCGCTGGTCGACGCGTGGCAATTGCATTTCGCGGCGCTCAATTCGCTCAAGATCGCGCTGTGGACCACGGCGCTGTCGATCCTGCTCGGTGTCGCCGCCGCGCTCGGCATCGCGCGCTCGAAGACCTTGACGGCAAAAGTGCTCGACTCGCTGTTCATGTCGCCGCTGGTGCTGCCGGCGCTTGCCTTCGGGCTCTCCGCGCTGATGCTGTTCACGCTCGTGGGCCTGCCGGTCTCGCCGATGACGCTGGTGATCGGCCACACCATCGTGTGCGTGCCTTACGTGATCCGCACGACGGTCGCGGCGCTGGCGCAGCTCGATCCGGTTCTGCTCGAGTCCTCCGCGAGCCTCGGTGCGTCGCGGCTCTATTCGTTCCGCCGTATCACGCTGCCGCTGATCCGCCCCGGAATTCTCGCGGGCGGTTTCATCGCCTTCATGTCGAGCTTCGACAACGTGCCGGTCTCGCTGTTCCTGCGCGACGCGCGCACCGACATGCTGCCGATCCGCATGTGGCAGGATCTCGAAGGCAAGCTCGACGTCACCATCGCGGCGGTGTCGGGCGTGCTGATCGTCGCGACGATCGCGCTGATGATTGTGATGGAGCGTGTGGCGGGGCTGTCGAGGAGATTGCGATGACTCTCTCAACTCCCCTCCCCCTTGTGGGGAGGGGTTGGGGGTGGGGGTTGAAGTTCGGACCGCCGCCGTTTTCAATCTCGCGACCTCCTCCCTAACCCTCCCCCACAAGGGGAGGGAACAGACTGAGTGCGCGGCGCTAACTCCCCCTGAACAGCGAAAACCCCCATGGGGTGAACTTGAACGGCAGATGATAGTGCTGCGCGGCGTCCGCGATGGTGAAGCGGAACGGCACCAGGTCGAGGAACGGCGGCGTCGAGGTCGGCGCGCCGGTCGCGCGGAGGTATTCGCCGACATGGAAGATCACCTCATAGGGCCCTTCCGTCGCGCCTTCACCCTGCGCGAGCGCATGATCGAGGGCGCCGTTCGCCGCCAGCTTGCCGCTTGCGATCATCTTGCGCAGGCCTTCCAGAGCGTAGATATCGACCTGCATGCCCTGCGCCGGTCGCCCGCGCGCGACATCGACCGCGTGAACCGAAATGCCCCCTGCCATCCGCGCCTCCTGAAAACCTGATGCTATCGCCTGCACCGTCCGACTCAAAATCCGTGCCGCAAACGCCCAGGATTCTGCCTGCTCTCATCGCCATGACGGCGCTGCAGATGCTCACCGCCTGCGCGATGTTCGCGCCGGGCGTGATGGCGCCGCGCATCGGCATCGATCCGGTGACGCTCGGGCTCTATGCGACCGCGCCCTGCGTGGTCGGCTTCCTGATCACGTTCGCCGGCGGCATGCTGGCCGGCCGTTACGGCAGTTTCCGCGTCGCGACCGTGTGCGGCATCGCGGTGTTTTGCGCGATGGGGGTTGCGGCCTGGAGCGGCGCGAGCGCGACACTCATTCTGGCCGGCGTCATTCTCGGCTTCGCCTACGGGCCGGAAACGCCGGCAAGTTCGACGCTGCTCTTTCGCATTACGCCGCCCGAGAAGCGCCCACTTGTCTTCTCGCTGCGCCAGACCGGCAACCAGAGCGGCGCCATCATCGGCTCGCTCTGCCTGCCCGTGCTGGCGGCATACGATCCGGCCTACGGCTATGCGGCGATCATGCTGCTGGCGCTGGTCGCGATTGTGGCGTTCGAGACGCTGCGGCCGACCTACGATCCGCTGGTGCGCGGTGCCGCATCCACCATCCGCTTGCGCGAGGCGTTGAAGGTGCTGGTCGCGCAGCCCGAGATGCGCAAGCTCGCGATCGCCTCGGTGCCGTTTTCGGCATTGCAGATCGCGCTCAATACGTTCCTCGTCACCTACGCGGTCGGGCGGCTGGGCCTCAGCCTGATCGCCGCCGGCGTGCTGCTCGCGACCGCGCAGGCGGGCGGGCTCGCCGGACGGCTGCTGTTCGGACTGGTCGCGACGCGCTTCCTGCCCGCCTGGAGCACCGTGATCGCGCTCGGCTTCGCCATGAGCCTCTGCGCCGCCGTGATGGCGCTGGCGCAGCCCGCATGGTCATGGCCGCTGCTGCTCGCGGTGGCGTTCGCGTTCGGCGTGACGGCGAGCGGCTGGAACGGCGTCTTCCTCGCCGAAGTGGCGCGGCTCGCGCCCGAGGGACGCGTCGGCGAGGCGACCGGGGCGGTGCTGATGTTCGGTTTCGCCGGGCTCGTGCTCGGTCCGCTGGTGATGGCTGGTGTCGCGGCGGTCGCGAATCTCAGTGTTGCCTACGGCCTGCTCGGACTGTCGACGCTGATCGGCACGCTCGCACTGATGGGCAAGCACCGCTAGATCTGCGGAGGTCGGCGCAAATCCAGCGTCGCGGGGAATTCCGCCGGGCGCTCTTCCGCCGGCACGTCGATCAAGCCCGGCGTGTGGCCGAAATCTGTAAAGCGCGCGAGGCGGCGCGCCGCGGCTTCACCCGCGTTCACCGGATAGGTCGCGTGATTCATGCCGCCCGGATGCATGACGTGATAGACGCAGCCGCCGAGCGAGCGTTTGCTCCAGGTGTCGATGATGTCGAAGGTCAGCGGTGCGTTGACCGGCAGATTGGGATGGAGCGAGGCGGCGAGCGGCCAGGCCTTGAAGCGCACGCCCGCAACGAATTCGCCCGAGCGTCCGGTCGAGGTGAGCGGCACGCGGCGGCCGTTGCAGGCGACGACGTGGCGCGCCGGGTTGAGTCCCTCGGCCTTCACCTGCAGGCGTTCGAGCGAAGAGTCGGCCGGGCGCGAGGTCGCGCCGCTCGAGGTTTCCTCGCCGAGCACGAGCCAGGGTTCGAGCGCGTGGCGCAGCTCCAGCCGCACGCCGCCGTGCTCGACCGCGCCGTGGAACGGAAAACGGAACTCGCGCTGCGCATCGAACCACGCGGGGTCGAAGCGGTAACCCGCGTCGGCGAGATCCGCGAGCACGCTTGAAAAATCCTCCCACACGAAGTGCGGCAGCATGAAGCGGTCGTGCAGCGCAGTGCCCCAGCGCACGAAGGCGCCTTCCTGCGGCGCTCGCCAGAACGAGGCGATCAGCGCTCGCACCAACAGCTGCTGCGCCAGGTTCATGCGCGCATCGGGCGCCATCTCGAAGGCGCGAAACTCGACGAGGCCGAGGCGGCCCATCGGTGAGTCGGGTGAGAACAGCTTGTCGACGCAGATCTCGGCCCGATGCGTGTTGCCGGTGACGTCGACCAGCAGGTTGCGGAACAGGCGGTCGAGCAGCCACGGCCGCGCTTCCTCGCCCACCTTCGGCACCTGTGCGAGCGCAATCTCCAGCTCGTAGAGCTGTTCGTGGCGCGCCTCGTCGACGCGCGGCGACTGGCTGGTCGGCCCGATGAACAGACCGGAGAAGAGATAGGAGAGCGAGGGGTGGCGCTGCCAGTAGAGCACGATGCTCTTGAGCAGGTCGGGCCGGCGCAGGAACGGGCTTTCGGCCGGCGTCGCGCCGCCGATCACGATGTGGCTGCCGCCGCCGGTGCCGGTCTCGCGCCCGTCGCGCATGAATTTTTCCGTCGCAAGGCGCGTCGCGCGCGCGTCGGCGTAAAGCCCTTGCGCGATATCGACGCTCTCGCGCCAGGTGCGCGCGGCGTGCAGGTTCACCTCCAGCACGCCGGGGTCGGGCGTGACCTTGATGAATTCGAGCCGCGGATCGACCGGCGGCGCATAGCCTTCGATGTGCACCGGCCGTTCGAGTTCGGCTGCCGTCGCCTCGACCGCCGCGGCGAGTGCGACATAGTCCTCCAGCGATCCGGTGAGCGGCATGAACACGCAGAGCTGGTCGCGCGGCTCGACCGCGAGCGCGGTGCGTACCGGCGTCTCCTGATTGTTGCCCGGCGCAGGCGGGGCAGGGGGCGCCGCCGGCAATGCGTCCGTCGGCGCCATCGGGTCGGCCGGGGTCACATAGGGATAATCGGCTGGTTCGAGATGCGGCAGCGAGGATAGCGGCAGGCGGGAGCCGGCCGGCAGGTCGCCCGGCAGCAGGAACAGCTGTTCGCGCCGCACGTCCCAGCTTTCGCTGACCCACGCGTGGCCGTCGCGGCGCAGCGGCAGGATGAACGCCGCGGGGGACCCAAGTCCCTTCGCGAAAGTGCGCACGATGCGCGCGCGTGCCGCGGCGTCGAACAGTTTCGGGTCGCCGACGTCGACATTGACCGGCAGCCTGCCTTCTTCCAGCAGAAAGTGGACCGGGTCTTCGTATGCGGGCTGTACGCGCGCGGCGACAACACCGAGTTTTTCCGCGACGCCTTCGGCGAAACGCCGCGCATCGTCGGCCGTCGGCTTTGCGCCTTCGCCTTCGCGCGCAATCAGCCCCGCGTCGCGCCACAGCGGCTTGCCGTCGCGCCGCCAGTGGAGCGCGAAGGCCCAGCGCGGCATCGCTTCGCCCGGATACCATTTGCCGAGGCCGTAATGCGGCAAGCCCTCCGGCGCAAAGCGTTCGCGCAGCCGGCGGATCAACTCATCGGCGCGCGCGCGTTTCTGCTCACCGAGCGCCGCGGTGGTCCATTCGGGCGATTGGTAGTCGTCGACCGACACGAACGTCGGCTCGCCGCCCATGGTGAGCCGCACGTCGTGCGCTTCAAGATCGCGGTCGACCGCCTCGCCGAGCGCATCGAGCGCGGCCCACGCCTCATCCGACAGCGCCCGCGTGACGCGGGGCGTCGCGGACACGCGTGTCACGGTCATGTCGAAGAAGAACTGGGTCTCCGCCGGCTCCACCGTGCCGGTGAGCGGCGCGGCGGAGCGGTAATGCGGCGTCGCGGCGAGCGGAATGTGGCCTTCGCCCGCGAGCAGTCCGGAGGTCGGATCGAGCCCGATCCAGCCGGCGCCGGGAATGAACACCTCGGCCCAGGCGTGCAGGTCGGCGCTGTCCTGCTTCGGGCTGTCGTCGGTCTGCACATCCGGCTTCAGCTGGATCAGATAGCCCGACACGAAGCGCGCCGGCAGGCCGAGGCGGCGCAGCGCCTGCACCAGCAGCCACGCGCTGTCGCGGCAGGAGCCGGCGCCGGCGTCCAGCGTCTCTTCCGGCGTGCGCGTGCCGGTCTCCATCCGCACCGTGTAGCGCACCGCGCGCTGCACCCGGTTGTTGAGATCGGTCAGGAATGACACGGTGCCGACCGGTCCGCGCGGTACCTCGGCCATGAACGCGCGCAGGCGACTACCGAGCGGCTCGAGATCGAGATAGCTGCCGAGCTCCTGTGCGGACTCGGGCGGCAGCGTGAACGGGTAGGTGACCGCAAAGGGCTCGACGAAGAAATCGAACGGGTTGAACGGCGCGAGCTCCGCCTGCAGGTCGACCGTGACGGAGAACTCGTTCGTCTTCTCCGGGAAGGTGCAGCGCGCCACCCAGTTGCCGTGCGGGTCGTTCTGCCAGTTCACGTGATGCGCCGCCGGCGTGATCTTCATCGCGTAAGTCGGGATGCGCGTGCGCGCATGCGGCGCCGGGCGCAGGCGGATCACCTGCGGCCCGAGCGCGACAGGGCGCTCATAGGCGTATCGGGTGACGTGATGCAGGGCGACGAGAACCGACATGGGGATCGCTTAGCAGGGTGACCGGTCGGCAGAAAGCGTGCCGCAACGCCCGCCATGCAATTTTCGAGCAAGTTCAAGGCCCGCCCTGCGGCGCGGCGTGCGCTTGAGCGCTTCTGCCGAAGGTGACAAGCTGCACGCCAAACGTGCGGCGGTCCACGCACGATGCACATCAATGGGGGGAGTGACATGAGCACGCTGTTGCGCTTTGCCGCCTTGGCAGGGCTCGCCTTTGCGGCCTTCGCGGCGCCCGCAATCGCGGCTGAATCGAACGAATTCCGCGTCGCGCGCCAGCCGGGCCTGGTCTACATCCAGGCGATCATCATGGAAGAGAAGAAGCTGATCGAGAAGCATGCCGCGGCGCTCGGCATGAAGGACGTGAAGGTGCAATGGGCGATCATCACCTCGGGCGGCGTGATGACCGAGGCGATCATCTCCAACTCGATCGACATCGCGATCACCGGCGTGTCGAACATGCTGCTCGCCTGGGGCAAGACCGGCAACATCAAGATGGTCACCGGCGTCGCGGGCGTGCCGTTCAAGCTCCTGACGCGCAATGCCAAGGTGAAGTCGATCAAGGATTTCGGCCCGGACGACCGCATCGCGGTGCCGACAATCCGCGCCTCGATGCAGGCCATGATGATGGGCATCGCGCTGGAGCAGGCTTACGGCATCGGCCAGCATGGCCGGCTCGACAGCAACCAGGTCCAACTCGGCCATCCCGACGCCATGCAGGCGCTGCTCAGCCCGCAGCACGAGGTGAACAGCCATTTCTCGATCCCGCCGTTCCAGGACATCGCGCTGAAGTCGCCGCTGGTGCATCACGTGCTGACCTCGACCGACGTGCTCGGCGGTCCCGCCTCGATCACCAATGCGTGGGGGACGCAGCGCTTCGTCGAGGCCAATCCGATCAAGATGAAGGCGTTCATCGCCGCGCTGGACGAGGCGAGCGACATGGTGATGCATGACACCAGGCTGGCGGCCGAAATCTACCTTGCCATCACCAAGGAGAAGATCACGGTCGACGAACTGGTCGCCGTGATCAAGCAGCCGGGCGCGATCTTCTCCTCGACGCCGCAGCGGAGCATGCTGTGGGCCGAGTACATGCACCGCATCGGCCTGATCAAGCAGAAGCCGGCGAGCTGGAAGGACTACACCTTCCCGCTGATCCACGACCGCAACGGAAGCTGACGGCGCTCGGGCGAACGCGGGCGCGCAACAAAGGAAACAACCATGACCGACGCTCGCCTCGACGCAATGGCGCGACACATGTGGGACGCGCGCCGCGTGCGCACCAAGCACGCAAACCTTCCCGACCACCTGAAGCCGGCTTCGATCGCCGAGGCGTATCGCGCGCAGG
>Ga0207682_10000323_pt1 | contig 21781 bp, 20 predicted proteins | sample KBSM63metaG_FD_184332 | JGI IMG/M metagenome (GOLD analysis project Ga0207682, IMG submission 184332) | Miscanthus rhizosphere microbial communities from Kellogg Biological Station, Michigan, USA - KBS M6-3 metaG (SPAdes) (version 2) | ecosystem: Host-associated > Plants > Roots > Rhizosphere >... | reverse complement strand
GCCGGCAGCGCCTGCTCGAGCGCTTCCTGGTTGCGGACGATCTCTTTCATCATCACGTAGTCGACGCCGCGCAGCCAGCCGCGCTCGCGCACGACGCGCTGCCGATACTCTTCGGCGGCCGGGTGGTGGGTCAGGTTCATCGTCTTGAAGAGCCACGGGTGCTGCTCATCGAGGCGGCCGAAGTAGAGGCCGGTGGTGCCGTGGCACAGCTCGAGGTGCAGGGTGCTGAACGCCGACAGGAAGCCGATCGCGAGGACGACCAGGCCGATCAAGAGACAGGTCGCGCTGATCATCTGGACCGCGGGCTGGGCACCGGCGCCCATGCCGCCGACGAGGCCCTGCACCAGGAGGCCGAGGCCGCCGAGCGTCGACAGCGCGACGCCGGCCGGAACCGCCTGGCGCACGCGGGTCGAACGCGGGCGGGTCGGGCAGCGCACGAATTCCGCTTCCATCGCTGACATCTCGTCGTCGGTGAGGCCAGCGATCTCGCGTGCGCTGCCGAGCTCCGACTGCACCGAGATGCGCTGGGTCCAGCGTGCGAAGGCCAGCTCGGGCGAACCCGGTGCTGCGCTCGGCGTGTAGTGCTCACGGGCCTGAAGAAGGCGTTCCTTGCTCAACAATGAACCGTCGAGGATCTGGTCAATGGCAATCACGGTAGGACTCCTTGCTGTGCCTCGGCGTGGGGATACCGCGGCTTCTGGACTCAGCTTGCCTTTGCCCACATGTAACAGCCATCCCTTAACTGATGGGTCCCGGAGCACCGGCTGTGCATAGGTCACGGGCGGGGCGTAGGACGCTGCGAAAGCGCGACACCCGTGTTGCGGCGAACCATCAGCAAAGGCGACGAGCGGTGCATGTAACAGGCGCCGAACGCATAGCCGCGGGCTGAGGTAGAAGCGCGGTTGGCTTCATGGCGCCGCATGCCTTGCATGCGGCCTTTCCCGATGCGCATCCTCTGGACTTATCTGCGACCGCACTACCGGCTCGGCCTGCTTGCTCTCGTGCTGGCCGCGATCAGCCAGGTGGCGGCGTTGGTCGACCCGATCATCTTCGGCAAGATCGTCGACGGCTACGCGCTGCCGGTGGCCGGGCGGAGCGACGACGAGCGGATGTCGGGTGTGCTGAAGCTGCTCGCGCTGGCGGTCGTCGTGGCGGTGCTGTCGCGGGCCGCAAAGGCGCTGCAGGACTATGTGACGCGTCTCGTCGTGCAGAAGCTCGGCACCCAGATCTTCAACGACGGGCTGCGCCAGACCTTGCGACTGCGGTTCCAGGAGTTCGAGGACCTGCGCAGCGGCGAGACGCTGTCGATGCTGCAGAAGGTGCGAGCCGACAGCGAGCGCTTCATCAACGCGTTCATCAACAGCGCGTTCGCGGCCTTCGTCGGCATGGCGTTCCTGACCTGGTACGCGCTGACCCGCCACTGGGCGCTCGTGCCGGTGTTCGTCGTCGGCGTGCTGGTGATGGGCGGACTGACCGGGCTGCTGAGCCGCGAGATCAAGAGTCAGCAGCGCTCGATCGTGCGCGAAACCAATCGCAGCTCGGGCTTCATCACCGAGTCGCTGCGCAACGTCGAGCTGATCAAGAGCCTCGGCTTGACCTTCCCCGAGATCCGCCGGCTGCAGGCGCAGACGACGCGCATCTTCGCGCTCGAGATGCAGAAGGTGAAGCGGATCCGCCTGCTCTCGTTTCTGCAGGGCACGACCTTGAGCCTGCTCAAGCTGTCGATTCTGTTCGCGCTGCTCTGGCTGATCTTTCGCAACGTGCTGACGCCGGGCGAGCTGATCGCGATGCAGTTCATCTCGGTCGCGATCTTTGCGCCACTGCAGGAGATCGGCAACATCATCCTGGCCTACCGCGAGGCCGACGCATCGCTCGCGAACTTCGCGACCCTGATGGCACGGCCGATCGAGCGCCGGCCCGACTCGCCGGTCGAGGTCGGCCCAGTCACGAGCGTGCGCTTCGACCGTGTGACATTCCGGCACCGCAACGCGCCCGACAACGCGCTCGACGAAGTCTCGTTCGCCGCCGACCTCGACGACACGATCGCCTTCGTCGGGCCGTCGGGCTCGGGCAAGTCGACCCTGGTCAAGCTGCTGGTCGGCCTCTATACGCCGGGCAGCGGCGAGGTCTACTACAACGACATTTCGACGCGCGACATGCGCTACAACGAGGTGCGCCGCCAGATCGGCTTCGTCACGCAGGAAACCCAGCTCTTCGCCGGCACGCTGCGCGACAACATCCGCTTCGTCAAGCCGGACGCGAGCGATGCCGAGATTATCGCGGCGATGGAGCAGGCCGCCTGCGCGAACCTGCTGGCCCGCTCGCCCGAAGGCCTCGACACGCTGATCGGCGAGATGGGGATCAAGCTGTCGGGCGGCGAGAAGCAGCGCCTGTCGATCGCGCGGGCGCTGATCCGCCACCCGCGGCTCTTGATCTTCGACGAGGCGACCTCGGCGCTCGACTCGCTGACCGAGGAGCAGATCACCGAGACGGTGCGCGGGCTGTCGGCGCGGCGCGCGCAGATCACGATCCTGATTGCGCATCGGCTCTCGACCGTGATGCACGCCGACACGATCTTCGTGCTCGAGAAGGGGCGCATCGTCGAGAGCGGCGTGCACGCGGCGCTGCTCGCCGGCAACGGCCTCTACGCCGCGATGTGGCGCCAGCAGATCGGCGAGCGGCCGAAGGTCCCGATGCCGGCGCAGCCCGATGCGCCGGAGCTCGCGGAGGTTCGCGAGATCGAATGACGGAAGCGTCGAACCGCGGGTCGGGAATGCGCTCGAACCGCCTCGCTTCATGACGAGAAGAACGCCTTGCCCCACGCCGTCAGCCTGATCACGACACTGGCCGCCGGCTTCGCGCTGGCGCTGATCTTCGGTTTCATCGCCGCGCGCCTCGGCCTGCCAGCGCTTGTCGGCTACCTCCTCGCCGGGATCGCGATCGGACCGGCGACACCGGGCTTCGTCGCCGATGCCGAGATCGCCGCGCAGCTGGCCGAGATCGGCGTCATGCTGCTGATGTTCGGCGTCGGCCTTCACTTCGCCGTCGACGACCTGCTCGCGGTGCGCAAGATCGCGCTGCCCGGCGCTGTCGTGCAGATGGTCGCAGCGACGGCCCTCGGCACCGGCGTCGCGACGGCATGGGGCTGGCCGTTCGGCACGGCGCTCGTCTTCGGGATCTCGCTGTCGGTGGCCAGCACCGTGGTGCTGCTGAAGGCGCTCGAAAGCCGCGGCATCCTCGACTCGGCGAACGGCCGTATCGCGGTCGGCTGGCTCGTCGTCGAGGACCTCGCGATGGTGCTGGTGCTTGTGCTGCTGCCGGCGCTCGCGCCGTCGCTCGGCGGCACCGCCCCTGAGGGCAGCAGCACGTACGATGCCGGCGTTACCGTGCTGATCACGCTGGCCCAGGTCGGCGCTTTCATCGCCTTCATGCTGATCGTCGGCCGGCGCTTCTTCCCGTGGGCGCTCTGGCATGTCGCGAAGACCGGCTCGCGCGAGCTGTTCACGCTCTGCGTCGTCGCCGCCGCCGTCAGCATCGCCTACGGGTCGGCGGCGCTGTTCGGCGTGTCGTTCGCGCTCGGTGCATTCTTCGCCGGCATGGTGCTGCGCGAATCGGAGTTCAGCCAACGCGCCGCCGAGCAGACGCTGCCGCTGCAGGACGCCTTTGCGGTGCTGTTCTTCGTCTCGGTCGGCATGCTGTTCGACCCGCGCGTGCTGATCGACGAGCCGCTGCGCGTGCTGGCGACGGTCGCGGTCATCGTTGTCGGCAAGTCGATCGCGGCGGTCGTCCTGGTGCTGGCATTGCGCTACCCGGCCAAGACCGCGCTGACGGTGTCGGCCAGCCTCGCGCAGGTGGGGGAGTTCTCGTTCATCCTCGCCGGCCTCGGCATGCAGCTCGGCCTGCTGCCGAAGGAAGGGCAAAGCCTGATCCTCGCCGGCGCTTTGATCTCGATGGCGCTGAACCCGTTCGTGTTCGCCGGTATCGAGCCGATCCAGCGCTGGCTGCTGAGCCACCCGCGTCTGGCCCAGCGGCTCGAACCGGCGAACAACCCGCTCGCCGAGCTGCCGATGTCGACCGAGACGCGCTTCCTGTCGAACCAGGTGGTGCTGGTCGGCTGGGGACGCGTCGGCAAGCGGATCGCCGATGCGCTCAGCGCCGAGGGCATTCCGTACGTCGTCGCCGAGGGCAACCGCGAATTCGTCGAGACCTTGCGGGCGCGCGGCGTGCCGGCCGTGTGGGGCGATGCGACGACGCCGGACGTGCTGATCCAGGCCCACATCCGCGATGCGCGTGCGCTCGTCATCGCGACGCCCGAGACGGTGCAGGTTCGCAAGATGGTCGAAGTGGCCCGTGCGCTGAACGCGGACATCGAGGTCGTGGTGCGCAGCCACAACCCCGAGGAGGCCGAGCGCCTGCGCAGCGACGGCACGGGCACGGTGTTCGTCGGCGAGAGCGAGCTGGCGTCGGCGATGACGCGGCATGTGCTCGGCCTTGTCCGCGCAAAGCAAGCCGAGTCCGCCGCATGACGGTCGCGCTCGACGTGCGCAAGGCGGCAGACGCGCTAAAGACGCCCGACCCCTGCCGGCTCGCGCGGCGTGTCGCCGCCAAGGCGCGCGCAGCCTTCGTCATTGCGATACTGAGCCCCTCGCCACCGCAGAGGGCCGGACGATGAACCTGCCGATCAACCGCCGCCGCTTCAAGACCGCCTTCGCCTTCGGTGCCGCGGCGCTCGCCTTGCCAGCCGCGCGGGCGGCCGGCGGCATGCCGCTGTTCGACGCGCACATCCACTACAGCCACGACGCCTGGGAGCTGGTGCCACCGAAGCAGGCGGTGCAGATCCTGCGGCAGGCAGGGCTGCGCGGCGCGTTCGTCTCGTCGTCGAACGACGAAGGCACGAAGCGGCTGATCGCCGAGGCGCCCGACCTGATCGCTCCCGAGCTGCGCCCCTACCGCACACGCAGCGAGATCAGCACCTGGACGCGCGACGACAGCGTGCTGCGCTACCTCGAGGAGCGGCTCGCGAAGTACCGCTACGCCGGGATCGGCGAATTCCATCTGTACGGCGAGGACGCCGACCTGCCGGTGCCCAAGCGCATGGTCGCGCTCGCGCGCCAGCATGGTTTGCTGCTGCACGCGCACTCCGACGTCGATGCGATCGAGCGGCTGTTTCGCCAATGGCCCGAGGCCCGCGTGCTGTGGGCGCATTCCGGTTTCGACCGGCCCCAGAAGGTGCGCGAAGTCCTGCGCCGCCATCCGCGCCTGTGGTCGGACCTCGCGTTCCGCGGCGATCAGGCCAATGGCAGCAAGGTCGATGCGGCCTGGCGTGCTGCGTTCGATGAGTTTCCGGAGCGCTTCGTGATCGGCACCGACACCTTCACGCCGGAGCGCTGGCATTACATCAGCACCCATGCCGACTACTCGCGCGGCTGGCTCGCCGACCTGCCCGAGCCGCTCTCGGCGAACATCGGCTGGCGCAATGCCGAAGGGCTGTTGCGCGGGTCGAAGGCGAAGGCCGCCTGAACGCCGATCGATCGATGCGGCATTGGCTCGTCAGCGCGTTGGCTTTGGCGATGGCGTCACCGGCCGGTGCCGCCGGCTGCGGCGACGACTTGCGGGCCGCCGCGCGCATCGCGATCGAGCAGGGCGGCGCGTCGCTCGCCTTTGCGCCTCGGCCCGCGCCGATTGCGATCGGCCGCCACTTCTCGGTCGACGTGGTTGTCTGTGCGGTGGATGGGGCGACGCGCCAGCCGCTCGTTCGTGTCGATGCCGACATGCCCGCGCATCGTCACGGTATGAACTACCGCGCAACGATCCGCGCGCTCGGCGGCGACCGCTACGCAGCCGACGGGCTGATGTTCCACATGTCAGGGCGCTGGCGATTCACCTTCGATCTCGGCAACGGGGCCGATGCGGTGCGCATGACGCACGAGGTGGACGTCGAATGACCGGTGCCCTGCGCATCGAACGATGACCGACTGGCTGCACGGCAAGCGGATCGCCGGCGCACTGCTGCTGTCGTTCGGCGCAGCGCTGTCGCAGCCGACCGCTTCGGCCGAGACTGCGCTGCTCGATTTCACACCCGACGAGGTCCGCAAGATCCTGCAGCACGGACCGTGGCCGCCGCCACCGGCGCGGGATGCCGGCAACGCGCGCGCCAGTGATCCGCAGGCGGTCGATCTCGGCCGCCGCCTCTTCTTCGACCGACGCCTGTCGATCGACGGCACGATGTCGTGCGCGAGTTGCTAGGCGCCGGGACAGGCGTTCGCCGACGGCCGAGCGCGCTCGTTCGGCCGGGTGGCGCTCGACCGCAATGCGCCGTCGCTGTGGAACGCGGCCCACGAGCGTTGGTATCGCTGGGACGGGGCGGCCGACAGCATCTGGTCGCAGGCGATCCGGCCGCTGCTCGACCCGCGCGAAATGGCCGGCAGCGCGGCCCATGTCGAAGCGGTCGTCGCCGCCGACCCCGATCTGGCCTGCCGCTTCGAGCGCGCGTTTGGCCGGCCCACCACACGCGGCGATTCGGAGCGCACGCTGGTCGACGTCGCGAAGGCCATCGGCGCGTTTGTCGGCACGCTGGTGTCCGGCCGGACCGCGTTCGATGAATTCCGCGATGCGCTGGTAGCGGGCGACCGGCGCGCCGCAGCGCGCTATCCCGCCGACGCGCAGCGCGGCCTGCGGCTCTTCGTCGGGCCCGGCCGTTGCACGACCTGCCACGTCGGGCCCATGTTCACCCATGGCGAGTTCGGCGACATCGGCCTGCCGTTCTTCGTGCGGCCGGGGCAGGTCGATCCCGGCCGGCACGCCGGCATCGCCGCGCTGCGCGCGAGCCCGTTCAACCTGCTGTCGCGTCACGCCGATACGGCCGACGGCGACGTCGCGCTGAAGACGCGCCACGTCGAGCCGCAGCACCGCAACTTCGGCGAGTTCAAGGTGCCGAGCTTGCGCAACATCGCCGAGACGGCGCCGTACATGCACGACGGCCAGTTGCCGACGCTCGATGCCGTGCTGACGCACTACGTCGATCTGCACCTCGACCGGCTGCATGCCGACGGCCAGCAGATCCTGCAACCGCTGCGTATCGATGCGCGCGAGCGCGCCGACATGGTCGCGTTCCTGAAGACGCTTTCCGATCCGCACGCTCGCGCCTGGCAGGCGCCGGCGGCGAGCGACTGCGTGCCGAGCGTTCGCCGGTCCACCCTCAGTACGACTTCGGCTGGTCCAGCACCTTCTCGGCGATGAACGACAGGATCATCTGCTCGGTGACCGGGGCGATGCGCGTGATCGTCACCTCGCGCAGCAGCCGCTCGACGTGGTATTCCTTCGCGTAGCCGAAGCCGCCGTGCGTCAGCACCGCCTGCAGGCAGGCGTCGTAGCCGGCGCGCGCACCGAGAAACTTCGCGACGTTCGCCTCGGCCCCGCACGGCTGCTGCTGGTCGTACAGCCAGGCGCCCTTCATCGTCATCGCCCACGCCGCCTCGAGCGCCATCCAGCGCTCGGCCAGCGGATGCTGGATGCCCTGGTTCTGGCCAATCGGGCGCCCGAACACAATCCGTTCGCGCGCGTACTTGGCGGCGCGGCTCAGTGCGTCCTGGCCGATCGCGATCGCTTCGGCGGCGACCAGCAGGCGCTCCGGGTTCAGGCTGTGCAGGATGTACGAGAACCCCTTGCCCTCGTCGCCGATCCGGTCGCTCTCGGGGATGAACAGGTCGTCGATGAAGATCGCGTTCGAGTCGACCGCCTTGCGGCCCATCTTGGCAATCCGGTGCACTTCGATCTTGCTGCGATCGAGGTCGGTGTAGAAGATCGTGATGCCGTCGGTCGGGCGCGCGCAGTCCTCGAGCTTCGTGGTGCGCGTCAGCAGCATCACCTTGCTCGCGACCTGCGCGGTCGAGGTCCAGACCTTCTGGCCGTGCACGCGGTAGCCGCCCGGCACCTTCTGCGCAAAGGTCTTGATCGCGGTCGTGTTGAGCCCGGCGTCGGGCTCGGTGAAGCCGAAGCAGCACCGGTCCTGGCCCGCGACCAGGCGCGGCAGCCAGCGCTGGCGCTGCTCCGGCGTGCCGAAGACGACGATCGGATGGGGGCCGAACAGGTTGATGTGGACCGTCGATGCCGCCGCCATCCCGCCGCCATGGCTCGCGACCTCGTGCAGCATGATCACGGCCTCGGTGACGCCGAGGCCGGCGCCGCCGTACTCCTGCGGCATCGTGATGCCGAGCCAGCCGGCGTCGGCCATCGCGCGATGAAACTCGCGCGGGAACTCGCCGTCGTCATCGCGCGCCAGCCAGTAGGCGTCGTCGAATGACCGCACCACGGCGCCGACGCCTTCGCGGATCGCCCGATGGTCGTCGCTGACCGAGAAGTCCATCGTCGTCTCCGCTGTGCCGTTTCGATGCCCATCGTACGCAGGTGCCGATGCGGAAAGGTGACCGCAGCCCGGACGCCGCTGCCGCGAAGTCCTGTTGTTGAAGAAGCGCCACGCGTGTCGATTCCCGACTCCGCTGTTCGTCGTGCAGGGAGAGCGCCGAAGGCGTCCGTTCAACCCATCCTGAAGGAGCTGCCACCATGCAGAAGATCACCCCGTTCCTCTGGTACGCGAAGGAGGCCGAGGAGGCCGCGGCGTTCTACGCGGCGACCTTTCCCGACTCGCGCGTCGTCCGCGTCACGACGATGCAAAGCGACTCGCCCAGCGGTCCGCGGGGCTCGGTCAAGGTCGTCGAGTTCGTGCTGTTCGGCCGGTCGTTCACCGCGATGAGCGCCGGGCCGCTCGATCCCTTCAACCACGCGGTCTCGTTCGTCGTCAGCTGCGACGACCAGGCCGAGGTCGACCGCTACTGGAACGCGCTGCTCGCGAACGGCGGCGCACCCGAGCAATGCGGCTGGCTGAAGGATCGCTACGGCTTGTCGTGGCAGATCGTGCCGAAGGTCATGTTCGAGATGATGGCCGACCCCGATCGGGCGAAGTCGAAGCGTGCGTCCGACGCGATGATGACGATGGTGAAGTTCGACATCGCGAAGCTCGAGGCCGCCTACCGCGGGTGACGGCAAGCGCCCGCGCTCTCGGGCGCGGTTTCGGCCGCCGCCAATACGATGCGGTATACCTCGGCGCATCGGCCCCATGGCCGAATGCAGGAGAAACCGCAGATGGACACCCCCGAGGGCCACCGCCCCGAGAGCATTGCCGCCCAGGCGCTGGGCTGGATCGACGAGGCGACGCGCGCCATCACGCCGCCGATCCACGTCTCGACGACCTACATCCGCGACCCCGACAACCAGTACCGCACGGGCCGCGTCTACGCACGCGCGGACAACCCCGCGTTCGATCAGGCCGAGGCGGTGGTCGCGCGGCTCGAAGGGGGCGCGCAGGCGGCGCTGTTCGCATCGGGCATGGCTGCGGCGACCGCCATCTTTCAGGCTCTTGCGCCCGGCGACCATGTGCTGGCGCCGAAGGTGATGTACTGGTCGTTGCGCAACTGGCTGATGGGTTTCGCGACGCACTGGGGCCTGCAGGTCGAGCTGATCGACATGACTGACCCGGCGGCAGTCGAGGCGGCGCTGCGACCCGGCCAGACGCGGCTGGTGTGGATCGAGACGCCGGCGAATCCGCTCTGGACCATCACCGACATCGCCGCGACCTCGGCGGCCGCCCACCGCGCCGGCGCGCTCGTGGCGGTCGACTCCACCGTCGCGTCACCGGTGCTGACGCGGCCGATCGAGCATGGTGCCGACCTCGTGATGCACGCGGCCACCAAGTACCTGAATGGCCACTCCGATCTGATCGGCGGGGTGCTGGTCACGCGCGAGGACAACGACTTCTGGAAGCGGGTCCGGATGATCCGTGCTCAGCTCGGCTCGACCCTCGGCTCGTTCGAGGCGTGGCTGCTGCTGCGCGGCATGCGCACGCTCTTCCTGCGCGTCCGGGCGGCGTCGCAATCGGCGCAGCGCATTGCCGAGCACTTCGCGCAGCACGAGCACGTCGAGGCGGTGCTCTACCCGGGGCTGCCGGCGGCGAGCGGCCACCCGGTGGCGGCGCGCCAGATGCAAGGCGGCTTCGGCGGCATGCTGTCGATCCGCGTGAAAGGCGGCGAAGCAGCCGCCGTCGCGACCGCAGCCAACGTGAAGTTGTGGAAGCGTGCGACCTCGCTCGGCGGCGTCGAAAGCTTGATCGAGCATCGCGCCAGCGTCGAAGGCGCCGGCACGCCGGCGCCGGCCGATCTGCTCCGGCTGTCGGTCGGCATCGAGGACTGCGGGGATCTGATCGCCGATCTCGAACAGTCGTTGCAACAGGCGAGCCGCTAGCCGGCTGCAGAGCCGGCCGCCGGTGATGCCGGTTGCGGCCGTCGAAGGTCGAGTCGCCCGGTCGCCTGTTCGTGGCGACTAGAGAGCCCGACGCATCGCATCCCAACTCGTGGCGAGCGCGGCGCGATGCTCGGGGGCCGCGATGTCGATCAACGCCCGCGCGCGTGCATCGAGGCCGAGATGCCGGATCTCGGCGCTGCCGTGTTCGGTGACGACGACGTCGGCGAGCTGACGCGGCAGCGTGCACAGCGCCTGCGCGCCGAGGGCGTGCACGATGCGCGAGACGCTGCCCGTCTTCGCCGTCGCGCCGACGCAGATCAGCAAGCGGCCGCCCGGCGAGGCGAGTGCGCCTTGCGCGAACGCCGGTAGCCCGCCGGCACCCGCTTGGATCGCACCCTGAACTCTTTCCGCGTTGACTTGGCCGAACAGGTCGACCTCGACCGCACCATTGATCGCGATGAAGCGCGGTGTGGCTGCGATCGTCGCGACGTCGTGAGTATGCGAAGCGTCGGCCAGCCAGAGCGGCTCGAGTCGGGCGGCGAAGTCGTGGAATGCCGCTTGCCCGAGCACCACGCCGGTCGTGATGCGCGCATCGCGGTCGAGCGCGCCGGCTTCCCATAGCCGTTGCAGCGCGCCCGACACCATGCCGGCATGCACGCGCAGGTACCGATGACCCGTCAGAGCATCGGCCAGCGCGGACGGTACCGAGCCGATGCCGAACTGCAGCGTGTCGCCGTCGCGGACGAACGCGGCGACATGCATGCCGATGCGCGCCTCGACCGCGCCGCCGTTCGACTCGGCATACTCGATCAGCGGGGCATCGGCTTCGACCATGCCGTCGAGCTCCGACACATGAACCCGAAAGCTTCCGCGCGTGCGCGGGAGTCGCGGGTTCAGGTGGGCGATGCGGCGTTTCGCCGGCGTCCACACCAGCGGCACGAAGTCGCTGGCGAGCCCCGCGCTGCACCATCCGTCGCCGTCCGGCGGCGTCAGCTGCGCCATCGCGACGTCGACCGGCGGCATCGTGCGCAGGTGGCGAACGATGCCGGGGTAGTCGAGGCTCAACAGGTCGGCTCGTCCATCCGCCAGCCCCGACCGCACCGACGGCGACATGAAGAACGCGGTCTGGCGGACGGTCGGGTCGAGCGCCAGGTAGTCGATGCGGTCGATGCCTGGAAACTGCACGCCGATGAACGTGACGCCGCGAGCGCGCTCCGGATCGGCGCGCAGCTCGTCGTGCAGCAGCGCTGATTCGCCGCTCAGCCCCGGGACGAAGACCCGCATACCGGGCTGCAAGGCATCGATCAGGCGCTTCATGGCGCGACGGTAGCAGGCACGAGGGAACGGTCGTGGCTTGGAGCGTTCGCTCTTTGGCTCTTCCCCTACGCCCCCGCGCCGTCGCCTATCACCAGGAGTGTCGGCCATTGCCGAGTCGCAAAGTCTGATTCAAGGCTCATGCGACGTGTCGCGTTGCTGCGCGCGAAGCGTCGCGAGCGGCTCTCGCGCCCCACCGTTCAGGGTTATCCGGGGCTGAGCCGCATCGCAGATGCGGCGAGACTGCCCTCCCGCACGACGAGGAGACCACGGATTGGCAGCGAACACCGTTGTGTTGCGCGACTGGCTGCGCGACCGGCGCGGTCTCGACCTCGCCGACTACGAGGCGCTACGGCGCTGGTCGGTCGATCACCTGGCCGACTTCTGGCAGGCGCTTTGGGATTACTTCGAGCTCACGTCGCCGACCCCACACCGCCAGGTGCTCGCCGATGCGCAGATGCCGGGCGCGCGCTGGTTCGACGGGGCACAGCTCAACTACGTCGACCAGGTCCTGCGTCATGCATCGGCCAGCGATGCCGCCGGCGCGCCGGCGCTGATCTTTCGCAACGAGCGGCTGCAGCGCGAGGGACGCAGCGTCGAGATCAGCTGGTCGATGCTCGCCGAGCAGGCCGCCGCACTGGCGGCAACCTTGCAGCAGCTCGGCGTGCAGCGCGGCGATCGGGTCGCCGCCTACCTGCCGAACATCCCGCACGCGGTGGTCGGCTTCCTGGCCTGCGCGTCGATCGGTGCGATCTTCAGCATGTGCGCGCCGGACATGGGCGTCGCGACGGTGCGCGACCGCTTCATGCAGATCGAGCCGAATGTGCTGATCGCCGCCGACGGCACGGTCTATGGCGGCAAGGTCGTCGATCGGCGGTCGACCGTGGCCGCACTGCTCGCGGAGCTGCCGAGCCTTCAGGCCCTCGTCCTCGTGCCGTATCTCGAAGAGGCCGGTGCATCCGGCGCGCCGTTCGGGTTCGACCCCGGCGCCTGGAGCGGTCGCGTGACGACCTGGGCGCATGCGCTGGCCACGGCGACGCGCGTCGCCCCCGAGCCGGTGCCGTTCGACCACCCGCTCTGGATCGTCTACAGCAGCGGCACGACGGGGCTGCCGAAGGCGATCGTGCACGGCCACGGCGGCGTCGTGCTCGAGATGCTGAAGCTGCATGCGTTCCATCTCGACCTGCGGCCGAGCGCGACGAGCGGCGAGCGCTTCCACTGGTTCAGCAGCTCGGGCTGGGTGATGTGGAACCTGCACATCTCGGCGCTGCTCCTCGGCACGACGGTGTGCCTCTACGAAGGCCATCCGTCGTTCCCCGAGCCTGACACGTTGTGGCGCTATGCCGATGCGGTCGGCGCGACATTCCTCGGCGCCGGCGCCGCGTATTGGGCGTCTTGCATGAAGGCCGGCGTCGAGCCGCGCCGCCATGCCGACGTCTCGCGCCTGCGCGCGCTCGGCTCGACCGGCTCGCCGCTCGCGCCCGAGGCCTACGCGTGGGGCGCCGCGCAGGTCGGCGAGCACGTGTGGTGGTGCGTGATCTCGGGCGGCACCGACATCGCGAGCGCGTTTCTCGGCGGCACGCCCGAGCTGCCGACCGTCGCCGGCGTGATGCAGGCGCGCTGCCTCGGCACCGACGTGCAGGCCTGGAACGAGGCCGGCGAGAGCCTCATCGACGAGGTCGGCGAGCTCGTCTGCGTGCAGCCGATGCCGTCGATGCCGCTCTACTTATGGGGCGACGCCGACGGCCGGCGCTACCGCGACAGCTACTTCGACGTCTATCCCGGTGTCTGGCGCCACGGCGACTGGCTGCGCATCACGCCGGACGGCGGCGCGATCGTCTATGGCCGGAGCGACGCGACGCTCAATCGGCACGGCCACCGGCTTGGTACCGCCGAGCTGTACCGCGTGGTCGAAGCGGTGCCGCGCGTTTTCGACAGCCTCGTGATCGACATCGAACACCTCGGCCGGCCGAGCTGGATGCCGCTCTTCGTCGTGCTGCGCGAGGGCGACGCACTCGACGACGATTTGCGCAACGAACTGCGCCAGCGCATCCGCGACGGCGTCTCGCCGCGCTTCCTGCCCGACGAGATCGTGCAGGTCGCCGAGATCCCGCGCACCTTGACCGGCAAGAAGCAGGAGCTGCCGGTCAAGAAGCTGATGCTCGGCCGCGCGCTGGCCGAGGTCGTCAACCGCGACGCGTGCGCGAACCCGGCCGCGTTCGATTGGTACGTCGACTACGCGAAGCGTCGCACGCCGGCGACCTGAAATTCATCGAAGGAACACGTGATGCAAAGACTACTGGAGGGCAAGGTGGCGCTCGTCACCGGCGGCGGCCGCGGGCTCGGCCGCGCGATCGCGCTCGGCCTCGCGCAGGCCGGCGCGAAGGTCGTCGTCAACGACCTCGGCGCATCGCTCGACGGCACCGTCTGCGGCGAGCAGCCGGCGCTCGAGGTCGTGCGCGTGATCGAATCGGCCGGCGGCCAGGCGCTCGTCGACGGCGGCTCGGTCGCCGACTGGAACGCGGCCCACCAGATGGTCGCGGCCGCGGTCGACAGGTTTGGCCGCATCGACATCGTCGTCAACAACGCCGGCATCCTGCGCGACGTGATGTTCCACCGCATGAGCGAGGCGGAGTTCGACGCGGTCGTCGCGGTTCACCTGAAGGGCAGCTTCAACGTCAGCCGGGCGGCGGCGCCGCACTTCAAGGGGCAGGGCAGCGGCTGCTATGTGCACATGACGTCGACCTCGGGGCTGATCGGCAACTTCGGGCAGGCCAACTACAGCGCGGCCAAACTCGGCATCGCCGCGCTGTCGAAATCGATCGCGCTCGACATGCAGAAATTCGGCGTGCGCTCGAACGCGGTTGCGCCGTTCGCCTGGACGCGGATGATCGACTCGATCCCGGCCGAGACGCCGGAGCAGAAGAAGCGCGTCGAGGGGCTGAAGAAGCTCGAGCCGGAAAAGGTCGCGCCGTTCGTCGTCGGGCTCTGCACCGACGCGGCGCGCGACGTCACCGGGCAGATCTTCGGCGTGCGCAACAACGAGATCTTCCTGTTCAGCCAGCCGCGGCCGGTGCGCAGCGCGCACAAGGGCGATGGCTGGACGCCCGAGAGTGTGGTCGAAACCGCACTGCCGATGCTGCGTGCCCACTTCTACGCGCTCGACCGGTCGAGCGATGTGTTCACGTGGGATCCGGTCTGACGCGCGATGGCATTCGGCAGCAACAGGATGCGTCGCGCGCTCGAGCGCAGGGCGGTGAGCCGCCGCGATCACAGGCGCAGGACAGGTAAGCTGCCGACGTCCCAGGCCTTTACGTCGGAGCCCGCACGATGATCTTTCCCGTCACCGAACACGTCGCGAAGACGGACCGCCACACGACCGCCTACCTCGCTTGCGGGGCCGACGACGCGCCGCTGATCGTCTTCGTGCACGGCTGGCCGGAGCTTTCGTACAGCTGGCGCCACCAGCTGCGCTGCTTCGCTGATCTCGGCTTTCGGGCGGTCGCGCCGGACATGCGCGGCTACGGCGGTTCGAGCCGGCCGCCGAAGCTCGAGGACTACAGGATGGAAGCGATCGTCGGCGACATGATCGAGCTGCTCGACGCGCTGGGTCGCGAGTCGGCCGTCTGGGTCGGTCATGACTGGGGTGCGCCGGTGGTCTGGAGCGTGGTGCAGCACCACGCGGCACGGGTTGACGGCGTCGCCAACCTGTGCGTGCCGTATCTGCCGAACGGCTTCTCGGTGCAGTCGCTGGTCCCGCTGGTCGACCGCAACGTCTATCCGCTCGACAAGTTCCCGGTCGGGCAGTGGGACTATCACCTTTACTACGAAGAAAGCTTCGATGCGGCGAGCGCCGCGTTCGAAGCCGATCCGCGCGCGACCGTGAAGGCGCTGTTCCGCCGCGGGCACCCGGGGTCGCGTGGCAAGCCGGCGCCGACTGCGAACATCCGGCGCAACGGCGGCTGGTTCGGCATGGCCGGACGCGCGCCCGACCTGCCGCGCGACGATGCGATCCTGGCCGAGGAGGACCTCGACCGTTATGCGACCGCGTTGGCAGCGAGCGGCTTCTTCGGTCCCGATGCCTGGTACATGAACGCCGCCGCGAACGTCGCCTATGCCGAGCGTGCGCCGAATGGCGGCCGGATCGCAAAGCCGGCGCTGTTCTTCCACGGTCTGTACGACGTGATCTGCGAGACCGTCGATTCGCCGCTCGCCGGTCCGATGCGCGAGTTCTGCGACGACCTGACCGAGCTGACCGTCCCGACCGGCCACTGGATGGGGCAGGAGCGGCCTGAGCTCGTCAACGCCGGTCTGGCGCGCTGGCTTGCGCAGAAGTTTCCAAGCCGCTGGCGGATCTAACCGCGCGTCTGTCCGCGACGGACGCTACGGCGGCAGTCGGCCGATGACCTCGACGCCGTCGCCTCTCGGGCGCAGCACGACGCCTTCGCCGGAGCTCGGGTAGACGCCGGTCAGCGCGGTGATGTTGACCTGGTGCGTCGTCACGACCAGCACGCCGGGGCCGCGCCAGCGGCTCAGCGCGGTCTTCGCCTGCGCGGTCTGCGTTGCACCCCGAGCGGCATCACCGAAGAATGAGTTGAAGTTCGGATCGTCGCGAGCCTGCTTCGGAAACGCGAGCTCGGCGGTCTCACGCGTTCGGCACCACTGCGAGGTCAGCACCGCACCGACCGGGACGCGCCGTTCGCGGAACCGCTCGCCGATCCGGCGCGCCTGCGCACGGCCGGTCTCGTCGAGATTGCGCTGGGTGCTGCAGTCGCCAATCTTCAGGCCCGGCGGGTCGCCGCCGCCCGGCGCATTGGCATGCCGGAACAGCACGACCGTGCCGTCCTGCAGCGCGTCCCACTCGGTGTCGGTCGAGGGCTGCGCCGTCGCGGGTGCGGTGCACAGCGAGGCGGCGAGGGCGGTGGTCGCGAGGAGCGGTCGAATGCGCCGAAGCGCAAGGCGAGCGAAGGGGTGCATCGATCGAGCATAGGCCGATCGCTTCGCTGCGTCGAACGTCGGGATAAGGCGCGAAGATCGTGGTCTGGGTGCCGTTCGCATTGACACGGATCAGCCGCCCTGGCGGCAGCAGCGGCGGGCCGCCTCGGCCGGCGAAGCCGCTGCCGATCTGCAGCACGTAGAGCGTGCCGCGCGCATCGAACGCGAGTCTGACGATGTTGGTGAAGCCGCTCGCGACGACCTGCGGCGTGCCGCCTTGGGGCGGGACGCGGTAGACGTTGGCTGCGCCGGCCGGGAACGGAAAGCCGGTGAGCTGGCCGGCGTAGAGCCAGCCGTCCGGGTCTTCGACCACCGAGGTCGGCACCGCCTGCATCGGGATCATCGCGCCGGGCGGAAGCCCGAGGAACGGCGGCGCCGGTACCGCGCGCGCCGGGAAAGTTGCGAGCGTCCGCATCGAGCCGTTCGCAGTGATCTCGAACAACGCATTCGCGCCCGCATCGGCGACGACTGCACGTCCCGGCAGCACGACCACGCCGAACGGATTGCTGTCGGCACCGCCCGGAACCGGGTTGTGGGCGGCCTCGAACGCGGCGACGTCGGCGGTCTGCCTCCACTCGCCGGCCACGTTGACCTGTAGCGCGCTGCCGAACAGGGCGGCCTTCGGACCGAGCCCGTTGCGGGCCGCGGCTTCGGCGCCGAGGCCCATCACGAGCCGGCCGTTGGCGGTGCCGGAGAACGAGATGCTGTGCGGACCGGTCGACGCGAAGCCATCGGCGGCAGCCAATGAAGGCAATCCGCCGATGACCTGCACCGGCGGATCGATGCCGAGGCGGTCGATGTGGGTCAGCGCGCCGGTCTCGCCGTAGCAGGCGAGCTGGCCGTCGCCGAGCAGCGCGCAGCGGCCGTTGCCGCCGCGCCCAGCCTCGGTCACGAACAGCTGGCCGTTCGGCGCGAACGCGATGCCGCGCGGGTTGCTGAGCCCGCTGGCGAGCACGTCGACCTGGGGCGCAGCGGTGGCGACCGACGCGGTCAGCGCGGTCACGGCGAGCAGATGGCGAAGGGGTGGCATGTCGGATCCTCGAAGGGTCGTGCAGGTGGACATCGGGCCGTCACAATGGCTTGGCTTGCCGGCCGAGTCATTGGCGGATTTCTGAATCATTTCTGAACAGGACCCGATGCCCGCGCACCCGCTGCCCGACCGCTTCGCATTCGGCGATTACGTGCTGGAACGGTCGCAACAGCGGGTCGTGCACCGCGACGGCACGGCGCTCGATCTGCCGCCGCGCCTGTTCGGCGCGCTGCACCTGTTCATCGATCGCGCCGGCGAGCTGCTTCACAAGGAGACGCTGCTGACGCGGCGCGATCGATGCTCGACCGGTGCTGGGGGTAGGCCGCCTGGTCGAGCACGACCTCGGTCCCGTCGGCGAGGCGCACCTTCGGCCAGGGCAGTTCGGAATCGGCGAGGATGGAATAGGCGGCTGCGCCGCCGCCTGTCACCGGGCCGAGCGTCGCCAGCAGGCCTCGCCGCGCGCATCGAGCGTGTGGTCGGCGCCGCGCAGCACGACGTTCAACGGCTGGCGATGCTTGCGCAGCGCCGGCTCCTCGGCGCTGAACCGTTCGATCGCCGGACGGCCGAGTGCGATCAGCTCGGGCCGCAGGAACGCATTGGCTTCGTCGAGGCGCGACGACAACAGCTCGGCGCGCTGGCGCAGCTCGAGCGGCGCCGATAGCCCGGTGTCCTCGTCGCTGAGCAGCGCTGCATAGGCGCTCAGCCGCTCCATCCGTTCGGCGAGCATGGCGTTGAGGTCGAGGCAGTCGGCCAGCGGCGCGCCGAGTCGCCGAGATGGCCGCGACACGCCGCGAGGTCGCCGGCTCGCGCCTCGAGCTGTTGCGCTTCGGCCTGCCAGGCGGTGATCGACGGAAAGAGGTCCGAGAGCCGCCAGCGGTCGGGCGCATCGGCGGCGTGGATCGATCCGCACGCCGCGGACAGCACGATCGCGAGCGCGGCCATCGTTCGAGTCGAGTCAGTGAAGTTCATCGTTGCATCGGCGGATTCAGCACCCGCCATTGGACACCTTGACGCGCGCAGAATCGCGCGAATGGAAACACCACCCCAACGAAACCGCGGCACGAGCGATGCGCTCGTGCTGATCGAACGCTCCGACGACGGCTTTGCCACGCTGGTGCTGAACCGGCCGAAGAAGCTGAATACGCTGTCGATCGAGATGCGGCGCGCGATCGCGGTCGCGATCGATGCGCTCGAGGCGGACGCGGCGACCCGCGTGCTGATCCTGACCGGCGCCGGTCGGTCGTTCAGCGCCGGGCTCGACCTGGACGAGTGGCAGGCACCCGGCATCGTGGCCGCCGCGGCCTATGAGCACGATCCGGTTGCTGCTCTGAAGCAGTTCAGCGGCCCGGTGATCGGTGCGATCAACGGCCTGGCCGTCACCGGTGGCGTCGAGCTCGCGCTGGCCTGCGACGTGCTGATCGCGTCGAGCGACGCCCGCTTCGCTGACACCCATGTGCGCGTCGGCCTGCTGCCGAGCTGGGGCGGCTCGGTGCGGATGGCGCGCCGGATCGGTCTGCACCGCGCGAAGGAGCTGGCGCTGACCGGGCGCTTTCTCGATGCCGAAGAGGCGATGGCCTGGGGCTTCGTCAACAAGGTCGTCGAGCCTAAGCAGCTCCGGCGCGAAGCCGAGGCGATGGCGCGCCAGATGCTCGCCGGCATGCCGGATGCGCTGGTCGCCTACAAGCGCCTGTTCGACGAGGGCGACGCGACCTCGTTCGAGGATGCGCTGCAGAACGAGCGCACCGCCTCGCTCGCCATCAACGGCCCGGTCAGCCAGGCCGAGATCGACGCGCGCCTCGCGCATCTGCGCGGCGAGGGCTGAGCGCGGACGCACGGGTACGCTGCGGCCCGGCGGGCGCTGCTAGCACCGTGTCGATAGGTGAGTTTCCTACCCGGGCCGCGGTCGCTGTCCGACGCCGGGCGCCCGTCCGCCGGCATATCTTGGACGCCACCCACTTCGGAGACAGCCATGGCGAAGAACACAGGCGACGACAGCCGCAAGGGCGCGGTGTCCGGCCGCACCCAGGTACTCAACCCGACGACCGGCGACTACGTGAAGCGCGACGAGAACGGCGAAGGCACCGGCAAGGGCAAGTTCATGGACGTCAAGCAGGACGGCACCAAGTTCAAGGGCGTCGCGACCGAACCCGACGGGCGTCGGAAGAAGGGCTGAGCGCGCCTCTCGCCCTGCCATGGCCGCGCGTGCCATCGCGACGCTGTCCCTGACGTTCGGCCTGGTCTCCATTCCGGTCAAGGTCTATTCGGCGACAGAAAGTTCGTCCGCCGTCCGCTTCAAGCTGATGGGGCGCGGCGGGGCACGGTTGCGCCAGCAGTACGTGGCGGATGAGGTCGATGACGGTGTGTGGGGTTGGACCGGTGAAAGCCAGCCTGCGGTCGATAAAGGGCCAACGGCTCCCAAGGGTCGCCGAACGGAGGGGCGCGACGAGCTGGCCGGATCGAGGGTGGCCCCGCTCGCCGCGGTTGCTGCGATGCCCGCGCGAGCAAGCGCACCGCCGGAGCCCGCTCCAACAGTTTCGGAACGATCGTTCAACGCCCCGGTCGTTGAGCGCGACGACATCGTCAAGGGCTACGAGTTCGAGAAGGGCCGCTTCGTCCTCTTCACACCGGCCGAGCTGAAGGCGCTGCAGGACGCGTCGCGGCAGACGATCGACATCGTCTCCTTCGTCCCCGAGCGCGCCGTCGACCCGATCTACTACGACAAGGCGTACTTTCTCGCGCCCGACAAGCGCGGCGAGAAGACCTATTCGCTGCTGCTGGCGGCGATGCAGCGCAGCGAGCGCTGTGCGCTCGCCAAGTGGGCCTGGCGCGCAAAGGAGTACGTCGTGCAGATCCGTCCGGCCGAAGGCGGCATGGTGCTGCAGCAGCTGTTGTACGCGGACGAGGTGCGCTCGCTCGCAGACCTGCACGTGCTGCTGGTCGAGGTGAAGGAGCCGGAGCTGAAGCTCGCGCTCCAGCTGATCGAGCAGATCTCCGAGGATGCCTACGACCCGACCCAGTTCGTCGATGAGGAGAAGGCGCGCATCCTCGCCGCGGTCGGACGCAAGATCGCGGGCGAGGACGTCGTTGCGACCGAGCGGCCGGCACCGCTCGGCGGCCAGGTCATCGATTTGATGGCGGCGTTGCGCGCGAGCCTGCGCACCGAGAAGCCGAAGCCGGCGCCGGCACGCGCGGCTCGATCGCCCGCGGCACCGTCGCCGCCGGTCGCGCGCAAGGCCGCGCGTCGCAGTGCGCAGCCTGAGTCCGCCGCGCCGACACGCGCTCGGGCGAAGAAGTAGCGCGTGCCGAATCCACCGCCGAAGGCAGGCCATCCGGTCGGAAAGGGCAGGCGCCGACTCGATGGCCTAGCGCGGCAGAATGAGCCGGTGATCACGAATCCGCCGGCCGGGCCCGATGACGCGCACCACTACAACGACGTCCGCATGCGGACGCTCGCGACCCAGACTTCGGTCGTGATGTGGCACACCGCACCGGACGGCAGCGCAGTCGGCGACAACCCGTCTTGGGAGGCCTTCACCGGTCAGAGCCATGCCGAGGCGACCGGCTGGGGCTGGCTCGCCGCCATCGATCCGGCCGAGCGCGATGCGGTCCGTGCCGCCTGGCAGGCCGGAGTCGCGACGCGTGCGCTGGTCGGTCTGCGCTACCGGCTGCGCCGCGCCGACGGCCAGCTTCGCGACGTCGAGGCGCAGGCGGTGCCGGTGCTCGACGGCGACGAGTTGCGCGAGTGGGTCGGCATCTGCATCGACGTCACCGATCGCAAGCGCCAGCGCGAGGAGCTCGAGGCGAGCGAGGAGCGACTGCGCCTGCTCGACCGCCTGAGCGACGCGACGCGCGCGGTGACCGAGGCGACCGCGATCATGTCGATCACCGCGCAGATGCTCGGCGAGTATCTCAACGTCACGCGCTGCGCGTACGCCGACGTCGAGCTCGACAACGACCGCTTCACGATCCGCAGCGACTGGTCGGCGCCGGGGGTGCCGAGCAGCGCCGGCGTCTACTCGCTCGACCTGTTCGGCCCGCAGGCGACCGACAACCTGCGCAACGGCAGGAAGCTCGTCGTCAACGACGTCGACCGCGAGCTCGGCGACGAGGGCGGCGGCCGCATGTTCAACGCGATCGGGATCAAGG
>Ga0207682_10000313_pt1 | contig 22009 bp, 27 predicted proteins | sample KBSM63metaG_FD_184332 | JGI IMG/M metagenome (GOLD analysis project Ga0207682, IMG submission 184332) | Miscanthus rhizosphere microbial communities from Kellogg Biological Station, Michigan, USA - KBS M6-3 metaG (SPAdes) (version 2) | ecosystem: Host-associated > Plants > Roots > Rhizosphere >... | reverse complement strand
GGCCGCGCAGCTCCATGTCGGCGAGGACCTCGTCGAGCCGGACCAGATTGGCCTCGGTGGCGCGCAATTTCTGCTCGGCGTCCTTGCGGCGGACGTGCAGGCCGGCGATCCCCGCCGCCTCCTCCAGCATCAGGCGGCGCTCGGTCGGCTTGGCGGCGATGACCGCGCTGATCTTGCCCTGGCTGACCAAAGCGGGGCTGTGCGCGCCGGTGGCCGCGTCGGCGAACAGCAAAGCGACGTCCTTCTGGCGGACGTCGCGGCCGTTGACCCGATAGGCGGAGCCCGCGCCGCGCTCGATCCGCCGGGTGATCTCGACCTCGCCCGGCGCGATCGCGGTGTCGCCGCCGGTGTCCCCGGCCTCGCGCTCGACCAGCAGCGCGACCTCGGCGAAGTCGCGGGCCGGGCGAAGCGCGGTGCCGGCGAAGATGACGTCGTCCATGCCGGCGCCGCGCATCGACTTGGGCGAGCTTTCGCCCATCACCCAGCGAATCGCCTCGAGCACGTTGGATTTGCCGCAGCCGTTCGGCCCGACGATTCCGGTCAGCCCCTCCTCGACGCGCAATTCGGCCGGCTCGACGAAGCTCTTGAAGCCGGAAAGTTTGAGCCTCTTTACGCGCACTTTATCGTTTCGAGCCCCCGTCTCGTCTCTCAGCCGCCGCGCAGCAGCGGCTCGATCCCCGCCCAGACATTGGTGTCGTTGATCACCCGGCCGTTGATCAGGAAGGTCGGCGTGCCGGTAATGCCATATTGGCTGTTCGCCTGGCTCGAGATCGTCTCGAGCTGGTCGAAATTGGCCATGTTGGAAAGGCAGGCGCGTTGCGCCGCCGCCGTGAGCCCGTAGCGGGCGGCGATCCGGTTCAGCCCGAGCATCGGCGCGAGCCGCTGCGACATGATCGTCGGCGGCTGATCGCGGAGCTGGCCGCGCTGGGCCTCGGTCAGGCTCCGCATGCCGCCCACCCATTGCGCCTGGCTGCCCAGCAGCTCGTGGCCCATGTTGAAATAGGCGCGGCCGCCGGCGCAGCGGGCGAGCACCGTCGCCGGAATGTCCGCGGCGTTGATCAGGATGTTGCGATATTCGATGCTGACCCGGCCCGGGCGCACATGATTCTGGAACAGGGCCGTACCGCTTTCACGATGGAATTCGGCGCAATGCGGGCAGGCGAAGGAGAGATATTCGACCAGCTTCACCGGCGCGTTGGGATTGCCCATCCGGAAGCCGCCTTCCGGCGTCCGGGCGATAGTCTGGGTCCAGTCGCGCGGGGCGGCCGCCTTGCTCCGCTGCGCGGCGCCGTCGGCGGCCGGCAGGGCGACCAGCATTGCCGCGGCCGCGGCGGCGAGAAGGGCCCGCCCGTTCATCTTACCGCCCCAGCGCCCGCAACAGCTGCGGCTCCAGCTCCGACCAGCGGCCGGCCTGTTGCTTGGTGCCGTTGATGAAGAAGGTCGGCGTGCCCTGGACGTCCTCGTTCTGGACGGCGCTGGTGGTCCGGTCGGTGATCTGCTGGATCGCGGCGCGATCGGTCAGGCACTGGGTGAAGCGCGCCTCCGGCATGCCGCGGCGGGCGAAGAAGGTGTCGAGGTCCATCGCCCGGGCGAGCGGAACGATCTGCTGGTCCGGCGGCAGCGCGCCGATGCTGCGGCTCTCCGCCTCGTCGATCGCGTTGAAGAATTCGCTCTGCTGCTCGTACATCTGCTCGGCGGTGCGGAAGAAGGCGGCCGGCGGCTGGCAGCGCGCGAGCAGGGTGAAGGCGACGTCGGGGGCGTTGAGCAGGAAGTTGCGGAATTCCCAGCTGACCTGGCCGGAGCGGACGTAGGTGTCGCGAAGCGCCCCGGCCGCTTCGGCGGTAAAGTCCTTGCAGTGCGGGCAGGCGAGCGAAGCATATTCGACCAGCTTCACCGGCGCGTTGGGATTGCCCATTCGGAAGCCGCCCTCGGGCGTCGCCGTCACCACCTCGCGCCAGTCGCCATTGTTCGGCGCGGCGATCTGGTCGAGCGGCGCGGCGTTGTTGGCCGCCATGGTGTTGAGGTCGCTGCCGCCGCCGCAGCCGGCGAGAAACAAAGTGAGCGCCACCGCGCCCAGGCCGATCCTTGCTTTCATCTCTTCGTATCTCCACCAATCTTGCCGACGACCGGGATCGTCGTCACCACCGGCGCTCCATCGCCATCCGCCACGCTGCGCGCAAGCGATTCGAGGCAGGCGCGAAGCTCGGGATCGGCGACTTCCCTTAACGAATCCCCCAATTCGGCCGGGATCGGCCTCAAAGAAGGCGGCGCCGGCCTCGGTTTCGCCTTCGCCGCCTGAACGATGCCTTGCCGGAAGGCGACCCGCTCGACCGCCGGATAGCCGAAGAAATTGTTGACCCGCTCGACGATCGTCGGTGCGACATGCTGCAGCAGCGGCGCATGCGCGCCTTCGACCACCAGGGTGAGCACGCCGCAGCTCTTCTTGCCCTGCGGGAAGCGGATCGATTCCGGCGAGGAGACGGCGGCGTAGCGGACGCCGACGATCTCCCGCCAGCGGCTGACGATCGAGGACTGGACGAAGCCGAAACGACGGAAGGCGGCGCCGCCGGCATTCGGCAGCAGATCGGAAACCGCGCGCGCGCGCCGGGAGCGCACCGGCTCCGCCGCTTTTTTCCGCCTCGTCTCGATCGCTTTGGTCACGCCAATTCCACCCTGGCGGGAAGCATGGCATAGGCGGCCCATGCCCGTCGATGCCTCGGAAGCGCTTTTGTGTTGGTATGCTGTGGATAAGCGGCGGCTGCCGTGGCGCGCCGAAAAGGGCGTCCGGCCCGACCCTTACCGGGTCTGGCTCTCCGAGGTGATGCTGCAGCAGACGACGGTGGCCGCGGTGAAGCCCTATTTCGAGAAGTTCACGGCGCGCTGGCCCGACGTCGAGGCGCTGGCCGCGGCCGACGATGCCGCGGTGATGGCCGCCTGGGCCGGCCTCGGCTATTACGCCCGCGCCCGCAATCTGCTCGCCTGCGCCAGGGCGGTTGCGAGCGCGCATGATGGCAGCTTTCCGGCCGAGGAGGCCGAGCTTCGCCGGCTGCCGGGCATCGGCGCCTATACCGCCGCCGCCATCGCCGCGATCGCGTTCGGCAAGCGGGCGGTCGTCGTCGACGGCAATGTCGAAAGGGTCGTCGCCCGGCTGCACGCGGTGAAGGAGCCGCTTCCGGCCGCGCGGCCGCGGATCAGGGCGCTGACCGACGCGCTCACTCCAAAGGCGGATGCGGGCGACTTCGCCCAGGCGATGATGGACCTCGGCGCCACGATCTGCACGCCGCGCAACCCGGCTTGCGCCCGCTGCCCGATTTCCGATTTCTGCACCGCGTTCGCCGAGGCGCGGCCGGATGCCTATCCCGTGAAGGCGGCGAAAGCGGCGCGGCCTCGGCGCGAAGGCGTCGCCTATTGGCTCGAACATGACGGCCATGTGTTGCTGGTGCGCCGGCCGTCCAGGGGCTTGCTCGGCGGCATGCTCGCTCTGCCGACCGACGCCGAGCCCGCCCCCGCCGCCTGGCATCGGGCCGGCGCGGTCGAGCATGTCTTCACCCATTTCGCGCTGACCATGGAGCTCAAATGCGCGGAGGCCGAGCGGCGCCCGGACGGCATAGACCGTTACGACGGTCTATGGTGGCCGGTCGACAGGGTCGGCGAAGCCGGCCTGCCCACCCTGTTCGCCAAGCTCGCCGAGCGCGGCGCCGCCTGGCGGGAGGCGGCATGAGCGCGCCGGGCTTCACCGGCGCCGGGCTGGACCGCGCCGATCATCTGCGCCTCGACGCCGAGCGGATGGCCGACATGATGGCCAATGGCGACGCGCGGCTGCTGCAATTGGCCGAGCTCGACCCGGTGCTGGACGGCGAGGGCCGACTCGCCTGGTCGCCGCTGGGCGCAGCGGAGGGCGAACATCTGTTCCTCGGCCTGGAGGAGGGCAGGCCGCTGTTCGCGCCGCTGGTGCGGATGGCCGCGACCGGCCAGCGCGCCTGGAGCGTGTTCCGCATCCTCTCGCTGATGAGCCCGCGCGACGCGGCGATCTGGGGCGCGGCGCGCAGCGTCAACGAATGGCACAATCGGCACCGTTTCTGCGGCGTCTGCGGCGCCGAGACCGGGATTTTCCGCGCCGGCTGGGGCCGCAAATGCCCCGATTGCGGCGCCGAGCATTTTCCCCGCGTCGATCCGGTGGTGATCATGCTCGCCGAGCATGAGGGCCGCGTCTTCCTCGGCCGTCAGCCGCAATATCCGGCCGGCCGCTATTCGGCGCTGGCGGGCTTCGTCGAGCCGGGCGAATCGATCGAGGAAGCGGTGGCGCGCGAGCTGATGGAGGAAGCGGCGATTCCGGTCGGCGAGGTGCGCTATGTCGCGAGCCAGCCCTGGCCGTTCCCGGGCTCGCTGATGATCGCCTGCATCGCCAGGGCCGAGAGCGACGAGATCAGGCTCGACACGAACGAGCTGGAGGACGGTTTCTGGGCGACCCGTGCGGAGGTCGAGGCCGCCCTGGCCGGCGATCCGCAAGCGCGCTTCCTGGCGCCGCCCCCTTTTGCCATTGCCAATACCCTGCTGACGCGCTGGAGTGCCGAGGCCGCAACGGGAGGATGAGGATGAAGAGACTGACGATCCTGACCGGGGGAGCGGCGCTGCTCGCGCTCGGCGGCTGCACGACCGGCGGGCCGGGAATGAACCGGATGGTGCTGAACGTGTCGATGACCGGCATCCAGGAGGTGCCCGGCCCCGGCGATCCCGACGGCAACGGCACCGCCGAGGTCAGGGTGAACGCCGGCGATGGGCAGGTCTGCTGGGACCTCTATGCCCGCGGCATCGATCCCGCCACCGTCGCCCATATCCATCGCGGCGCTGCCGGCGTCGCCGGCCCGCCGGTGGTGACCCTGACCACGCCCGATTCGGCCGGGCGGAGCCAGGGCTGCGCCACCCTCGACACGAACGTGGCACGCGAAATGGCGCTGCGCAGCCACGAATTCTACCTGAACGTGCACAATGCGGCGCACCCGACGGGCGCGATCCGCGGCCAGCTCAGGGCGATCCGGCCGGCCCGGGCGCCGCGCCAGGGGAGGACCGGCTAGCGCGCGGCTTGGGCGGCTTGGGCGGCTTCGGCGGCTTGGGCGGTTTCGGTGGCTTGGGTGGCTTCGGTGGGGCCGCCTTGGCGGGCTGCGCCGGCTTGGTTTCGGATTCGGCGTTGCGCAGCCCTTCCTCCAGGCCTTCCAGGAAGCGGCGGAAGCCGTCGACCGCCGCGGCGCGGATCGCCTCGACCACCTTCGACGGTTCCACGTCGGCGCGGGCCTCGTAATGCAGGCGATAGGGTTTGCTCTCGCCGCCGCTTTCCTCGCTCTTCCCGCCCCGCGCCCGCGCGGCCGCCGCCATCGCCGCGGTGGCGAAATCGCGGACGAACGGATTGGCCGCCGCCTTGATCGCTTTCTTGGCCTTCTTGCGGACCTTCTTGGACAGCTTCACCGGGCCCACGCGCTTGGGAATCTTGACCTTGTCGACCATTTCGGCTCCTCCTGTGTATTAAGATAGTAACACACTCGGCTCGGTTCAAGTCATTCGACGACGATCAGCGCGCTCATCCCCAGCGCGCGGTGGGCGATGTTGCCGCTGCGGGCGCGGTAGCGGCCCGGCGCGGGGACGAGCGCGATCGTGCGGCGTTCGCCGGGCGAGAGCCGGAAATGGCCGCCGCGCAGCGCGCGCGAGTCGCGGCCGCGGATCCGCGCGGCGCGGAAGAAGGACGGCGCGCTGACGCTGAGCGTCGCCCGGCTGTTGTTGACGAACAGCAGCTTCACCGGCCGGCCCGCCGCCAGGCGGATCAGCCGCGGCTCGTAGGCGAAGGGACGAAGCAGCACCTGCTCCTCGCGCGCCGCGCGCCATTCCGGCTCGCGCTGCGCGAAAGCGGGGGCGGCGAGGGCCAGAGCGGCGAGGGCCAGAGCGGCGGCGAAGAGCATTGCGACGCGCATCACGCCTCCTCCTATCAGAAACGCAGCGGCTTGACCCGTTTCACGCCCGGTAAAGCCTCGAGCCGGCCAACCAGTTCCGAATCGATATGGCCGTCGACCGCGACCAGGGCCACCGCCTCGCCGCCGGCCTCGCGGCGGCCGAGGTGGAAGGTGGCGATATTGACGTCCGCCCCGCCCAAAGTGGTGCCGAGCCGGCCGATGAAGCCGGGCGCGTCCTCGTTGACGATATAGATCATCTCGCCCGTGAGCTCCGCCTCGATGGCGATTCCGAACATGTCGACGAGCCGCGGCGCCGCATTGCCGAACAGGGTACCGGCGACCGAGCGCGGCCCCTCCGGAGTCGTCGCGGTGACCCGGACGAGGGTGTGGTAATCGCCCTCGCGGTCGTGGCGGACCTCGCGAAGATCGAGCCCGCGCTCCTTCGCCAGGAAGGGCGCGTTCACCATGTTCACTGTGTCCGAATAGACCCGCATCAGCCCGGCGAGCACCGCGCCGGTGATCGGCTTCTGGTTGAGCTGGGCGGCGGCACCCTCGACCTCGACCGAAACGCCGCTGATCCGCCGGCCCTCGACCTGGCCGATCAGCGAGCCGAGCTTCTCGGCCAGCTCCATATAGGGCCGAAGCCTCGGCGCCTCCTCGGCCGAGAGCGAGGGCATGTTGAGCGCGTTGGTGACGCCGCCGAGGATCAGGAGGTCCGACATCTGCTCGGCGACCTGGATGGCGACGTTGACCTGCGCCTCGGTGGTCGAGGCGCCGAGATGCGGCGTCGCGATCAGCCCGGGCGCCTCGAACAGGGGATTGGCCCTGGCCGGCTCCTCGACGAACACGTCGAGCGCCGCGCCGCCGACCTGGCCGCTGTCCAGCGCGTCCTTCAGCGCCGCCTCGTCGATCAGGCCGCCGCGCGCGCAATTGACGATGCGGACGCCGCGCTTGGTCCTGGCCAGGTTCTCGGCGGACAGGATGTTGCGGGTCTGGTCGGTCAGCGGCGTGTGCAGGGTGATGAAGTCGGCGCGGGCGAGCAGTTCGTCGAGCTCGACCTTCTCGACGCCGAGCTCGATCGCCCGCTCCGGCGTCAGGAAGGGATCGTAGGCGACGACCTTCATCCTGAGGCCCAGCGCCCGATCGGCGACGATCGAGCCGATATTGCCGCAGCCGATCAGGCCGAGCGTCTTCGAGGTCAGCTCGACCCCCATGAAGCGGTTCTTCTCCCACTTGCCGGCCTTGGTCGAGCTGTCGGCGGCGGGCAGCTCGCGGGCCAGCGCGAACATCAGGGCGACCGCATGTTCGGCGGTGGTGATCGAATTGCCGAACGGCGTGTTCATGACGACGACGCCGCGCGCGGTGGCGGCGGGGATGTCGACATTGTCGACGCCGATGCCGGCGCGGCCGATCACCTTGAGGTTGGTGGCGGCGTCGAGCAGCTCGGCCGTGACCTTGGTCGCCGAGCGGATGGCGAGGCCGTCATAATCGCCGATCACCGCCTTCAGCTCCTCTTTCGAGAGGCCGGGCTTCTCGTGGATGTCGATCCCGTTGGCGCGGAAAATCTCGGCCGCCTTCGGGTCCATCGGGTCGGAAATCAGTACGAGCGGCATGTTGTCTTCCTTGGAAATGAATTTGTGTTCCCGCGAAAGCGGGAACCCAGCTGGGCTCCTGCTTTCGCAGGAGCGCTAGGTTGAGGTCGCTTCCCGCCAGGCCCAATCGAGCCAGGGGCCGAGCGCTTCGATGTCCGAAGTCTCGACGGTGGCGCCGCACCAGATGCGCAGGCCCGGCGGCGCGTCGCGATAGGCGGCGATATCGTAAGCGGCGCCTTCGAGCTCGAGCAGCGAGTCGATGCGCCTGGCGAGCGCTCGGCCCGCCTCCTCGTCGAGGCCCGGGTCGGCGAATTTCAGGCAGACGCTGGTGTTGCTTCGGGTCGCCGGGTCCGCGGCGAGATGCTCGATCCAGGGCGTCGCCTCGACCCAGGCGGCGACCGCCGCCGCATTGGCGTCGGCGCGGGCGATCAGGGCGTCGAGGCCGCCGTGCAGCTCGGCCCATTCCAGCGCCCAGACATAGTCTTCGAGCGCCAGCATCGACGGCGTGTTGATCGTCTCGCCCTTGAAGATGCCCTCGATCAGCTTGCCGCTTTTCGTCAGCCGGAAGATTTTGGGCAGCGGCCAGGCGGGAACGTGGCTTTCCAGCCGCTCCACCGCGCGCGGCGACAGGATCAGGACGCCGTGCGCGCCTTCGCCGCCGAGCACCTTCTGCCAGGAATAAGTGACCACATCGAGCTTGTTCCAGGGCAAGTCGACGGCGAAAGCCGCCGAGGTCGCGTCGCAGATGGTGAGACCGGGGCGATCTTCCGCGATCCAGTCTCCGTCCGGGACCCGGACGCCCGAGGTGGTGCCGTTCCAGGTGAAGACGACGTCATTGTCGGTGTCGACGGCGTCCAGATCGGGCAGCGCGCCATAGGGCGCGCGCACCACATCGGCGTCGAGCTTCAGCTGCTTGACCACGTCGGTGACCCAGCCTTCGCCGAAGCTTTCCCAGGCGAGCAGGGTGACCGGCCGAGCGCCGAGCAGATTCCAGAGCGCCATCTCGACCGCGCCGGTGTCGGAAGCGGGGACGATGCCGATCCGGTGCGAGGGCGGGACCCGAAGCACATGCCGGGTCAGCTCAATGGCGTGGCCGAGCCGCGCCTTGCCGAGCTTCGAGCGGTGCGAGCGGCCGAGCGATCCGGTCGCCAGCTTTTCGGGGGCCCAGCCCGGCGGCTTCGCGCAAGGGCCGGAAGAGAAGAAAGGCCGCGCGGGGCGCGTGGCCGGTCGGGTATTCGTCACTGCATACTCTCCTCGCAGAGAGCGCGCGCCGCGTTGGGACGGCGTGGCCCGTCAACCGGGATAGAGTGAAGCGCCGCCGGTCGCAACCCGCCCACGGTTCGACTCTGCGCCATTGACGCCAAGCCCTTCCTGAATCAGGATTTACCGGTGCGGAGGGGGATCGTCATCGCGATGCTGGCGCTGGGTGCGTGCATTCCGCGCGGCGAGCCGCGGCGCGCGCCCCCGCGGCCCGAGCCGCCGGCCCGCGCCGAGCGCAACAGCGCCGAAACCCTGCAATGCCATGTCGATCTGGCTCGCGAGCGGGTGGCTTTCCGGGTCCTCCCCGACCAGCGCTTCGCCGGCGGCTGCTCGGCGCTCGGTGCTGTGCAGCTGACTGAAATCGGTACGCCGGCGACCAATCTCGGCGCGATGACCTGCCCGCTCGCCCGCCAGTTCGCCCGCTGGGTGCGCGAATCGGTGCAGCCGGCGGCCGAGCAATGGTTCGAGCAGCCGGTCCGCCGCGTCGAGACGTTCGGCACCTATTCCTGCCGCCCGGTCAACAGCCAGCCCGGCGCCCGGCTCAGCGAGCACGGCTTCGCCAACGCGGTCGACGTCTCCGCCTTCGTGCTGGGCGACGGGCGCCGGGTGACGGTGCAGGACGGCTGGAACGGCGACAATGACCGGGTGAAACGCTTCCTTCGCCAGGTCCACCAAGGCGGCTGCCGGCGCTTCAACATCGGCCTGTCGCCCGATTCCGACGCCTATCACTACAACCACATGCATTTCGACATGGGCCGCGGGCCGTATTGCCGGTAGTGACCCCAACGGAGTCACCCCGGCGAAGGCCGGGGCCCATGAACACGGAACATTCGAAAAAGGCGAGAGAGCCGCCGCTTCTCCTCTGAAGGCAGCGTTCATGGGGTCCCGGCGTTCGCCGGGATGACTATCTTGGAAATCCGCCCTAAACGCAGCCGATGACAGACCCAGTTCCCCCCAAGCGCGTCTTCCAGCCGGCCCGCGAGGAAGCCGAGACCGCCGCCCAGACGACGCTCAGCCCGCAGACCGTCGATCCCGCCTATCGCCTCGCCTTCCAGGACATGGATTTCCTGCTTCGCGAGGATCTGCGCCCGGTCCGCTTCCAGCTCGAACTGCTGAAGCCCGAGCTGCTGCTCGACGAGGCGAAGATCGCCTCGACCTTCGTCTTCTACGGCTCGGCGCGGATCCCCGAGCCCGCCAAGGCGGAGGCGCTGATCGCGGCGGCGTCGACCGACAGCCAGCGCCGCACCGCCGAGCGGCTGAAGGCGAACAGCAAATATTACGACGTCTCCTACCAGCTCGCGCGGCTCGCCAGCCGCACCGAGCCCGACGCCGACGGACAGCGGCATTTCGTGGTCTGCTCGGGCGGCGGCCCTTCGATCATGGAGGCGGCCAATCGCGGCGCGGTCGACGAGGGCAAGGAATCGATCGGGCTCAACATCGTGCTTCCGCACGAGCAGATGCCCAATCCCTACGTGACGCCGGCGCTCAGCTTCCAGTTCCACTATTTCGCGCTGAGGAAGATGCACTTCCTGCTGCGCGCCCGCGCGGTCGCGGTCTTTCCCGGCGGCTTCGGCACGTTCGACGAGGCGTTCGAGCTCTTGACCCTGATCCAGACCGGCAAGGTGAAGCCGATCCCAATCATCTTCTTCGGCCGGACCTTCTGGGATCGCGTGATCGATTTCGAGGCGCTGGCCGAAGAGGGCGTGATCTCCCCCGACGACCTCAAGCTGTTCACTTATTGCGAGAGCGCCGAGGAGGCGTGGGACCATGTCTGCCGGCATTATGCCGGTACCGACAACGATCCCAGGTGCTGATCTCGCTTAGACCTGTCTGGAGCGGGCTTCGCCTGGCCTGAAACAGCCGTCATTCCAGCGAAATTGGGAGGCCGCCCTGTCCCCCGGACAGGGCTACGAACGTCCGGGGGACGTTCGTACCTCCTCAATGGAATCTCTTTTCCTTTTCGGCGCCATCAAGAAGTGAGATTCCAGCTTGCGCTGGAATGACGATCCAATCTCGTCGGAACCGTCTCTAGTGCCCCGGCGCTTCTTGCGCGGCGCGGCCTGACGTGTCGGTCGCGGCGGGGCCCTTGGTGTTCGCTTCGCCCCGGGCCTGGGGCTCGGCGGCGTTGCCGGCGTCCGGAGCGGCGCCGTTGGCCTCGGCCGCGCCATTGGCTTCGGCCGGGGCGGCGGCGGGCGGCGGCGGGATGGTGAGGCGCCCGCCGCGCGAATTGAGGAACACCATCACGTCGGCGCGTTCCTGCGGGTTGCTGAGGCCGGCGAAGGTCATCTTGGTGCCCTGGGCGAAGTTGCGCGGGCTGCGCAGCCACTGGCTCATATTCTCCCAGTCCCACGTGCCGCCGTGCGAGCGCAACGCCTCGGAGAAGGCGAAGCCGCCGCGACCGGTGGCGATCGGCTCGCCCATCACTCCGAACAGGTTCGGCCCGAGCGCGTTGGGGCCGCCCTGATCGGCATTGTGGCAGGCGCCGCACTTGCGGAACACGGCCTCGCCGCGGCCGGCATCGGCGGTCTGCAGATAATGGGCGATCGGCTGCTCGGCCTCGCCGCCGCCTTCGCCTTCCTCCACGACGCCGGCGATCGGATAGCCCATCGTCTCCGGGCGCTCGGCCTTGTAGATCTCGTCGGTGACCAGCTTCGCGCCGAGCAGGACGATGCCCGCGCCCAGCACCCAACCCGCAATCGTGTTGAACCGACCGTCCATGCCGCCAAGACCCCTTTGAGGAGGCGCGGCCATGACGCAGGCCGAGCCGTGAACCGATGAGAATTGGCGCTCCCTTTATTCGGGCCGGGCGCTTGCCGCAAGCGCGCCGTCGTCCCTGGGAGCGGTCGCGCGATTCGCCGGCAGGGGCGGTTTCCGGCCCGCACTTATTCCCGTTATCCTCGTTATCCACAGGCGGATTCAGCTTGGCCGCCCCGCTTTTTCGTGACAGCTTCCGGATGTGGCCGAGACGATCTTTCGGAAACGAAGGAGAGCCTTCCCAGCCACAGCCGGAGCGGATGCCCGGCCGGCCGCCCTCGGGCGGCAGGGCAGGCGGAAGCGAAAGGCAGGGCGGCTGACGAAGCCGCCGCGAGGCGGACGATGGCGGGCTTGCCCTTCAGCGGATGCGAAAGCGGCAGGCTTCGTGAAGCGCCCATCGGAACCGAGAGCCTTCGGGCTCGAGGGACCGGCAGGCAGGACACCGGACCTTCGGGTCCAGGACCAGCCCGGCGGAAAGCGGGACTTCGGTCAGCGCGCTGCCACCGGCGGAGAAGGGTTTCGGCCCGGATCGGTCGGGCAGGACCGGGTTTCGGCCCGGGAGCTGCGAAATGGCGGCCCGGGATTTCGGTCCGGGGACCGCCAGGCGGAACCGAGGCTTCGGCCGAGGATCACGCCGGCTGCGGAACCGAGGGCTTCGGCTTTCCGGAACCGCGAAGGTGGGAAGCGGGACGCAAGTTCCAAACCGCCAAGCGGCGAACCGCCAGGGCTTCGGCCCTGGTCGGGGAGCCAGCGGGGAAACCTGGAAACGGCTTCGGCCGTGGAGGGACTCCGGAGGAAAAGGCAAACGAGCCCCCGGCTCTGGCGCCGATTTCTCGAAACCGCCCAGCGCGGAACGCCTTGCCTCCCAGGCCGGGTTCGACGCGAAGGGACAGTGGGGGCCGGCGGCAACGCCGGCCCCCATTAATTTTTAACGGGTCCGCCGCCAGGCTGATCCGGCGGGTCGAAGGGGCGGCCGCTTTGCGCTATGATCCAGCGCGCTCCGGCCCCGCTTCACGGCACGCCGCTTGAACGAATCGGGCGGCCGGCCGATAGTCCGCATGGGGCGCGGGGGAGGCGCCAGGCATGTTCTCACGCAGCACCACGCCGCCGGCGCCCGGCCCGAAAGCCAAGCCCGCCCGCAACGGCGCGTCCGGCCTGTCCTTCATCGCCCCCGAGACCCTGATCAGCGGCGATCTCGCCACCGAGGGACAGGTCCATGTCGACGGCCGGATCGACGGCGACGTCAAATGCGCGCAGCTGATCCAGGGCGCCGCCGGAATCGTCGCCGGCTCGATCCATGCCGACGATGCCCGATTGGCGGGGACGGTCGAGGGCACGGTTTCGGCGCGGACCCTGATCGTCGAGGCGAGCGCCCGGATCCTCGGCGACGTCACCTATGAGACGATCAGCATCGAGGCCGGCGCCGAGATCGAGGGCCGGCTCGCCCGCCGGGCTTCGCTCGGCGTCGACGAGGCGCCGCGCGCGCCGGTCTCCTTCTCGCCGGCCAAGCCGGCGGACGAGGAGCATCTGTTCGTCATTTCCGATCCGGCCGCGGGCCAGACCGGCTGACGTGAGCCGCCACGGCGCCGAGATCTTCTGGGAATCGGACGGCGACTTCGCCGGCGGCCGCTACAGCCGCCGGCATGAGCTGCGCTTCGACGGCGGCGCGGTCGTCATCGGCTCGTCCTCGCCGACGGTGGTGCCCGAGCCGATGTCCGATCCGGCCGGAGTGGATCCCGAGGAGGCGCTCGCCGCCTCGGCGGCCGCCTGCCACATGCTCTGGTTCCTGTCGCTGGCCCAGGGGGCAGGCCTGGACGTCTCGAGCTATGCCGACAAGGCCGAGGCCGAGATGGGCCGCGTGGGGCCGGGCAAGATCGCGATCACCCGGATCACGCTTCGCCCGCAGATCGCCTTCGCCGGCCGGCAGCCCGACCCGGTCGAGCTCGATCGCCTGCACCACGAGGCGCACGAGCGCTGCTTCATCGCCAACACGCTGAACTGCGAGATCGTCGTCGAGAGCTAGGCTTGCCAATCCGCCTCCGCCCGATAGTCTCGGGCCGGGCAAGAGGGGGCAAGGCATGGCGGGCGCCAAGACCGATCACGCGCTGGAGCGGCTGGTCTTCTTTTCCGACGCGGTGTTCGCGATCGCGATCACGCTCTTGGTCATCGAGATCCACGCGCCGCATTTCGAGCGCGGCGCGGCGGACGTCGTGCATGTCCAGGCGCTGGCCAACCTCATCCCCAGCTTCATCGGCTTCATCGTCAGCTTCACGGTGATCGGCATGTTCTGGATGGGGCACCACCGCGCCTTCACCCTGGCCGCCCACTACAGCCCGCGGATTCTCGGCTGGAACATGGCGCTGCTCGGCGTGATCGCCTTCATGCCCTTCGCCACCGCCTATCTCAGCGCGAACATCCTGCAGCGCGTGCCGACCATCTTCTATTGCGCGATCATGCTGCTCGCCGCCCTGCTGAACCTCAAGGTGAACCGGACCGCGACCAGCGCGCCGATGGTCGACGAGACCGCGGATCCGGCGGCGATCCTTTATGTACGGCGGCGCGGCGTCAGCGTCATGCTTGGCTCTGCCACCGCCGTCGTGGTGTCGATCTTCAGGCCTGAGATCGGCCAGATGGGGCTCATCTCGATCCCGTTCTGGCTGCTGGCGTTGAACCGGCTGGCGAAGCCGCACCAGGCCGCGCGCTAGCCGCGCCCGCGGCGAAGCAAGCTTTCCTTAAATGGCTATGCGCTAGGTCTTTTCGCCGACAGGGGGAGAGCGAAGATGCGCGCGATGCTGTTGGGGCTGGCGGCGATGGGCATGGGCGGCACCGCCTTCTGGGCCGGCTCGCCCGGTCCAGATTTCGACCGGCAGGTCAACGAGTCGCCGATGGAAGTCTATGCCGCTTTCTCCGCCCTCGGCGAGGCGGGGGAGATCGCCCAGCCCGGTGCGGACGGCGCTCCGAGCGTGACCCGCCGGGTCGTCAAGGTGCCCGGCGAATCGATCCAGCTCGAATATCTGCTCGATAACCGCCCGGTGCTCGACGTCGAGCTCAACTTCGAGCCCGGCGCGCAAGGCCGCGGCACCCGCCTCACTGCCGAATTCGACGTCGACGCTTACGAGCTCGGCGCCGCCTTCGAGACCGAGGCGGGGCTCGCGCTGTCGATGGTGCCGGACAGCTATCTCGACGCGCAATTCGCCAATTTCATGGGCGATATGGCCGACGATATCGAGGCCGGCCGGCCGCTGCCGCCGCTCGGCCTCCAGGAGTCCGGCCTGCAGCCCAAGCGCACCGCGAGCAGCGTCGAGGGGCGGCGAAGCCAGGCGCGGAGCGAGCAAAGGGCGGCGTCGGCGCCGATGGTCCGGCCGCGGCCGATGGTCGATCCGGACCAGGCGGCGCGGGCGCACATTCGCGGGGAAATCGACGACGGCCGCTAGCGGGTCACCGGACTCGCGGGGCGGTCTCGCCGATCCCCCGGCCCCGGAATCAAAATGGGAGCTGGTATCGCTACCAGCCCCCACTTGTCCCAGGTCCGAACTGCCGCGCCGGTGAGGGCTTGGCGTCTTTCCTGAGCGGGTCGGGCTTGTCTCTTCGAAGCAAGCTTCTCGGAGGGCCCTGCCGAATGATCATCGAAGCAAGCTCCGACGAAAATCCGGGGTGGGTTCCGGCCGAGGTCTTGCGACCTCGGTCGGTTCCCGTTCGCGGTCCGTTAGCCCGAAGGCTCCGGTTCCGCTGGACACTCGAAAAAAGTGGGATCGGCTTGCGCCTCACGCTTCTTTTTCGAGTACCCAACCATCGCTTCCGTGGCCTGCGCTCCGAAGAGCGCCGCCCGCTTCCGCGGTGGTCGCGGGTTGGAACTTTCTTCCGTTTCCGGAAGTCCGCTCCTCATCGCGAAATGCGACTATGACTCGCCGTCCCGAGTCGCGCCAAGGCGAATCTCGCGGGTCGCGCCTGTGGATAACGGGGATATCGAGGATAAGTGCGGCGGTGCGGATCAGCCGTGCCCGTCGACCGTGTCCTTGAGTCGGCGCAGCTTCTGAACCGAGCGCCCCAGAGCCGACACCGCATCGAGGCTGTGACGAGTGCGGATCTCGTCGAGATCGGCGACCAGCGCGTCGACCTTCGCGCCCAGCTGGCTCGCCACCGCGATGTTGATGTCGCTGATGGCCCGGTCGAGCCGGTCGATCGCCTCGGTCGCCGCGGCTTTGGAGGCTTGGTCCGTGGCGGCGCGACGCGCCTTCACCAGCGCGGACTTTTGCGCCTGGAGCTCTTCTCGGGCTTTGTCCTGGTTGTCCTGGGCCATGACCTTCTCCTCAGATCGTTGCGCGCAATTGCGCCAGCGAAAGCCGAAGCGCGTCCGCATAGGCACGCAATTGCGCGGCGCCGGCCGCCGCCCGCGCGAGCAACGGCGCCGACTTTGGATTCTCGACTGCCTGCGCCAGATCGTCGAGTCGCTGCTCCATGATGCCGAGCAGCGCCACATAGTCGGCGAAGGCACGATGCCAGGCGTTTATCCGGTTGATGACCTCGGCGCGGTCCGGCGGAGGAGGGTCCTGGTCGGCCCGGCGCGACAGCAGGCGCGTGGTCGTCGAATATTGGGTTGGAGTATGGGCACGAAGCACCGCGATGAGCGCCGCCACTTTGGGCTTCCCCTCGAGCAATATCCGCTTGAATTCCGCTCGATTGTCCGCGGCGATCGCCGGGCTGAGCACGGTGAGGACGAGATCGCTGACGCCGCGGGCCACGGCCTGCCCGGCCTCGCTGCCCGGAACGATGCCGCCAATGTCGCCGATGATCTGCCCCAATTGCCCGCGCGCTTCGTCGATGTTGCGATTCTCGGCCAGGGCGGCGAGCGTGTCGTTATAGGCGGCGATGCCCCGGAACGCCCGTTCGACCGCGCCGGCGCCCGGCGGCATGTCGATTGTCGACAAAGCATCCGAATCGCTGATTCTGAAGCCGGGGAAATAATCGTCATAGGCCCGTTCGCTGTCGGTCCGCATTCTCTCGAGCAGCTCCGCCCGTTCGGCCACGGCATAATCGGCGATCATCGGTTCGGCCGCCGTTTGCGCCGCCTTGACCGACTCGCGATAGGCTTGGAATTCGGCACGCGGAAGCTGCGCGCAGGCGGCGCTCAGCACCACCATACAGACGGTGACGACGATCCTCAGCATTGGTTCGACCCCCCTGGCGGGCGGCAAGGCCGGAATCGCGGCCACGCGCCCGTCCGGAGACGATACACTTCGCGCAGGAGCGTGTCTGTGGGAATTGTCACGTCGGACGGCGCCAAGGCGCGGAGAACCGAAAGCCGAAAAATAACCGACCGCCGTAGCGGGCCTCGACGGATCGAGATCGCTGCGGCGGCCGGCCTCCTCTGACGGGCCCTCGCTAGCGTTGGATCCCGGACGCGTCTGTGGCAAATATCACATTGCCAAAGCTAAAGGCTGGAAAGGATTTCCGCTTTCTTCGCTTCGTAATCCGCGGCGGTGATCAACCCCTGGTCGCGCAGGGCTTTCAGCCGCGAGAGCCGCTCGGCGACGTCGCCGCCGCGGCCCGTCGCGTCGAAGCTCATGTTGCGCACGACGACATTGGCTTGGCCGCGCTGCACGGCGTCCGCGACCTGGCCGATTATGTCCCGCAGGTCCGCCGAGGGCGCCGTATCGGCAGGGCCCGCCGACGCAGCGCTGGAGCCAAAGCGGGCTCGAACGGTTTCGAGCGCGTCCCGGGCGCGGCGGCGGAGCAGCGGCGCCACGACGAAGCGCAGCAGGACGAAGAAGATCGCCGAATAGAGCAGGAAGCTGGTCCCGATCGCGCTCCAGGTGATGTCCTCGCGCCTGCCCTTCGCGCCGCCCGACTGGCAGTAGATGAAGCGCTGCACGCCCTGCTGGCCGGGCCGATAGGAATAATTCCGCGATTCGTAGACGACCTCGCCGGGGCAGATCAGCGGGTTGGCGATGGCGGTGACGGGAGGATAGATCGCGGTGCCGGCGCTGGCGATCATCAGGCCGATGAACAGCGCGGCCGGCAGGATGATGCAACCGGTCGCATAGGGCTTGGCATCGGCGGTTCCCAGGCGCATTTCGCTCCTCCCCTCCGCGCTACCGATAGCAAAGCTGCGGAGACGGGAGCAATCCGGCCCTGGAAGGGGTCAATCGGCCAGGTTGGCGGGGACTCGGGCGCCGTTCTTCACCAATTCCTCCATCACCCGCCGGTGCAGCCAGATGTTCATCTCCGCGCTGCCGTCCTTGGCGCCGGTATAGCCGAGCTCGGTGGCGAGCGCTTTGCGGTTGTCGAGGCTGGAATCGAGGTCGAGCAGCTTCATCAGGTCGACGATCGAGCTCTTCCAGTTGAGCTGCGGATTGCCCTTGGCGCGCTGCCTTTCGCTCAGGACGGCGTCGAGATCGATCGGCTGGCCGGGCTGGGACTGGTTCTGCACCTGCGCCGCGGTCGTTTGCGCCTGCGCCGCGGCGGCCAGCACGGCGTCATTGATCATCGAAAGAACGCTCATCGTCACTTCCTCGCGCTTCGGAGATGGTGGCTGCAAAATGATCGACGCCGGGCAAGGTTGCGGACGCGGCCCTAATAACGGCCGCGGCGCTCGTCCGGGTCCTCGCGGACCTCCCAGCTGTGGTTCTCGACGATCTGCGACTGGATCGGGCGGCCCCGCCAGTCGCGCGACGGCTCGAAGCGGAAGCGCTGCTCGATCAGCCGGCAGGTGGTCGTGTCGAGCTCGCGGCTGCCGCTCGAGCGCTCGACCCGGCAATTGGTGGCTCGGCCGTCGACCGTCACCGTGTAGCGGACCGAGACGGTGCCGCTCACGCCCTCGCCGTCCACCAAGCTCGGGCTGTCCGAATAGCGCAGCCGGCCGCGGATCTGCCGGGGCGGGCTTTCGTCGCCATAGCCGCCGCCGCCATCGCCGTCGCCGCCCGCGCCGCTGCCGCTGCCATTGCCGATGCCGCCGCTGCCCGTGCCGGGCCCCCGCACCAGCGCGTTGCCGGAGGACGGATCCATGCCGAGCTTGGGGATCGGCGCCGCGACCACTGGCGATGGGACGGGCAGCGGGATCGGCGGCCGCGGCGCCATGATCTCGCTCGCCTGAGAGCGGAGGTTGGGCGGCGAGGCGGCGCCCTCGCGACCCGGATTCTGCCGCCGGGTCCCGGCCGCGTGCTGCCGCGGCGGCGGGGGCGGCTGGGAAATGACAGGCGGCGGCGGTGGTGGCGGCAGCACCTGGAACAGGGAAAGCGTGCGATCGACCGCGTGCGGCACGTCCACGCCCAGCCCCCAGATCAGGCCGGCGGCGAGCATCGCATGGACGAGGATGGCGGCGAACGCCGCCCTCGCCTGCTCCCTGGCATGCTGCCGTTCAAGACTCGCAATCACGCGCGAAAAACCTCAAGCAGAACAACGCCCTGTATAGCATGAGAAAGCTGAATGGGCGATTGGCGGCGACCCCTGGATGCAAGGCGGGCTTTCCCTGATTATAGAAGGGGTCAAAGCGGGGGCGCGGGGAGGGCTGATGGCGGGAACGCTGCATCTGGTTTGCGGAAAGATCGCGGCGGGCAAGTCCACCCTCTGCGCGGCCCTGGCGGCGGCGCCGGGGGCGGTGCTGATCAGCCAGGACCGCTGGCTGAAGCTCCTGTTCGGCGACGAGCTCAGCGAGGTGGCCGATTATCTGCGCATCGTGCCGAAGCTGTGCGCGGCGATGGGGCCGCATGTGAGCGACCTGCTCGAGGCCGGCGTGGACGTGGTGCTGGATTTTCCGGCCAACACTGTGGGGATGCGGGTGTGGATGACTCGGATCGCCGCGGCGGCCGGGGCGCCGCACGTGCTGCATCTGCTCGACGTGCCGGACGAGATCTGCCGCGAGCGGCTGCGGCGGCGCAATCAGGCGGGCGGCCACGATTTCGCCGCCACCGACGACCAGTTCGATGCGATCACCGCTTTTTTCGAGCCGCCGGGGCCCGATGAGGGGCTGAACGTCGTGAGGAGACCGTGACGGCCGCCGCCCCGGACGGAGCGCGCCGAGCGCAGCTCATCCCGCGCCGATACTGGCTGATCGCCCTGGCGCTGGTCGCCGCGATGGCGGCGGTCCTGCTCTGGATGGGCCGAACCCCGATCTGCACCTGCGGCACCGTCAAGCTCTGGGTCGGCACCGTCCACGGCCCGGACAACAGCCAGCATCTCGCCGACTGGTACACGCCGAGCCACATCATCCACGGCTTCCTTTTCTACCTGCTCGGCTGGCTGTTCCTGAGGCGCAACCCGCCGGGCGACCGCCTCATCGGCGCGGTGGCGATCGAGGCGGCCTGGGAGATCCTGGAGAACAGCCCGCTCATCATCGACCGCTATCGCGAGGCGACGATGGCGCTCGGCTATACCGGCGACAGCGTGATCAACTCGGCCGCGGACGTGCTCTGGATGATCGTCGGCTTCGGCGTCGCCCGGCGGCTGCCGGTCTGGGCGACGGTGGCGATTGCCATTGCGTTCGAAACGCTTACCCTCCTGATCATTCGGGACAATCTCACCCTGAACGTGCTGATGCTGGTCTGGCCGGTGGACTCGATCCGGATCTGGCAGGGAGGACTCTGATGCGCCTGCTGCTCGCGGCCGCTCTCTTCGCCATGGCCGCGCCGGCGCAGGCGTCCGAGCTTTTCGGCGGGCTCCTCGCCCACGACGTCGATTCGCCGCTCAGCAAAGGCGGGCTGGAGGACGGCGCCGACCTCCAGCTCGGCTGGCGCGGCAATCGGATTCGCGTCCTCGGCCTGATCGGCGCGCCTTCGCCCTATGTCTTCGCCTCGGCGGCGACCGGCGGCGGCACCCATTTCGCCGCGGCCGGGCTCAGCTGGCGGATCGGCGGGCGGCTGTTCGTCAGGCCCGGCCTCGGCCTCGCCGTCCACACCCGCTCGAGCCACGGCGTCCAGAACGGCCTGCGCACCGATCTCGGCTCGCGCATCCTGTTCGAGCCCGAGCTCGGCGTCGGCGTCCAACTCAGCGAGCGGGTCGCGGTCGAGGCGACCTGGGTCCACGTCAGCCATGCGCAGCTGCTCAGCCGGCAGAATCCCGGCATGGATTCGGTCGGCCTCCGGCTGTCATTCCGCCTTCCCTGAGCGGACAGCGGGGGTCAGCGCAGCAATTCCTCCGCCAACAGGAGCAGCAGCCTGACGTCGACCGCGCAGCCCTCAGCGCGCTTCTTCGCCACGAACGCCGGCACGTCGGTCAGCGCGACCCGGTGGACCTCGATCTCCTCGCCCTCGACCCCGCCGCCCGCGCCGACCCGCTCCAGCCCCTCGGCGCGGAGCAGGGTGAAGCCTTCCGAGACCATCCCGGGCGAGCTGTAGAATCGTCCCAGCCCGGTCATCCGCGACGCGCGATAGCCGGTCTCCTCCTCGAGCTCGCGGATCGCCGCGACCTCGGCCGCCTCGCCTTCGACATCGTCACCGACCAGGCCGGCGGGAAGCTCCAGGCAATTGCGCCCCAGCGGCACCCGATATTGCTCGACCAGGATGACGTGCCTGTCCTGAGCTTCGCCGAAGGGCCCCTCTTCGACGGCGAGGATCACCGCCGCGTGGATTCCCCGCGCGCGGCCGACATATTCCCATTTGCCGCGGCGCCTGGCGGCGATGAACCGGCCCTCCCAGACCGTCTCCTCGGGCTCGTCCCCGCCGGACCTCATAGCTCGATGAGCCGGTCCGGAAGCTCGTTGGGATTGTCGATCGTCGGCGGCAGGATCGGCGCCAGCACCGCGCCGATCTTGTCGACCGCGGCGGCGATGCCGTGGCCGGGCCGCCCCGCCTTCACCTCGTCCACCAAAGCCACCATCGCCTCGCCCCAGACTTCGGGCTGGACCTGGTCGGCGATCGCCTTGTCGGCGACGATCTCGGCGCGATGCTCGGCGAGGCTGACGTAGAGCAGCACGCCGGTGCGCCCGCGCGTCTTGAGCTCGCAGCCGGTGCGGAACAATTCGATCGCGCGGCGGCGCACGCGGCGACCCTTGGTGCGGGCCGGGGTCAGCGCCATGCGGAGCGGCGTCCAGGCGAGCGCGTAGCGGACGATCAGGAAGGCCGCGGTCATCTTGGCGAACAAATAGAGCATCACGATCTCGCGGGTCAGCTCCGGGTTCCAGCCGAGGGCGAGCCCGGCGGCCCAGTCGATCCAGGCCTGCGGCACGAAGGCGAGGCCGACGGGCACCAGCAGCATCGCCAGGATCGCATAATGGAGGCCGACGTCGTGATAGGCGTCGGAGCGTGGCGCGACGATGGTGACGATCTCGCCGTCGCTCTCGCGCTCGGCCCTGGCGACCGCCTCGGTGACCAGGAGATGGTCCTCATCGCTCAGCCGCTGCACCATCCTCCCGACGCCCCGCCGCCGCCGAACGAGCCGCCGCCGCCCGAGAACCCGCCACCTCCGCCGAAGCCCCCTCCGCCGAATCCGCCGCCGCCGCCCCCGAATCCGCCGCCGCCCCACCAC
>Ga0207682_10000308_pt1 | contig 22087 bp, 25 predicted proteins | sample KBSM63metaG_FD_184332 | JGI IMG/M metagenome (GOLD analysis project Ga0207682, IMG submission 184332) | Miscanthus rhizosphere microbial communities from Kellogg Biological Station, Michigan, USA - KBS M6-3 metaG (SPAdes) (version 2) | ecosystem: Host-associated > Plants > Roots > Rhizosphere >... | reverse complement strand
GCCCTCGAGCGCAGCGAGCTCGCGAGCACGGTGAGCGAGCTGAGCGGCATGACCGCCGCGGCGATCAGCGGATGGATCACGCCGCTGACCGCGAGCGCGCCGGCGACGAGGTTGTAGGCGAGCGAGAATCGCAGGTTGCGGCGGATCGTCGCGAGCGTCGCCTGGGCGCCGGCGGCCGTCGCCGCGACCGCGCCGATCGACGGCGAGCGCAGGTAGACATCGGCGGCCTCGATCGCGATCTCGGCGGCGCCTGACACCGCGATGCCAGCCGACGCGGCGGCCATCGCCGCAGCGTCGTTGACGCCGTCGCCGACCATCACGACCGGGCCGTGCGCGCGCGCCGCGACGACCCTTGCGACCTTGTCCTCGGGCGAGGCGGCGCCGTGGCAGCGCGAGGCCGGAACGCCGAGCGTCGCCAGGACGCACGCCATGAGGGCAAGCGCGACGCGGATGCGGTTCATTTCGTTCTCCAGAAAGTCAGTGGTGATCAGGCGATCAGGCGATCAGCCGGCCGCGCAGCAGGTCACCCACGCGCTTCGAGCCGCCGTCATAAAAGCCGACCTCCCCATCGAAGCTCTTCGGGTTGTGGAACGTGCCGAAGGTCATGTCCCACAGCGGCAGGTCCGAATAATTGCGCGCATGAACGCCGCGCTCGTGATGGCACGAATGGCTTTCCGGCCGCTGGATGATGTAGCCGAGCCAGTGCGGCGTGCGGACGTTCAGGTGCTGGAACATGCCGTAGAAGGTCGCGATCACATTGATCACGATCGCTGCTTCTGCACTGACGCCAAAACCGAGCACCAAAGCAAGGCTGCCCAGGAAGGTCCAACCGATCGAATCGAACGGGTGGAAATAGAGCGCTCCCCAGATGTCCACTCGCTCCGGGCTGTGGTGCATCTGGTGAAACCAGCGCCACAGGAAGGTCACGTTGTGCATCGTCCGGTGCCAGGCATAGATGCCGAGCTCGAGTACCAGGAAGCCTCCGGCGATCTGTGCCCAGAGCGGCAAAGTATCCGCCGCGAACAAGCGGTGCTCGCCGAGCCACCCGTCCCAGAAGAGGGGCGTGTAGGTCGCGACGGCGAAGTAAAGCAGAGTGAACGCCGTACCCTGCAGCCGCCAGTGGGTCACCGGCGGAAACTTGCGCCCGGCGAGAAGCAGCTCGAGCAAAGCGAAGCCCGCGAACAAGCCAAGGGCAATGTAATGATACAAGCCAATCATCATGTTCCCCGTTTTTGTGTGGGGACGCAGATACTGCGAAGGCTTATATCACCTCTAGCGGGAGCGCGGTCGGTTCTTCACCGTAGAGTGAATTTGGCTGCGTTTCGTGATACTTGGAACGGATGTCGCAAGGGGCAAGGCGGCGATGGTCGACAAGCTGATCGAGAAAACTGGACCTGCGGTACAGTTGGAGTCCGGCGCACAGACTAAGGGCGAACGGACGCGTGAGCGGATCATGGATCTCGCCTATCAGTCGATCGTGGAAAAAGGCTTCGCCGCGACCTCGATCGAGGAACTGGTCGAAGCGGCCGGGATCACCAAGAGCGGCTTCTTCTACCACTTCCGCGACAAGAACGACCTCGCCCGGCAACTGTTCGAGCGCTTCCTCGCCGAAGATGACGGGATCATGGAGACGCTGGAGGCGCGGGCGCGCGAGCTGAGCGACGATCCGCTGCAAAGCTTTCTCATCTTCCTGAACATCTATGCCCAGATGATGGACGATATGAACGCCCTCCATCCCGGCTGCATGGTCGCGACAGTCACGTATCAGGAGCGGATGTTCGACGCAGAAGTGCGGCAGATGAACGTCGATTACCTTCGTAAGATGCGCGGGCGCTTCGTGCGCTGGCTCGACGAAATCGTCGAGAAAAGCCCGCCGCGCATTGTCGTCGAGATCGAGGAGCTTGCCGACCTTCTTAACGTCGTGGTCGAAGGGGCGATCATTCAGTCGAAGGCGCTTCGCGACGAGGGGTTGATGGGCAAGCAGACGCGACAGTACCGGAACTACATCAAGCTTTTGTTCGGCGCATGAAATAGGCGGCGACGCCCGAGCGCCGCCGCCTACGATTCCCGGAAGATCGGTCGGGAATTAAGCGTTCGATTCCATGCCGTGCTTGAGCTGGCTGATCTGGTCATGGCCGGCACGGACGGACTGATACGCACGCTCGACGACCTGGCGCGCCTCGGTGCCGAGATCTTCGCTTTCGAGAGCCTTTTCGAACTTGGCCTTGATGTAGTCCTCGCCGCGCTCGACCTCGTTGACGATCGCCTTCTCGTCGCGGCCGGTGATGGCGGCCTTCAGGTCTTCGAAGCGCTGGTGTGCCTTACCCAGAAAGGTGCCGGATTCCTCGGGATCGCCGCCCAGCCGGCGGACCTCGTCGCGCAGCTGGCCGACGACCTGCTGGCGCTCGTCCGCGCGCTCGCGGAAGATCTGGCGAAACCGCTCATTGTCGACGTTCTGTGCAGACTCTTCGTAGCCCGTGATGCTGTCAATCGTTGTTTCGATCAGCGTGTTGAGGGTGCTGATCTGGTCCTGATTTTCCATGTGCTTCTGTCTCCAGTGATGCCAGTGGTGGCCGTCAAACTGTTGAAAGAACGCCTCAATCGCGAAGCCGATGCGCAGCTCGGGATATTTTCCCGGCACAGGCCGCAAGTGACAGTCGTTCCGCCGAAACGGTACAGGTCCAGAACCGTCTACGTGGCGGCTTTAATACGAAAGCCTAGCTTCCCACCCCTGGTAGCTGCGCTGCGATCGGGGCCCAGGCTCCGCTGACGATTAGCGCTACCGGGACCACCATGGAGACGGCGTAGGCGCCAAAGGCGATCTTCGTCGCGGGGTGGGTTTGCCCGATCGTGCGCCTGTCCCAGATGAACAAGGGCAGGAAGAACAGCAGGGTCATCGCCATCTGGATCGCGAAGCCGATTTTCGAAGGCGGGATAAGGGGCAGCCTGCCGAACGAGGGCCCAAGCACGACCACCATCGCCGCGCCTAGCATCAGGCGCTTGTGCCACTGGGCCTGACGGCGGCGGTGCCATCCGAGCAAGACGAGGATCGCGAAGGCCGGGATCGCGAAGAGCGGGAGCGAGGTCCAGTCCAGCGGCGTGGTGAAGGGGGGCACATTGTTTCGCGCAACCTGCCAGACACCGACCAAGTACATGACCGGGATCATTGAGATCGCCAGGACCATGGATGCCGCACCGAGCTTCATGTGGATGTCGCGGCGGCCGGCGGCGACGAGCTGCGTCTGCGCAACGAACACCAGCATCCACATCGTGAACAGAAGGCCGTGGAGCAGGACCGACGGCGGTAGCGTCGGGTTCGGCCGTGGAAATTCCGGAACGATCCCGCGCAAATAAAAGCTGGGCGCGAAGCCCACGAAGACCAATGCGACCAGGAACAAGGCCATTCGCGAGTAGAATCGGCGCTCACGCGTTCCGGAATCGACGGCCGATGAAGCAACTGTAGCCATTGCACTTTCCCCCGAAGACCATGGCTGATGGTGAAATGAGCCTAGCGCGAAACCCTTAGTCGCGCCAAGCTGCGTGTTGATCGAATGACTGTTGTTGGTCGATCCACGCGGCGGGCAGCCGCGGCCGGCAAACAGAAGGGGGACTTCATTGCGAAACCTGAAGATGCTTACGCTGGCGCTGGCACTAGGCGGCGCATCGGTCACGGCGATCGGATCGGCCGCTGCCAAGCCCGCGGATGTCGGCGCGGCGGTTGCTGCGACCGCGGACCGATCCGCCGACAATGTAAAGCTGGACGAGAGTCGCAAGCCTGCCGAGGTGCTGCAGTTCCTTGGCCTCAAATCCGGAATGCAGGCGATCGATCTGTTCGGCGGCAACCGATACTGGGCGGAGATCATGGCCCCGGCGGTCGGGCCTAAGGGCCACGTCACGGTGTGGGAGCCGACGCAGTTTTACGACAAGGATTCGCACGAAAAGTTCGCGGCCTTCCAGCAGAAGACACCGAACACGCATCTGATCGTGTCGCCCTTTGAGGGGATAACTCTCGACCAGAACGCCTACGATTTCATGATGATCAACCTGAACTATCATGACGTCTATTGGGAGAGCGCCAAATATGGCGTGAAGCGGATGGATCCGGACGCTTTTCTGAAGACCGTATATGATTCGATGAAGCCGGGCGGGATCGTGGGCGTCATCGACCACGTCGGAAACCCCGGAGACACCCGGGAGACGGTCGAGAAATACCACCGGATCGATCCGGCCGTGGTCAAGGCCGACTTCGAACGTGCCGGGTTCAAGCTGGACGGCGAGAGCGATCTTCTCCGCAATCCCGCGGACAATCACAGCCTGCTGGTTTTCAACCCCGAGATTCGCGGCAAGACCGACCGCTTCGTCTACAAGTTCCGGAAGCCTAAATGACCAAAGACGCAGAAGACGCCGCCGCTACGAGCGTTCGCGGCGGCGGCGCCTACCGCGTACTGGTCGCTCTCGTCGTCGGCCTGCTGGCCGGCGCCGGCGCCCAGTCGCTTGGCGACGGCCTCCGGGAGCCGGCGCTGCAAGTGGCGAGCTTCATCGGCGGCCTGTGGCTGAATGCGCTCAAGATGACCGTCATCCCGCTCGTCGTCGCTCTGCTGATCATCGGCATTGCGAAGGGAGCGGAGGCCGCACGGGCCGGAAAGATAGCGGGCAGGACCGTCCTTTGGGTCGTCATCATTTGTACCGCGTCTGCGATCTTCGGCGCTTTGATGATCGAGCTGCTCACGGGGCTGTTCCCGCTGCCGCTTGCGCAGGCACAGGCGATGCAAGCCGGATTGGCGGGGCTCGACCAATCGGCGGCGACCGGTCCGATGCCGGGGGTCGCCGATTTCTTCAAAGGCATCATTCCGGACAATGTGATCTCGGCAGCTGCCGAGGGCGAAGTGCTTCCGCTGGTAGTATTCGCGATGCTCTTCGCGCTCGCAGTCACGCGCATCCAGGGCGACCGGCGGCGCGCGCTGACCGGCCTGTTCGAAGCGATCGCCGACGCCTTGCTGATCATCATCGGCTGGGTCCTTTGGATCGCGCCGCTCGGCGTGCTTGCGCTGGCCTTCAGCGTCGGCGCGAGCGCGGGAGGCGCGGCATTCGCCGGCCTCGGTCACTATATCGTCCTGATCTCGGTCATCGGCATTTTGGTGACCCTTTGGGCTTATCCGATCGGAGCGATCTGGGGACGAGCCGGCTTCGGAATATTCAGCAAGGCGATGATCGCTCCGCAGAGCGTTGCCATTTCGACCCGGTCGTCGCTCGCTTCGCTCCCGGCGATGCTCGCCGCGGCGCGCGTGATCGGCGTCCGCGAACAGGTCGCGGACGTGTCCCTGCCTCTATCGGTCGCCCTGTTCCGGGCGACCGGGCCGGCGATGAACACTGCGGTCGCCTTCTATGTGGCGCACTGGCTGGGTTATGAGCCGACCATGACCCAGATGATCGCCGCCACGGCGGTCGGGGCGGTGATGAGCTACGGCGCGATCAGTTTGCCCGGCGAGGTAAGCTTCATCAGCTCGATCGCGCCCATCGCCATGGCGCTCGGAGTGCCCATTGCGCCGTTGGCGTTGCTGGTCGCGGTGGAGATGGTGCCGGACATTTTCCGCACGCTCGGGAACGTCTCGATGGACGTCGCCGTAACCACGGCCGTCGACCGAAGCGTCAATCCAGTTTCAGACAAAAACGAAATCTGAAGTTCGTCGAACCGCCGCTCGACGAACGGCCTTCGTCGACGCGCTCATCCGATTGCAGACTGCGGCACGGCGCTGGTCGAGCCCGTAGCGACGTCGCCCCGAGCCTGTCGTAGCCGGACCCTGCGACACGGCGATCCCCACACCCCTCGACTTCCCCGATGAGGACGCCGTGTCGCAAAAAAGGGAGCCAGGTGATGAGATTTCTTGTGATGTTCGCGGCCGTCTTCGTGTCGGGCGCATTGCTCGTCCCGACGCTGGCGAATGCGCGGCAGCACGACGCCACCGAACTGGAAAAGGTCACCGCGGAGATCCGCTACAAGCCGCAGGATCTGAAAACGGCGGAAGGCGCCGCGCGCTTCCAGCGGAGGGTCGACGCAACGATCAACGCGCTGTGCCGGAACGGCCGGCATTCCGTGCCGTCGCTGTACAAGGACACGCAGCGCTGCATCGACGGTGCTCGGCAATCCGCTGCGCCGCAAGTGCAGCTGGCCCTGGAAAGCGCTTCAGCCCACTAGGCACCTGAAAATTCAGCCCGGCAGCCCGTCCACGGCTGCCGGGCTTTTTCAATGTCAGCGCTTGGCGATGGTGCGAACTTTGTCCGTGTAGAGCCGGCCGACCGGCTGTTCGACCCCGTCGCCCAAACGCGCGATCCAGCGGCCTGACGGATTGCGGGTGAAGCCGGAGATGAAATCCTTGCGCACGATCGCCGAGCGGTGAAGCCGGACGAACAGTTCCGGATCCAGGCCTTCCTCCAAGGCATTCATCGAATGGTGGATCAGCCAGCTTCGGCGCCCGACGTGCAGGCGCATATAGTCGCGCTCGGCCGATACGCGGTCGACGTCCCGGGACGCGATGCGGACAAGACCGGACAGGTCGGACGCCCAGAATTCCTCCAGGTAAGGCGATGTCGGCGCCGGCCTGGCCGGGGCTTTCTCGCGCCGACGGAGATGGTCGCGCGCCCGCTTGAGCGCCCGCTTCAGCCGCTCGGGCGTGACCGGCTTCATCAGATAGTCGACGGCCTCGACTTCGAAGGCGGCAACCGCGAACTGGTCGAAGGCGGTGATGAACACGACCGCAGCCGACGGGTTCCTGCTCGCGAGCGCCCGGGCGACATTGATGCCGTCGAGCCCCGGCATTTCGATGTCGAGAAGCAGCAGATCGGGCGATAGTGCGTCGGCCATGCGGACCGCGCTTTCTCCGTCGCTAGCGGTTGCTACGAGATCGACGTCGGGACACTGAGCGAGCAGCAGCTGCAGCCTTTCCGCTGCCAGCGGTTCGTCGTCGGCAATCAGGAGCCTTAGCGGCTGTTCATCCATCGGCACGATCCAACGGCAGTGTCATCAGCACACGATAACCACCGTCGGCAGTCGGACCAAATTCGCAGCTCGCAGCGCTCCCGAAGCGAGCCTCGAGCCGCTGGCAGACGTTCGCCAGACCCACGCCCGTTCCGTCGGGCTTGCCGTTCCTGTTCTTGGTCGAGGCCTTGGCGCCGCTGTTCGAGACCTCGATGGTGAAGCGGCCGGGGCCCGCTTCGGCCGCGACGATGTTGAGGATCACCGTGTCCCGCGTTCCCGACACGCCGAACTTGATCGCATTCTCGACCAGCGGCTGGAGTATCAGGCCCGGCACATGGGCGCCGCGAAGCTCTTCGGGAATGTCGATCTCCACCTTCAGTCGGCGCGGGAACCGCACTTTTTCGATCTCGAGGTAGAGGCGCTGCAGCTCGATCTCCTCGGCCAGGGTCACGTCGGCCGATGGATCGAGCGAGAGGCTGGAGCGGAAGAAGGTCGAGAGCTTGAGGATCATGTTCTCCGCCTCGTCCGGCCGCCCAGCCATGACGAGCGAAGAGAGCGAGTTGAGCGTGTTGAACAGGAAGTGCGGATTGATCTGGTAGCGAAGTGCGCGGACTTGTGCGGCCTGGGCGGCACTTTCCGCTTCCGCAACCCGGCGCTGAGCGGTCAGGACCTCGGCTTGGGCCTTGGTCGCGAGATAGAAGGCGCTCCAGGCGGCGAAGAAGAAGAACCAGATGACCGCGGTGTCCGCGGCGAAGCGAAAGCGCTTGTAGGGGTCGAGGTCGCTGATGCGCGGCCAGGTGAGCACCAGGGGCTCGGCAGCCTGGCGCTCAATACGGACGGTATGGCCGCGCTCGATGATGATATAGCCTTCGCGGGCCTGGAGCCGGTGCTCCTCCTTCGACTCCCGCATGCGATTCTCGGTCGAGATCAGCAGGCCGGCCATCCCCCAGCCGGCGAGAAAGGACACGAGCCCGGCGGTGATCGCCTGCTTGCGGACGCTGCCGCGGCCGGAAATCAGGACGATGGCTGCATAGACGAGGCCGGTAAGCACGATCCCAGCAAGGATCGTCAGGAGCTTGTTGCTCAGCGTCGTTAGCGGATCCGAGCCCAGAAAGGCGCGGGCGACGATCGTCAAGGCATAGAAGAACCAGAAGCCGAGGATCGACCTTACGGCAAGCGGCCAGTCGGAGAAGCGGCTCCGCGTCAGACGGTCGGCAGAGCTGGACAAGGGTGCGTGCATTGCCTCGCTTGTAACGCTCACAAACTTAACGCCGCAATCACCGCCCGTCCTTTGGCAGAAGCACGACAGCCGCCGGTCGAAACTGAACGCCAGATTTACGGCCTCACACAGGAACGGCGCCCTCCTTCACTCGTTCATCTCGCGAAACGATTCGCCAGAAGGAAAATCCCGTGAACGAGACCATCAAACAGAAGGATCAGAAGGACCAGGTACCTCCTGCAGTCCATTCCGCTCCGCCCGAACCGGAGCTCGAGGCCGAGGCCCGGAAGAACCCGGACGATGAGAATGCGAAGGTCGATCTTGGAAGCGACGAATCGATGGATGCTTCCGATCCGACGGCCGCAGCCCAGCCGGGAAGCAGCGGCGAGCCCATGCCGTCATCGGGCTATCCGGAGCAAAAGGACCGCTGAACCCGCGACTTATCCACATTTCAGTTGCACGGAATCAACAGCGGCAGCGTCTTGCGACGAACCGTGAAACTTTAACATTGCTGTCGCGCCCACCGTCTGATTCAATCTGAGCGGGGGTGGGATAAGTGGTTAATCAATCCGCAACTGATGCGGCCGCATCATCCCGCCGGTGGGACTAAGGAGTCGGGGTGATGATTACGCGGACCAGCCAACCGGCGAACGGCGCGTTGCTGCTCTCGGAAATGAAGGAATTCGCAAGCTTCCCTAAGGCGACGCAGCGGTACATCCGCCGCGCCCTGGATGTGGCGTACGGGCGTCGCGACGCGATCGAGTGCTGGGCACGCGATGAGGGCGAAGCCGCTTCGATCCGCGCTCAATCCCGCATCTACAAGCAGCTGGATCACCTGCGCATGCAGGTTCCGGACGACAGCGGCCTCGACATGATCGAGCCGTTCATCGGCATGCTGATCACGCTTGCGGCCTTCGACCTCGGTCAGGACCGCCTGCCGAACTTCGCGGCCTTCCGCTTCCTCTATGAGCGTCTGGTCGGTGCTTCGGCCCGTCCGTGGCTGCCGGCCGCGTTCTGTGCCGCGGCTGCGCTTCCGCACCTGCACCCGGACCGCCGCCGGACCTTGCTTCAGTCGATCAGCGAGAGCGCTGCTACCGCGCCGGGCTGGTCGAACCGCGAACCCGTGTTCTGGCCGGAGTGGGTCGAGAAGGTGGATATCAAAGCGGCGGCCTAAGCCTCCGCTTCCACTTTCACCGACGGATAGATCTCCGAGAGCTGGCGGATCGAATCTTTCGCATTCTTGTGATGGACGAAAACACCGCCGGCATCCTCCCAGAGGTGCCGGTGCCTGTCACGGTCGTCGACGAGGACGTCGCCGCGTTTCATGTGCAGATGCTTCTTGGCGGCCATGGTGGTGATGATCGGCACTCCGGGGAAGTGCTCGGCCGCCCAGCGTTCCTTCTGAGGCGCTGCCCAGGTGCCGAGAGGAAGACCGGTGAGAATGGTTGGCTTCAGATGCTTCACGGCCCGAAATAGCAACTGCGCGTCGGGCATCTGCCGGAGATCGCCGTAGAAATTGCCGTGCCGGGCGAGCCGCTTCCAGAACTCGCCGCGACCGTGACGGGCCTCGAAGGCCGAGGGGCTCATCTTCAGAAGCTTTTTCGCGCCGGCGTCAAAGTCGGCGAGCACACCGTCGCAATCGAGGAAGAGGTGTGGCTGGCGTTCGGCCATCAGAACCGCCCGGGCTCGAGCGTGACGGGGATGGGGTGGTCCAGCTCCTCCCATCCGCGCTCCTTTAGAACGTCATTGCTTTCGCGGGCGCGCCGGCCATCCCCTAGCGACCAGGTGATGTGGTAGGTCGAGCCGTCCGGCCGGTCTGTGGTGCCGTCGATCGACACGACCATGGCCTCGACGCCCGCTTCGTCATCGGTCCGGCCGACAATCGCGGCGCGGACATCGGGAGGTAAAGGGTCACTCTCCGCATCCGTCTTCAGCGTGACGTGATGCGCGACCGTCTTCTCGAACTTGGGCGGGAATTGACTGAGCAGCTCGTCGCGGTCGCTTTGCGCGAGCAGCCAGCCGATTACGCTGCCGGGCTTTGCCATGCGTGCCCGACGCGGAAGCCGCCGATCAGTTCCGCTGCGACAGGCGCTCGACCAGCTCGGCGGCGAACTCGCTGAGCGAATCGTCGCGCGCGCCCATGATGACTATTCGGTCGCCCTCGCCAGCTTCGTTGAGGAGTGCTTCGCCGATAGCCGCACGTTCCGGAATGTGTTCAGCATGACCCCCACGGGCGCGAATCTGGTCAGCCAGCCAGTCGGACCCGCGGGAGCGGTCAACGGTGCCGCCCTGATAAACCGGGTCGGGCAGGAAGAGCCGGTCTTCCGGCCCGAGCTCGCCGGCGAGGCTATCCGCAAGCTGCTCGCCCATCTTGACGAGCGGTCCATAGCCGTGAGGCTGGAACATGATCAGCAGGCGGCCGGGCTGCGCGCGCAGGGTGGCGAGCGTCGCATCGATCTTGTCGGGATTGTGCGCGAAGTCGTCGATGACCGTCACTTCAGCCGCGGTGCCGACCGTCTCGAGGCGGCGCTTCAGGCCCTCGAAGCGGGTGAGCGCTGCGGCTGCATCGGCAAGCGATACGCCTAATGCGCGACTTGAGGCGATGGCGGCCAGAGCATTCGATGCATTGTGACGACCGGGGACGCTCAGCTGGACGTCATGGCTCTCGTCGCCCGCAATGACCGTGAACGTACTTCCGCCGGGCAGGAGCTCCAGATTCTTGCCCATGAAATCCGCGCCCGGGCTGTCGAACCCGTACCCGACCCGCCTATCGTCGGGGATGACGTCCGCCAGCGCCCGAGTTTCCGGATCGTCGAGGTTCACGACGGCGCGCCGCGCACGCAGCAGGAAGGACGCGAACAGGCTGCGCAGCTCCGCCATTTCCTTATGGTCGAGACTGATGTTCGTCAGGACGGCGATCTCCGGCTGGTAGAGCGAGATCGAACCATCGCTTTCATCAACCTCGCTGACGAACAGCTCCGGATCGCCCACCAGGGCGCTCGCGAAGGGTGCGGAAGGCGTCACGAAATTCTTCATGACGGCGCCGTTCATGACTGTGGGCTGCCGGTGCGCCGCGTGCAGGATCCAGCCGATCATGCCGGTCACCGTCGACTTGCCGCTGGTGCCGCCGACCGCGACGCTGCGCTGCGCATCGTTGAGAAGCCGGGCGAGGAATTGCGGGCGGGTAAGATGATCGAGCCCCAACTCGCGGGCGCGGACCACGTCGGGCACAGTCTCCTCGACCGCCGCCGAAGTGACGAGCGTCATTCCCGGCTGCAGTCCGGACCCGTCCTGCGGGAAAAGCCCGATCCCGAGCGAACGGAGGTAGGCGAACTTGTTCGCGACACGCCCGGCGTCGAGCGATCGGTCGGAGCCCGCGACCTTCGCGCCGGTCGCGCGGACGATGGAGGCGAGGGGCAGCATGCCGCTGCCGCCGATCCCGCAGAAAAAGACGTTCGATTCAGTCATTGAAGCCCGCCCTATTGGGCTGGGGCCTATTTGCAAGCACCCCCGCCTGGCCAACCGGCCCAGCCCGGCCCGCGAACGACCCGGCCCGGCTTGGCGGCGGTGTGCCTGCCGTCCTTGAGCACCTGAACGCCGTTGACGAAGACGTCGCGGACGCCGGTTGCGAGCTGCTGCGGCTTGGCGAAGGTCGCGAGGTCGCGCACACGCGCAGGGTCGAAGATGACGATGTCGGCCGCATAGCCCGCCTTGAGCGATCCGCGGTCCTTGAGGCCGAGGTTGGTGGCGGGAAGGGACGTCAGGCGGCGGATCGCATCGGGCAGGGCCGCCGCCTTCTCATCGCGCACATATTTTCCAAGCACGCGCGTGAAATTTCCGTAGGCGCGCGGATGGGTGCTCGACTTCAGGAACACGCCTTCGGGTGCCATTGAAGCGGCGTCGGAACCGAAGCTCATCCACGGCAGGCCGACCGCTCGGCGGACATTGTCCTCGCTCATCCCGAAATAGACGACCTGGATGCGGGTACCGTCCTCGGCGATCAGGTCCGCCGCGGTTTCTTCGGGCGATTTGCCGCGCTGACGGGCGACCTCGCCAAGGGTCTTTCCGGTCAGCGGCTTCAGCTTGTCCGTCTTGAAGCCGACCAGGATGACCTTATCCGGCTCCTCCACGACGAGCTTCGTATTCTCGGTCGCGTCAGGACCGCGCATCCAGGCGAGCGCCTTCGCCCGCTGCTTCGGGTCCTTCAGTCGTTCCACCCATTTTTCCAGCCCGCCGGCCTGAACCCAGAGCGGGAAGGCGGCGTCGAACCCCGTCGAGCTTGCCGGATAGGTGTACATGTCGGCCGTGATGCGCAGGCCCGAGGCGCGGGCCGCCTCGACCCTGGCGATCGCCGCATCGATCTTGTTCCAGTTCGCCTTGCCGGATTGTTTGAAGTGGTAGATTTCGGCCGGCGCACCCGACTTGCGCGAAATTTCGATTAGCTCGTCGATGGATTCGAGCAGCTTCGGCCCTTCGTCGCGCATATGGCTGATGTACATGCCGCCGCATTTGGCGGCTTCCTCGGTGATCGCGATCAGCTCGGGCGTTTCGGCGAAATTTGCGGGTGCGTAGATCAGGGACGAGCCGACGCCGACTGCGCCTTCCTGCATCGCTTGCCGGACGAGCGCACGCATGCGCTGAAGCTGCTCGGGGGTGGGATCAACGTCACCTTCGCCAAGCTCGTGGATGCGCACTGTGGTCGCGCCCACGAAAGACGCGAGATTGGGCGTTACGCCTCGCTTCTCCATATAGTCGAGATATTCGCCGAGCGTCGTCCAGGAGATGTCGTATTTGATGTCGGCCTGACGCTGCCGCTCGACCGCCTTCATCTCCTCATTCCACGGGCCCATGGACTCGCCTTCGCCGAAGACTTCGAGCGTGACGCCCTGGACCGTGTCGCTCAGCCCGCGGCCATCCTCGATGAGCGTTTCCGGAGCCCAGCTCAGCATGTTGATGAAGCCAGGCGAGACGGCCAGGCCCGAGGCGTCGACAGTGCGGTTCGCCGGAGCGGGAGCCCGCGGGCCGACATAAACGATTCGATCGCCCCTGAGGCCGATGTCGCCGACAAATGGCGCGCCGCCGGAACCGTCGTAGATCGTGCCGTTGTCGATAAGCAGGTCGTAGGGTTCGGCGGACGGCCCGATAGCCGTCTGGGGACCTGTAGTGGCGCAGGATGCGAGGAGCGACGAAACCGTTCCTGCGACAATGCTACGCTTGATCATCGATACCCCCGACCAGAACAGACGGCGCGAAGCTGCCCCATTGCGCGATGCGGCGCCATCGGGAATGTGAATGGAATGAAGATCGCCGTCGTCGCTCCAAGCTGCACCCTGACGCGCCAGTCGGCGGATCGGCTCGAGGCGCTGATTCGGGAGCGCGGCGACTGCGCGGTCATGATCCATCCGCAATGCTTCCTGGCGGACGGTCATTTCGCGGGGACCGACGAGGCACGTCTTTCGGCGCTTCGCGAAGTCATGGCCGATCCTTCGTTCGATGCCGTCTGGTTCGCTCGCGGCGGCTATGGGTCGAACCGTATCGCCGAAGCAGCCGCGGCTGATCTGCCCGACGCGGCCCGGTCAAAGGTCTATGTCGGTTACAGCGATGCGGGATTTCTCCACGCCGCATTCCACAAGGCGGGCCTTGAAGTCGCATGGGGACCGATGCCGCAGGACTTCCATCGCGAGGCCGGCCAGGCGGCCGTCAATCGCGCTCTCGACTGGATCGTGAGGCGCGATCCGTCTTCACTTGAGCCGGACCTCGACGGGCCGGCGATGGCCTATAATCTGACCGTCCTCGCCGCGTTGCTGGGAACCGTTTTGGAGCCCGATTTCGCCGGCGTCGATTTGCTCATCGAAGATGTGAGCGAGCACCACTATCGCATTGACCGGACGATGTTCCATGTAACGGCCAGCCCCAATGTCCGCCGCGTCGCGCGTCTGAGGCTCGGTCGGGTGGGAGACATCCCTGCCAACGACCCCGATTTCGGCCGCGACGAACTGGCGATCGTTCAGGAATGGTGCGAGCGTTCAGGCATCCCATTCGGAGGACGGGCGGACATCGGCCACGACGTCCTCAACCGGGTCGTTCCGTTCGCGAGATAATTTTTGGCGGTTTTCCCTCTGAAAGCCGATTGCCAAGAGGGCTGCTTTGCGCTCTATCAGCAGAAGAACAACAGGAGGGCCGAAATGGCATCAAAATCATCGGGGTCGGGTAGGAAAGCAGGCGGCGGACTGGCACGTCCGGTTCAGCCTTCGGCGGATCTCGCGGCGATCACGGGAAGCGCACCGCTCCCGCGCAGCGAAGTGGTCTCCAAAGTTTGGGATCACATTCGCAAGAACAACCTGCAAAACCCGCAAAACAAGAGGGAAATTGTTGCTGACGACACGCTGAAGAAAGTCTTCGGCGGCAAGGATCGCGTCAGCATGTTCGAGATGAACAAGCATCTCTCGAACCATCTGAAATAAGTAGCGTCGCCTTCTGGCGAACAGGGGACTCGCAGGTTCTGCGGGTCCCCTTCTTATTGCTGCAGTGCGGCGACTCGGAAGCTTATCGGCAACCATGCCACCCAAAGCTTCCCCTCTCTGCCTGGTCGAGACGCAAATGATCAGCGTGTGCGGCGTTGTAAACGGGTGACAGCACAGTCGAGAAAAGACGGCAGGAACCGTCACGAACCTCGCGCAGGAATTCGGCTTTCGGCGTGTCGCCGTTCGGCAAGACGTCGGATTATCCTCGCCAGAGGCCCTCAAGCCGCTCGCGCGTAACGGGAAATCCGATGCCGTCGGGAATGGTGATGAAGCGCTCGCCGTCGACCTCGTCGACCCAGGGACTGATCGGTTCGATCGAATGGGCGCGGGCGTCGGCGACGATCTCGTCGTAAGTGGAATGCTGGGCGAGCCGTTCCAGCGTGCGGCGGGTAGGGAATATGAGCTGGAGCTCGTCCGCGCGGTCGCGTTCCAGCACTTCAGCGGCGCTGACCCAATGAGCGCCGGTGCATTCATGCTCGACAACGTTCGGCTCCCATTCGCCCTCCGGCGCCTGGGCAACGAAGAAGAGCGCGTCGAACCGGCGCTTGGCGTGAAAACGCGGAACCCAGCGAGCCAAGGGCGTCAGCGCGTCGAGGTCCAGTACGAGCCCGGCCTGGTCGACGATCTCGTCGAATTCCTGTCCGGCGGCGAGAGCTGCCTGGATGTCGAGGCAGTGTTCCGGCCGCGGCGATGAGGCGAGGCCGGCCGGTATCGCCGTTTCCTCGATGGTTTCGCGGATCGCGGCGACTTTGGCGCTGCCGTCCTCAGCGGAGAAACGGCCGGCGAGACGTTCGTCGCCCTCATCGATGCGGCCGCCCGGGAACACCCATGCTCCAGCGGCGAAGGCCATGCCTTCGGCCCGCTCGACCATCAGCAGCTCGGGAGGTCCGGACGAGCGCTCGCGGACGAGGATCAGGGTCGCAGCGGGAATGGCGTCGTCGCTCATCGCCGGAGCGGCCTAGGCGTTCGGGGCGCAAAGAAAAAGGCCGTCGCTCCGGGGAGCGACGGCCTCGATGAATTGCATCAGGTGGCTTACATTCCCTGGACGTCGTCCTCGACTTCGGACGGGCTGGTTGTATTGTCGCCGACCGCCTCGGCCGCGTTGGAAGGGGCTGTATTCTCAGCCTCCAGCTGCTGCTGCTGATTGCCCAGCGCCTCAATCTCCGCATTGGCGGCTTCCGCAGCGAGATTGTTCAGCGCTTCGGATTCCATGTTCTGAGCTTGGGTCTCGTTCAGCGTGTCCGCTTCGTTGCTCCCGCATGCGGCGAGAGCCAGCGAAGCGGTACCCACGAGCAAAAAACCTAGCTTCTTCATTAACTTACCCCCAGATCAAGCCTGTATAGGGTCACGCATAGCAACGGCGCTATGGCCTTGCAAACTTGTCCAGAGGCCACGGAACCCCTATCTTGGCCCCTGCCGGGGCGACCCGGCTATGTCGGTAGACTGTCGCGTGGAATAAACACTTCGGACCCGGGGGGCAGTACCCCGGCGCCTCCACCACCAGCCGCCTGGCCGAGAATTCGGCGGCTGCTGACGGGGGCGAAATAGGATCGACGAGTGCAATAAAGACGCGGTTGCCGATCGGTATGGATGCCACCGCAACGGCTCAATCACACAAGTGCCAACGATAACGAGGCGCTCGCTATTGCTGCGTAACTGACGGCCTAACGGTCTGACGTTACAAAGCTAAAGCGCGGTTGGACCCCACCGGGCAACAGAAGGGGATTCCAGCGGCACGGGAGGCGCCGGGCAACAGAAGCCTCCCACTTTCCTTCATAGCGGGCTCCGCTAACTTCCTCCGCAAGGGGGATTTCATGCACCAACTCGCCAAGCACATTTTCGTGGCCGCTGCGCCGCTGCTGCTCACCGGCTGCCTATGGGGGCCGGGCAAGTTCGCGTCGGACCTGACTCTCAAGAAAGACGGCAGCTTCGTCCTCGATTACAAGGGCGAGATCGTCCTCCAGACGCCGCCGGACGCGCAGGCGAAGGCCGAGCCATGGACCCCCGATAAGGTCCGCTGCCGCAAGGACGGCGAGGTCGAGGTGCAACCATGGATCGGCGAAGTCGAGGCGGACGATGACAATCCCGTCCGTCCCTGCACGGCAGCCGAGATCGCCAAGGCCAGGACAGATTACGAAGCCCAGGCCGCTGAACGGGCAAAGACCAAACGTGAGGAAGCCGAGCAGATGGCGAAGATGTTCGGCCTTCCCGGCTTCGACGAAGAATCGAACCGCGCCTTTGCCGCGAAGCTCGGCAAATATGCCGGCTATCGTTCCGTCCAATATCGCGGGAAGGGTGTGTTCGACGTCGACTATCATTTCGAGGGTCGGGCGACGCAGGATTTCCTATTTCCGGCGATGCCCGACAACGACGTCCTCATTCCGTTCGTGGCCATCCGGCGACGCGCCGATGGCTCCGTCCTCGTGACTGCTCCATCGTTCACCGGGGGCGTAGGGCCGCTTGGAGCACGTGCCGGCGCGGCTGCGGCTGGAGCGATGAAGGACGGCCCCGTTTCCAGGGCGCAGGGCCGCTTCACCATCATCACCAACGGCGAAGTACTCACCAACAATAGCGAGGACGGCGCGTCGCCGCACCCGGCGGGAAGACAGATACGCTGGGACGTGGGCGCGGGCAGCTCGAAGATTCCCGAGGCCCTGATCCGACTCCGGTAATGGACTTTCGTCGAAGCGCAGGTTGCGAACTGCGCTTCGGCTTGCCACGCTGCCCCATCACCTGAAGGGGCCGTCCATGCGTCATATGATTCTAGCAGCGCTGCTTGCTGCCGCTGCACCTGCCGCTTTCGCGGCGCCGGTACCGAAGGAGCAGCTGCTCGTCCCGCCCAAGGACGCGGTGCACTACGTCGTGGTCTCCGACGCCGGAAAGCATGGCGACATGTGGCGCTGGACCCTGGCCGATGGGCGAATCGCCTATCGCCACTCGCAGTCGCTACGCGGCTGGATCAGCGAGACCGACCAGGTCGTCACGCTTGGTGCAAACGGTCTCCCGACAAGGCTGGAAGTCCGTGGCATCACTCCGAACGGGGACGCTGCCGAGACCCTGAAGATCGAAGGCGCCAAGGCGAGCTGGCAGGCCATATCCGATGCGGGATCCGTCGAGAGCCGGCCCGGCTATTACCTCCCGTCAGGAGGCATTCCGCTCGCGCTCGATACGCTCGTCGATAAGGTCTCGGCTGCCGGCGGTGCCGGGGTGGACCTCCTTCCAACGGGCCATGCCACCGCAAAGCTCGGTCCGACCATGACCATCAAGGGACCTGCGGGTTCGAAGACCGTGCGGCTGGCCTTTGTCCGGGGCGTGACCGCGGCCCCGCAGCCGGTCTGGCTCGACGACAAGGGCAAGTATTTCGCGCAGGTCGGCGGCATGTCGGTCATGCCTGTCGGCTACGAGGTCAACGCTCCGGCGATGCGCGACTTCCAGGACAAGATCACCGCAGAGGAAGTGAAGGCGATCGCGCACAGCTTCCTGACGCCGCAGGCCAAAGCGCCGATCCTGTTCGACAACGTCCGCCTCTTCGATGCCGACGGCGGCAAGTTTCTCGAGAACCAGGCCGTGCTCGTCCGCGATGGCAAGATCGCGCAGATCGGCGCCGCCGGATCGATCGCGGCGGCCGTCGGAACGCGCCGCGTCGACGGCCAGGGCAAGTCGCTCGTACCCGGCATCTGGGACAGCCACATGCACATCGGCGACGACTGGGATGTGCTGGCGAACATGGCCAACGGCATGACCAGCTTCCGCAGTCCCGGCACTTCGCTCGAACGCGCCGCGTCGGTCGTGAAGCGGCGGGGCGCGGGTGACCTGCTGATGGGCGAGCCGTTCATTTCCGACATCATCGACCGCAAGAACCCGCTTGCGGCGCAGGAATCCCTGACGGTGTCCAGCGAGGCGGAAACCATCGCTGCCGTCCGCAAGATCAAGGAAGCAGGGCTGTGGGGCGTCAAGTTCTACACGTCGATGAATCCGGCGTGGATCAAGCCGGGTGCGGCAGAAGCGCACCGGCTTGGCCTCCACGTCCATGGCCATATCCCGGCAGGTATGCGCCCGCTGGACGCCGTGCGGGCCGGCTATGACGAGATCACGCACCTCAATTTCGTCGTAATGCAGGCGATGCCGCAGGAGGTCGTGGACAAGGCCAACACGGCCGCGCGTGTCGAAGGTCCGGCTCGCTACACCAAGGACGTCGACTGGAACTCGCCGGAGATGAAGGCCTTCATCGCCGAGCTGAAGCAGCGCGGCACGGTGATCGATCCGACCTTGGTCATCTTCGAACAGATGCTGACGATGGATGGCGGGACACCGGCTCCGGCCTATGCGCCCTACATGGGCATCATCTCGCCCGTGCTCGACCGCGAGTTCAAGCAGGCCGGCTATCCGCTGAAGGACGGCCTGACCCGCGACGATTACCGTAAGAGCTATGCAAAAATGGTTGAGCTTGTCGGCCTGCTGCACAAGGCGGGCATTCCCCTTGTCGCTGGTACGGACGGCTACGGCATTGAAGTCGTGCGCGAGGTCGAACTCTACCATCAGGCGGGGTTCACGCCTGCCGAGGCTCTGCAGAGCGCGACGATCGTCCCGGCAACCCTGGTTGGCGCTGGCAAGCGGACCGGCTCCATCGCTGTCGGCAAGGAGGCCGATCTGATGCTGGTCGACGGCGACGTGTCGAAGGACCTTGGAGCGCTCCGCCGTGTGGTGACGGTGGTCAGCGACGGCTACGTCATGGATGCGGACGCGCTGCGGAAGGCGGCGGGCTACTCGGGCAAGCCGAAATAGTCAGGCGGCCTTGTGTGCGGGCTCCGGCCGGTACCGCCGGCCGGACTCGCTCAGCGCCTGATCGAGGATCACGCCGGCAACGGTCCGGCCCTCGCATCCGTCGATGATGTGGAGAACAGGAACAGGCAGGCGGTCGACGGCGTCGCGTGTGACCTCGGCGACCAGCTGCAGGCTTTCGCTTTCACCATGCTCGATGGTCCATTGCGTCAGGTCCCGGAAGTTCGACGTGTGCGTCCGGCCGTAGAGCTGGAGCATGATCCAGTCGAAGAGCAGGCGAAGGTCAGCCTCGTGCAGGAGGCCGTCCAGGCCGGGGCAGGCGGCCACGAGGCGCAGACGGGCGATATGTGGAAAGTTTGTGCGGATCGTCGCGACGGCCGCCTTCTGCTTCCTGCCACGTGCAAAGGACGCGAGAAGGAGGATCAGGACGACGGCAGCCGCGATCCACAGCCAGAGCATCGGTCAGGGCCGCCGCTTCAGCTCGTCGCGGATTTCGGTGAGCAGGTCGACCTCGGTCGGTCCAGTCGCCTCGTCCTTCCTGCGCGTCATCTTGTTGGCGCTTCTCACGATCAGGAAGATGATGGACGCGAGGATCATGAAATTGATGAGGACAGTGATGAACTGACCCCAGCCGAGGACGGCCACGCCGGCCTTCTTGAGGGCGGCATAGTCCGTCGGCGACCCCGCATAGCCGGCGGGGATTGGACCGAGCAGCGCGAAGTAGCTCGAGAAGTCGAGCCCGCCGAAGATCGCGCCGACGATCGGCATGATAATATCGTCGGTGAGGCTCGCCGTGATCGTCGCAAAGGCCGCGCCGATGATGACTGCAACGGCGAGGTCGAGGACGTTCCCCCGTGCGATGAAGTCGCGGAATTCCCTCAGCATGAGCTTCTTCCTTTCGCGGCGCGCGGTGGAACCTAGCGCAGATGCCGCCGATTGGAAGCATGGGGCAGCGTCTCGTGTGTTGCCCTTGTAAAACAGCAGACCGGTCTCTATTTCGGCGCCCGGTTCGTTCTTCAGGGGAAACGACATGAGCGCATTGCGTCGATTTGGCCTCCTTGCACCGCTTGCCGCCCTCAGCCTCGCGGGCTGCGGATTGAACAGCGTTCCGACCGCCGAAGAGCAGGTCAACGCGAAGTGGGGCGATCTCCAGGCGGATTATCAGCGCCGGGCCGACCTGATCCCGAACCTCGTTCGCACGGTGGAACGCTATGCGCAGCAGGAGCGGACCGTCTTGACTGACGTCACGAACGCACGCGCCCGCGCCACGAGCATCCAGCTTTCGGCGGACGATCTGTCCGACCCGGCGAAGGTGCAGCAGTTCAACGAGGCGCAGACGCAGCTCGGCTCGTCGCTAGGGCGGCTATTGGCGACGTTCGAGGCCTATCCGGACCTCAAGTCGAACCAGAACTTCCTTGCTCTGCAGGACCAGCTGGAAGGCAGCGAAAACCGCATCCGGGCGTCGCGCGGCGATTACAATGAGGCCGTCCGCCAGTACAACACGACCATCCGGACGTTCCCGGACGCGATCGGGGCAAAGATCATCTACGGCGCCAAGCCCAAGGTGCCGTTCGAGGCCGCCGCCGGCGCGCAGCAGGCGCCGACGGTCGAATTCAACGCGAGCTGACGTGAAACGGCTCTTCGCCGTGGTGCTGCTGGCGCTATTCGCGCTGGCGGCACCCGCTTCGGCGCAGACATTTCCGCAGCTGACGGGTCGTGTCGTCGACCAGGCGGATATCCTTCGACCTGAGCAGGAACTCGACCTTTCTACGAAGTCGGAGACCCTGCAGGCGCAGACCGGACGGCAGTTCGTTGTTGCGACCGTCAAAAGCCTAGAGGGACGCCCGATCGAGGATTACGCGTACCAGCTTGGGCGCCACTGGGGCATCGGCCAGAAGGAAGAGGACGACGGCGTCATCCTTCTGGTCGCTCCCAATGAGCGGAAGGTCTGGATCGCCACCGGCTATGGCGCAGGCGCCTTCCTCACGGATGCCGTGTCCGGCGTGATCATCCGCGAAGCCATCTTGCCGCAGTTCAAGAAGAGCCCACCGGACTATGGCGCCGGAATTACCGCCGGCGCTGATGCGATCATTAAGCAGATGTCACTCCCGCCCGAGGAGGCACAGGCCAATGTCGCGAAGGCGAGGAAGCAGGAGTCCGCTCGGCACGAGGCTGGTGCGGGATTCTTGCCCGTCCTCTTCATCCTGATCGTCCTTTTCATCCTCTTCTCGTCCTTCGCGAGACGGCACTCAGGGCGGCGTTATCGCCGCAGGCGCGGTGGAATCGATCCGTTCGTCGTGCTCTGGGGCCTGAACGAGCTCAGTCGTTCGCGCGGCCGCGGGGGCTGGGGAGGAGGCGGCCTCGGCGGCGGCAGTTGGGGCGGCGGCGGAGGCGGCGGTTTCGGCGGCTTCTCCGGCGGAGGCGGTTCGTTCGGCGGCGGCGGCGCGGGGGGAAGCTGGTGATGTTGCGCCTGAGCGAAGAGGATCATTCGAAAGTCAGTGCCGCCATCGCCGCGGCGGAGGCGAAGAGCGACGGTGAGATCATCGCGGCCGCGACGCCGCTAAGCGATTCCTATCACGACGTGGC
>Ga0207682_10000307_pt1 | contig 22105 bp, 19 predicted proteins | sample KBSM63metaG_FD_184332 | JGI IMG/M metagenome (GOLD analysis project Ga0207682, IMG submission 184332) | Miscanthus rhizosphere microbial communities from Kellogg Biological Station, Michigan, USA - KBS M6-3 metaG (SPAdes) (version 2) | ecosystem: Host-associated > Plants > Roots > Rhizosphere >... | reverse complement strand
CGATCGGCGGCTGTTCCCGGACGTGTACCAGCCGGTTGGCGAGGTCGAGGCCGATCGCCTCGTCGAACACGGCGCGGGCACGTGCGAAACGCGCCAGCGGCTGCAGATCGATGTGCGACTCGTCTTTCGTGTAGTGTCCCGCGATCAGTCCGGGCAGCATGCCTGAGTACGGAGTCTGCGTGACGCGCGAGACCAGCGTCACGCGAACACCGTCGACCGGCTCCAGGCCAAAGCGTTTGAGAACGGTCACATGCGCGTGACCGCCGCCAATGAGAACGAGATCCTTGCTAAGTGGAAAGTTCAAAGTTCGAAGTGAAAAAGTAAGTTAGGCGAACCGTGCGTCGACCGAAGACGGACGCAACGAATCAGCTGGTTGTACTTCCAACTTACTTCCGAACTTTAAACCTTGAACTTTAAACTTTCAGAGAATCTTCCGAGTGTCGCCGATTCTTCGCGTAACGCGCTCGCGATCGAGATACTCGAGCAGCGGAATCGCGTGCTTGCGCGTGATGTTGTAGCGATCCTTGAACATGCCGACGTCGATGGTCTCGGCCGAGCCGCTCTGCTTCAGATCCTGAATCTCGGCCTTGAGCTTTGCGAGCGCCGATTCATGAAAGAGCAAATCGCCGGCACGGACGAGGACCGACCGCCGCACGAGCAACGTCGCGATGCGGTTCACCACGTCCTCAGGCACGCCAATCCGCGCAGCGAGGGCCGTCGGATCCGGCGGCGCGAGAGCGGCGGCGCGCAGAAGGTCGACGATGGTGCCGTGTGCGCGCGCTTCCTCGTCTGTCAGCGCCACGGTGTGCCCGGCCAGCGCGATGCGATCGCGCGCGATGATGCGGCGGCGTTCGGAAAGTGTACGCAGCACCTGATCGAACACCGGCGTCGATGCGTGCGCGAATACCCGCTCGCGCGCTTCTTCGCGCGGCATCCCCTCCTCCAGGGGATGGCTCGCATGATAGCCGCTCACGGCCGCCATCAACTCCTCCTCGACTGCCGCCAGTCGCGCCGTCGAGATCAACACGCCGGAGATCTGGGTCGCGAGGCGATCACGGGTGAGCCGATCGATGAGTCCCTGCCGGTCATCCCACGCGATACCGGCGCGTCCAGTCAGCTGGGCCACTGGTAGACCACTCAACCCGGCCTCGTCGATCATCGCCATGACCGCATCGAGGTCCGACTTCGCAAGCTTCGCGAACCGTGCGATCCCCGCCGGCGTGCGCACCCCTCGCCGGGGTGGACAGGGATCGAGAATCGTTCCGCCGGCAATCGTCTCGAGGGGCGAGTACGCGCGCAGGATAAACCGGTCGCCGCGAACGAGCACCGCCGGTGCCGCGAGATGAATGCGCGCAGGCGCCGATGCGCCAGGCTCGAGCTCGGCGGCGCCAGGCAGCACGACACGGCCGAGCAGTTCGCGCGTGCCTTGATGGAATCGGACTCGCGCCCCATGTTTCAGTGGACGCGAGGTTGCCAGAAGCTCGACGTCAACGTCGGCGCGACGAGTGACCGTCACGGAGTCCGCGCGCGTCAATGTTTCTCCGCGCGCGACGTGAGCCACATCGACGCCGGCCAGATTCACCGCGGCTCGTTGGCCGGCCACCACCGTGGCGCGCGTCTCGCCGTGCACGTGGAGTCCGCGCACCTTTACCGTACGCCCCGATGGCTGCAGCACCAACACGTCGTCGTGAGCCAGTTGCCCGGTGAGAAGCGTTCCGGTCACCACGGTGCCGAAGCCTTTGATCGAGAAGACACGATCGATGGGGAGCCGAGGCGGCCCCTCTGCCCGACGCCGTCGCGTCGTCGTGGCGAGTGCGGCGAGCGTCCGCCGCAGTTCCGGGATGCCGTGACCGGTGCGAGCCGAGACCACGAGGACGGGTGCCTGATCCAGAAAGGATCCCGCGACAAGTTCCTGGATCTCCATCCGGACGACGTCGATCATCCCCTCATCGGCCAGATCCGACTTGGTCAGAACGACGAGCCCGGCCGGCACGCGCAGCAGACGACAGATCTCGAAGTGTTCGCGCGTCTGCGGCATGACTGATTCGTCGGCGGCCACATGCAACATGACGAGATCCATGCCACCGACGCCCGCGAGCATGTTGCGCACGAAGCGCTCGTGACCGGGAACGTCCACGAAAGAGAGGACCGTGTCCTGCTCGGTGGTGTGCGCAAAGCCGAGGTCGATCGTGATGCCGCGCTCTTTTTCCTCGCGCAGACGATCGGGATCGGTGCCGGTCAATGCGAGAACCAGCGCGCTCTTGCCGTGATCGATATGCCCGGCGGTGCCAACGACGACGTGCTGCCTCAGATCAAAGCTCCTGAGGCAACATATCATCTCGGTATCGGAAGCGAACGGGGCCCGGTGGCCCTCCCGGTCTTCAAAACCGTTGCTCCCCGCTTTGCGGGAAGGCTGGGTTCGACTCCCAGACGCTTCCGCCATTCGACTCGCCTTCGGCTGCCTCGTGAGCCGAAGGCTCGCTCATGGCAGGCCCAGACATGGAGAATGCCCTGAGCGAACGAAGTGAGTCGAAGGGCAGCCAAACGAGTAAAGATCAACTCCCAATTCCCAATCTCCAACTCCCAATAGCCTGGTTGCTATTTGGGAGTTGGAAGTTGGACGTTGGGAGTTATCAAGAACTAGTTCTCCGGATTCGCTCCTCCTCGTCCACCAGCGCCACCGGCTCGGCCACCCCTGCCGCCGCGCCCGGCGGGCTCCTCACGTGGAATCGCATACGCGATGAGCTGCGCTCCGGATCCCGTCGGTCCACGGACTCCAACGACTACGAACTGACGGCCCTGATGCAGGTAGGTCATCGGCACGCTCGTTTGCGGCCCGGGCGTTGGCGTCTGCCAGATCTCCGCGCCCGTCGCCTTGTCGTACGCGTGGAAGAACGCCAGTCCGCCAGAGCCTTCACCGGCGAACAACAACGTCTTGGTGACCAGCAGGCCGGCCTGTGACGGGCTTCCAGTCTTCGGGATATTGAGACCCTTGAGCGCGGGGTTGTTCTTGACCGCCGGTGGTGTGTCGCCGTTCGCGATCTGCCACGCGATCTCGCCCTTGTTCATGTTGTAGGCGGTGATGCGTCCGTACGGCGGCTTCATCAAACGAAGTCCCTGGATGGCCGGAACCGCGCCACCCATCATGTAGTCCGAGTCGACGTTGGTGACCTTCGGATCGTTCTTGCTCAACCCGATCAGTCCCGGTGTCGTTGTCGAGCCGACGTACACGAATCCGGTCTCCGGGTCCGCGGCGCCAGCCGGCCAGTTCGCGCCGCCACCCAGCCCGGGCGCCACGATCGTCCCCTTGTTCTTGCCTTCGACAACGAGCGTTCCTGGCGTGTAGATCGGTCCAATCGTGTACTGCTCGAGCGCCTTGATCGCTTCCGCGCGCAATTCCGGGGTGAAGTTGATCAAATCGTCGTGGGTCACACCCTGTTGATCAAACCCCGGCGGCTTCGATGGGAAGGGCTGCGTCGCGGCAGTCCACTCGCCTGGCACGGTTGTCTGCGGCACCGGTTTCTCGACCCATGGCCACACCGGGCGACCGTTGGTGCGGTCGAACACGTAGGCAAAGGCCTGCTTCGTGAGCTGCACGACGGCCTTCACGGGTTTCCCGTCGACATTGATGTCGATGAGGATCGGATGCGGCGGCATGTCGTAGTCCCAGATGTCGTGGTGCACGAGCTGCTGATACCAGATCATCTTCCCGGTCTTGATGTCGAGACAGACCAGCGAATCGGAGTACAGGTTGTTGCCGGGACGATGGCCTCCGTAGACGTCGTTGGTCGCCGACTCGATGCTCAGATATACGTAGCCAAGCGCCGGATCCGCCGAGAAGGGTCCCCAGATGCCGGCGTTTCCCGTGTACTGCGCGGAGTCGCCCTTCCACGTCTCGAACCCCGGCTCACCCTCGCGCGGAATCGTGTGGAAGGTCCAGAGCTTTCGCCCCGTTCGCACGTCGAAGCCCATGATGTCGGCCTTGACGTTGGAAATGTTCACACGCCCGCCGGGCGTAAGGGCGGGGCCCACGACGATGACGTCGTTTGAGATCACGGGCGGCGAGCTGTTTCCGATCCGTCCCGTCGGATCGAGCGGCACGTCGAGATCGAGTTGCTTGAACAGATCGACGGTCCCCCCTTGCCCAAATCCCTGGACAGGTCTGCCCGTCTTGGCATCGAGCGACACCAGCTGGAACCCGGGCGTGACGAGGACGATGCGCTCGTCCTGACCGCTGGACCAGTAGGCGACCCCGCGATGCACTTTGCGCGGTGCCGCGTCGAAGCGCGCACCCTCGTCGGGTCGCCAGGTCCATATCGTTTCACCGGTACCCGGATCGGCGGCAATGACAGTACGCCGCTGCCCCGCGGTGAAGTACAGCTTCCCGCCCACCATGATCGGCGTCGATTCGTTCGTCGCCGTCTGGGCCGCCGATCCAAAGTTGTCAATCTTGAAGGTCCACGCGACCTCGAGGTTCTTGACGTTGTCGCGCGTGATCTGATCGAGCGGGGAATACTTCGTGCTCGCCTCTTCGGCAGCGTAGGCGCGCCATTCGCCATTCTTGGCACCGGTCTGTCCGCGACCGGAGTACGGCCACGACACGGCAGCGATCACCAGGGCCAGGAATATGAGTCGACGGATAAGGGCCATCGGGAGTCTCCTTTGATCCCGGGACTCGGGATTCGGGATTCGCGATTCAGGATTCGCGATTTCGTTCTAATGCGCGCTCAAGTGCTTTGAAAAGAACGGCAACACCTTCTGCTCCAGGCGCTCGGGGATGCGGTTGCCGTGATCGCCTTCGTACGTTTCGAATGTGTGCGGGATGCCGAATGCCGTCATCCGCTCCACGAGCAGCTTGTTGCCGGTGATGAGATTGTCCTGCAAGCCGATGTCGAGCGCGATGGCTTTCATCTTCTTGAGGTTCGGTACGTATTGATCGAGCATCGCGACCGGCGAATTGGCCGCCCACTTCACGGCTACGTCGGGAACGACCTCACCGTTCTTCGTCGGCAGGTCCAGATAGAAGGGTGGATTCTTTGGATTCGGCGCCCATGCCGCGGCACGCGCGAGGGTTCCCTGCGCGCCGCGATTCCCACGCGCTTCCTCCATCGTCTTGACCGTTTCAGCCGGCGACGGCCCTGCGCCACGCGCGCGAACGGTGCCCTCGTTCAGGCAACAGGAACTGAGTGCGTAAATCGCGGAGAACACGTCCGGCCGTTTCATTCCGATCCGCATCGTGCCGTACCCACCCATCGAGTGGCCCGCGAGCCCGCGTCCCTCCCGTGTCGCGATGGTTCGATAGTTTTTGTCCATGTACGCGACGAGGTCGTCTGCGACGTATCCCTCCCAGTCACCGGCGGTAACCGAATTCGAATACATGCTGCCGCCGAATGCATTCATGGCGTTCGGCATGACGAGAATCATCTCGCGCGCCGCCCCGCTGGCGAACACACGCTCGGCGATCACATGGAGCTGGCGGCCCTCCGCGCCAAAGTATCCAAGGTCCGTGTTTGTATAGCCGTGCAGCAGGTAAACGACCGGATAGCGGCGTGTGCGGTCGGTGCTGTAGCTCGGAGGCAGATAGATCGAGACTTCGGGTTCCGCCGACTCACCCAGCAGGTTGCCTTCGAGCGACTTGCCATGCACCTTGATCCGCTCGAGCTTGCCCTTGAGAGCAACGGGCGCCGCTGGCGGCTTGGAGGTCGAACTCTGTGAGCCCAGAGGCTGGATCGAAAAGATGACGAATGCGCACACCAGAGCGATATATAGGGGACGGGCGGTCATGGTGCACCTCAACGCCTCGGGCGCCTTCAGCGCGCGGGCACGGAGGTTATACATCAGATCAGTAGTTGAGTAGCTGGGTAGCTGGGTAGCTCGAGCGGGCGAAAGGTTTCAGTCGGAACTGGCGCAGTGACGGTGTATAAGGGTGCTATGAGCGCGCGCATCGTCGCGGTGATGGCATTGCTGCTCGGACTGTTGCCAAACGCATCGTTCGCGCAGTTCAAGGGTGCGCCTCAATCCGGATCTCCGTTTCCGCCGAATGGTCCGGCGACGCGCACCAACCCGTCGCCTCGCCTGAACCAGGCGTTACCGGATCCGTTTGCGAGTCGAGTTCCCAATCCGATCATGCGCCCGGCGGCGCCCATCGTGCGGCCGGGACGACCAGGCATGCCCGCAGGCAACGCCGGACAGGCAACCTCAGGACCGCGCGATGTGTTTCGCGCCGCCCCGTGGACCTACGCTCCCCGATACGGCCGGCTGTCGGCGCTGGGAGGAAGCGGGTATTACGGCGGGTATGTTGACGGCGGGTACGCACCCTATTCCTACGCCGGTACGGTTCCGAACGATCAGGCTCCTCTCAGGCAGGGGCGACTCAGTCTGTACGTTTCGCCGCTCTCGTCGCAGGTGTTCGTCGAGGGTTATTACGTCGGAACGGCCAGCGATTTTCAGGATCGAGGACTCTGGCTCGAGCCTGGCCCGCACCGGATCGAACTTCGCGCTGACGGGTACGAAACTGCGACGTTCGACATCCGCATTCTCGAGGACCAGACAGTCAATTACCGGAAGGACCTCGCGAGAGAGGTAGCGCGCAGCGATGCGCCGCGAGTTGCCGCGATTCCCAAGACGTTCTATGTAGTGCCTGGATGCTATGCCGGTGATAGGCCGCCAGCTGACGGCCGGCTCCCGACTGGGTGCTCGGCGAAGAACGTCAGGACGATCCCGCCCGTTCTGGGCGTGACATCGAAGCCTCAGTAATTCGGAGCGGCCGCGCGGCCGCTCCTGTCGCTGACGTCGCCGCGGATGGATTACCGAGGTTGGGGAACGATGCGGATGTAGGGCAACGGCGTTTTCCAGCCTTCCGGATACGTCTTCTTGGCGTCCTCATCCGAGACGGCCGGCAAGATGATGACGTCGTCGCCTTGCTTCCAGTTGACCGGTGTCGCGACCTTCCGCGTCGCGGTGAGCCGGCACGAATCAAGCACACGAAGGATCTCGTCGAAGTTCCGCCCCGTACTCATCGGATAGGTCAACGTCGCCTTGATCTTCTTGTCGGGTCCGATGATGAACACCGATCGCGCGGTGGCATTGTCTGCGGGGGTGCGCCCTTCACTCGTGTCTCCCGCGTCGGCCGGCAGCATCTCGTACTGCTTCACGATCTTGAGTTGTGGGTCGCCAATCATCGGATAGTTCACCGCGTGCCCCTGCGACGCCTCGATGTCCTTGGACCATTTCTGATGGTTGCTCACGCCGTCCACGCTGACCGCGAGGATTTTGCAGTTGCGCTTGTCGAACTCTGGCTTGATGCGTGCCATATAGCCGAGTTCTGTCGTGCACACCGGGGTGAAGTCCTTCGGATGGGAAAACAGCACGACCCATCCGTCACCAATCCACTCGTGGAAGTTGATCGGGCCCTCGGTCGTCTCGGCCGAGAAGTTCGGGGCGACATCGTTAATACGCAGCGACATGACGTTCCTCCTTGGTCAACTCAATACTTATCGTGTGCGCGGTGCACTCTTCAGCGTCCTGTCGCACCTGCGTCCCGCGGCGCATGCATGGTCCGGCTAAAGCCGTTCCCTTGGTTGGGACGCGTGAATCTAGCGCGTGGTTGCAACGAACGTCGCGAGTTGCTCCGCGAACCGCTGCGGTTCTTCCCAATGGGGGCTATGGCCGGCGCCACTGTAGATCACGAGCCGCGAGCCAGCGATCGCCTGGGTCAGCGCGTCCTGTTCCGCCCGGCCAGTAAAGCCGTCCCGATCGCCCCAGACGAGAATGGTCGGGACCCGAATCTTCGTCAGCTCCGCCGAAAAGTTCACCGATCGATACGGCTCGAGCGCGGCCTTCCAGACCCGCGCCGGCACTTTCATCCCCTCGCCCACCACCATCTCGAAGAACTCGGGCGGAACGGGCTGGGCCAGCGTGCTCCGCTGAAATTGCCGGACGAAGGCCGGATCGATTGGATCCTTCAGCGACGACACCTGGTTCAGGAAGGCGCTGACTTCGGCGTTCGCTGGACGAGGCATGAACGCGCCTTCGAGCACGAGCGCGAGCGTGCGCTGCGGATACTCCACGGCAAAACGTTGCGCCACCGTCGATCCCATCGAATGCCCGACGATGACGGCGCGATCGATGGCGACGGCGTCGAGGAATCCAGCAACGTCGCGCGCCAACACATCGGACGCGTAACTGCCCTCGGGCTTGCTCGAATCACCGTGTCCGCGCTGCGTCACGGCGAACACGCGGAGCGACGGCGGCAGATACGGCAGGACACGCTCGTACGATCGCATCGAATCCGTGTACCCGTGCAGCAGGACGACCGGCGTCCCATCCGAATCGCCACGCTCCACATACATCAGCCGTGTGCCGTCTGAAAGATCGACGTGCCGCGCAGCTGACGCAACACCCGCGTGAGCCGCATGGTGCGCGCGCGCGGACGATGATGCCGGTGCCATGACGGCGCTCTCCGTCAGAATTCGCGACGAGGACAACTGCACATCGGCGCGTGCCCACGCTTTTTCAAACCGCTGCTTCGCGGTGAGCGCCTCGGTCGCCTTCTGCTGCGCCTGCAGGCTTTGCGTCAGTCCAAAGAGCGACCATCCGTTTTCACGGAAGCGCTTCAGATCTTCGAGGTACACCGCTTCGGCCTCGGCGGGTCGCCCGGCTTCAAGCAGGACGGCGCCCAGGATCTGACGAGGAGGATGGTGCCATATTGGCGGCTCGCTGTAGGGAATGCCGTCTTCGATCGTCACCGCTTCGCGAAGCGAGGCAATCGCCGCGTCGGCGTTGCCTCGCTTCATGCCGAGCTCACCCTCGAGAATGCGGGAGGCGATCGTCAGATTCGTGAGCAACGGCAACTCCTTCAACGTCGTCGCAAACGCCTCGTGCTTCATCACCGTCTCGAGTGCGGCAAGCTCTGTCGCCGCCGCCTCGAGACGCCCGCGCGAGACGAACCCGAGCCCGCGCGTGTAGTGCCAGATGCCCATTGCATACGGCTCGGTGGCCGGTGGCTGAGGCTCTGTGAGCACCTCCTGCCACATCCCGAACCGTGCATAGGCAAGCATCGGCGTCACCGGAAAGTCAGCGGTCCACGCAAGCTTGCCGGCGTGGTGATGAGGGACTTTCTCGGCAAGCTTTCTCGCCGCATCGACCGCAACGGCGCGCCGTCCTTCGAAGGTCGCAGCCGCCCAGAGGAAGTGCAGGTTGTGCGGGTAGTAGCTGACCGGATACAGCCCTTGTGCCTGGCACTGCGCGAGGTAGTCTTCGTCGGCAGTGATGGCGCGCACGTTCGCTTCCGCCGCATCCGCATAGCGCCCAACGCGAATGTAGATGTGCGCGGGCATGTGGACCATATGTCCGGCGGCGGGCATCAACGAGCCGAGACGATCGGCGCTCGCTGCTGCCCTGTCTGGATCGGCCGAAGCCTCGAGCAGGTGGATGTGGTAGTGCAGTGCCCCTGCGTGGTCAGGCTGTCTCGCGATAACGCGTTCGAGAGCGTCGAGAACCAGCGCCGTTTCCGGCTTGGCGGCGCCGTCCTTCTGCCAGTAGTCCCATGGCATCGTGTTCATCTGCGCGTCGGCGAAGAGCGTTTGGACATCGGCATCATCCCGAAAACGCTCGGCGGCCGCGTGCATCGCGGTGGCGTACGCTCGATCGAGGGCGGCGCGATCGCCTTTGCCGTCCGCGGCGTACCGGCGCGAGAGCGCTTCGATGAGCGCCCGCTCGCGCGGCGTCACGCGTGCGACTCCGGCGACCGCTTGTTGAATCGCTGCATACGCCTGCCGGCCGTTGTCCTGCGTCATCGGTGCGTTGAGGTTGGGCCCGAAAGCCAGCGCTTGTCCCCAATACGCCATCGCAAGACCGGGATCGAGCCGCGCAGCTTCGCGGAAGGCGCGAATCGATTCGGCATGATTGAACGCATACAGCAGCCGCACCCCCTGATCGAAGAAGCGCTGCGCCTGGGCCTTTGACGTCGTGACCGGCATATGCAGCGTGCCCAGCCCGGTCAGCTCTGGTGCAATCGGAGCTTCCTGCGCGCGGGCGGACATCCGTGCTGCCGGCGCGATCATGACTGCGACCGCGACGACTGACGCCAGAACTGTTCTCGACACTCTGGGTACCATGGTTGGTTCCTCTTTGGCTCTTCGGCGGGCGGAACGACACGCCGCTCATATCCAAGGTAGAGGCGCGTCGTCAGACGCGCCCGAGTAGAGGCGGGTCTTTGAGACCCGCCTGACCAGTTGATTACCCGCCGGTGTTGACGGTTTTCTTCGCAACCTCGATCTCGTTTTCGATCGAGAACACCCCGGTCACCTCGCGCGCACGCATCTCTGCAATCTGGCGGTCGCCTGGGTTGTCGACGACGCCGAACAGGGTCGTGTGCCCGTTGCGCACGACGATGTGGATGGCATACATGCCGAGCGGCTGATGCATACCAGGGAATCGTCGTGAGTCGTAAAGGTCACGGCGGATCTGATCGGGTCCGCCGGGGGCATACCGCGACAGAAACGCGTCGGTGTAGATCCGGTAGAACGTCGCCCACCGGATGCGGTCATCGTTCTGCGAAGCGGGCAGCAGCTCGACCCGATTGGCGATTTCATCTACACCGGCGACGCGGCGGGTTGCCGATTCGGCAGCACTCCTCAGACTTCCGTGATACGCGTAGCCCGTCAGCGTGACGGTGCCGCGCTCGACATTGAAGGCCATGAAGTCGAACACGCCGTAGTAGGGCAACCGCTCGAGTGCGCGCTGCACCGACTGCGTGGTTTCGCGGGCGCTCAGCGTTTGGGCGCTGGCGCCCACGCTCGCAACCATCAGGGCGGCCGTCACCGCAATCGCGACGTGGCGCACTACCCTTCGTGCTGTGTCGATTCCCATCATCGTCCTCCCGCGCTCTCGCTGAGAGCCCATCCGCGAGCGTGCGACTGCGACGCCGCGACAGAGATTTCGACAATCGACCCCACGCACGTTTCTCCGGCAATGATTCGACCGGTGGCATCGAGTGCGACGAAGTCGCACCCGCGTACCCGTGAAAAACCGAAGTCGGCAACGTAAACAATAGTGATCTCGCGTGACTCTGGATCCCACGCGACCTCGTCGAGCTCACCTGGTACGGAATGAAGACCGAACGGTATGGCTGCCCAGTGGCGCTTCATCGCTTCCTTGCGATCGATTCGCGACTCACCGGTACTGGGGCTGCTCCACTCGCCGAAGCGAACCCCGTCTTTATGCATGGCGAGCAATGTGTCGAAATCGCCGTCGTTCCAGCACGACAGCCACAGTTCGGCCCATCGAATCGCTTGCCTGCGCGTAAACATGTGCCTCCCCACTTCCTTTCATGTCGCTACCCAAGTCGCGACATGGCACACGGCAGAGCGAGCAATGTGCCACGCGTGGAAGCGTCACGCGTGCAAGTCAGTAACGTTTGTTGTGGCAGTTACTTACGTGGATTAAGTGGGCAGACGCGCGCGGACGGCCAATGCGAGATGTGCTGACATTTCGGCAGCGGTACCGATATATCAGCGCCAACTGTTGATCTGATTCAAAGCCCAGACACTAATCGCGCGAGCCTTGAATTCCGAGCTTGCGCATTCGCGACCACACCGTGGAGCGACGCATTCCGAGGAGGCGGGCGGCACCCTGGGGCCCGGCCAGCACGCCGCCGGTGAGCGCGAGCGCGCGCTTGATGTGCTGACGTTCCATTTCCTCGAGCGTGAGAAACACGTCCGACTCGATCGGACGCGAGCTGCGTCCGAGGATGCCGATGTGCTCGTCCTGGATGACCGGCCCTTCGCACAGGATGACGGCACGTTCCATCACATTGGCGAGTTCCCGGACGTTGCCCGGCCACTGGTACGCGGCGAGCCGTGATGCCGCGAGGGCGCCGATTCGGTCGACGCTCTTCCCCATCCTTCGCGCGAAATCAGTGACGAAATGCGCCGCCAGCAGCGGCACGTCCTCTTTTCGCTCCCGCAGCGCAGGCATGTGGATCGGAAAGATGTTGAGTCGATAAAAGAGGTCCGCGCGAAAGCCACCGCGCTGGATCTCGTGCTGGAGATCGCGATTGGTTGCGGCAATCACGCGGATGTTCACCTTCGTGGGACGCGTGCTGCCGAGGCGCTCCAGCTCCTGTTCCTGCAGCACGCGCAGCAGCTTGACCTGCACGTCGGTCGACAGCTCGCCCACTTCGTCGAGGAAGATCGTGCCGTTGTTGGCGAGCTCGAAGCGGCCGCGTTTCTGCTGGACGGCGCCGGTGAAGGCGCCGCGCTCGTGTCCGAACAACTCGCTCTCGGCAAGGCTCGAAGGCAACGCACCACAATTCACTTTCACCATGACGGCGTCGCGGCGCCGGCTCAACCTGTGAATGGCGCGAGCGATCAGCTCCTTGCCGGTGCCAGTCTCGCCGAGCAGCAGCACCGTGGAATCGGTATCGGCAACGCGCTCGATGGCTCGAAACACCTGCTGCATGACCGGCGACTGCCCCACGATCTCGCCGAAGCTCCGTTCGACACTCAGCTCCTCCTGGAGGTAGACGTTCTGCGACTCGAGCTCCTCGGCCCGCCGGCGGTCGGTGATGTCGCGCGCAATGAACGTGACGGCGGGGTGGCCGTCGATCTCGAGGCCCATGGCGCCGGTGCGTCCTTCGAACCATCGTTCTCCGGCGCGAACGTTCAGCGAGTACTCCAGCGTCTGACTCATGCGGGTGTCGAGCGTCTGACGGACGAGTCGCAGGTGTGCGTCGGCGATCGGTTGCGGCAGCAGATCGTGAAACCGTCTGCCGAGCATTTCGGGCGCCGGCCGATAGAGGAGATCCTCCCGCGAGGTCAGAATTTCGACATAGCGTCCATCGCGGTCGGTGACGAAAACGAGGTCGGGCAAGGCATTGAGGATCGCCGACAACCGGTTCTCGCTTCGTTCGAGATCAGCCGTCCGCAAGGCCACGCGATCCTCGAGCTCGTTGGCATGACGTTCGACGCGCTCGCGAAGCTGCGCCTGGCGAAGCACGACTGCCAGCGTGCTGGCCACTTGTTGCGCGATCTCGATGGCTTCATTGCCAAACGCCGCCTCTTCAATCGACGACACATTGAGCACGCCGATCAGTTCGCCGTCGGCCAGAAGCGGCACGTTGATGAATGAACGCAGGCCGGAGCTCTTGAGCGCCTGCAGCGCACCAGAGGCATGCTCGAGTCCCGTCAGGTTGCGCACGAGGCCTGCCCGCAGATCGTCGACCAGACCGAACTCTTCGAGCGGAATGACCGTCCCTTCGCGCGGCTCAGACCGGGCTTCATCGTCGTGCACCGCAATGAGCTGCCCGGTCGAGCGTGCCACGTCGATGACGGCGACGCTCACTCGCCGGCACGAGATCAGGCTCTGCACGTGACGGATGGCAGCCTGCGCGATCTCGTGCGACGAGCGGGAGCCAAGGATGTCGAGGTGGATGTCGTGGAGGGTCTGCAGCCGCCGGTTGTATCGTCGGAGCGCCCCGTCGGCGCGATTCCGCTCCGTCACGTCACGCTGGATGCCGAAGTGGCCCGTGATCCGCCCTTGATTGTCGTAAAAGCAGAGGTAGTCCCCTTCAATCGGGATCGGGGTCCCATCCACCCGTCGTTCGTCGGTCTCGATGTGCAGCCGGCCCCGATCGAAGAACTCCCGCCAGATTTTTCGGCCGTACGCGAGGTCGTGGCGGAAGAGGTCGGTCGGTGTCATGCCGAGGAGCACCTCACGCGGAGCGCCGTACTGCGCCATGAGCGCGTCGTTGACCTTGGTGATGCGCTGATGCTCGAAGACGTAGTCGAGCGTCTTTTCCTTGTCGATCGAGTCGTTCCACACGATGGGCTCGTCGAGCATCATGAAGAAGAAGCCGTCCAGCGACTGGGAGAAGAACAGCTCCAGGCGATCGTTGGGTTCCATGGTGTACTCTCACCCAGGGACTATGGCGGAAACAGTGGTTGAGGTTCGCCCAATTCTTGACGCCGCAGAACAGGCGGCGTCGGTGCAGGATTTTGCCTCAGCGGAGCGCTTTCTGCGCCAGGCAGCCACGCTCCAGGAGGCGCAGCTCGGTGCCACCCATCCGGATCTGGCCAACACGCTCAACAACCTGGGCATTGTCTGCGAGCGGACGGGGAATACCTCTGAAGCTGAGTCGTGTTACCGGCGGGCGTATGCGATCGCGCGGTCGACCCTTGCGGCCGAGGATCCGCTGGTGCTCACCAGCGGCCAGAATCTCAGAGAATTCTGCGCGGCCACCGGCAGACCGTTCGAGCTCATTGCCGCGTCGCCGAAACCACCTGCTCCCGCACCACCCGCGCCCGTGGCTCCCGCACCACTCGCGCCCGTGGCTCCCGCACCACCCGCGCCAGTAACCGCGGCGCCACGCGCGCCAGTGACGGCTGCGCCACGTACGCCAGTGAGCGCCGCACCGCCCGCATCAGTGGCGGCGGCCCCATCTGCGTCAGTTCCCTTTGCACCACGAACGCCGCCGGCGTCGCCTTCGTCGCCGCGCATCGATCACGACACACTGCGTACTCAGATTGCCAATGTCGCCGCTGCCGCCGTTTCGGTCGAAGCGAAAACACGGTCACGCCACCGGAGTGCGATCTGGGTCGTCCTTGGCAGCGCGATCGTGCTCGCTCTGATAATTCTGTTCGCTGATCGAATGTCACGCTCGAGCGAATCGACCACACCACCCGCCGCACCCGGGCCGTCGCCGGCCGAGACGCCGGCTCCGGCCGAGCAACCTCCTGCGCCGACCGCCAGTGCGCCGCAGCCAACTGGCGTCGCGCCCGCGCCGGGCCGATCCGCAGTTACCGGGGCTGCCAAGCCACCCTCAGTGCCCGCAACGCGCACGGCGTCCGACAAGGGCCCGACTCCAACCGGCTCGGCGACGGTCTCGCTCGTCGAGTCACAGCTGTGTCGGTCGCTGTCGAATTGGCAATGTTCGCCGGCGACGAACCCGGCCGAGCCGGGCCTCTTCATTTTCTACACGCGCGTGAAGTCGGCACGCGATACCACGGTGCAGCACCGCTGGTATCTGAATGGGGACCTGCGACGATCGGTAGACCTTCGCGTCGGGGCGAATTCGAGTGAGGGCTACCGCACCTTTAGCCGCAACACCGTCGCCGCCGAGAGACGGGGCAACTGGACGATCGAAGTGCGGGACGCAGGAGGAGCGCTCCTCCACGAGGAGCGCTTCCTGGTTCAGTAACTACTGGACGTCGAGCCCGGATTCATCAAGTACGAAACTCTCCTCGGCCGCAGCGCTTTCTTCCACGCTCGGACGAGTCGCCGCGACTTTGGCCGCCGCACTCTTGGTCGCCTTGGAGCGCCCTTTTTTCGCGGCCTTCTTCTTTCGTGCCTTCGGTGCGGCGACCGGCTTCGCAGCGACCAGTTTCGCAGCGGCCGTCTTTTCCGTCGCTTCCTTCACCGGGGCAGGTGCCTGCTTCGCCGCCGCTTTCTTCCGCGATTTGCCAAGCTTGGCCTCCGCCTTTGCCGATCGTTTCGCGGCCTTGTTGTACGCCGAGCGAGCCTCGTCGGCAGCGTTGCGCGCCTCACGCGCGGACTTGCTCGCCACCTTGAATTCCTTCTTGGCCTGCTTGAGCGCTGACTTTGCCTGCTTGGACACCTCTTCGGCCGCGTCTGCCTTCCGTGCAGCTTCCTTGTGGGTGCGCTCGGCAACCTGAACGAAATCTTTCGCTTTCTTCGCAGCCGATTCTTTGTCTTTGCTCTTCATCTCTCAACTCCCCACTTCCACGTCAGTTCGTTGCGAAGCAGTACAGATACCCGTTGCCACCGGTGGCTATGAGATTGGGTTGCGAGCACCCACGCGAGGGATGCGCCGAGTTCCACGAGCTTGCGGTCGCGCCGCGACCCATGCGGTCGACATGTCCGAGCTGCGCCGATCCGCTGCCATCGCTGTTGCTCGTCCAGTTATTGCACGTCGTGTCGCCGTCGCCAGGCTGAAGCGTTCCATCCGCCTGCGAGCCAGTCAGGATGTCGTGCTGGTTCGGCGTGTCACCGACGCCGTTGACGACAGTCCCTTTCTCTGTCAGCGCCGTGTCCTTCTTGAGGTTGTTCGAATCGGAGTGCAGGTCCGCAACGCTCTTGGCGATCATCACGCCCTTGGCGTTGTACCAGGGACCATTGCCGATGCGATCCTTGGCGTTGACTCCCGGCTTTCCGTCGGCGCCCTTCGTGCTCAGATACGCGTGCCACGTCTTGGCGCCCGCACCTGCTCCTGCCGCGAGCGTCTGGCAGATCTTGTCGCCACCCGCCACTCCGCCCAGGTTTGCACCATTGCCTGAGCCGGCGCTGGTGACAAAAAAGCTCATCTGATTCTGCTGCGCCGATACCTGGAACGACACCGTCGCCGCCATCACCATGACGACGATCGCGACTGATATCCATTTCACCATTGAGTTCTCCTTCGAGGGGGTCGCATTGATAGAGCGCTGGCCCAGGGCGGCGATCATAGCCCAGACGCCCTCTACCGCGACTAATTTGCCACGACTGTGTAGTACAGAAAATCCGACGCTTTGGCTTTCGCCAGCACTTTTCGCATGTCCAGATGGTTGGTCGGCTTGCCGTCGAGCAATTCGCCCATGTGCACAAAGAAGCCGAGCACGTCCTGCAGTGGGTTGCCCAGATCCAGATCGAATTCGGCGTACGTGTGCGGGAGATCCGCCGGTGGAATCGCCACGACTGCCTGCATCGAGGGTCTCCCCTCACCCCGAAAACTGGACAACGTGACGAAACGCGCTTTCACGTCGGGTGGCTCCGGCAACGCGCTCAACATGCGGCCGTGCACGCTCGCACGCGGCGTCCCCTCTGCATAGAACGGCTTTGACGGGTCATCTGCCAGCGCCCGGAGTGTGTCGACGAGTGAGCGATCGACTTTGGTGTAGATACGATCGTTGGCCACGTAATACACGTCGTGGATCAGCTTCACGAGGGGTGAACGGCCGGTCGGGCGCGTGCGCAGACTGGCGAGCAGGTTGAGCAAACACGCTTGTCGCGTCGGCCGCCGGGCGCCATCTTCCAGCCACGTCATCGCCGCGACATCGTCGATCGTCGACCGATCGAGCAGTTGCCGGATATCGTCATCGCAGTCATCGAGGTCGACCTTCACGCTGCGCTCGTCGAGCTGCACATCGATGTCGATCACGGCGTGGCCGTTATGTTCGACGTCGGCGAGAGTAAACTTGCGCGGCGTCCTCGCCTCTTCGATCTCCGCTTTCAGTCTGAAGAGACCTTCAGGCAGCGCGTGTTCGTTGACGCCGCGAAGCACGAGTGCCCCGTCTTCGACCGCCACATTCAGTTTGAACTGTCCCGGGTCCCAGCCCTGCACCCGGCGAATGCTGTTCATCCTCTCGCGGGTGGCCGGACTCGCAGCATCGAAGGTGATCCCCACCGTACGTTCGATCGGATCCGGCTCGTGGAACTCGATTCCTCCCTCCAGTTGTCGCTTCAACGGAAACGGCTTTCCCTTCCGTCGAAATCTGATCTCGATGAATTCGTTCATGATCAATCCTTGCTGTCTGAGCGCGGAGGAAGCAGAGCGCGCGCGATCGTCGTAAGAAACTCTGGTACAGTCTCACATCTCATCTACGCGCTGAAAGGATCATCGATGCCGAGCGACGCAACCCTGGCGATGCAGAGACAAATCGTTGCGAACCAGAAGAAGATTCTCGCCAACCAGCTGCGCATCCAGCGCAATCAGGCCAAGTTGGACAAGATCGTCGCCAATCAAAAGAAACTGGATCAGATCCTGGCGAACCAGAAAACCATTCTCGCCAGGCTTCGATAATCAGCGCGCCGCGCGAAGGTGGGCAGCGCGGCGGCGGCGCACGAGCAACGTCGTCCACAGAAAGCCGGTCAGGACGAACGGGAGAACATACAGCACGAGCATGAGGCGCGACGGACGGAGGTTGTAGGTGGCTAGAACTTCAGCATCGACGCTGACGCGCCCGGCGGCGCCCTCCACGTCGACGCGCACCGCAAAACGTCCTTCGTGATCCATTCTCAACGCCGCAAACTGGCGGGACGCGTTTCCGTTGACTGGAGCGGCGCGCGCCGTTGACGAGGCGCCAGGGCGATCGAGAGGACGAATCGTCACATCGGCGTGCACGTCTGACGACACCGCCGCGCCCGCCTTCGCCGGGTCGATCATCACCCAGAACTGCCCGCCGGCCGTGTCATCGTCAGTGGTATCGGGATCGGTCCAGACCGAGACGCGGTATGCCCCGAGCAACTGGTTCGACACAATTGGATACGGTGGGCCATCATGCGCGAAGACGGCGCGAGACGCGAGCAGCACGCACGCCGTCGAGGCGATGATGAGGGCGCCTCTCATCCGGGGAATGCCACCGCCCGCATATCCATCGGTTGCGACGTAATCCACAGAGCGGCGACTGTCACCGTGACCGTCACCAGCAGCCATGGGATCGTGGCTGCGATCGGCAACTCGCGATGATCTCGTTCTGAAATCAGATACGCGATCACCAGCGATCCCAGCGCGCCCATCAGGATCACACCAACCTCGAATGGAAACACCAGGCCCGGTCGTATCCCCGTCAACTGCCAGAGAGGTGTGCCGAGCGCCGCCCAACCGAGAAGGTCGATGGCGGCAGACTGCGTGACAGGGATGATCGTGAGTACACCCGTGAGCAGATGAAAGCCGTAGTGCGCGAGCCACACACCACAACCGAGCGGGACGAGGGCATACGAATAGCGGCTCGCAACGTCGAGCGTCGATGACAGGCGTTGACCCGTGAGCGCGGCGGTTACGGCGGCTGCAACCGACATCAGCGCCAACGGAACGAGAACGAGCACGATCGCGAACAACGCGACCAACGCCGGACCCTCCGACTGCGCGCCGAGCAGTCGCGCAAGACTCGCTTCCGCGATCCGTGCCGGGGCGGTCATCCCGAGTGCATTGATCAACCCGCCAAACACGAACACGACTGCCAGAGCGGCCACGTCGCGCCGCTGCGGCAACCACCCGATACCGGACCGCCGGCGTGGATCGATCAGCTCGAGGCCGGGGACGCGCGTCGCGATCGCGACGTTGTCGTGTGGGCACGCATGAACGCAATCGAGGCAGAAGGTGCAATCGAGATTGCCGGTCTTGGCAGGGAGGAAGAGAGCCAATTCACACCCGCGACGGACGACGCGCGCTGGAAGCGCTCGGTCGCGGCGTCCCTTGATGCAGTCGACGGTGCGGCACGTTCGGCACGTATCGGGTTGCTTCACCTGCACTTCGAGCGGCGACATCGTCGAGGCAACAAAGCTGAACTGCCCGATTGGACAAACGTACTTACAAAAACTCGCTCCCGTAAACAGAAGGTCGATGATGAGCGCGACGGCGAAATAGGCGACCACGAGCCACGCCGTTGCGCGCGGGAGTGCCCAGAGATCGTAGAGCTCGTAGACGAACAGCACGGCGACCAGGAGCGCGATGCCGATCCACTTCACACGCAGCCATCGCGGCCATCGCCATGACGGCATTCTGAGACGACGGCCGGTGTCGCGCACAAGGATGAATGGACAGCCGGTGCAGAACACATTACCTGCCGCCAGCAGCGCGACAAGGAGCCATCCGCGATACTGCACCCAGGACAGCACCGTCGCGAGATTCGCGGGCGCGACCTGCGGACCGAAGATGCCGTGAAATACGAGAAGAGAAGCGACGAGCAACAGCACGAGCTGCAGCGCCGTGCGTGCATACCGCCACCGCAGGAAACGCCCGACCAGTCGCCACCGCAGGACGTCCGATGGCACTGACCGTGTCACACCGAGGCGGTCACTCCGTGCTCCCAATTGCACGTGCACTTCTGAGCCCTGGCGTCCGACATCGTTGGGAACATGTGGTAGTACATCGCAACGACCATCGGGATGAAGACGATGGTGTTGTAGAACAGATGGAGCTCGACGCGCGGAACCCATATCTGCACGAGGCTCGTCGGCACCGGCCTTCCGCCCAGGTTGTGGCCCGTCGTCGCCTGGATGATGAGGAGCAGGTGCTCGATGTGATGGAAGAACTGGATCGCGAGCGCGATGGTCCACCATCGGCGGTCCAGGACGCCACCGAATCCGGGCCGCAACGTCCACAGCCCGATAAGCATCACGATCGCGTAGCCGTAGTGCAGCGTTTCCGACTGAATCAGCCACGGGAAGAAGTAACCAACCAGTCCGCGTGCTTCAGGTACCGGCCAGCCCAGCCCGTAAATCTGGAACGCCTGCAGCAGGTGCTCGCCCCAATGGGCCAGTACGATCACCATGAACAGCCGCAACGCGATTTCATGTTGGGATCCGTTGAGGCGATCCAGGAAGGACCCGTCGTGGCGATCGCTGGCAGCGTGGGCAACGCTCATGAAGCGTGAGTGCTCCTGATTCAGGGTCCGGCGGCCGTCCTCGCGCCTAGTGCGCTGGCGCCCAGGGAAAAGCCAGATACTTCGAAAGTATAGAGGTGCTGCGTGACAGGTCCCAATCCTACAAAACAATTATGGTCACCGGATCGATAGCCAGCCAGAATCGACGCTCGTGAACGCGATCCGGCTTGCCGCCTCGCTTTTCATCCTCGTGCTGATCGGGGTGTCGGCCATGGGCTGGGTATGGACCGGCACCCACCAGCCACCAGCTCAGGCGCTGGCCGGCCGCACCGTGCTTGCGCTCGCCGCCCTTGCGGGCGTGATCGGCCTCGTCGCCCTGTGGCGATGGCCGGGGCGTACGTAATGTCCCGTAAACAAAGCGCCGGGCTGCTGTTGTTTCGACGACGGGCGGGTTCTGTCGAAGTGCTGCTGGTTCACCCCGGCGGTCCTCTGTGGGCACGAAAGGATGAGGGCGCGTGGATGATCCCCAAGGGGGAGGTCGAGGAGCATGAAGACACCCTGACCGCTGCCCGCCGGGAAGTGGAAGAAGAAACGGGCGCCCGCCCGTCTGGCCCGTTCATTCCGCTCGCGCCGGTGCATCAGACCGGGGGAAAAATCGTCCACGTCTGGGCCGTGGAGAGCGAGTTCGATGCCACGTCGCTCACGAGCAATCTCTTCGAGATGGAATGGCCGCCCAGATCGGGCAACCGGAGGTCGTTTCCCGAAGTCGATCGCGCGGGTTGGTTCGATCTCGCGACGGCCGCGCGCAAGATTCTCGCGAGTCAGGCGACCATCCTCACACATTTCGAACGGAAGATCACACAAACTGTCGAGGCGTCGGAACTGCCCTCTCGCGAAACCTGATCACGGCGAGGTATCCGAGGATCAGAAATGCCACCAGCACGATCAGCTGTGTGACGGCAAAAGGCGGTTCAGACTGTGTCGGCGCCAACGCCGCAAGCGCCGGGACCTTCTGGAACGTTTGTACGATCAAAACAAAGACATTGAAATAAAGCGCTGAGACCGCGGTGATCACGTAGGTCGCGCGCCAGCCGCGGGCCATGTGGTAGGTGTAGCGGGCCAGGACCGCCATCGCGAGCACGACGAGTGAAATCGCCCCGACGATGTGCGACGGCAGGAGGCGCACAAACGGGAATCCGAAGCCGGTCACGCTCGTGGCTATCGTCGTCACGAGAAAGATGGCCGTCCACGCATCGAGCCGCCTGTTCTTCAGCAAGCCAGCCAGAACGACGAAGCCTGCGGCGATCGCGATCAAGCTGATCACCACGTGAATCAAGGTGTAGGTTTCCATGTGATCGACACTCCGGTAGCGTTCGAGAAAATCCGTCGATGGGGACGTCGAGCGTAACACAGCCGTTCGCACGCGACGATGAAGGCACTTTGTTTGCAAGCTGAGATGCCACCATGCCGCGGAACGCTCAGCCGCACGGCGAGGCGCCAGTAGTGACGACGCAGCGAAAGTCTGTACGCATCGCAGCGCTCGGCGATCTTCACTGCACACGCGCGTCGGTGGGTAAGTTCCAGGGTCTGTTCGCGCAGATCTCGGAATCGGCGGATATGGTCCTGCTCGCCGGTGATCTCACGGATACGGGGCAACCGGAGGAAGCGCGAGTGCTCGCGCGCGAGTTGTCGATGCTGCGAGTCCCCGGCGTCGCTGTCCTCGGCAACCACGACTTCGAATCGGGTCGCCAGGAAGAGGTCTCCCACATCCTCAGTGACACCGG
>Ga0207682_10000306_pt1 | contig 22128 bp, 20 predicted proteins | sample KBSM63metaG_FD_184332 | JGI IMG/M metagenome (GOLD analysis project Ga0207682, IMG submission 184332) | Miscanthus rhizosphere microbial communities from Kellogg Biological Station, Michigan, USA - KBS M6-3 metaG (SPAdes) (version 2) | ecosystem: Host-associated > Plants > Roots > Rhizosphere >... | reverse complement strand
TCCCACGCGGCTTCATTGTGCGAATTGCCACAGCATTCGTCTTGCGCTTTACTTATGGTCCGCGCTGGGGAGAGCTGCCATGTCCGAGATGGGAACGCGAGCTGAAGTCGCCGCGGTCGACGCCGCGTTCCTGGAGCCGCCGGCCTATCCTCGCCCGTCGATGCGGATGCTTCGCGTCTACGCCTTCGACCCGCAGGCTTCGAAGGATCTGAATACGGCGGTGATGAACGACGCCGTCATCGCCATCCCCTGGGAGGAGCATTGGGAGGAGCAGCTGAAGGCGGGGCCGTCCGGCGAATATATCGAGGTGATCGATCACGATCCGGTCAGCGGCGTCTTCTACGCGCCCGTCGATCTGAACCACCCGCATCTGCTCGCGCAGAACGGCTTGCCGCCGTCCGAGGGGCGGCCGCAATTCCACCAGCAGATGGTGTTCGCCGTGGCGATGAAGACCATCAAATTATTCGAACGGGCGCTCGGCCGGTCCATCATCTGGGCGCGGGAGGTGTCGCAGGAGTCGGACCAGGCCGTCCGGGACAGAGGCCATCACCGCCAGCCTTATTACGAGAAGAAGCTGCGCATCCATCCGCACGCCCTTCGCGAAGCCAACGCCTATTACAGCCCGGAAAAGACCGCGCTCCTGTTCGGCTATTTCAAGCCGGCCGAAGGGGACCGGAGCGGGGATCAATGGGTCTTCACCTGCCTGTCGCAAGATGTCGTCGCGCACGAGACGACGCATGCGATCCTGCACGGCATCCATCGGCGGTCGATCGAATCGACCAACATCGACATCCTCGCCTTCCACGAGGGCTTCGCCGACATCGTCGCCCTGTTCCAGCATTTCACCATGACCGAGGTGGTGGCGCACCAGATCTCCCACAGCCGGGGCTCGCTGCGCGGCGATTCGCTGCTGACCGGCCTCGCCCGCCAGTTCGGCCAGGCGATCGGCCGCAAGGGCTCGCTGCGCCACGCACTCGCGATCATCGACGCGCAGCGCGAGGCCGACGCGATCGAGGATCCCGCGGCGCATGAGGCCGCGCGCCGGAACCTGCCCACGATCGGCGACATCACGGAGCCCCACGAACGCGGCGGCTATCTCGTGGCGGCCATTTTCGACGCCTTCGTCACCATCTACGAGCGGCGCACCGCGGATCTGCTGAGGATCGCCACCGGCTCATCCACGCCGACCGGGGCGGAGCTGTCGCCCGATCTCGTGCGGCGGCTCGCCAACGAGGCCTCCAAGGCCTCCGACCATATCCTCAGGATGTGCGTCCGCGCCCTCGACTACATCCCTCCGGTCGACATGCACTTCGGCGAATATCTGCGCGCCATCATCACCGCCGATGCCGATCTCGTGCCGCAGGACCCGCTGCGCTACCGGGTCGCCGTCGCCGAATCCTTCCGCAAATGCGGCATCACCGTCCCCGGCTGCATGTCGATGGCGCCGGACAGCCTGATGTGGGAAGCGCCGGACCTCGCAGAGGTGCCGACCCCCCATGTCCGCGGCGGCGACCTCTTCTCCAGCCTCCTGCTGAAGCTCTATCTCACCTTCGCCGCCTACAAGCGGAGCAAGAAGGACCAGGGGCTCAGCCTTCGCGAGCAGAACCTGGAAATCGTCGAGCATAACGAGTGGCGGGTGTGGGAATGGCTGCAGCAGCAGACCGATCCGCGCTGGGACCAATTGCTCGGCATCCATCTGCTGCCCGATGCCCTGGTGCCGGGCCGCCCGGTCCTGAAGAGCATCGCGAGGCGCTCCTACAAGGGCGGCGAGCCGCGGCCGGTCGTCCAGGTCTATTCGACGCGGGCGGCGCGGCGCTGGGGCCCGGACGGACAGGAGCTCAATCAGCTGGTGATCCAGATCGCGCAGAAGCGCGCCGCTTATTTCGATGCCGAGCAACAGGCCCTGGCCGACCTCGGCGAGCCGTGCGGCGAGCCCGATTTCTGGTTCCGGGGCGGATCTACCCTGCTGATCGACCTGCGCGACGGCCGGCTCCGCAACGTCATTCGCAAGCGCATCGACTATGCCGCGGAAGACGAGACCGGCCGGCTGGCCGAGGAGCGCCGATTCCGCATGGGCGACGATGGACCGCTCGCGATGGCGACCTATACCGAAGTGAAGGGGCAAACCGCGCCGGTGCGAGAGCCTTTCGCGATGATGCACAGGGGGTAGACATGGCGGAACCCGAAGTCCGTGTCCGGATGTACAAGAGGCTGCTGGGCGACTGCTTCCTGATCACGGTTCGTCAGGACGGGAAGCAATCCAACCTGCTCATCGATTGCGGCGTCCTGCAGGGCGTGCCCGGCGCCAAGGCGATGATGCAGGAGGTGGCCAGGGACATCGTCGAGACCTGCAAGGATGACGGCGGCCGCGCCGTCCTCCACATGCTCGCGGTCACGCACGAACATGCCGACCATATTTCAGGCTTCGCCCACGCCCGCGACGTCTTCATCGACGAGGGCGGGCCGCTCGAGGTCGAGCAGGTGTGGATGGCCTGGACCGAGAAGCCCGACGACCCGCAGGCGGCCCAGCTTCGACAGCGTTTCGAGAAGTCGAAGCACGCCGTGACTGCGGCGGCCGAGCTCGCCAAGCTCCGCATGGGCGAGGAGGGCAGGCTCGAGGAGCTGGACGGGCTCGAGGATTTCGTCGCTCCGGTCAACGAGGCGCTGGCGGCGACGGGCGGCCCGTTGACCGGCCGCAAGACCATGGTCGGCCTTCAGGAAAAGGGCAAGACGGTCGAGTATCTGGAGCCCGGCGAAGTCCGCACCAGCCCCGGCCCCGTGGGCCTGCGCACCTACGTCCTTGCGCCGCCGCGCAAGCCGGAGCGGCTGTTCACCGACCTCCCCAGCAAGGACGGCCACGAAACCTATCTCAACGGTCTGAACGAGCGGGCCGACGCCTTTGCCATGAACCTCGGCGCGGTGTCGGGCGCCTTCTCCGAGGCAGGCGTGTCCTCCCCGTTCAGCCGGCGCCACAGCGCGCTGACGACGTCGGGCGCGCAACAGCTGGCCGGCCAGGGCAGGCGAAGCGGCGCTTCCCGGGACGCAGCGCGCAGCCTGTTGGCAAGCTACTACCATCCCGCCAACGAGGCGCGGCGGATCGACAACGACTGGGCCGGCGCCGCCGGCGCGCTCGCCCTGAAGCTCGATAGCGATACCAACAATGGCAGCCTCGTCCTCGCCTTCGAGCTCGGCGATACGCCCGGCGAAGGGCCGGTGCTGCTGTTCGCGGCCGATGCACAGGTCGGCAATTGGCTGTCCTGGCACGATCAGTCCTATCCGGAGAATGTGGATAAGGACAAAGCCGGCGTGGGCGAAATCGGCAAGGTCACCGCCGAAAGCCTGCTCAACCGCACGATCCTCTACAAGGTCGGCCATCATGCCAGCCATAATGCGACCTTGCGCGAGCAGGGACTGGAGATGATGACCGACCCCAAGCTGGTCGCGATGATCCCGGTGGTCTCCGCAGTGTCCGACACGAAAAAGGGCTGGCACATGCCTTATGTGCCGCTGCTCGAGCGCTTGGTGGCGAAGACGGAAGGCCGGGTCCTGCGCGGCGATTGCCGCCTCGGCGACGGCCTCAAGGTCAAGGACGGCAAGATCGTCTACGAAGATCCATTGCCGGTGGACCCGAAATACGAGGCGCGCCTGGAGATCAGGAAAGCCGTCAATCCGGCGACCCAGAAAGAGGACGAATTCTGGGTCGAATATCGGGTCGCCTAGCCTTCGGTCCTATGCGGACAGGATCCGCACGAGCTCGGCGGGATCGATATTGCCGCCGGAGACGATCGCCACCGCGCGCTCGGCGCCGAGCTTCGCCGCCGCGGCCACCGCCGCCGCGCCCGCCCCTTCCGCGATGACGTGATGCTCGGCGGCGAGTCGGCGGATCGCGTCTTCGACCTCGCCGACGCTGACCACCATCACGTCGTCGATCAGCCGGTTCAGCAGCGGCCACATCGCGTCGAGCACGCGCGTGCCGCCCATGCCGTCGATGAAGCTCGGCCTTCGCTCGACCGTCACCGGCCCGCCCGCGGCGAGCGCGGCGCGCAGCGGCATGGCGGTGTCGGTCTCCACCGCGACGATCCGGCAGCCGGCCCGCTTCAGCCGCACCGCCTGGGCGATGCCGCAAGCGAGCCCGCCGCCGCCGATCGGGATCAGCACCGTCTCGACCTCGGGCAGGTCCTCGACGATCTCGGCGCCCACCGTCGCGGCGCCGGCGATCACCTCGCGTTCGCAGACGGGGTGGAAGAAGGTGCCCTCGCCGCCGCTCTCGCGAGTCTCCATGATCCGCCACCAATCGGCATGGCTGTGCTCATGCACCTCGGCGCCCAGCCGTTTGAGGCTCTCGACCTTCACCCGCGCCGCATATTCGGGGACATGGATCGTCACCGGCAGCCCGTGCCGGCGTGCCGCGGCGGCGAGCGCCTGGCCGAAATTGCCCGCGCTCGCCGACACGATCGACGATATCGCCCCCTCCTCCAGTCGCGCCCGAAGCGCGTTGGTCGCGCCCCGAATCTTGTACGAGCCATAGGGTTGCAGGCACTCGAGCTTCAGCCAGGTTCGGCCGTCGCGCGCCGGCACCAACGGCGTGCGTAACGCGACGTCGGCGATCCGCCGCCGCGCCTCCGCGATCTCGGCTTGGCTCAGCGGCTCGGTGAGGCTCATCGGCATGCCCGCCAACCCCAGGCCCCGCGCGCCGCCTGGTCAAGATGGAAATGGTCGCGGTGGGCCGCATTATAGTCGGGCGAGAGCACGGTCGCGAACAGGTCGCAGGCGCCGTCGCGGACCTCGCGCAGGAAGCGCCCCTTCGCGCTTCGATCCCGCCAATCGGCGGCGACGTCGATCCTCGTCCCGTCGCTCAGCCGGAAGCCGGCAATGTCGAGCGCATTGGCGCGGGCGTGCTCGCTCCAGCCGCCCCCGGCCCGGCCATAGAGGCGGCGGCAGCTATAGCTGCCGAAATGGTCGATGCTTGCCACGGACCGGCCGAAATGGCGCTGTGCCGCCGGCTGCACGACATGCCATTCCCAAAGCGCCAGCGCGGCGGCCACGGCGCAATTGGTGCCGAGATTGGCCGGCCGATAGGCGATGCCGAGCGCCCCGCCCGATCCGAGCCGGACAGCATGATCGTAGCCGCATTGCGGTCCCGCCGAGCGAGCGGGCAGGCGCGTATAGCGAATGCCTGCGCGGTCGAGCAGGGTTCGGCAGCGCGGCCCCTCGTCGACCAGCTCGGCGAGCTTGCGGCCGGTAAACAGACCGACCGGCTGGCCGAGGTCGAGCTTCGTCCACGGCACATCCTCGGGATGCCGCCGGACGTGGCCGTAAAGCAGCAGCGCCCCGATCGCGACCAGCCCCAGCGTCAGCAGGGCGGTGACGATCCGGCGCAGACGCCTCATCGCCGCCGCGCCGTCTCCAGCGGCTCGGAGGTCACCGGATAGCCGATCCCCTCCGGAATGCAGACATGCGGCGCGCCGCTGCGCTCCTCGACCCAAGGCGTGATTCGGGTCACCGGATGCAGCGCCGCGTCTGCCCGCGCCTCCTCGATCGACCCGAACCTCGCCAGCCGCTCGAGATTGCGCCGGGTCGGGAAAATGGCGTGCGCCCGGCCCGCGTCGATCTCCGCGAGAATCTCCTCGGCGCCGGCCCAGAAGGCGCGCACCGCCTCATGCTCGCTGATCCTCGGCGTCGGCGCATCGGCCGGAGCCTCGGCGAGGAAGAACAAGGTGTCGAACCGCCGCGTCTCGCGGAAATTGGGACACCAGCGCGCGAACGGGGTCAGCGCCGCATCGTCGATCGAAAGGCCGTGGGCGGCGAGCAGCGAGGCGAACGGCTCCTCGTCCGCGAGTCCGTCGCGCAACGCCTCGACCGTGGCCGCGTCGGGCGCGGGGGTCAGCCCGGGCGCCAGGCCGGTCTCTTCGATCGTCTCGCGGATCGCAGCGACCTTCGCCGCGTCGGTACCGAGCAGCTCCGCCGCGCGGTGATCGTCGACATCGATCCGCCCGCCCGGAAAGACCAGGGCGCCGGCGGCGAAGGCCATATGGCCGGTCCGCTCGGTCACCAGCAGCTCGGGCGGGCCCGCCTCTCGCGCGCGCATCAGCACGAGGGTGGCGGCGGGGATCGGCTCGGGCAAGTCGCTCACCCGCGCCTGCTAGGCGCGAAGCCGGGGCGATGCTAGGCCAAAGCCATGCGGGGGATTCGACCGATCCTGGCTTTGTTGGCGCTGGCCTTGGCCGGCCCGGCGGCGGCCGATCCGCCCTTTGCGCCGGCCGCCGCGGGCGAACGGGTGGTCTATCGCGGCGCCACCCTGATCGACGGCACCGGCGCCGCGCCCCGGCCGGACATGGCGGTGATTACCGATGGCGAGCGGATCGAGGCGGTGCTTCCCGCGGCGGCGCTCAGGCCGGACGCCACGAGCGGCGCCCGGATCGTCGAGCTTCGCGGGCGCTTTCTCCTCCCCGGCCTGATCGACAGCCACCAGCATCGCGCCACCCCGCCCGACCGCGAAGCCGCCGAGCGGCAGATGCGCCGCGACCTCTACCACGGCATCACCGCCGCCCGGATCATGGCCGACGACATCCGCCAGATCGCCGAGCTGGCCCGGGCCGCGCATGCCGGCGAGATCGCCGGGCCCGACTTCGGCTTCGCCGCTTTGATCGCCGGCCGGTCCTTCTTCGCCGACCCACGCGTCGCCGCGGTCAGCGCGGGCTACCAACCGGGCGAGGCGCCCTGGGCGCAGGCGATCGACGCCGACAGCGATCTGCCGCTCGCCATCGCCCGAGCCCGCGGCACCGGCGCCACGGCGATCAAGATTTACGCCGATCTCCCGGCTGGCCTCGTCCGCCGGATCGCGGCGGAGGCGCACCGCCAGGGCCTGCTGGTCTGGGCGCATTTCATGGTCTTCCCCGCCACCCCGGCGGAAGTGATCGCCGCCGGCCCGGACACCGTCTCGCATACCTGCTACGGCGCCTACCAAATCACGCCGAACCCGCCGCGCACCTATCGCGAGCGTTTCCCGATCGATCCGGCGCCTTTCGCCAATGGCGACAATGCACGGATGGCGGCGCTCTTTCGCCGGATGCGCGAGCGCGGCGTGCTGCTCGACGCCACCCTGAATGTCTACCGGGAGATCGAGCGGCGGCGCGCGGATGGGGCCGCGCCGCACTGCACGCTCGATCTCGCCGCCAGGCTGACCGCCCAGGCGCACCGCGCCGGCGTGCTGATTTCCGCCGGCACCGACGCCGATGCGCCGGACGATGCGGAATATCCTTCCTTGTTCGGCGAGATGGAGCTGCTGGTGCGCCGCGCCGGCTTCACCCCGCTCGAGGCGATCGGCGCCGCCACCCGGATCGGGGCGATGACTCTCGGCAAGGGGCGGGAAATGGGGGTGATCGCACCGGGCTATCTCGCCAACATGGTCGTGCTGGCACGGGATCCGACGGCGGATATCGCTAACATGCGCTCAGTCCAGTTCACGGTGAAGCGCGGCCGGCGGTTCGATCGCGCCGCGCAGGCGGGTCGATGATCGACCGCCGCGCCTTCCTGGCCATGGCCGGCGCTGCCGCGCTGCCTCTTTCTGCGTCCGCGCAGGCGCCGAAGCGCATGCTCATCGTCAATGCGCTCGGCGGGCTCGGCGATCCCAACGTCCAGGAGGAGCCCGACCGCCGACGACTCGCCGACCGCGTGATCGCCGACGCCCGCGCTTCCGGCCTCAATGCGGTCAACGTCACCATGGGCTATGTCGCCGGCGACGAGGAGCCGTTCGAGCAGAGCGTGCGCGAGATCGCCCGCTGGGACGCGCGGCTGCGCGACCGCCCGGCCGATCTCCTCAAGGTGCTGACCGCCGCCGACATCCTGCGCGCCCGGGACGAAAACCGGATCGGCATCATCTACGGCTTCCAGAACGCGGCGATGATGGGCCGCGATTCGAGCCGGGTCGAGACCTTCGCCGACCTCGGCGTGCGCGTGATCCAGCTCACCTACAATCCGGCCAACAGCCTCGGCGACGGCGCGATGGCGCCCGGCAATCGCGGCCTCACCCCGTTCGGCCGCGAGGTGGTCGAGCGGCTCAATGCGGCGCGGGTGATGGTCGATCTGTCGCACAGCGGCGAACGCACCTGCCTGGAGGCCGCCCACGCCTCGCGGCGGCCGATCTCGATCAACCATACCGGCTGCCGCGCGCTCGTCGATCTGCCGCGCAACAAGACCGACGCCGAGCTCCGCCTGGTCGCCTCGCGCGGCGGCTTCGTCGGCATCTATTTCATGCCGTTCCTCGACCGGCGAAGCGTCGCCAGCGCGGACGACGTCGTCCGCCACATCCACCATGCGGTCGACGTCTGCGGCGAGGACCATGTCGGCATCGGCACCGACGGCGGCACTACCGGCGTCGACGACATGGCCGCCTATCGCGCCGTGATCCGCGAGGAGATCGCCCAGCGTCACGCCGCCGGCATCGGCGCCCGCGGCGAGAATCCGGACACCTTGCCCTTCGTCGAGGATCTTTCCGGCCCGGGCCAGTTCCACCGCCTGATCACCCTGCTCGAGCGCCGCCGCTACCCGGCGCGGCGGATCGAGAAGATCATGGGCCTGAACTTCGTCAGCTACGCGCGGGAGATCTGGGGATGATGAGCCTCGGCTGGGTCCAGTTCATCAACACCGCGGTCGTTCCGATCGGCCTGATGCTGATCATGTTCAGCCTCGGCCTGACCCTGGCGGTCCGCGATTTCGCCATGGTCGCGCGCAATCCTTTGCTGGTCGGCGCCGGCTTCGGCACCCATTTGTTCGTGCTGCCGGCGCTCGGCCTCGCGATCGGCGTGCTGTTCCGGCTGCCGCCCGAAATGGCGCTCGGGCTGTTCATCATCTCGATCTGCCCGGCCGGGACCACCTCCAACGCGCTGACCTTCGTCGGCCGCGGCAATGTCGCGCTCGCCGTGGTGCTGACCGCTCTGACCAGCCTCGTCACCGTCGTTACCATTCCGCTGCTGCTGAGCTGGGCGCTGCCCTGGTTCCTCGACCGGCCGGGCGGGCAGGTCCCGGCGCTCGATGTCGGCAGCGTCATTTTCCAGCTGGTCCGGATCACGGTCGTCCCGATCCTCGTCGGCATGCTGGTCAGGCATTTCGCGCCGAACCTGGCGGCGAAGCTGGCACGCTGGCTGAGGCCCACCGCTTTCGTCATCCTGGTCGTGGTGATCGCCTTCTCGGTGATCGTCAGCGGGCGGATGGTGCTCGACAATCTGGCGCGGGCGACGCCGGCCATCTTCGCGCTGAACGTCGTCGCCATGGCGGTGGGGCTCGGGCTCGGCAAATTGCTCGGCGCCGATGCGCGCGATTCGATGACGCTGGCGATCGAGACCGGCGTCCAGAACGTCACCCTCGCCATCTTCCTCACGCTGACCGTGCTCGGCAGCCTGCCGCTCGCGGTCACCCAGAACATCTACGGCGTGGTCATGATCCTCAACGCGAGCCTGCTGATCGGCTGGTGGCGCGGCCGCATCCGCGCCGCCGAAGCGGCATGATCACCGTCTCCGCCGAGGAGGTCGCCCGGCTCCTCCCCTACGAGCAGTGCATCCCGCTGATGCGCGAGGCGATGATCGCGCTGTCCGAAGGGCGGACCCGGCAGTTGCTCCGCTCGATCCTCGATCTGCCCGAGGGCCGCGCCTTCGGTTCGATGCTGGGCGCGATGCTGGACGACGGCACGTTCGGGGCGAAGCTGGTCAGCGTCTATCCGGATAATTTCGCGCTCGGCGGGCACTCTCATCAGGGCGTCGTCGTGCTGTTCGATCCGGCGACGGGCGCGCCCTCCGCCATCCTGGAAGCTGGCGAGATCACCGCGATCCGCACCGCCGCCGCCTCGGCCGCCGCCACCGACGCGCTGGCGCGCAAGAATGCAGGCAGGCTGGCGATCCTCGGCTATGGCGAGCAGGCCTGGCGGCACGTCCAGGCGATCAAGTGCGTCCGCGAGATCGGCCGGATCACGATCTGGGGCCGCTCGCCCGACAAGGCGCGGGCGTTCGCCGAGCGCGTCGGCGGCGAGGCCGCGGCGAGCGTCGAGGAGGCGGTGGCCGGGGCCGACATCATCTGCACCGTCACCGCCGCCGCCGAGCCGATCCTCGAAAGCCGCTGGGTGGCGGACGGCGCCCATGTCAATGCGGTCGGATCGAGCCGGGCTGGTCCGGCCGAGATCGACAACGCCCTGGTCGCCCGCGCCCGCTTCTTCGCCGACCACCGCCCCGGCGTGATCGCCCAGGGCGCCGAGTTCATCCGCGCCCGCGAGGCCGGCCTGATCGGCGAGGATCACCTGCTCGGCGAGATCGGCGAAGTGATCGCCGGAACCCTGCCCGGCCGCACCGGCGAGGCCGAGATCACCCTCTACAAATCGCTCGGCAGCATCGTCCAGGATATCGCCGCCGCGCGCCATATCGTGGCGCAGATCGGGCGCTGACGGGATGCCGAGGGCGGGATTGCATCGCGCCGCCCCCCTCGCTATCTGGGGCGCCCCGACAGGTACGGGGCTGTAGCTCAGCTGGGAGAGCGCTGCAATCGCACTGCAGAGGTCAGGGGTTCGATTCCCCTCAGCTCCACCATCCTTTCAGAATTCGACCGTCGCTCCGCCTGAGCCTCACCACGTCCCGGCCCGCGGTCCGGAACGGTGCCGCAACCTCCTTCGTTTTGCCGGCGTCTTTGCAGCCGTCAGACGAGGAGAGTGACATGGCTTACAATGAACGGGACGGCCGGCGCGGCCGCCAGCGCGAGGAGCGCGACGACCGCGATTGGGGCCGCGAGACCGAATGGCGCGGCGATCAGGGTTTCGGCGGCGGCTGGGGCAACCAGATTGCGCGGCCGCAGCGGCTCGGCGACCGCGACTATCGCGGCCGCCCCGGCGACGACCCCGATTATATCCGAAGCGACCGCTTCGGCGGCGGCGAGCCGGTCGGCTACGGACGGGATTTCGCGGGCGGCGGCGGCTTCGATTATGGCGGCCCCGGCTTCGACGCCAATTTCACCGGCGGACCGCGCTTCGATCGCGCCGATGTCGGCAGCACCGGCACCCACGGCGTCCACCCCGTCTCGTCGGCCTCCAGCCCCGCTTATGGCGCCGGCATGGGCGGCTCGGCCCGTGAATATGAAATCCTTCGCCACGACCCGCATTATTCGGCTTGGCGCCACCGCCAGATCGCCGAGCTCGACCGCGACTATGATGAATATCGCCGCGAGAACCAGTCGCGCTTCGACAGCGAGTTCGGCGCTTGGCGGGAGCGGCGCGGCCAGCAGCGCCAGGCGGTCGGCCAGGTCCGCGAGCATATGGAGGTGACCGGCTCCGACGGCGGCCATGTCGGCACGGTCGATTGCACCCGCGGCGACCGGGTCATTCTCACCAAGAGCGACCAGGATGCCGGCGGCGTCCACCATTCCATCCCCTGCGGGTGGATCGAGCGCGTCGACGACAAGGTCGTGCTCAACATCGACGCCGAAGAAACGAAGCGCCGCTGGCAAGCGGAAAGCCGCAGCCGCGCCCTGTTCGAGCGCGAGCATAGAGGCGTTCCCGGCCCACACGTGCTCAATCGCAGCTTCGCCGGGACCTATCCCGACGAAGAATAGGCGAAAGTGCGGGCGCATTCCGCTCCCGACGACACCTAAGCCCCCGCTTCGGCGGGGGTTTTTCTTATTCTTCGGATCGCTTGTGATTTGCGCCCGAAAATGCTTCATTTCGCCCCTCTTCTGCAGGGGACATCTCATGAGCGACGACAGACCGACCGAAGCCACCCCGCCGCCGGCCGCGCCGGCCGGATCGACGCCGCCCAGAGGCCTGTTCGATCGGGTCAAGAACATCCTCGTCTCGCCGGCCGCCGAGTGGCGGGTGATCGATGGCGAGGCGAACTCGGTCGGCGGCCTGATCACCGGCTATGCCCTGATCCTGGCCGCGATCGCGCCGCTGGCGATGCTGCTCGGCATGTTCCTGAGCCCCTTCGGCGCCTACATCACCGGCAATATCGGCTTCCTGATCAAGCTGCTGCTCATCATCTACGCGATCAGCCTCGGCACGGTCGTGCTGCTCGGCTTCATAATCGATGCGCTCGCCCCCAGCCTGGGCGGCACCAAGAACGGCGTGCAGGCAATGAAGCTCGCCGTCTATGCCGGCACCGCCTTCTGGATCGCCGGGCTGATCCTGATTCTGCCCGATTTGTGGTTCCTCTGGCTGGTGCTCGGCGTCGGCTATGGCGGCTTCCTGGTCTGGCTCGGCCTGCCGATCCTGATGCGCGTGCCGCCCGACAAGGCCCCGGCTTATGCGGGCGCCGTGATCGGCATCTGGCTGGTGCTGTTCGTCATCCTCCAGCAGATCGGCTGGCGGATCATCTGGAGCGGCCTGATCTACGGCATGATGTAGCCGGTATCGTTACACCGCCTCACGAAAGGGCCGCCGGCGACGGCGGCCCTTCTCGTTTTCAGAAGAGCCCGAGGTCCGCCGAAGCGAGCAACAGGCCGTCCAGGACCGCGCTCTTGGCCCAGGCGACGTCCGGAGCCAGATAGCGGTCCCTGTCGTGGTGCGGCACCGCCGCGCGGATCGCGCGCCGCGCCTGCTCCAGCGGCGGCGAGCTTTTCAGCGGCGCATGGAAGTCCGCGCCCTGCGCGCCCGCCAGCAATTCGATGCCCACCGCCCCGGCGGCGTTGTGCGCGATCCGCCGGGCCTTCAGCGCGCCGTGGGTGGCCATCGAGACATGGTCCTCCTGCCCCGCCGAGGTCGGGATCGTGTCGACGCTGGCCGGGAAGGCGAGCGACTTGTTCTCCGAAACCAGCGCCGCCGCGGTCACCTGCAGGATCATGAAGCCGGAATTGACGCCGCTGTCCTCGATCAGGAAGGCGGGCAGCCCGCTCATCTTGGGATCGACCAGCACCGCCAGCCGCCGCTCGGAGAGCGAGCCGATCTCGCAGAGCGCGACCGCCAGGATGTCGGCAGCGAACGCCACCGGCTGGGCATGGAAATTGCCGCCCGACAAAGCGTCCTCGCCGAACAGCAGCGGATTGTCGCTAACCGCATTGGCCTCGATCTGGAGCGTTTGGGCGGTGCCCCGGATCAGGTCCAGCACCGCGCCCATCACCTGCGGCTGGCAGCGGAAGCTGTAGGGGTCCTGCACCCGGTCGCACTCGTCGTGCGAATGGCGGATTTCGCTGTCGGCGAGCAGCCCGCGCAGCACCGCGGCGACCTCGATCTGCCCCGGCTGCCCGCGCGCTTCGTGGATGCGGGCGTCGAAGGCGACATCGGTGCCCTTCAGCGCATCGGTCGACAGCGCCCCGCCGATCAGCGCCGCGCCGAACACCCGCTCGGCGGTGAACAACACGTCGAGCGCGATCGCGGTCGAGACCTGGGTGCCGTTGATCAGCGCCAGCCCTTCCTTCGGGCCGAGCGCCAGCGGTTCGAGGCCGAGATGCTTGAGCGCCTCGCCGGCATGGACCGGTTCCTCGTCGAGGATGATCTGCCCCTCGCCGAGCAAGACCGCGGCGAGATGGGCGAGCGGCGCGAGGTCGCCCGAGGCGCCGACCGAGCCCTGGCTCGGGATCACCGGCGTCGCGCCCGCGGCGACCAAAGCGAGCAGATGCTCGACCACCTGGCGCCGGACGCCGCTATGCCCGCGTCCCAGCCCGATCGCCTTCAGCACCATGATCAGCCGCACGATCCTGCGGTCGAGCGCCTCGCCGGTGCCGCAGCTGTGCGACAGGATCAGATTGGTCTGCAGCTCGGCGAGCCGCGCGTCCGGGATCCGGGTCTGTGCCAGCAGGCCGAAGCCGGTGTTGATCCCGTAGACGGTGCGTCCGCTCGCCACGATCCGGTCGACCGTCGCGGCCGCGCTCTCGATCGCGCTCCAGGCTTCGTCCGCCAGCGCCACCGGCGCGCCGGCCCAGATCGCCCGCAATTCGGCGAGCGTGACGGAGCCAGGTTCGAGGACGATACCGCTCATAGCCCCTCCCCCCTGTGGGGAGGGGCTGGGGTGGGAGTGCGCTCGCGCGGCGAGCGCGCGGCGCTTCGCGCCGCACCGCCCATCCGGCGCTTCGCGCCACCATGCGCAGGTCGCCCTGTCCCCCGGACAGGGCTGTGGCTCGTGGGACGAGCCACACCTGCGCATCCCACAAGGGGGGAAGGGTATCGATGCACGGTCCTCATCTTTCCACCATCGGCAGATCGAGCCCCTGTTCGCGCGCGCAAGCCACGGCGATGTCGTAGCCCGCATCGGCATGGCGCATCACGCCGGTGCCCGGGTCGTTCCAGAGCACCCGTTCCAGCCGCCGCGCCGCTTCCGCCGTGCCGTCGGCGACGACCACCATCCCGGCATGCTGCGAATAGCCCATGCCGACGCCGCCGCCATGATGGAGCGACACCCAAGTCGCGCCGGAAGCGGTATTGAGCAAGGCATTGAGCAAAGGCCAGTCGGAGACCGCGTCGGAGCCGTCCCGCATCGCCTCGGTCTCGCGATTGGGGCTGGCGACCGAGCCCGAATCGAGATGGTCGCGGCCGATCACGATCGGCGCCTTCAATTCGCCCGACGCGACCATCTCGTTGAAGGCCAGGCCGAGCCGGTGGCGCTGCCCCAGCCCGACCCAGCAGATCCGGGCCGGCAGCCCCTGAAACGCGATCCGCTCGCGCGCCAGGTCCAGCCAGCGGTGCAGGTGCGGATCGTCGGGGATCAACTCCTTCACCTTGGCGTCGGTACGGTAAATGTCCTCGGGATCGCCCGACAGCGCGCACCAGCGGAACGGCCCGATGCCGCGGCAGAAGAGCGGCCGCACATAAGCCGGCACGAAGCCCGGAAAATCGAAGGCGTGGGTGACGCCCTCGTCCTTGGCGACCTGACGGATATTGTTGCCATAGTCGAAAGTCGGCACCCCCATCTCGCGATAGGCGAGCATCGCCTGGACATGGACGGCCATCGAGGCGCGCGCCGCTTTCTCGACCGCCTTGGGGTCGCGCGCACGGCCTTCGAGCCATTGCTCCACCGTCCAGCCGATCGGCAGATAGCCGTTGACCGGATCGTGCGCCGAAGTCTGGTCGGTCAGCGCGTCCGGCTTGACCCCCCGCTTCACCATCTCGGGCAGGATCTCGGCGGCATTGCCGAGCAGGCCCACCGAGATCGGCACGTCCGATTGCCGGAGCATGTCGAGCGCCTGGTCGATCGAAGTCGCGCGCTTGTCGAGATAGCACGTCTCCAGCCGTTTCTCGATCCGGCTCTCCTGGCATTCGATGGCGATGCAATGCGCGCCGGCCATGACCGCGGCCAGCGGCTGCGCCCCGCCCATGCCGCCGAGCCCCGCGGTCAGGATCCAGCGGCCGCGAAGGTCGCCGTCATAATGCTGGCGGCCCATTTCGGCGAAAGTCTCATAAGTGCCCTGAACGATGCCCTGGGTGCCGATGTAGATCCAGGATCCGGCCGTCATCTGGCCGTACATCATCAGGCCTTTTCGATCGAGCTCGTTGAAATGGTCCCAGGTCGCCCAGTGCGGCACCAGGTTCGAATTGGCGATCAGCACCCGCGGCGCATCCGCATGCGTGCGGAACACGCCGACCGGCTTGCCCGACTGGACCAGCAAGGTCTGGTCGCCCTCAAGCCGCTTCAGCACCGCGACGATCGCGTCGTAGCTCTCCCAGTCCCGCGCCGCCCGGCCGATGCCGCCATAGACGACCAGCTCCTCCGGCGCCTCGGCGACGCGCGGATCGAGATTGTTCATCAGCATCCGCATCGCCGCCTCGGTGGTCCAGCTTTTGCAGGAGAGCTCGGTCCCGGTCGGCGCCGCGATATGGCGGCTATTGTCGCGTCTCGAATGCATGCGGCGTGTCTAGAGCGGGAGGCGGATGAAGTGAACTCTCGTCATCCCCGGCGATGGCCGGGATCTCAGGTCGAAAAGTCACGGCTGTCTCCACGAGACCCCGGCCTTCGCCGGGGTGACGGCGGATCAAGCGTCCTCCCCCGCCACGATCCTGCGCTCGGGGCCGCTCATTCCGATCCAGTAGCAAAGCTCGGCCGGACGGCCGATCCGCCAGATGCAGAGATCGGCGGCCTTGCCGGCGCCGATCGTGCCGATCTCGTCCTGCAGGCCCAGCGCCTGCGCAGCGTTGCGGGTCATTCCCGCTACGGCCTCCTCCGGCGTCAGCCCGAACAAGGTGCAGGCCATTCCCATCATCAGGGTCGGCGAAAGCACCGGCGAGGTGCCGGGATTGCAATCCGTCGCCACCGCCATCGGCACGCCATAGCGGCGCAGGAGCTCGACCGGCGGCTTCTGGGTCTCCTTGAGCGCATAGAAAGCCCCCGGCAGCAGCACCGCGACCATGTCGCTGTGCGCCATCGCCGCGACGCCCTCCTCGTCGACATGTTCGAGATGATCGGCCGAAAGGGCGCCATGATTCGCCGCCAGCCCGGCGCCGCCGAGGTTGCTGAGCTGCTCGGCATGGAGCTTGATGGCGAGGCCATGGTCGCGCGCCGCCTCGAACAGGCTGCGCACCTCGGCCGGGGTGAAGCCGATCCCTTCGCAAAAGGCGTCGACGGCGCTGGCCAGCTCCTGGCTCGCGACCGCGGGCAGGATCGTCTCGACCGCCAGCCGCACATAGTCTTCGCGCCGTTCGCGGAACTCCGGTGGCAGCGCGTGCAAGGCCAGCAATGTCGGCTCGACCCGCACCGCCTCGCTCTCGCCGAGCGCCCTGGCCGCACGCAGCATCTTCATCTCGGTTTCGATGTCGAGACCGTAGCCCGACTTGATCTCGACCGTGGTGACGCCGCCGCGCATCAGCGCCTGCAGCCGCGGACGCGATTCCTCGACCAGCGCGTCGAGCGAAGCCTCCCGTGTCGCCCTCACCGTGGCGACGATACCGCCCCCCGCCGCGGCGATCTGTTCATAGCTCGCGCCTTCCAGCCTCTGCTCGAACTCGCCCGCCCGGTTGCCGGCGAAGACCAGATGCGTGTGACAATCGACCAGGCCGGGCGTCACCCAGGCCCCGTGCAGCGGCTCGACGCGCTTCGCCTGATAGCCTGCCAATTCCGTGCGCCGCCCGACTCTCACGATCCGGCCGTCCTGGATGCCGATCGCGCCATTCTCGATCGCCCCGAACGTCCCGGGCACGGCCGGGTCCATGGTCGCGATGTTGCAGTCGACGAGCAGGCGGTCCCACATGGCTCGCTTTCTAGGGCCTCCAGGGGCTATGGGCAAAGCATGAGCTGGAAATCGATCGCCGACTTGTTGACCGACGACGAAGCCGCCCCGGTCGCGCTGCTCGGCGCGCCGCTGGAGGCGGGTTCGGTCACCCCCGGCCGCTGCGATCTCGCCCCCGATACGGTGCGCCGGGCGCTGAAGCGCTTCAGTACGTTCGATCTGGTCAGCGGAATTGAGCTGGACGTCGCCATCCGCGACGCCGGCGATGTCGCGGTGCAGACGATGATGCCCTCCGAAGGCTTTGCGCCGATCGCGGCCGCCGCCGAAGCCTGTACCTCGGCGCACGATCTTACCCTGTTGATCGGCGGCAACAACGCCGTCACCCGCCCGGCCGCGCACGCGCTCGGCCTTCCGCTGGGCGAGGTCGGCCTGATCACCTTCGACGCGCATTTCGACATGCGCGACACCGCTCACGGACCGATGAACGGCAATCCGGTCCGCTGCCTGCTCGAGGACGGCCTGCCCGGCGCCAATATCGTCCAGATCGGCCTCGCCCCCTTCGCCAACACGAAGCGGATGTACGACGACGCCGTCGCCGCCGGCATCGAAATCTGGGACATCGAGCAGGTGCTCGAGGCCGGCGTCGAGGCGGCGATCGACGCCGCGCTCGAGCAGCTCAGCCATGTCGAGGCGATCATCGTCGATTTCGACATCGACGTCATCGACCGTTCGCAGCTCCCCGGCGCCCCCGGCGCGCGGCCCGGCGGCCTCCCGGCCGCCGATTTCTTCCGCGCCGCGCGGCGGCTGGCCGAAGAGACCCGTGTCCGTCTGGTCGACCTCACCGAATTCGATCCCAGCCTCGACGTCTCCGACATCAGCGCATTGACCGCCGGCCGCTGGGTCTGCGAAATCCTCGCCGGCTATTCCATGCGACACTCATGATCGAGACCGACCCCAATCTCGCCGCCGCCTTCAAGGAAGCGATGCGCCGAGTCGCCGCGACGGTGAACGTGATCTCGATCTGCGTCGACGGCGAGCCGATGGGGATCACCGCCACCGCGGTTTCGGTCGTCTCTATGGATCCGCCGAGCCTGCTCGTCTGCGTCAACCAGGCCGCCGCTGTCCATCCCCGGATCGAGAATGTCGTCCACTTCAACGTCAATGTCCTGCACCGCGACCAGGCCGAGGTCGCCACCATTTTCGCCGACCGCCGGCTGGAGGCGCAGCGCTTCATCAAGGGCTGGGACAATGATTGCGCAAAGCCGCCGCGGCTGCGGGGCGCCCAGGCCTCGATCCTCTGCCGCCGGATCGACCATCACCGCTTCGGCACCCATTCGATCTTCATCGGCGTGGTCGAGGAGGTGGTGAGCCGCGACGAGGTCGCGCCGCTCGTCTATCTCGACGGCAAGTTCGGCGGCTGCTCGTCCTGAGCCTTATTTCGCGAACAGCTTGGCCGGATCGCGCATCGCCTTGATCTCCAGCGCGTTGCCGGAAGGATCCTTGAAGAACATCGTCGCCTGCTCGCCCGGCTGCCCTTTGAAGCGCACCGTCGGCGCCATCGCGAAGTCGACACCCGCCGTCTGCAGCCGCGCGGCCAGGGCCTCCCATTCCGCCATGGTCAGCACGGCACCGAAGTGCGGCACGGGCACGTCGTGGCCGTCGACGTGGTTGCTGGCCGCATTCGGGGTCGCGCCCGGGGCGAGATGGGCGACGATCTGGTGGCCGAAGAAATCGAAGTCGATCCATTCGTCCGAACTGCGGCCTTCGGCACAGCCGAGCAGCCCGCCATAGAATCGGCGGGCGGCGGCAAGATCGTGGACCGGAAAAGCGAGGTGGAAGGGCGGCATGGGGGTCTCCTTAGCGAATCCGCGTAAACCTAAACGTCATTGCGAGGAGCGAAGCGACGAAGCAATCCAGCGGGCCTCGGCAGCCTCTCTGGATTGCTTCGCTTCACTCGCAATGACGTGACGATGCGGCGGGCCGTTCCCCCCGCGCGCCGCTTCGGCTTGTTCGCACCGCATTTCCGTGATTCCCTGCGCGCGTAAAAGGGAGGGGTCGCTTGAACAGGGTCATCGCCGCAGCATCGCTCGCCGCTCTCGGCCTCTCCGGCTGCGTGTCGCGCTCGGTCGAGGCGCCGCCGGCGCGCGCGGCCGCGTCCGTCGAGGCATCGACCTCCTATACCAGTAGCGGCCTGGAAAGCGTGCTCGGCCGAAGCGCCCGAATCGTCACCGGCCTGCTCGGCACGCCCGCGCTCGACGTCCGCGAAGGCCCGGCGCGCAAGCTGCAGTTCCTCGGCCCGGCCTGCGTGCTCGATCTCTACCTCTATCCACCGCGGGCCGGCGGCGATCCGATCGTCACCCATATCGACGCGCGCCTGCCCGACGGCCGCGACATGGACCGCGCCTCCTGCGTCGCCGCGCTCAGCCGGCGCTGAGTCGCTCGAGGGCCCAGGACGCTGCCTCCGCCACGACGGGGTCTTCATCGGCGGTCAGCCGCTCGAGCACCGGGACCAGCTCGGCCAGGCCGCTATTGCCGGCCGCGATGGCCGCGTTGCGCACCATCCGGTTCCGCCCGATCCGCTTGATCGGCGAGCCGGCGAACACTTTCCGGAACGCCGCATCGTCGAGCGCCAGCAGATCGGCGAGCGCCGGCGCCGCCAGCTCGGCGCGTGGCAGGAAGGCCTTGTTCGCCCGCGCCGCATCGGCGAACCGGTTCCACGGGCAGACCGCGAGGCAATCGTCGCAGCCGTAGATGCGGTTGCCGATCGCCTCGCGGAATTCTTCCGGGATCGGCCCCTTGTGCTCGATCGTGAGGTAGGAGATGCAGCGCCGCGCATCGAGCTGGAACGGCGCCGGAAAGGCGTCGGTCGGGCAGGCGGCGAGGCAGGCCGTGCAGCTGCCGCAGCGTAGCGCGTGCGCCACGTCCGCCGGCATGGTGTCGCCGAGATCGAGGGTGGTGTAGATCGCGCCGAGGAACAGCCAACTCCCGTCCCGGCGGCTGACCAGGTTGGTGTGCTTGCCCTGCCAGCCGAGCCCCGCCGCTTCGGCCAGCGGCTTTTCCATCACCGGCGCGGTGTCGACGAACACCTTGAGGTCGCAGCCTGCCTCTTCGACCAGCCAGCGGGCGAGCGCCTTCAGGCCTTTCTTGACGACGTCGTGATAATCGGCGCCCTGGGCGTAGACCGAGATCCGCCCGCGGTCCGGCCGATCGGCGAGAGCCAGCGGATCCCCTTGAGGGGCATAGCTCATGCCCAATGCGATCACGCTCCTGACTTCCGGCCAGAGCCCCGCCGGCGAGCCTCTTTGCTCGGCCCGTTCCTCCATCCAGATCATCTCGCCATGGGCGCCGGAGGCGAGCCAGGCGCGCAGCCGCTCGGCCGTTTTCGGCGCCGCGTCGGCGCGCGCGACGCCGATCGCGGCAAAGCCCAAGTCCAGGGCTTTTTCCGCCAGCCCTTGGCGAAGGTTCGGCTTGCCTATCAATACTTTCTCCAGCTACCAGCGCAGTCGAACCAGGGGGAGGCCAAGTCAAGTGCGGGCCGGTTTAGCTCTCGAGGCCCACGGTCTCGTCAAATCGTTCGACGGCAATCCGGCTGTGCGGGGCATTGATCTGGCAGTCCCCGAGGGCGCCATCTACGGGATATTGGGCCCGAACGGCGCCGGCAAAACCACGACGCTCAGGATGCTGCTCGGCATCATCGAGCCCGATTCCGGCCATCGCGTCCTGCTCGGCCACGAACGGCCGCTCGAAGCGGCGAGGATCGTCGGCTACCTCCCCGAAGAGCGCGGCCTCTATCCGGCGATGAGCACGCGCGAGGCGATCGCCTTCATGGGCGCGCTGCGCGGCCTGCCGCTGGAGACCGGGCGCAAGCGGGCGGAGATATTGCTCCGCGAGAACGGCCTCGGCGATTATGTCGACAAGCCGATCAAGAGCCTGTCCAAGGGCATGGCGCAGACCATCCAGCTGTTCGGCACCATCGTCCACAAGCCGAAGCTGGTCGTGCTCGACGAGCCTTTCTCGGGCCTCGACGCGATCAACCAGGGCCGGCTCGAACATCTGATCCGCGACGAGGCGGCGGCCGGCACGACGGTGATCTTCTCGACCCACGTCATCCACCATGCCGAGCGCCTGTGCGAGCGGATCGCGATCATCGCCGGCGGCCGGATCCGTTTCGAAGGACCGGTCAGCGAGGCGCGCGACCGGCTCCGGCCGCAGGTCCGGCTGAAGACCCGCAATGCCGACGGCGCCTGGCGCGGGGCGTTGCCCGGCGACGCGGCCGAGGCCGGCGGCCATTGGCAGTTCGAGCTGCCGAAGGCCGGCATCGAGCCGCTGCTGAAGGCGCTGATCGACGGCGGCGCGGGCATCGAGGAGCTGTCGATCGAGCGGCGCGGCCTGCACGACGCCTTCGTCGCCATCGCCGGCGAGGCCGCGGCGCGCGAGATGGAGACGGGCATGGCCGCCGACCTCGGCGAAGCGGCATGATGAGCGTCTTCGAGGCGGCCTGGGTGATCGCGCGGCGGGATTTCGTCGCCCAGGTCTATTCGCGCAACTTCGTCCTCTTCCTGATCGCGCCGATCTTGCTGTTCGGCTTCGCCGTCTTCGTCGGCAGCCAGACGGAGCGCGTCGGCAATCAGCCGGTGGTCGCGCTGGTCACCGACAGCGCCACGGCCGATGCGCTGAATATTGCGCGCACGCGGCTCGTGGCTGCAACCTCGGACACCGCCTTTCCGGAGTTCAGGGCGTTGAACCCTGCGGAAGACGTCCGGGTGCAGGCGCGCGCTCTGCTCGCCGACGAGGAGGCCGCTTATTCCGCCGTGCTCAGCGGCACGCTCGAGCGGCCGGTGCTGACCGGGCCGGAACGGGTCGACGAGTTCACCGGCCGGCGCGTCCAGCTCGTCGTGGAGGAAGCCCGGCGCACGGCCGCGCTGGAGGCGGCGCGCGCACAGCCGCGGGGCGGGCCGATCGTCCGCGACGTCACCCAGAATGCGGCGGGCAACCTGCAGATGT
>Ga0207682_10000300_pt1 | contig 22310 bp, 12 predicted proteins | sample KBSM63metaG_FD_184332 | JGI IMG/M metagenome (GOLD analysis project Ga0207682, IMG submission 184332) | Miscanthus rhizosphere microbial communities from Kellogg Biological Station, Michigan, USA - KBS M6-3 metaG (SPAdes) (version 2) | ecosystem: Host-associated > Plants > Roots > Rhizosphere >... | reverse complement strand
GGTCCCAGCGGGGTGACAGGAAGTACGACACGCTCACAGGACACAATCGGTTGCCATCCTGAATCGTACAGGGCGTGGTTGCCGGCGCGGCGGAATTGAACGTGTAGCGCAGCTGCTGGTGGTTGGGCACGCGTCCGTTGCGCACATCGACGAAGGACCCCATGTAGCCGACCTTCATGTTGTGTGCACCGGTGACATACGACACCGCCGCCCGCCAGGACGTGTTGAGCGCCGAGTTGTCGTTGAAACCGAAGTCGAGCGGATCGAAGACGCCGCGATACGAGAAGTTCGGACGCCCGTAGATGCCCGTCTGCTCGGTCACCGGGACCAGATCCATCAGGGCGTCGGGCGCGGCCATGCCGAACCGCGCGTAGTCGTACTGGAATCGTGAGTAGCCCCCTTCAATCAGCGTGCGGCTGCTGATCGGTGACGAGTAGGTCGCCTGCGTCGTGTTGTACGGGAAGTTGTGATAACCGGGGAACGTCTCAGGCGACACCGTATCGGCGCCAAAGGTTCGGCCGGACGCGATCCAATCGTTTCCCGCCTGACGGCATCCATCGCCGTCTGTCTTGACGGTCGAACCGCCGCATCGGCGCTGATAGTCGTGCGAGAACGTGATGCGATTCCGCGGCGTCACCTGCGCAGTCAGGCGAGCCGCGATGATCTTCCTGCTCTCAGCCACACGGGATTCGACCGACTGATCGGGCGAAGGATCCCAGTGTGAGGGGTCGCCGGCAAAGCGATTCGCGAAAATACCGTCGACGACCGATGCGTTGGCCCAGCCACGTACGTTGGCGAAGAACCAGAGACGATCCCGCTTGATCGGGCCGCCCATGCTGTAGCTCGCATCCCAGTTCGTCCGCAGGGTCGGCGGCTGCGTGATCCCCAGTGCTCGCAGCTCGTCGTCCACATTGTTCGACGAGGCCCAGTCACCCGACGTGCTGTAGAACGCAGAACCACGGAAGTTGTTGCCGCCCGATTTCGGCACGATGTTGATGCTCGGCCCTCCGGTCTCGGCTTCGGCGAGGCCGCCCGAGATCAACACCTGCATTTCCTCAGCATTCGCGGTGTCGTAGGTCACGTCCGAGACGCCGCCGCCGCCGAAGGGCGCCGCAACGGTCAGTCCATTGGTCATGACGCGCCCTTCGCCGCTGGCGCCACCGTGGGTGCTGAAGAACGTCATCGAAGGAGTGGTCGGCGCCGTGGTTGCGTTCGCACCTGCGACACCACCGGTGTTCAGTGATGGAACCGCTGCCAGCGCGGAGCCGTAGCCGCGCGTCGCCGGAATCGTGCTCAGGATCTCGTTGTCCAGCACGACTTCACGTCGCACCGATTGCGTATCGACGAGGGGCGACTCGCCCGTCACGGTAACGGTCTCTTCGAGCGCTCCGACGCGCAGCTCGACGTTCACGGGCGTCACACCGGAACCTGAAACGACGAGGCCGTCGCGCTTCACGGTGCTGAAGCCCTGGAGAGTAAAGGTCAGGACATACGTCCCGGGAGGAAGATCGGTGATTCGATACTGCCCCGTTCCGTCGGTCACGACGGTGCGGGTCTTCTCGATAAGGACGGGGCTGGCCGCCTCGACGCTGACGCCGGGTAACACGGCGGCGGATGCATCTCGGGCGACTCCTGCAATAGTGGCTTGGGCAAACACGAGACTGGGCAGCAGCACGATCCCAGCAGCTGCTGCGACGGCTTTCACGACTCGGTGCATCTGTTTGAACCCTCCTCGGACCATCACCAGCGATATGCGACTTTGCGGAATGCGAAAAGGAGGCTACCACACCTCGGCCTCCTCGTCGCGATACGAGTACACGGGCACGCAGGTTGCGTATCCCTGCCTGGACACGGACCAAGGAGCCACTACGAAGGCCCAAGGTCTCGCGCGCTAGGTCGGTTTCAAAGGCGCGATAGCGATCCGCCGGTCGGCGGACTCATCGAACGATCGATTCAGGGCAGGCGGTACCGACGGGCTGCAGCGAGGTCAGGTTGATCGCGCTGTCGCCCGTCGCGCGGAAGATCAGGCCTCTCGCTTCGACCTTTTGCCCGGCGCGGCTGTCCGCCTGGTAGCCAGCGACGACGCTGACCAGATCGAAGTTGAGACGACCGAGCGGCTGCGCGGTCGCCTTGGCGATCGCGGCCGGCGTCGACGTTTCTTCCTTGGTGACGACCGGTTCGCTCGCGTTCGTCAGTTTCCAGCCCTTGTCGCTGGTCGGTGCCAGGCAGCCCACGAGCTGCACGAGGTTGAAGTTCGACACGCCTTCGGGCGTCCCGCCTTGTCTCACTATCGTGATCGACTCGAGTGCCGGGAGTTCGAGGCTCAGTTCTTCCTTGCCGGCGGGCGCGCCGTTGACAGACAGCACATAGGCGAGGATGTCGAGCTTGCCGGCATCGGTCACGCTTTCGATACCACCCGCCGGCATGGTGTCGCGAATCTTCGTGAACAGCTTGTCGAGCGTGTCGTTCTCCCAGTGCGAGAAGAAGCCGTCCCCCTTGAGCGCGGGAGCACGCTCCGAGCCCACAAGCGCATTGTTGTGGCAGCGCCCGCAGCTGGTTTCGAACGCCGGCTTGCCACGCGTGGCCTGCGCCTCGGTGTAGACGCCGTCCCAGATCTTGCGGCCGCCGGTCTCCTGCGCGGTGACGACCGGCCGCAACGCGATGACCATGGACGCGGCCCACAGCAAGACCGCAATCGAAACGCCATTTCTCGTGTGCATCGCGTCGCCCCTGATTGGGGTCAGACCCCTTGAGTCAGTCCCTGTCAAGGGGTCTGACCCCTTCTCATTTTTGCTCGATCGAGATCGCCTCGAGCCCTGCGGGCGCGTCGGGCAACGCCGACGTGCCGGCGGGGACGTCGTTCACACGCAGAAGATAGGCAATCAGATCGGTGTACGCTCTCGCGCTCAAGCTCCCGCGATTGTCGGCAGGCATCGAGCGGCTCAAAAGATCGAAGAGCTCCTTGAGATTCTTCCCCCGCCAGCTCCGCATGAACGGATCCGAGACGAGCGGCGGGATCTCGCGCCCGCCATCGCCTTCGAGGCCCGGTCCATGGCAGTGCTCACAGCTTCTGCCGTACTCGCGCTCGCCGCGATTGGCCTGCTGATCGGTGTAGACGCCATCCCAAATCGAACGCTTGCCGCCGGGCTCCTGCGCATCGCCCGAAGCGATCACGCCAAACGCCACAACCAGGGCGAGCGCCGCCGTGAGCACGACGCTACTGCAGCGTGGTGTTCGTCCGGCCACTTTCGCTCATGAGTTGTCGCAACAGCGCCGCAGTGCTCTCGCGCGGCCCACCCGCGTTGCGGTTGTTGCCGCGGGCTGCGCCCGCTCCGACCCCGAGCGCGACATCGAGAGGGGTCCGTCCCTGCTTGTCGGTCCTGTCCAGCTTGGCGCCATGTTCCGCAAGGAACTTCACGACGCCGTTGAGACCACGGCCCGCGGCGACGTGCATCGCCGTCTGCCCGGTCGTATTGAAGGCGTTGAGGTCGACGCCGCGATCGATGCAGATCTGCAGCGCCTCGAGCGTGGCAGACAGCGCCGCATCGGGACCGGGGCCCAGATAGCCGGCATTCGCCTGGCCCGCCGCGACCAGCATTGCCGCATTGGTTCGATCTTTCTTGGTCAACGTCGCGTCGGCGCCCCCCTCGAGCAACACTTTCATGAACGGCACATCGACAGCCTTGGCGGCGCGGAGGAACGGCGTGGTCCCTTCTCCGAGCGTCGCATCTCCCGAGCCGTGATATCGCCCCAACATCGGCCGCAATAGCCGGGCATTTGGATTGGCGCCCTTGGCCATCAGTTTCTTGAGCAATCCTTCCGCATCGATGGCATCAACCAGCTTCGGCGCCGGACGTCCCTGCATGTTACCGAGGGTGTGCATGTCGACCAGGAAATAGAGCGCGGCAGTGCCCGTGCCGTCGGCGACATTCGGATCGGCGCCTTTGTCGAGCAGCATGGCGGCGAAGTCGTAATGCGCGTTGATAATGGCCACGACGAGCGCCGTCGTGCCGTCTGGATCGACGACATTCAGATCGATCTGGGGCGCGTCGGTGAGCGCCTTTCCAGCCTCGAGCGCGCCTTGTCGCGCCGCATGCATGAGCGGTGTCCAGCCGCCGCGCGGAAGCGCCGTGCTGACCATGCCGGAGGTCGTCCACTTGAACTCGGGGAAGTTGAGGACCTTCGACTTCGCGTTGACGTCGGCACCGAGCTCGATGAGCGCCTTGACGGCATCGGTATGGTTCTCGGCCGCCGCCCACGCAATCGCGCTCTCCCCCATCCAGCTTTCGCGCACGTTGACGTTGGCACCACTCGAGGCAAGCACCTTGATGGCAGGAGCACTGCCCGTACGAGCCGCCGTCATGAGCGCCGTCTCACCTTCGGGCAATGCGGCATTCGCGTCTGCGCCAGCCTTCAACAGCAGATCCAGCATTGGCGCGCTGCCGTTTTGCGCGGCGAGGGCGAGCGGCGTGAACCCGTAGCGTGTGGTTGCCTTCGCATTGGCGCCCGCGCGAATGAGTAATTTTGCCGACTCGATATCGTTGTTGCGCGCCGCCCAGTGAAGGGCCGTCATCCCGTCCGCTTCGGCGATGTTGACGTCCGCCCGCTTCTGGACGAGCGCGCGAACGGCTTCGACGTTTCCGGACTTGACGGCGTCCACAACCGGCGTTCCGGCGGCCCCGAGCGTGACCGCCGAGCAGATCACCACAACCGCGATGCGAGTGACAACGAGTACAAAACTCTCGCAACCAGCCGCATAGCGCTCCAACACGTTGCGCATGGCTCGTCTCCGGACGCTCACTACGAGACCTCTAACCGGCCCGTGCTGATGCCGTAGGACTTGGCATCGGAACCGAACTTGTTGGCCAGATCGAGGAGGAAGTTGGCCATCGGCGTCTCTTTCGGCGCCACGATGTGCTGGTTTCCCCTGACCATCCCGGCTCCCTTGCCGACGAGCAGCGTCGGGATGTTCAACCGGCTGTGCGTATCGCTCTCGCTCATGCCGCTGCCATACAGAATCAGCGAGTGGTCGAGCAGTGTGCCGTCGCCATCCGGTGTCTTCGCGAGCTTCTCCACGAAGCCGCGGAACAAATCGACATGATGCGTATTGAGCTTGACGAGATTCGCCAGCTTCTCCGGGTTGTTACCGTGGTGCGACATCGCGTGATGCGGCTCGGTCACGCCGATCTTCGGGTACACGCGCTGGCTGGCGTCGCGAGACTTCATGTAGGTGACAACGCGGGTGAGGTCGGCCTCGTAGGCAAGCGCCATCAGGTCATACATCAGCGCGGCGTGGTCCTCGAACTCCTCCGGGATACCGACCGGCGCGTCGGGGACTTCCACGTTGGTGAGCGACTGCTTCTCGGCCTTCTGGATGCGCTGCTCGATCTCGCGGACGTTCTCGAGGTAGTCGTTGAGCCGATTCAAATCCTTGCCACCCAGCCCCTTGCTCAACCCCTTGAGCTCCTCGAACAGTGAATCGAGCACGCTGCGGTCGGTTGCCATCCGCGCGAGGCGCTGCGCGCTCGTTCCGGGACGCCCGAACATGCGCTCGAAGACGCTGCGGGGGTTGATCTCCATCGGCATCGGCGTGGTCGCGTTCTTCCACGAGATGGTGTTCATGTAGGCGCAGCTGTACGACGGGTCGCAGCCGCCGATCCATCCGGTGAAGTCCTCGGTCGCGAGCTCCAGCGACCGCATTGGCGTGTCCTGTCCAATCTGATCGGCGATGACCTGATCGACGGTCACGCCGTTGTTCACGTTCTCGGCCAGCGTTCGCTTCGGAATCGCGCCGCTCAGCCAGGCTGCGACCGTCGTCGCGTGTCCGTCGAGCGGGTCGCACAGCTGCGACACGACGGTCATGTGGCTGCGGAATTCCTCGAGCGGCTTCATGATCGCGTTCAGCTCGAAGTTGGCGCCCACCGTCGTCGGATCCCAGAACCCGGGACGCTCGCCCAGCGGCACGAAGATCGCCCCGAATCGCTTCACCGGTGTCGCGGCGGCAGCCGGACGGAACACGGGCACCATGGCGTCGAGGAATGGCAAGGCGAGTGTCGCGCCCATGCCACGAAGAATCGTCCGCCGTGACAGTGCCCTATTCGCAATGAACATGACGCACTCCTTGTGAGAGCCCAGACGAACCGTGATTTTCCACCCAGCTACCTAGCTACCCAGCTACCTGGCTACTGATCTTGGGCCGCAGGCACCCGTCGCATCAAGAACGCAGGGCTGTTCACGACGCCCTCCACAATCGACGCGAAACGGTAGTCCTGCCGGCCGCTATCGCGCACGATTTGCCTGACAGTCGGCATATCGGTCGCCGCCACACCGCGTCCCAGCGCATACGTCGTCAGCTTTTCCACGAACGTGCCGACGAAGATCTCAGGATTGCGCAGAAGCGCCTTGCGGAGCGAGACGATGCCGTCGACCTTGGTGCCGTCGAGCAACACGCCGGACGCGTCGATGGCGGTGCCGTGCGTGCCGCCCTCGCGCGTGCGCCACGATCCTACGGCGTCGAAGTTCTCCATCGCCAGGCCGATCGGGTCCATGATCTTGTGGCAGTTCGCACATACCGGGTTCCGGCGATGGACTTCCATCCGCTCGCGCATGGTCAGCACGCGTCCCGCCTGCTGCCCGTTCTCGTCGAGCGGCGGCACGTTTGCGGGCATCGGCGGTGGCGGCGCCCCGAGCAGATTGTCCAGCACCCACTTGCCGCGCACCACTGGCGAGGTGCGATCGGTGTGCGAGGTCACCATCAGGATGGCGCCTTTGCCAAGCAGTCCGCGGCGCACGTCATCGGTCAGGGTGACGCGCCGGTAATGGCTGCCGTAGACACCGGGAATGTTGTAGTGCTTCGCGAGCCGTTCGTTCACGAACGTGTAGTCGGCGTCCATCAAATCGAGCACGTTGCGGTTTTCCCGGATGATGCTCGCGAAGAAGAGCTCGGCCTCCTGTTCGAACGCCCGCCGCAGGTTGTCGTCGAAGTCGACGAACTCGGTCGACAGCGGCACCATGTTCTTCAGATTGCGGAGATACAACCACTGACCGGCAAAATTGGTGACGAGCGATTCCGACCTGGGATCGGCCAGCATCCGCCGCAGCTGCTGCCGCAGCACCGCCGGCGTGCGCAGGCGCCCCTGTTCCGCGACGCGCAGCAACTCGTCATCCGGGATGCTGCTCCACACGAAGAACGAGAGACGCGACGCCAGGTCCATGTCATTGAGCCGATAGACCGACCCCGGCGTGGCGCCAGCCGGATCGCGCTCGATGCGAAGCGCGAACTTCGCGCTCGCCAGCATGCGCTGTAAGGCGAGCTGGATACCCTTGTCGAATGAGCCCTCCTTGCGGCCCTGCGCATAGAAGGACATCAGCCGCTGAATATCTTCGGGCGTGGTCTGGCCGCGATACGCCAGGCGCGCGAGCGTCGACACGATGCGGCGCGCGCAAGCATCCTCCTCCGCGGCTGTCGCCGGGCGGCACATGAAGATCTTGCGCCGACTCGGTGTGTCGCCGGCACCTGAAGGGTTGTAGGGTCCGGTGACCGAGAACACGTCGAGATGCGGATAGCCGGTCGGGTCGAACGTGTCGTGCGAACTGCGCAGGAATGGCTGCAACCGCCAGCTGTTCTGCGCGGCGGTCTTTTCAATGAATGCCACGCCGATCGTATGTGGCCCGGCTGTCATGCGGACCTTCGCCCGCGACCGCGCCTCCACATCGTCGCCTGCCAGCGTCGGGTTCTTCAGTGACGCCTTGAAGTCCTGATCGCCACCAAAGCTGGCCAGGTGGACGCGCGCGCCGTCGACGCTGACCTCGATCTGATGCTCGTATTCCAGGCCGCGCATCGCGCCAAGATTGGTCCGGAACAGCCGCGGCTGGATCACGTACTCGCCCTCGAGCGGCAACGTGATTTGCGCGAGCATCCCGCCCACCGTTCCGATCGGCAACCCCTCGACGTGACGATCCTGTGATGCGTCCTGCCTGACACGGAAGGTTTCCATCCCGACACCGCTGTCGGGATCACCAACCGCCAGGGCGCTGACCTTGCCCGCTGCCGACAGATATCGCTCGAGCAGCACGGGAGAGACACCGAGGACATCGGCGACGTTGTCAAAGCCGTACGCGGAATCGTCAGCGGGGAGCAGGCTCGCCGGATCGATCTCGAGCGCCAGCAGATCGCGAATCGCGTTGCCGTACTCGGATCGATTCAGGCGATGCACGAGCGGCCGGCCGGGATCGGGATGCGCCACCGCATGGGCATCGAGCGCTGTCGTCAACGACGTGACGAGTGAATCGCGCGTCGCCGGATCGGGAACTGCCGATCCTTGCGGAGGCATCATCCCGACACGAACTTTGCGAACGACCTTCTCCCAGATCTCAGGCGCCGCGGCGACGTTAGTGGTGTCGATGTTCTCCAGGCTCAGACCCGCCGTCTTGAGCCGATCGCTGTGACAGGTCACGCAATAGCGATCGAGTGTCGCCCGATGTGACTGGACGGGCTGCGCGGGGGCGGCGGGCTTGGTGGCGGCTGCCGCGCCCGCGGACCGGGGTTGTGTGGCGTTCTGTTCGCGCGCGTCCACCCATGTCCAGCAAAGAGCAAGAACGAAACCAGCGGTCAGCGCGTGTATGAACCTGTTCTTTCGCATATCGAAACGTGATTCGCCCGTCGCAAATGAGACAAATAATAGCGCCCCCACAAGGGCCGGGCTACCTCCTATTCAGGGGGTGGGAATCTACGATCCCCGCCCCCTCGGCCACGGTCACATCCTGTTGACTGGCAATAGCTTTCAGGACGTCCACCCGGCCGCTTGGCCAGCGCACGTCGAGCCGATCGACGACTGATGCACGGCCCAGGCCGAAGTGAACGCGCACGTCATGTTGCCCGAGGTAGCTCGAACCAGCCCGTACCTCGCGGACGAGCCGCCGCGATCCGACCGTCGCCACCACCAATGCCCCGATGCCGTCCCGATTGCTTTGCCGGCCGCGCAGCTTTACGCGCAAGGCGTTTCCGAGGCCCTCCGTGTCGTTGCGCAGCAGGTCAGCAGACTGGCCGTTATTGCTGACAAGGAGATCTAGATCGCCATCGTTGTCGATGTCGCCGGTCACCACCGTTCGACTGACCTTCTCGAGCGCAAAACCAGGACCGGACTGCCGTCCGACTTCCGTAAATCGCCCGTGTCCTTCATTGCGCAGTAGAAGATTCCGTTGCGCGTACTTCGACGTGGACTTGAACAGGCTGGTGTTGTCGAGCACGTGCCCATTCGCGATCACGAGGTCGAGATCCGTATCGTTGTCGTAGTCGAGGAAGGCCACACCAAATCCGAGAAACGGAAGCGTCGCCGGGCCCAGTCCGCTCTCAAATGTCCCGTCGGCAAACAGGCCGCCGCCAAGGTTCCGGAACACGCTGTGCGCCTCGGATTCGAAGTTGGTCACGACGAGGTCGAGCTTGCCGTCGCCGTCGTAGTCGCCGACGTCGGTTCCCATGCCTGCCCGCACGCGCCCGTCGCTCGCGACCGCGACGCCGGCAGGAAGCCCCACCTCTTTGAACACGCCGTTGCCTTCGTTGTGGTAGAGGAAGTTGCGGGTCAGATCGTTCGCGACGAACAGATCAACCCGGCCATCGCTGTCGTAATCCGCGAACACGACACCGAGCGCCTTCCCATCGCTGCGATCGAGTCCTGACGTCTTCGTCACATCGGTGAAGGTGCCGTCCCCATTGTTGCGATACAGCGCGCTCGGCACCCCGGCATACACATCCGGGCGGCAGTAGGCGCGCGCACGCGCGTCCCCGCAGACCTTGCTCGGATCCGGGTCGACGTAGTTGGCCACGAACAAGTCGACGTCGCCGTCGTTGTCGATGTCGGCGAACGCGCAGCTGGCGCCCAGCAGATTCGAGCCCACACCGGCACGCCGGGTGACATCGGTAAAGGCGCCGTGACCGTCGTTGTGATACAGGATGTCAGGCCCGAGATTGGTGACAAAGAGGTCGACGCGATCGTCGTTGTCGTAGTCGGCGGCACACGCGCCCATGCCGTACTCGCGATGCTGGATACCGGAAGCTGCGGTCACGTCTTCGAAGCGCCGGCTGGCAGACGCCGCTGTGCCAGCCGCTCCCGCTCCGCGATTGCGATAGAGGCGATGGCGGGCGCGCTTGGCGATCGCGGGATCGGTGACCGACCCACCGTCGACGAGAAAGAGATCGAGCCAGCCGTCGTTGTCGAAGTCGAAGAACAAGGCGCCCGATCCCATGGTTTCCGCGATGTGTTTCTGCGCGCTCGCGCCGTTGACGTGCGTGAATTCGATGCCAGCCTGATCCGTCGCGTCGACGAAGTTCATCGCGACCGATTGCGCGACCAGGGCTGATTCATCGACATGCGCGACGGCGAGAAAGAGCACCAGGCCCAGCGCATATGCGAGAGCCTTTCCCGCCGTCCATCGCCACGCCAGCGGGTCAGTCACTGAATTGCGACGCCCCTTCGCAGCCGCGCGCCCTTGACCGCGTCATACGCCGCCTGATGCGCGCGGCTCTCGTCGTCTCGATGAAGAGCGGCGTATGCCTCGGCGAGGTAGCGATGCGCCTCCAGCGCCTCGCGCGCCACGGCTTCCTGCAACAAGGGGATCGCGTCTTCGTACTCGCCGGCCTTGATCAGGAGCGCGCCGGCAGCCAGGTGCACGGATCCATCCGGAGGCGCGTACGCCACGGCACGGCGAAGCAAATCGGCGGCGGCCCGATAGTCCTGGCGTGCCACCTGTTCAACGGCCTGCTCTTTCAGGAGCTTGAGTTGCCACTCGGCATCGCGCCGCGCGCGCGCCGCCGCCTGCAACTGCTCGAACTTTTGCAGCGTCGCAAGCCCTTCATCGGTCTTGCCGGTCCGGAGCAACGCGGTTCCCAGGGCATAGTGCGCGGCCTCATGCGACGGCCGAAGCGTCACGGCAGTGCGCGCCGCCGCGACGGCATCTGCAAACCGCGACATCCGCAGCAGCGTCTGTTCGCGCGAGGCGTGCGTGTCGGCGTCGCGCGGATCGATGAAAAGCGCGGCGGCGAATTCCGCCAGCGACTCACCTAGCCTGCCGTCTTGCGCGTAGAGATCTCCCAGCCGGCGATGCGCTGCCGCGTTGTTGGGATTGACCTCCAGCTCCACTCGAGATGCCGCAATCGCGTCGCCGAATTCGCCTTCGCTCACGCGCAGCGCGGCGATGGTCTCGTACAGCGAATCCCGGCCGACCAGGACGGGCCGTTCGGCGCTCGACGTGAACGCGGCGATCGCCTCCCGAATGCGCGATTGAGCCTGGTAGAGACGGGCAAGACGATAGTACGCCTGTCCCGACTCCGGCAGCAGCGCAATTGTCTCGACGAGCAGGCGTTCGGCCGCGTCGGTCTGCCCTGACGCGATCAGGATCTCCACCGACGTCAGGCGAGAGCGCTCATCGCGTCCGTCCCGCTGAATCGCCGCTGAGAGTTGCTCGAGGCTTTGTCCGTATCGCTCGTCGCCTGCGTACGCCATCGCAAGCATCCGTCGCAGCTCGGTCGCATCAGGCCGTTGCGCAACCGCTCGTTCGAGTCGAGCGATTGCGCCCGTCAGGCTCCCTTCCCGCATTGCCGCGGCAGCGTGCACTCGTTCATCGAGCGTCTCGTCAGTCGCCGCAAGCGGATCGCGCTCGATGGCCTGTTGAAGCGTCGCGGCCGCTTCGTCGTAGCGGCCGGCGTGAACCAGTCGAAAGCCATCGGCATAACGCGCGGGCACGTAGACCGGCGCGGCGCCAGGCGTCTCGCGCAACAACCCTAATCGGAGGAATGGTGTTGAAGGTGTTGCCGAAGCCGTTGGGGGGGCGCCGCGATCGTATCGATCGCGGAACGCGAGCAAGGTCCGGGTGATCTCACTTTCATCACCGGTTGCGACCGCCTGCTGCACATTCGCGTAGGCGATAGCTGGACTATCAGGGGTCGCGCGCGCCGCCGTCGTGAGCGCTCGCGCCGACTGCTGCCGTTTGTCTTGTGCCTGATACGCCAGCGCCAGCAACAACGACGCCTCGCCCCATCGCGGAGCAAGTGCCACCGCTTGACGAAACTGATCGATCGCCTCCGACGTCAGGCCGCGATCGAGATACGCAGTCCCCAGCGCGACACGCACATCCGCGCTTCCGCCCGCGGCCGCGAGCGTTGCCCGAAAGCCGCCAAGCGCATCGTCCCATTGCTTGAGAGCGGCTCGCATCTCGGCTACGGCCGTGCGAATGAAAGGGCCCTCGTCGCCGCGCGCACCCGGCAGCCCTTCGGCCAGACGGCGAAGCGCAGCCACGAACGCAGCCTTGGCCTCGCCGGCCCGCGCCGCAGCGGCGCCAGCCTCGCGAAGAACTTTGGCGTCGGGTATTTGGATCGCGAGTCCCGAGTCTCGCATCCCGAGTCCCGAGTCCCGAGTCCCGGACTCCGGATCAACGTCTTGCCCCGGCGCCGGCGTGGCGGGGATGCAGACGACAAGCGTGAGCAGAACAACGTACTGTGCGAGGGTGCGAGGGTGCGAGGGTGCGACGGTCCGGTGCGAGGGCGCGACGGGACCCTCGCACCTTCGGACTGGACCCTCGCACGCTCGCACCGCCGCCCCATCGCAGCGCACGATCTTCTCTCTCAGAAATCCATTTGCAGACTGAGCTTGATGAAGCGCGGCGGCATGATGCTCGTGGGGATGCGCCACCCCGAGAGCGTCGCATCGCGGTAGGTCGCGCTCTCGGTCAACACGGTGTTGGCGTTGAACGTGTTGTACAGCTCGAGGCTCGCACCCAACCGCAGCTGGTCGAGGTGAAACGGCTTGGTGAATCGCAGATCGAGCTGATTCCTGCGCTCACCGTACATCGACCCAGGTTGAACGAGGTTGACGGTGACGTTCGGCGCATTCGCCGACAAGTCGCGGCCAAGCGACTCCCTCACGACCGAATTGGGAATCACCTGGTTGGCCGTCAGCAGGGGGCCGGGACGGCTGTAGAAGAGGCCGCTCACGTTCACGTCAGCTTTCGGAATCGTGTACGTCCACACCAGCTTCCCGTCGGTCAGGAAGTTCTCTTTCTGGCGACAGAACGGCGTCGTCAGAACGGCCGCCTCGGGGAGGTTCTTCACGACGTCGCAGGTGTCGAGAACTCGCTGTCCGGTGCTGATCCCACCCTGCAATGTCATGCTCGCCGGCAGCCGCCAGTTCACCGTGAAGTCCATACCGTTCCAGTGCTCGATCTGCTTGCCGTAATCCTTCGTGAAGGTGAAGTAGTTGTTCGGCGCCACGGTCACCTTGTCCGGATTCAAATCGTAGAAACCGTTTGTGGTGTAGCCGCCGCCATCGGGCAACCTCGAATCGACGGGCGCGGTGACGCTGAACGGGCTGTAATCGCCGGGACCGAGACTGAGGTTGTCGGTGATGCCGAAGTTGCCGAACCAACGCCGGAAGTATCCGACATCGATCGAGAGGCGCGACCGCAGCTCGTGCTGCACGCTGGTTGAGAACTCCCACTGATAGGGGCGCGATCCCCAACCGTTCAGCACGTCGGGGTTGTAGTTGAGGCTCAATGTCTGCTTGCCGAAATTCGTGTCCGACACGACTCCGCAAAGATCGCCCCCGCTCGCGCGGAAGTCCTGCGCCGCCACGCTGGTCAGATCGCAATCGGGAATGAAGTTCCGGTTTCCGTCGGTCCACGTGCGCGTGACGATATTGGCCATCCGGTTTACCGGGTTGGCGGTGTCACCATAGGTACCCTGCAATCCCTGGGCGGTCACGTACTTGTTGATCGATGCCTTGAGCGCGGTCTTCCCGTCGCCGCGCACGTCGTACACGGTCCCGAACCGCGGCACGATGTCCTTCCAGTTCGCCATGTCCGTCTTCGGGAACGTCACGCTGCGGTTGGGCACGAGCGGACCCGGCACCAGCGTCTGTTCGGGGAAGTAACTCTGAAAGTTATCGAAGCGCAGCCCACCGCTCAGAGTCAGCCGGCGCATCGTCCACTTGTCCTGGACATAGATACCAAGATCCAGCTTCTGCCGTTCCGCGCGGTAAAGCGGCGTGGCACGCTCGGTGAGCTGATTCGGCACACCGTTGTTGAAGCGGTAGGTGAGATGCGACGCGTTGTCGAGCACCCGCGACGTTCGCTGGGCCGTGACGTTGTAGAAGCCCACCTTCGCCGAATGACTGCCTGTTACATACGACATCGCGGCAGACGAGGGCATGCTGACGCCGAGCGTTCGCTGGTACGCCTGCGTCGCGTTCTGCAGTCCACCTCCACGATAGAGCAGGCCTGGAATGAGGCCGCCCTGCTCGATCACCGGGATGAGCAGATGATTGGGATCCTCCTCATTGTGCGGGGAGTAGGCATACTCCTCGCGCCGCACGCCCCAGCGCGCTTCGACCAGCACGCGGTTGGACGGCGTCGCGGTCCAGGCGATCGACGTGAGGTCGCTGATGGGATATTCCAGCTCGTGAGCGGCTTCCTGTGAGACCGCCGCCGCGGTGGTGCGGCACTGACACCTCCAGTGCTGATCGTAGAAGCCACTGAACTTGTTCTTCGGATTGACCTGCCACGTCATGCGAAGGTTGATGCTCTCCTCCGTCGCGTTCGAATATGCACGTTGGGCCTCGTCTGGGACGTAGGCCCACTTCGTGATATCCCAGGCATTCAGGTTCTGGAACAAGCCGCCGATGTAGTTCGCCTGCCTCGTGAACCGAGCGGACGTGTAGAACCACAGCTTGTCTTCCTTCACTGGTCCGCCAAGACCGGGGTTGACGTCGTACTGGAGCTTGAGCGAATTCGGCGTGCGCAACCCGCGAGCGACGAGATCGTCGTTGGTGTTGGATCCTTCGAACGCCGAGTTCACCGCCGTGGCGAAGAGCGTCCCCGAATACGAATTTCCACCCGTTTTCGGGATCATGTTGATCTGCAGACCACCGGTGATGCTTTCGGCGGTCACCGACGAGTAGTCGACCGAGACTTCCTGCGTGCTCCCCATGTTCGGGAGCATGTTGGCCGACCAGCCCGTGCCTTCCGTGTTGGCGATGGTGATGCCGTCGATCAACAGACGCGTATCGTCGACACGGCCACCGTGGATCGACATCGAGCCGCCCGTGGTGTTGATGATGTTAGTACCACCAACGTCGACGTTGCTCAGGTTGACACCCGGGATCAGGAATGCCGCCACCTGCGGCGTACGTCCCGTGGGAATCGCAACCAGCAATTCCTGATCGATGACGCGCTGGCGCTGAGAGCTCTGGATGTCGACAACCGGTGAATCACCCTGGACCGTGATCGTCTCCTCCACCGATCCGAGCTTCAGCTCTGCATTGACAGTCGCCGCAAACGATCCGGCCAGTTCGACGCCTTCGCGACGAACCGTGCTGAACCCCGTCAGAGTGAACGTCACCGTGTAGGTTCCGGGCCGCAGTTGCTCGATTCGGTACTGTCCGGTTCCGTCGCTCACGACGGATCGAACTTTCTCGATGAGGGCAGGGCTCGATGCTTCAACGGTCACGCCCGGCAGCAAGGCTCCCGAGGCGTCGACGACAGTTCCCGCGATCGACGCGGTGGCCTGAGCGAAGGCAGGACTTGAACAGGCGAGGACTGCGACGATGGCAATCAGCGTCGCGAGCGACTTCGGCATCGGACTCTCCTCGCAGCGCGGCGGGCGCACTGCTACCAGGTGAGCGCGGTCTACAGGCGCGTCATGCGCCTGCCACACCCCCATCCGTGCGAATGGCGAAACAGCTTCGGCGGCCGCAATTCTAGGCCATGTGAAAGGACTGTCAAGCTACGCTTTCGGGGGGCTACCTCAATCTTGGTAGATCAAGATCGATCACGTGGGGCGTGCGGTCGTGCGCGAATCGAGTGCGTCCCAACGGGTGTAGGCATCGAGGAGCAGCGTCTCGAGCTCCTCGAGTCTGCCGAGCGTCTCATGGATCTCGCCGGCTGGCTTCTTATAGAAGTTCGCGTCGCTGACTGCTGCCTGAAGCTGGCGCTGCTCCACTTCGAGCGCTTCGATACGCGCGGGCAACTGCTCGAGTTCGAGCTGCTCTTTGTAGGAAGGTTTCCGCGGAGATGTCACGCTGCGGGTCCGGCTAAAGCCGGACACTACGGGGGTCCGGCTGGAGCCGGATACCACGGAGCGGCGTTGCCGCAGCCAGTCCTCGTAGCCTCCGATGTATTCCTGCACGTGCCCGTCGCCCTCGAAGACGAGGGTGCTGGTGACGACGTGATCGATGAACGCGCGATCGTGGCTTACCAGCAGCAACGTGCCAGGCCAGGTCGCAAGCCGCTCTTCGAGTAACTCGAGCGTCTCGATATCCAGGTCGTTGGTGGGCTCGTCCATCACCAGGACGTTGAACGGGCGGGCGAAGAGACGTGCCAGCAGAAGGCGATTGCGCTCGCCGCCGGAAAGCGCCCTGACCGGAGACTGCGCTCGTTCTGGCGGAAACAGAAAATCGCGCAGGTACCCGAAGACGTGTTGAGTGGCACCATTGATCGTCACCGTCTCGAGACCATCAGCAACGGTTTCCCAGACGGTGCGTTCGGGGTCGAGCTGCTCGCGTTGCTGATCGTAGTAGGCGATCTGGACGTTGGCCCCACGCCGCACCTCCCCGTCATCGGGATCGAGCTCGCCGATCAGCAGCTTCAGCAGCGTCGTCTTACCGGAACCATTCGCGCCGATCAGGCCGACGCGGTCGCCTCGCATCACGCGAGCGGAGAAGTCGCGCACGACGAACGCGCGTCCATCGAACGACTTCGAGACGCGCTCGACCTCCAACACCATCTGACCGCTTCGCTCGCTGATTTCTGTCTGAAAACGGACGGAGCCGATCTGCGAACGGCGCGCCGCGCGTTCCTCGCGCATCGCCAGCAACGCGCGCACACGTCCCTCATTTCGCGTGCGCCTGGCCTTGATTCCCTGGCGTAGCCACGCTTCTTCCTCGGCAAGCCGCTTGTCGAATCTGGCGTCTTGGGCGGCTTCAACGGCCAGCGATTCCTCCTTGCGCCTGAGAAACGTCGCGTAGTCACCGGGCCACGACGTCAACCGTCCACGGTCCAGCTCGACGATGCGCGTTGCGAGAGCCTGGAGGAAAACCCGGTCGTGCGTCACGAACAGCACGGTGCCTGCGTAGTCGGCCAACCAGTCCTCGAGCCACCGCATCGTCTCGATATCGAGGTGGTTGGTCGGCTCGTCGAGCAGGAGGAGATCGGGCTCACCGACGAGCGCACGAGCGAGAACCACACGTCGTTTCCAGCCGCCGGATAGTCTGTCCATGGTGGCGTCGGCTGGAATCTGGAGACGCGAGAGCGTCATCCGCACCTGCTGATCGACCTGCCAGGAATCGGTGACGGTGCTGGCGAGACCCTCGGCGACTACGGCAAAAACTTCCCGATCTTCTGCAACGAGAGCGTCCTGAGGCAATCGCCCAATACGCAGACCGGGCTCGTGCCAGACCTCTCCGGACTGCGGCGCGACGTCGCCTCCGACAATCTGGAGAAGCGTGGACTTACCTGTGCCGTTGCGCCCGATGATGGAAACGCGTTCCCGTGCGTCGATTCGAAAACTGGCCTGATCGAGTAGAGGGAGATGGCCGTACGCCATCGAAATACGGTCGAGAGTTACGAGCGGCATCCGAAATGTATCGTACCATCGGGAGGAGGGCCGTCCCGTGTCGGGTGCGGCCACTGGTAGCAACGATCAATGGCACAAACCGTCGAGATCAGCCTCAGGATTCCGTCACTGCGGATCCGCAAAGAAGACAGCGATACGCTGGAGACCATCAACAACAGCGACATTCGATTCAGCAAACAGATAGAGCTCGATTCAATTCCAAAACCCGGTGTGGTCTTGAAGATGGCCATCAGCTCGGGTGAGACCTTCGACTGCGACGTCGTGCGAAGTGACTGGCACCACACCAAGAACATGTTCGTCATTGCCTGCCGTTACTCGAAGCGTTCGGTGTCTCCGGCCGAGTACCGCGCCCTGATGAACTCGTCCGACTGGCAGGTCAGAGCATTGATGTAGGGACCGGTTTCCTGGTGCGTGACGCCACGACCGACCGCTCCACCGCGGCGACGATTGCGTCAGGCGCCGCAGGCTTTTGCAGCACGTCGACGAACCATCGTGCAAACGCCGCGTCCCGCACGTCTGGCATGGCGGTGTACGCAATCACGTTCACATCGCGGGTCACGGCGCTCGCCTGAATCAGGCGGGCCGCTTCCAACCCATCCAGAACGGGCATCGTGACGTCCATCAGGACGACGAGCGGTTGCGCATAGTGGGTCACAATCACGCCTTCCAACCCGTTGGTCGCCGTGATGGCTTCGAAGCCCGCCTCTTCGAGGACTGTGGCGGTCGTCTCGCGACTGCTGTCCGAGTCATCGACGACAAGGACACGGATTCGTGACGACAGCGCACCGTTGCTGACCGGACCGATCAGACGGGTCAGCAGCGTTTCCGCGAGCTGCCGATGTTCGCCGGCATTTAGGCGAAGTCGGTCGGCCAAGGCCAGTGAGCCGACCGCCGCTGCCTCGATCGGGGATGCGCCTACCCGGGCCCTTTCATGTTCGAGCGCCGCCACGAGCGAGGCGAGGTGTCGTTCGTGATCACGCGCGCCTGCGATCAAGCGTTGTGCATCGACAAGAAACTGCCCGAAGCCGGAGCCATCGAACGCGTAAGCCATGAGATCTCGCCCGAGACCGTGCACGCACGCGACGGTCTGCGCGCGATCGAGAGGCGAATGTAACAGAGGCTCCTCATAAAAACCAGCACATCAGCAAGTTGCGCCCACTGTGTCAGAAACTGACATCTATTGTCGGTTCCAGGCAGACAACTTTTTTCTGCTGTGTTGGGATGCCGCGGTTCTTGCAGCATGGTGGAGGGGAGGGTGGTGGTTGTCTTCAGAACCCACGAGAAACGAGGTGCTTCGCGAACTGGCGCAATCGCACCAGGGCGCTTTTCTGCAACTGATGCGCGATCTCGAACCACATCCGCTGCACCGCGGCGATCTGCTCGGATCGCCTCGCGCACTGACAGACTTTCTCTACTTCATCGATTCAGGCGTGGTTTCTCTGGTGGCGAATACCCGCAGTGGGAACTCCGTCGAAGTTGCCCTCGTCGGTCGAGAAGGCGTGGCAGGCATCGCGGACGCGCTGGGTAGTCGACCCTTGCCGTACGCGCTGGTCGTACAGCTGCCAGGTCTGGCGTATCGCGCGCCGAAGGAACTGATCCGCGAGCACATCTTTACTTGCAGTGCACTGCATGAGCTGTTGATGAATTATTCACAACGCGTCATGCATCAGCTAGCGCAGTCAGCGCTCTGCAATCGCTTTCACTCATCAGTGCAGCGGCTCGCCCGCTGGCTGCTCCTCACGGCGGAGCGGGCGGATACCAATCGCTTCGAGCTCACCCACGAGTTCGTCGCCCAGATGGTTGGGGCTCCGCGATCCGCAGTTACCGAGTCCGCATCGACGCTGCGAGACAAGGGCATCATCGACTATCGACGCGGGGTCCTCACGATTCGGAATGCGAAGCGGCTCCGCAAGATCGCGTGCGAGTGCTTCGAGGCGGTGTCCCATTCCAGCAATGGGGGACAAGCCTGGCTGGTCGATGCCAAAGCGAGCGCTGCATTCGACGCCGAGATGTGAGCGGCGTTACTTCACGAAACGGAACTCCGCCCGATGCTCGGTGCCGTCGCGCAGCTTGAGAATCAACTGACGGCACGTTCCAGTCCAACGCCTGTCGGTCTTCCAGACGAACACGTAACGATCTGCTGAGGCATCGTATGCGAGGCCGCTCACGCTGACGGCCGTCTCTTTCACGTCAGCCACAATCGACGCGTCACAGGCAGTCGCAGCTGCACGGGGATACCCATCGGCGAGAATTTCGAGGCCCTGGTATCCGTCCAGACTGAACTTGAGCGGGATGGCCGAACCGGCATGCGCGCGATTGCTTCCCGGCAGGTTATCGACCGGCCGGAAGAAACCAGTGAAGTTCCAGTTCACGGACACAACGGCAGTATCGGTCGCTGACAGACCTCCACCGTCGGTAACTCGAACCGTCACTGAATGGCTGTCCGGCGCGTCGAGGCCCGCCACGGAGAACGTCACGCTCTGGCCCGGCGTTTCGAATTGCCCATCCCCGTCCAGATCCCAGTCGTAGGCAAGAGCGCCGCCTTCCGGGTCCTGACCCTGTGCTTCAAGCGTGACGCTGCCACCTTCGATCGCCGAATACGGTCCCCCGGCATCGACCGACGGGAGGCTGTTGAATGCGAGCCCGACGACGATCGGATCGTGATCCGATGCGCGGTACGCATCCGGGGCGTATAGGCCTGGCGGATTGAACTCCGTGTTGTAGTCGAGAATCAGCGGCTCGTCGGCATTGATGTGCCACAGCGCTGCGCCGGTCACGTTATCCATCAAGTCCGGCCCGGCCAACGCATGATCGAGCTCGCCCGACTGGCCGTCGAACCCGAAGCTATAGCGCTCGTCGTCGCTGACGTAGATCTTGGAGAGCCCGGTATAACCAGCCGCCTCGAGCCTGTGAACCGGATCCTCTTCGGTGTACGAGTTGAGGTCGCCGACAATCAACACGTTAGCCACGCCCATCGTCGCAAGCAGGCTCGTGAGCGTCTCGGCCTGCACCACACGCAGCGCATTGAAGCAACCCTGCCCATCGCCCCGGTCGGCATCGGCACCCGACTCTCCGCCACAGTTCTTCGACTTGAAATGATTGACCGCCACTGTGAACGATTCGCTGCCGCCCGTACGCTCGAACGTCTGAATCAGCGGAGGGCGGCTGAAGACGGGATCCGATGAGGAGTGTGCCTCGCCAATCGGCACCACCGAGGCCGTGCGGTAAATCAGCGCGACCTTAATCGCGTCTGTACCGAACGTCCCACCGAATTCGTTCGGCGCATTGAGTTCGAGATCCGCGATGAAGGCATACGGCCCGGCACCTGACGCATTGAGCGCGGAGACGAGGCTGCTGATGGCCGTCGTGCCGTTGTTCTCCACTTCCATGAGGGCAATTACGTCCGCTGCAAGACCCCTGATGGCCGCAACCTCCTTGGCTTGCTGCCGGACAAACTCCTGCGCGGTATCTGCTCCACGAGCGTTGCCATTGAGCGAAGCCAGCGTCGTGAAGTAGTTGAGTGTGTTCAAGCTGGCCACTCGAATCTCTCCTCCGACGGGAGGTGGTGAATCGGGCCGAGGATTGGTCCGCGTGAATTCGACTGGCAACGTCGGCTCCAGGCGGTACTCGCCGAAACCAAACGTCAGCACGCCGGTAACACCCGATGTGGTGTCCCCCAGCCGCAACGCGTTCCCGGGAGTCACGAACGGGACAACGGCCGGGTTCTGCACGTTCGACCCGTCGTCGATCAGCAGTCGCCGCCGGTTGTTGAGATCCTGCAAGGCGACCGCAGACGCGCCGGCGTCTACGCGGTCGGTGGGTTGAAACAATCGGCCGCCGGATGAGACCGTCACCTCGCCGAAACGACCCAACTGGAAATGCTCGGTTGCGGTCAGCGTCTCCGGCAGCGTCACGAGCATGTTCTCGAGCGGTTCGAACGTGGATCCTGGCGGCCGCGGCAGATCGACCGTGGTCGCCGCGATTGTTCCAGTGCCGCAGACGTCGACGACGCTGACAGGCGACAGCTCAGTGAGACCATTGAACTCAATCGCTCTGCCGGTCACGAGGACGCGTTGCCCCGTCTGGACGTCGGCGAATGCGGCACTGGCGAAGATGAACAACCCTTCCGACGTCGATGGATTTGCATCCGGCGTATCGTCCTGGATGTAGAAGCCACCGAGCTGACCCGGTCCCTGAAAATCGCCGATGACGACACCTTCGACGCGCACGACCTGGTTGGCAAATGGCGTCGAGGCTCCAGCCCCTTGTACAGCCGAGATCTCATGACTCGCCGGAACGCTGCAGCCGCTCGGCGGGGGTGGCGGTGGCGTAAATCCGCTGTTGCGCGGATTGGGAGTCGCGGAGGAAAAGTCCGCGCTGTTATCGTCGGTATCCGCCGCTTCGGCGCGAATCGCCGCGGTCGTGTTGGAAAGCGTTGGCGCTGGCCCGGAGCCCTCGAAGAAGTTGGCATTGCCGTAGCCGACGAGATCGACGATATGGTCCAGGGCGCTCGTTGAACATGGTGTCGAGACCCCATTGCAGCCAAGCGTCGTGGCGATGTCCACGAGCACAACTTTGCCGGCGCCCGCAGCCATCGCAATCGGCGTGCTGTCAATCACGTCCGGCGCCGGCAAGGCGACGCCGTTCGGGCTCGTGGCGCTGCCCTCCTGTACGAGGAAATAGCCACCGG
>Ga0207682_10000297_pt1 | contig 22451 bp, 33 predicted proteins | sample KBSM63metaG_FD_184332 | JGI IMG/M metagenome (GOLD analysis project Ga0207682, IMG submission 184332) | Miscanthus rhizosphere microbial communities from Kellogg Biological Station, Michigan, USA - KBS M6-3 metaG (SPAdes) (version 2) | ecosystem: Host-associated > Plants > Roots > Rhizosphere >... | reverse complement strand
TCACAAAGACACTGTAAGACTAGATGGATTCCAATCACAGGATTTAATGTGGTATTCAGTTCGCCCAATCTCAAAAGGCCTATTCAAAGACCCACAAGCCATTCAACCTGCAGGAGGTTGGACTTATGGAGCACCAAGTGGTATAAATCCAGCAGATTATGACGAAGCCAACATATAGCTAGAACATTTCAACCTCCAAATCTTCTAGATAGCCAGTAAGCTCTACACTCTTCTATATGGTCAAATGAACAACAGACACATACCCAATGTCCACAATACACAAGCTCAAAAACTGTGTCCTCCTCATCATCTTCAAACTGCTGTTCACAGTTAGGGCAAGTGATAAGCCTACGCTCCAAATACGCTGTCAACTACTAAAATAACCTCCTAGTCTTAAAGTGAACTGTTTGGTCATGGCGACAGCGGCCGTATGAACATCTACCATCTGCTGCTATTCTGCAGTGATGACATCTACATTTATTTGTCTTGTTTTTTCTTCTAACTATGAGTCTTGTGGGTGCTTCTATCTCATTACCTTCAAAGTCTTTATATTTTACTATATTCATTATAGCTACATATACACACTAGCTATATATTAATGTATGTATGTAGGTAGGTATATATAGTGTAGCTAGTTATATGTTGTTGTATGACAAATATAATAACAGATTTCATAAAATGGCTCAAATATTTCCGAGTAATGGAAATGGAGATTAGTAGTAGTGAGAAATGATGACCACATCAACAAAAAGCAGATTACAACCATGTCCTAAATGCAGCAGCAAATACAGAACTATCAAGGTAGGCGTAACTCAGAACAAAATCAAAAAGCAAAAATGGTTTTGCTATGCTTGCAGAAGGCAGTTCCTCACAGAAATGAACCATCATCCATCAGCAAGAACAATGAACAGCTCTGGTATAACTGCAGAACAGGAGATGATGAAAGAAGATGAGTAATGATGATAACAATAACAACATCATACCATATGACCCTAAAATAGACATAGCCTTAGACTCTCTACAAACAATGGTATCATGTTTTAGAGAACTCTCAGAAGAATACAGACAAGAACTAGACAACCCAGATAGAGAATACTATATAGACTCAAAAATAATCACCTCAATGGAACTCCAAAAAGCAGTAAACAAATCAGTATTAGACCTATTCGAAAGTATATTAGCACCAACGTACTCACGAGCTGAGCACTACTGATATGAAAAAAGATAACAACACTCCAATACCTGAATACCTACGTAAACAATACAAGATAGATTATGGGGATGTAGAAGACTTGACCGAACATGAGCTAATAGATGGCTTATGGTTCATGAAGAGAAATCTAGAAGAGTTAACAGGTTTACGCCTTGTACTGGAGACCGTATTGGATAACGTACCCTCACTATACGTCTATGATGAAACAAAGGAAATATTTGATTATCAAGGTGAAATGATAATATCTGACTTAACACTAGAGGACTTTTTTAATCAAATGGATGGCCTAATCACAATAGCCATAGCAGCACATCAACGAGGCAAGAAGACCGCAATACAGGACTCTACCCTATTCCCCACATGACATGGCTAAGAAAGAAATGGACCTAAGAGCCCAAATAGCAGACCTAAGAAACATACTACAAGTTCAATCCCTCAAGATAGAAAAACTAGAACAGACAGAAATAAACATGAAAAACATTAGAAACAAAACAAACGAGTTAGTAGAATCCATAATAGACATAAGACACGACATAATATTACAACAAGACGACATTAAGAGAATGCTTAAAGTAGAAATAACTCAAGACAATGACATAAAACTCCTATTCAAACGATATGCAGAGTTATCAAACAGACAAGATAGCATAGAAAAATCCTTCTCTGATTTATATGATGAATGGGATGAATACGAAAGATGACCCCCTACTTTGAGATACAACCAGCACCATTTTCTATCATACTACAAGCAGCCAAAAACATGGAGTTCTATGTAGACCAATATAACCGCATATACTTCACATTCAAACAAGACAGTAAGAGTAAGACAAGAAAATACCCACCACAAGACAAAAAAGATGTCCACAAGCTAGAGTGCGTAAGATGCCATAGCCAACTATCCTACTTCACCAACCTAGGCATAACATGCACTGATAACGTCTGTCATAAATACTGGATGGAAAACATGAAAGAACATTTAGACAACATAAAATAATAGCAATAGTATATACAACATAATATATAGCTAGAACTGCATAGCTAAGAAAAAATAGTGCAGCTATCACCATAATAACCCTTATATAACTTTCTTACTGAGATAAGTCACAAATGACTAACAACAAATCTATAATAACATTCTCATTATTAGCCATCATAATAGCAACAATCTTAGTTACTATCACCACCTCCACCTCCACCGTAAACGCATATCCTAACACAGGCAACACAGGGAATACGGGTAATACTGGAAACACTGGTAATACAGGCAATACAGGCAACAACGGTTCTACAGGCAATACTGGAAATACAGGTTGCGATATAACAAAACCTAACTGTATTCCAAGTCCATCTAGTAGATAATAAACTACTCTTTCTTTTCTATATTATTTATTTTTCATCATCATCATCATCATCTTCTTCTACTATTAATATCATCATCAACTCATTCATTTTCTCATATAACTCCATAAACCTTAAACCCAAATCAGTAACCTCCAATCTAGTATACCAATAAGGCTTAAGCTTCATATTCGCCTTATTATATTTCGGTGTATAAGTTTCAAACTCTAATAAACCACGCTCAGCCAAATAAAGAATACGAGCATGCATCTTTTCCTTAGATAATGTACCGAACAACTTACCCATCTCACTAGCAGAAGTTATACACCCATAAGCTTCAAACGTAGGTCGACCTCTTTGACCATCACGCATACGCCTACCTGGAGACATAGGACCATTATACCTAGGACAAAAATCAGCCATTGGCCTATTCTTGACGTTTAAGGTTCTTCGCCTATATATCATTTCAAGAGGCATAACACCACATTTTAAATCCCTAATAACCTGTAGCAAATCATACAACATATCTAGATTGTATAATGAACGCTGTTGTTGCTGAAACACTTCTTTAACACTTAAAACCATGTTAGACAATATAACACATGCCAATCCTCAATCTATAAATAGATTAGGTATGCACTGTCTTGCAGTATGTCATCAAATATTCCCTCATCAAAAGGATTCGGCTGGGTTCCTGATGTCCCAGATTTCAGAGATCAATATTATCAAGTATCACCAGCCCTCATAGAAACAGGTGTGCCTCCCTCAGTAGACCTAAGAACAACACCAGAACTACAACAATCACCAGTGCTAGACCAGGGACAACTAGGCTCTTGCACAGCTAACTCTATCGCTACTGCTCTAACTTATGCCCTCTTAAAACAAAAACAGCCATTATTCCAACCTTCAAGACTATTCATCTACTATAATGAACGAGCTATGGAAGGTTCAATCCAATCTGATGCTGGTGCTATGCTCAGAGATGGCATTAAATCAGTAAATAGACAAGGTGCCTGCAAAGAAGTCCCAACATGGCCGTATGATATCTACAAGTTTGCTACTAAACCACCAGCAAAAGCCTACAATGAAGCTGGATTACACCAAGCATTACAGTACAGACGTCTTAACAATACAGATATCAACCAACTAAAGGCCTGTCTAGCTTCTGGATTCCCATTTGTCTTTGGATTCACTGTATATCAATCCTTTATGACCGCACAAGTAGGTAGAACTGGTATAGTCCCAATGCCACAAAGCCACGAAGCGGTAATGGGGGGCCACGCTGTGCTAGCAGTAGGCTATGATGATAGTAAACAAGTATTCATAGTGCGCAACTCATGGGGCGATCACTGGGGAGACAAGGGATATTTCTATATTCCATATCAATATCTTACTAACACCGATCTAGCAGTAGACTTTTGGACTATCACTATGGTTGAGCAATAATGATATCAGTCCCACTTAACTTTCATACCACTAAAAATATAGTAGATTTTTGTAAAATACGGGCCTCAAAACATACGCATGGTAAATGGTGGATGATATGTCAGCAGGATTAGGTGTAGCAATCATCGGTTGTATCGTTGTCATAGCCTTCATGATAGCAATATTTACAATGGCATATGGATACAATCAAAACCTAGCCACAGAACAAAAACACGGTAACTACTGTATGGAACTACAGAAGAATATAATGAATGACCAACAAGACCCAGACTTATACAACTTGACACTACAAGAAATAAATACATACGCTCAACACTGTAGCTCGTAAAAGAAGATGGATAAACTACAATGGATATGCGCCTGCAGATGTGGGCGTGGCTACATCCCAACAACATACGACACACAGAAAGAAGACTTTTTACATCTGTTGTGTGAAGTCTGCAGAGTTGATACCGATAAATGCTTATGTCCTCCTATAGTTAAAAAGGAAACTATACCTCGCTAACATGTGCTGCGGATATATCTGCAAGAACTGGTGTCAAGGACATGGATTTATTAAATCACATAGAACAATGTATGAACAAGGTCGTGTATGGTGCAAAGTATGTGAGGTATCACAACCTAAACCTGAGCTCACTAATCGTTGTCCCTGTTGCGGCTGTAATCTTCGGCATAATCCAAGTAGGTCTTATGGTAGGCGTTATAAGCCTTGGGAAAGAATCAAGGAGGCTGAAGAACTAAGTGAACAACTGCGGAGTGTCGAACTGTGATAAAGAATCTACAGAAATACCCATACAATATCATGTCATAGACCATATGACTCGACTAAAGATACTAGTGACTTTATATCTATGTGACGAACATACAAAACAGGTTATTATGGGAGATAATGAGCGTAATGCCAAACTGCGATAGATGTAGTAAGCCGATCATGGGTAAGAAACTATACTCTGACCCTCAACTCTTGGGAAAGATTACATGCAAAGCCTGTTACAACGAAGTCTGTGAGGCTATAGGTCGTATCGATAAGATGGATTTGTAGTAGTAATGCCCATATTTTCCTCATCTTCTGAAGCAGCTCGATTTGGAGCTAGACTTTGTCTTGTATTTGGTCTTATCCTGTTTGGGGCTATTGTTATGTATGGATATGTAGACATAGCAACAGATACACATAACCCTTCTATGTATGTCCTCCAATACTTTCTATTTATGACCATTATAGGGGCCATTATAGGGATTATTGGTTCATTCATATATTGGTATGAAAAGACTGAATAGCTATGGGAACAGCTTCCTCAACAATACTAGGAATACTTGGTATAATCCTCACAATAGTGGGTATAGTTCTTGTAATCTTTGGTATCATAGACCTTATACAACTCTCATGGATTATGGCTATAATCTATATCATCGTTGGTGCGGTTCTTATTTGGATTGGTTACGATGTTATTGGCTTGCCTTCACGTGGTTCTGCCAGGACTTGATACATGGATACAAAGAAGAAACCATTTTGCAACTTCCACGGTTGCACGAACAAAGCAGACATTTTATCTTTCCATAGAACCTTTACAAATGACGATGGTAAATCTCAATGGGATGTCTTTGTTAACTGCTGCGATGAACATTGGGATTATCTTGTAATGAAGTATACTGCTGAAGATAAGATGCGTCCTATATCCTAACTCTTATATTTTTTATAGCCTACCGTATTATTTCTCATTATTATAAATGACTTTCAAAGTTGTTAACATATCTGACCCTGGCACAGCTACTCGCCATGGTGCTGATGACCAGGACAAGATAGCCAATCTATTAAACGGTGTCGATATCATTGACCCCGTAATCATTAACACTGATTTTATCTTTAAGAATAACAAGCTAACCTTCAGAGATTTATCTGATACTTATAACATCAAGATACTAACATCAGGAGAAACACAATCAGGCTCTATCACTATTCCTACTCTAGACGGTAATGTCACGATGCTACTTGATAACGATGCTCGTCTCTACGACACAAGAGACCCAAACCCACACACTGTTTCTCATCAAGTAGGCCAGCCTGACGAGTTACCTATAGATCAGTTAGGACCACCAATAGATATAGACAACCTGCAACTTAATGCTAGCTCAACCCAACACGGATTGATGCCCAAGCTTTCTGCTGATGGTTTAACATACTTAGACGGTAATGGGAACTGGACATCACCCTCGGGAACTGGTATACTGCCAGATGGTTCTATTACTAACGCTAAGCTAACCGACCATACTATAACCGCCTTAAAGATAGCTGCGGGAACTATAACGACTACTGAGATATCCGCTAGTGCTGCCATACCTTACTCTAAACTATTATTAGCTGGCACTATCTCAAACGCTGATATTAATACATCCGCTGCTATAGCCTGGTCCAAAGTATCTAAAACAGGTTCTAAGCTTGAAGATTTAGCTGATGTAAACATTACAGGTAGATCAGACCAGATGCTAATCAAATGGGATGCTACTACAGCTAAATACGTATTCTATACTCCTGCTGCTGGAGGTGGTGCAGTAATCCCGGATGATAATAGTGTTACAACTGCCAAGATAGTTAACCTAGCCGTTACTGCGGGTAAAATAGCCAATGCAACCATCACAGCAACTCAAATAGCAAACAATGCTATCACCACCGCTTTGATAGCTGATGCCAACGTATCATTAGCTAAGCTGGCCTCTAACTCAGTAGATGCAACCAAAATAGTAGCTGGTTCAATCACTAACACACAAATCAATACAACCGCAGCAATAGCATGGGCAAAGATAAGTAAATCTGGTTCTGTATTATCTGACCTAGGAAACGTATCAACCACATCACCATCATCAGGCAATGTTTTAACCTGGAATGGTACAAGTTGGGCACCACAAACACCAACAACTCCAGCATCAAACGACTCTGCTAACCCTGTTAATCCTAACGTTAAAACTGGTTGGATTATGGGTGGCATGTCTTCCTCCAACGATCAATCAGGCTTAGGTGGCGGAATATTAGCCAATGCATTCTTTGAGAATACTATTAACGCTGGTGTAGATTCTGATGGTGCTTATTCTTCACTTACTACTACTTCCACATCTCAGACATTTGCTCGTATCTATGGACAGGATGATGCAACTCCATTCATGACCTCGCTACATCCAAAGATGTGGGTTAGGCTCAAGTTTCCTAATGCTGGCAATATTAGAGCTGGTGTATTCTTCACCGATGAATCACCTATCCCTAACAACCAGTTTACTATCTTGGATTCTCAGATAGGATTTGGAATGTATATAGATACGGCCAACAATAGCAACTGGCTTACTGTTCGCTCTAATGGTGGCTCACAGACAACAGATTCATGGTCTGCTCCTACATCTGGAACAATATATGATATAGTGTTAGAATCTACGGGTGGCGGAACATGGAAAGCCACTCTAAACGGCACAACTAGAACATACTCTACTAACACACCTGCAAGCTCTGATACAATGTCTTGGGGTATAATATGCAACACTCATACTGCTGCTGTCAGAAACCTAAACCTGTATTATTGCTATGTGACACAAGACGGTTAATAGTTAGGGGGTGGAATAAAGACATATGTCAGTAATGAGCTCAACAGACTTTGATGTTCTGCGTATATTTGATTCAGGTTCATCAAGACAGGCTCTAGGACCAAGTGCAACAAAGCTATCTGATTTGGTAGATGTTCAAATCAATGAGCCTATAACAGATGGACAAATACTCAAGTTTATAGAAGCTACAGGTAAGTGGACAAATGTAGACCCACAACTCTTAACTAACGATTTCATAGAAGGATACACATCCTTCTCTGGCACATCCTACTCCACCGTCTTCCAAATAGCTCACGGCTTCGGCTCAACACCCACCCACTGGATAGTAGACCCACAATCACCAGATGCACAGGATGATTTCACAATAACAGCCGATTCCATCAACCTAACACTCACTTACGAGTTTCCACCACCTCAGGGAACAAATAACTTATTATTCTATTATAGAGTGTCCTGAGCACTTTATTTATAATATATGGCTATTCAAAGAGTTTCAAACGCTATTATCTATGGTTTAAATGCAGATACCAAACCTACTACCTTTGCTAATAACACCATTTTTGTCGAACAGGATACAGGTGTAATCTATCGGTGGAATGCTGGTGGCAGTTCTTGGGATATACTTGTAGGTGCATCAAAGACAGAGACATTAACTAATAAGACAATAACAGCAGGTTCTAACACTATCACTGGTATAGTCGACGCTAATATAGGCTCACACACTTCTACCAAGATAACTATTACAGCTAAAGGACAACTAAACTCTAGCATTGTCTACACTGACCAGGCTAATACACTAGGCGACTTTGACTTTATAATAAGGGAAAACAGGCTTAAACTACAGAATCCAGCTAACACATTCTCCTATATCTTTGATACTTCTGCTATCACAGCTAACAGGACCATTACTCTACCGCTATTAACAGCTACAGATACAATCGCAGTATTAGCACTAGCCCAAACATTCACCAATAAAACTATAGTTCTATCGTCTAATACTGTTAATGATACTTCAGCAGCTATAGGTGATGTCATAAAACATGATGGAACTTCATACAAACGCTTTGCTAAAGGAACATCTCTCCAAGTCTTAAGAGTTGCTTCAGGTGGTGGTGATTTAGAATGGGCATCTATCTCCTCATATACTGAAGGAAAGGGCACTACTACCAAATCGGGTGATGCTACAACTACCACATTCACTCAAGCACATGGTTTAGGCTCTACTCCTGGTTTCTTTACTGTCGTGCCTACATCCGCAGATGCAGATTCAGACTTCTTCCTTACAGCAGACGCTACCAACATAACAATAAACTATCCATTCCCTCCACCTACAGGAACAAGTAATCTAACATACGTATGGCGTGCAGCAATATAGCCTGATTTTATATGGCTATAACTCAAATCACTGATTTTGTAATCTTTGGTAATGCTGCTGACCAAAAACCTCTAGCTGGTGTTCCAACTCAGTCCCTTTTCTTTGAGATAGATACAGGTAGAACATACAAGTTTACTGGTGGTGTTTGGAGTCTATTCTCAGGAGATATTAAGCCTGAAACCCTTACAAATAAGACACTAACAACCCCCATAATCTCTCAAATCAAGAACGGATCATTCACTTTAACACTACCTAGCACAGCCAACGATACCATAGTAGGTAGGTCCACCACTGATACTCTCTCAAATAAAACCCTCAACTTTCCCATTATTTCCACGATTTCTAACGCTGGAACGGTAACAATCCCAACAGGAACGAGAACATTAGTGGCCAGAGATACCATTGATACTCTACTTACAAAGACCATAAACGTAAACTCCAATACCTTAACAGCTACATCTCAAGCTGCTGGTGATTTACTCATCAATAACGGTACTCAGTTCATCAGACTAGCCAGGGGAACCAATGGACAAATATTAACATCAACAGCTACAACTATACAATGGTCCTCAGCAGGCACATCTGTATCAGCAGGCTCAGCCAATACATGGACCGCAGCTCAGACTTTCAATGATACCTTTCTATTATTGAGAAATCCCGCTAATACCTTTTCAGTTACATTAGGAGCAGGAGCACAAACCGCAGCTAGGACTTTTACTTTCCCAGTTACAGCCTCAGATACCATTGCAACCATAGCGGCTACTCAAACCCTTACTAACAAAACACTAACTAGTCCTGTAATATCTACAATCACAAACACTGGAACTATTACTTTACCAACAGCTACCACGACATTGGTAGGCAGAGATACAACCGATACAATCACAAACAAAACATACAATATAGATTCGAACACATTCAAACATTCTACTACTAATGCTGCTGGAGATCTTTTCAAAGGCAATGCTACCCAGTTCGTTCGTATGGCTAGAGGCACTAATAACCAGGTCTTAGCTTCTACTGCAACCGATATAGCATGGACTTCACTTAACAATCAAACAGTAGGAACGGCTACAGCCTCAGGAACAGGCTCAGCTACAGCCTTTAATGTGCCTCACTCCTTAGGTTCAGTTCCATACATGGCTGTAATCACTTGTTCATCTCATTCTACTGCCTTCACCTATACATACGATTCAACAAACATTACAGTAACATTCACATCCGCTCCACCTTCAGGCACTAACAACGTCAAGTTTCAATGGATGGTCGTAGCCTAGATTGGTTACACGTCTCTATCTCCATAATACCTCTAACGGAACAACTGGACTGCCAACGACAAAACAATCAACAAGAGCAACAGCAGGTAATGCTCAGGCTACCACAGTAAACAAAAACATGACTACGACTATAGGCACGTCTCAAATAGATCTTAACTTTGCTATCAACTCGGGTTATACGTATATCGGAAGATGGGTATCAGATATCATAGGTCAAACATCTCTAGCCGCTAACACATGGACCTTTTCTTTTGGTTACACGTCTTTTTGGGGGAGTTCTGATGTAGGTGTTCAAATAAACATCTTTGTATGGCGACCATCAACTACTACAAAGATAGGTACAGTAGTAGATACATCCGTAGCTCAGGCTTTTGCAAACACCGAAACAGGCTATAAACTCACAGCTACAGGCTCAGCAGTATCGAGCATAACTACTAACGATGTCCTATGTGTCGAGTTTATGACTAATGGCTCTCTAGCTGGTGGTAATGCAGACTTTTATTATGATGGGACTACTGCTGTCACTACTAATGCAACATCTGCCTCATCGGTAGCCGCATATATAGAAACACCTGAAACCGTATCATTAGGTACTCCAACTGGTATTAACGCAACATCTACGAGCAAAGTTATAACCACGAATATCATAACAAAAGCATAAGAATGACTCTCCAGAAAGTCACTAACTTTTTAATATATGGGTTGTCCTCTGATACGAAACCCACGACATATGCTACTAATACTCTATTCGTAGAGCAGGATACCAATAAGCTCTATAGGTATACTGGTTCTGCCTGGGCGGCTCTCCTAACAGCAGAAAATACTGGTATAGCTACAGCTTCAGGTAATGGCTCTACAACCGTATTTACTATAGCACATTCTATTGGGTCAACTCCCTCAGTCTATTATGCTGAGCTTATAAGTCATCAGGGAACATGCACAATCACAGCCGATGCTACTAATCTCACTGTAACTACATCTGCTGCTCCACCATCCGGCTCTAATAACGTAAAAATCTATTGGAGGGCTATAGCTTAACCTTGGCAACACGTCTATACTTTCACGCTGCTACATCTACAGTATCAGGCACACTACCGGCAACAGAACAATCAACCCTAACCTCAACAAATACAGCCGATGCTGTAACTGTCAATCGTTCTATGGATACAACAATAGGCACAGCTCAGGCTTCTGTTGCAGTAACAACAACAGGTGTTACAGCAAAAACCGATTATCTTACAAAGTTTATATCCACTCAACTAAATCAAACCTCTATTGCTGCAAATACTTGGACACTTAACTTTGCAGCTAAACAATCAGCCTCCACCATGAGCTTCCCAAGAACTCCACATCCTAACATCTATGTCTGGAGACCATCCACAGGAGCCAAAATAGCTTCAATAGCCGATGCAAATACAGCTAATGTAACTGCTGGAGGAGCAGGAGTCGAAGTATCACAAAACGTTACGATATCAGGTGCATCCGCAACTTGTCAAGTAAATGATGTTATTGTCGTTGAGATATGGGCATTACATACTCCATCTCAAGCGGCTTCTTCCGTTGGAACATTATATTTTGATGGGACAACTGTAACAACATCATCCGGAACTACTGTATCTAATCATGCTTCATTCCTACAAACACCAGAAGATATTACCTTTGTAGGAGGCGCACCAGCTTCCATAGACATGACACCTAACTTAACGACTTACACTAACAAAATCATCACGAAAATATAATGATAAGGATAAATGAAAAAACTCTATTAAATAAGCGATTATATCATACTATCAGAGACCCGAAAAAGATTATGAGTAACCCAGAACAACAAACACCCGAAAATGCTCAACAAGAACCAGCAGTTTCTACTACTAACGCTATCCTAACAGAAAAAGAAGCCTTAGAAATGCAATCACAACAACATGCCCAAAATCCTAATATGCCTCTACCACCAAATCAAAACCAGAATCAAAGTTTGTCAGCACAAGACACTCAACCCTCAGAAACAGTATCCCCAGACAGCCGGAGTAATACGCAAGAAAACGTCCAACAATCCTCTAATGTAGTCCCATTTCCACAGCCAGAGCCCCCAATAGTTAACAATAATAATCAACAATCCCAGCAACCTATACAAGCAACAACATCCGCAGGCGTTACAGCTCCACCACCCAAACCAGACTTTACAGATACCGACGCATCTATCCAAGGTTTACTTTTGCAAGTAGTAGCCTTACAACACAACAAGATACAACAGTTAAAGCAACAATAGTAATAACCTATTATTACCTCTCTTTATTTTTTTACACTCTTTAACCTTATATCATGGTTTTACCTAGTGTTAGTGCTGAGTCTAAAGGGCCCCTAGCTTCACGCCAAAAACTTGTGCTCCAGCCACTAGATCAGCAATGGCAACCTACAACTAACAACTATAATCCTACTATTACCACTATCTCATCAGAACAGCGCCCTAATGGACAAGATAGGGTCTTTGTAGAGACTTTTTTAATAGATGCTGTATCTGCTCCAAACAAAAAGGGATGGAGAGTATCATACGAGAATCCTGAGGACTTTGATAGTAGAGTTTTAGCCTCCAAGAATCATCCTCTTGTCCTCTTTCAAACACCTCACCCTACCAAGGACGGTGAGATGATATTTGATCATCCTGTAGCTCCTATCACCACGTTAGAGGCTGCTGCTGACCCTCTTAGAGCCACAATCGAGTTCCAAAAAAGGTATACAATAGGCTATGCAAGACATTTTAAGAAAGTAAAGGATGGTATCTGGCACGCTGTCTATGAAATCACCAATAAAAAGGCTCAAAAGTTCTTCCAAAAGGCTAAAGAAAATGGTGTAAAGCTGTTTACATCTCCACACATCGTTCGTCCATCATCCGAGCCAGACAGAACCAACATAAAGGAATGGGCTCTCATCCACAATGCTATCGTGTCCAACCCAGCTCATAATGAAGCTATCGCCTCTATTAAGGATGTAAAAGCTGTATCTGCACGTTATCCCTTGGATTTTAGCTCTCTTTTTGCATCAATGGATACACCAGATGATGATTCCCAGGAAATAGATGCTGAATATCTACTGGATGTTTATACTAATCAGGTTACTTCTCATGGCAATAATAACGAGTTTCTAACTAATATGGCTGAAACAGCATCAACTAATAACACAGCTAATAACGCTAATCAAACTTTAACTCAACCTCAACAAGTTTCAACAGTCACAACTCAAAATCCAGGCCAACCTGAACAAATAGCAACTATTCCAAGCTCTCAGTTGCCACAAGACGCATCAAAAACTTTAGAAAACCCACAACAACCAGCACAAGAACAAGCAAAAGAACAACAAAACTCAACAGAACTTGATACATTAAAGGCTCAAATAGAGCAGTTAACCAAGCAAAACCAAGCATTAGAGCAAAAATATGCACAAGATACCAGAAAAGCACAGATAGAAAAGCTTTTCGCACCAGTTACAGCACAACTTTACTCTGACCCAAAGACTGGCATCCTAAATGAGAAAGATTATAACGCAGAAATAGCAAGATTAGTCAAATCTAACCACAACTTTGACGAAATCAGTGAGTTAATCCAAGCAAGATACGTCTTAGCTCAATATAATGCAGCAAAAACAGCACCAAAAGGCGAGAGAGCATCGTTTACTTCTCAAGAGTCTGCAAGTGCTCCTATACACTATACTAAAATGTCAACAGGTAACACAATGGATTTAGGTGCTATCGAAGGAAACAAAGATACACCTTTAGGCTTATCAGTTTTACGTAAAATCCCTGGAGGTTTGTTTTAAGCAAAATGTCAGCTCAAAACGTAGATATTTCAACATCCGTTAGAGGACAAACAGCTATCAAACTCGGTGATTTTAATGCCGCAGCAGGCTATGCAATGTCTACCTTTGGTAAAGCTACCGGAGCAGGCACAGCAATCAGAAGAGGCTATGCATGCACTAGAGTTAACACTGTAACTCCTAACGTTTTCGCAGTAACCACTGGAGCATCAGCTAACGCAGTTGTGATAGCAGGCTTACCCTTCGTAACAGGCAAACTATCAAACATTAACGTTACAGGTGCAGCAGATGGCAACGGTGAAGATATAAGCGCAGAAGACGGTGACGTAGCATTTAACGGCATTACAGACTGTGATTCAATATGTGTAAGAGCATCAGGAGCTATACAACCAGGACAACAAGTTATGACAGCAGCATCAGGAAGATTTGCAGCATATGATGGATCTGGAGTAGATAAAATAAAAGGTATTTACATAGGCTTACCTGGCTCTACCAAAGACGGTGCATATATCCCACAAGCAGCAGCAGACGGCAACTTGATTATTATAGACTTCGAGGGAGTATAGAAAAACATGTCATATTTTAGCAAAGATTTCGATACTTTCTCTAATCAGTTCGCTAATAAACAGGCTAGAATGTTTGCATTTGGAAAGATGCAAGCAGAAGCAAGCAAGCTTAACAACATCTTACAACAAACAACAACCTGGATTAACACCTCTAAAACAGACCTCAAAGACAAAGAAACAGGAAAGAAGGTCAAAGCAAGAACCATTTACGCAGGATTTAACAACGAAACAAAACCAACATGGGACTACCCAGCAGCTAACATAGACAAACTTGTAAAGGCAAAAGCTTTGTTAGACCAAGGCGAAAGTGCTAGCACAACAGAAATCGATCAAGCTCTTAATGATCCATTCTATCCAGAGTTCCAAGAACCACTCAAATACTATAATGATGTTCTCATGGCAGAAGAATCTGCAGGTGCTATTCACACATCACAAGACTTTCCATTACTTACTAACATCACAGTAGCAGGACAAGTAATAGTCAACCAGTTAACACAGTTTCCACTCCTAGACATAGTCAATGTAGAAAACACCACTGACCTCATATTCAGAAGATACAATGCAACTGGATTTGATATTGAATCAGTAGTAGGAGAGTTAGGAACAACTGAACCGAAGAAAATGGCATTCAGCAAAACTGAGTGGTATACACGCAAATCTGGAGGAGAAATCCAATGGTCTGATGAACATGAAATGCAAAACTACTTTATCAATCCATTACAACTCGCAAGAGGACAGTTTGCTATCGGTGCAAATAAGATAAAGAACAACAAGATATTGAAAGCATTAGCACAGTTCTCTACCACTGCAGGAGCCAACCTTACAACATTCACAGGTGAGCATAGCACAAACAACCCATACACCTACTTTGCAACAGTTAGAAGGTTAATCAACTACACAAACTTTGGTAATGTCGACACTGGAGCTATGAACTCTAACACATACTTTGGAATCCTCAGTAACACCAACGTTAGAGGTGTTCAAGGCACTCAAGGCATGGTAGGAGAGAATGGTTCAAGAGTCCAAATACCTGGAGTTCCTGGAATCAGTTTTGTCTTAGATGAATCCTTAACAGATGGTAATGTCTATCTCTTTGACAAATCATTAGCCCTTACAAGAATACAAGGACCAATCAGAACAGAACAATACAGACTCGCAAGAGAAGGTGGTTCAGGACTTGTATATAGAGACTGGAATGATGTTCAAGTCAGAGACCTCACAAAGGCAAGAACTATAACAGGCCTCATCTAAACAACTTTTTTTATATTCCTAAAATCTTAACCCACGTGACGGACGGCCGCCACTTAACAAAATAAACCTAAAACTCTGAAAACCTAACCCCTTTTTTTTGTAAACCTTTTATGTATTCCTTCTTAGTTATTCATAATATACACAATGACAACAGATAACACTAGCAACAACAATAAAGATACAGTAAAAAATGATACAACTCTCATAGATGAAGATGTTAACTCTAAATCTCACATTACAGTAAAAAAGATAGCTTCTTTTCCATCAGAGGAAGAACACAAAGCCAAGATTCAAGAGAAATACATCCAGATAAAGGAGCCTCCACATCCTCAACAACCTCCAAAACAACAGCAGCAACAACAAGCAACAGAACAACAATCATCTGCAGCAGCCGACGGTAAGAAACACACCATAATCAGAGAATCCCTTACCAGAAAAGAATACGACAAAGCAGGTATTCCTTTACCTTACTCTTTAGAAGAAGACAGAAAAGAAACCTTTGAGAGACAAACCAAGGGCAACTGGACTAGGAAAGTTACATCTATCACATACTACAGAGACTTAGACGAACAAGAGTTCCTAGACTGGAACGAAGAGCGAACAGGCCATACAGACATGAAGCGCAAGATAACAGAGCCATTTAACCACGTAGGACAGTATGAAATCCCTGTTCCACAAGAACGAGTTGAATATGACCCCGATAACGAAGAAAACAGAGTAGTAGTAGAAGACAGACCTAAAGAGATACAAAAAGGCTATCATCTCAAGTTCTCCAAATCAGCACTACAAGAGCTATTGAATGACTGTAATCCCCGCTCCTGTGAGTTCATCATAGCTCAAGAAGGACAACGAGCTTACACAGTCACCAAGAAAGAACTAGAAAGATATGCAGGTGACTTTGATACTCTATTTGCTCTGAAAGCTGACCCTAACTTTAAGATAACCGGAGAAGGTAACAAGAAGTAGAGTATGAAATACGAGACTAAACGTGTAGTAGAAGAGATAGATTTAATCTGTCTTACTCCTGAAGAGCACGATAAAATCAACAAGTTTTATAAGGATATTATGACTAGTAGAAATCCAACTTTAGCTAAAGCAAGTCAAATATTCCCTGTTAGACGTATGATAATCTCCGATGATATATCCAGGATAGAGGTCTTAGTAGCCGTAGACGATAAAGTAGTTCCTCCACCGCCTATAGAGTTCGGGTTATAATCTGGCCCATTTATGGGCTGCTATTACTTGTAAGATAGCGTGCTTTAGCTATTTCCTTATGATTAGCAAATATGGTTTCACCACCTACTAACTGGATTTTTGATATTTTCTCATGGGAGCATTTAAGTGCAGTAGTCACCGTATTTGCTTTATTGACGTCTACCGCCTTTATTCCTATATGGTCTATGTGGAAAAAGCGTAAGGCTGAACGAGAAAAACAACTAGACGAACGCGAGACTCACAAGATAAAGTCTATCTCAGAGGAAATAATGAAACCTATAGCAGAGAAACTAAATCAACACGATGATGTAGTTCGTGACTTGCAGCAAACAGCCAAAGATAGCGATAGAAACACTAGAGAGACTTTAACCACAATCAAAGACCTAGTAGCAGATATCCACAACTTTAAGACTGAACAATACAAGATAAACACAAAGCTATACTACCAGACCCTAAACCTAAGACAACAGTCAAGGGGACCAGCAGAAAACAACAGAGGTTATAGGGACTGGAGAATCATAGATCAACCATCAGAAGAGGAAGAAGATGAAAACGGTCATGAACTCAATGGCATAAACCCTTAAAAACTGTTATAAGCTTAATCACTTCAAGTAAATCTTATTGGTAACTCCCGACACACGTAACAACATAGTCACCCTTGCGGCTATTATCGCTATAGCTATCCTCATCACTGCATTTATTTACATATTTTCTAACTCTCTGATGCAAGTAGCCCAACATGGAGAGAACACAGTAAACGTAATAGGTAAGTCTGTAGCTGGCAACGTCTCACAATCAGCAGAGATTAATAGATTGAATCTCCTGCAGTTTAATCGTTCTATGACTGATGTAATAACATCCAATGATAATATAGTAAAATCAAACAACGCATCAATAGGCAATCTTTCGGCCCTAGTTAAAAACTTCAGTGCTGCAAATACTAAATACTTAGCCAGTCTAGATACAACCATAGCAAAGAACAAACTAACCTTTAACGACCTATTAAAAGAGCAAAAACGTGCTAGTGATTTCCTAGAAGATATAGCTAAGCTTTTGAATACGACACTAAGTAGTAATACAACCACAAACACAACAAGCACACACAAATAAGACATTAACCTACACTTTTTTATTGGACTTTTTAATACCTTTTCTACAGGTAGCCCTAGACAATGCTACTTCTACAGTAATCCCGATAGCCCAACAGGTAGCCTCTAACACCAGCCAGGTAGATGCCACTTCTAACGGTTTAATAGCAACCGCTATAACTGTAGGCGGCGGACTACTAGGAAAACATATCTGGGATTCAAAGAAGAGAAACGAAACTATAGCCGTAGCCTCCGATATCGACAAGATACAGATGTCCGAGCTAGCAGACAACTATAACGACTTTGCTCAACAGGCCGCTATCATGGAGGATTTAATGCGCCTTATAATCACAAATCCAGACTCCAAGATATCTGATATCTTAAACATGGTAGTGGATGACGTCACAAAGGAGACTATGGGCATGAGACTAGTAACCTTCTACCAAAACATACAAAAATACAATCAGGAATACTATAAAAATACTGCAATAAAGCCTAATGCTCTACTGAATACAACCAACAACCCACTAAAAAATGTGAGGAACTTGGTGAGAGATATGGCTACACCTACTCCGTCTTAGAAGTCTCCTGCTCATCATCATGAACTACCATATTGGATACTTTTTCAAGGTCTATGCCCTTTAAGGCTAGAACCCTTGCAGCTTTTCTTTCTTCTAATACCTTTTGTGCATCTGGATTGGCAGGTGAAGGTATCAACTGATTACCTACAGCGTTAAAAGTAAATCCGAGACCGAACGCTCCAAAAAAGGCAGCGATATATGTAGCTGGGTCTTGAGCTATTACCTTATCTAGGAAAGCGTTAAAGGAGCCTGACACTAAAATAAACGCAGCTATCAGAGCACCTACTGCTGTCCCAAGGAACTTTTTATCAAATACTATCTGTATATCAAACTCTGCAAATGTTGACTTTGTTTTGAGATATTGCCATAAAGTCCAGGCTACTACACCCAAGACAACACCAGCAAATATAACAAGCTGAGTTATTGCATCATTAGCATCTAATGCCATAGAATCACAGTAATCCAAATGATTATATATTATATTATGTTCATTTTGGTTATGGGTAAACTAAGCGCTAAACTTACCGTCAAGTTTGATAGGATTTTATCATCTGATGTTCATGTTGCCTTCGTAGTTCATGGAGATTCACTCGATGAGCTAAACGATAATGCTGTCCAACTTATCAGAGATTATGCAGAAAGAAACGGTATAAGCAACATTAACCAAGCTGAATATTACTTGGGTGAAGAAAAAGGATTACTCGGTTCATCAATAGATGTAATCGGTCACGCCTAAACTATTTTTTTACTAGACAAGATTATCATTATTTATAGTCAATATTTTCATATATACAGAGATTACAATCCTTCTGATATCCTGGGTTTCGTCTTCTGTAGGCAGACTTCTCGTATCCTTGTAATAGACATAAGCTATACCCTTATCAGCCATACCTAATCCATTTTGTCTTAACACTTTCTTAATCCCTTTCTCTAGCGCAAATAACTGCTTTACTGCTGATCTTTCATAATCATCATGCAATGACCTAGCGAAAACGTGGATGTCAGTGTAATGGTCTGTCTCAAAGAAACTGTTTGACACATCTCTAGATACGTCAAAGTCTCCAGCAGACTGGAAATAGATAGCATAGTCCCCTCCGGCAATGCCCCACTGTTCCCATCTGATTGAGGTGACGGGTATTCCAGTGACGGAGACATCATAGTTAGCCTTAAGGTAGTCAGCCAGTAGTTTTTCAGGCGTCTTACCAAGGTCTGAAAGCGGCGAAGTTCCGATGACTCCATAACTAGAACTCATCTATAAATCCCTAGCCTAATCAACCAATATTCATCAGCATTTCCGTAAAGCGTTCTGGTCTTGCCTGTTGATCTCTTTGTTCCATTTATCCAGTAGTTAACCTGTTGAGCGTCAGCAGTAGCCAAATCATCAGAGTCGATAATGGATTCCTCATCCTCATCCGTGGATTCAAAGGTTTTCATCTGTGTTGTAAGTCTCTCTATCTCTCTATTGATGGAATCTCGCATCTTATCTTGACCTGAGAATCGGATAAGCAAGTAAGACGTAGCTAAGAGCATTTTCATCTTTCTACGTAAGTGAGGATATCTTGGATCTGTTTCTAGTAGTCCGGTTCTCTCTGTAGCTTCCTCATTAGCTCCTGATAGAGCAATATCTATATCTGCATCTGATAGGTTAGATTCACCTGGTGAGCCGCAGTTTAAGCGGACCTCATCAATCTCGTCAGTGGGGTTGATAGGCATAATATGATATATATCTAAATCATATATTTGAAGACTTATCCATATGTAGTCTAGTGTGTTCTGACCTTGTCATTAGTTGTAAGTTTGAAATATCATTGTTTTGTCTATTTCCATCTATATGATGAACCACTTCATTCTTTGTAAGATGTCTTCCTATGACATTTTCCATTACTAGAATGTGCTCTCTTACATAATGATTAGAATCTGATTTTGGATGTCCTCTAGAATATATCAAAACATAACCTGAACTATTAACACGTCTTCCTCCTTTCCAACAGCGATGTTTATCCCCTATCGCCTTTCTATATCCATGGCCCTTAACATAATATTGTGGATGTCTGTTCTTGTCTTTGAAAGGTATTTCTGTTCCGCAATCACATCGACAAAAGTTTTTATTCTCTGTTCTACAAGTAATATCTTGCATTCTAAACCAAATGCAAATAGTCTAATCTGGGCTATAAAGTTTAGGTTAGACTAGTTCTCCTTTATCAATAGCGTCATATTCGTCGATCATTGGATTTCTTTTATGTTTATGGACAAACTCTCTTAACTTATTTTGCTCGAAATCTACCAAATGTCGCTGATACGCTCTCCTTCCATCTAGATGCTTATCCTCTCTTAACACATGGTCATGACCTAACTTCATACCATCAACTATCTTTACAGCACAGTTAGTCTCTTGATAGTATAGAGAGTTAGAAGGATGTTTATGCCTAAACTGATAATGAGTGATATTATACTCTACTTCATACGGTCTATGCCACAGCCTGGGAGAATGAGCAAACTGTAAGTCCCTGCTAACTTGTGGAGGTTGACCACTGACAAACTCATGCACTATATGCTGATATTTCCCAGAGTTTATCTCTAGCATTACAGCAAAGATGTTATACTGATGGAATGGACTATCCCCTATTTTCAGGAATGTAAGCTCATCAACCCATTTCTTCTCGTCATATTCGAATACATATTCATCTGAATCTACTATCAAGAGATAGTCCATAGGCTGAAAGTTATCAAACCTTTTAGTGCAAAAATCCACATATGCTTGTCTTTTCTCTATCTCGTAAGCATCAGGAACATCCAATAACACGGCATTATCATAGGACTCGACTAGCTCCCTAGAACCATCATTGGATAGTGGCGTATCTGCTCTATAGTGCTTAAACCTACCATCTACACAAATCATTATGTCCATCTTATCTTTCAAGGATTCCAGAGTTCGCTCTAAACTCTTACAATCGTTATAGAAGCATGTGCCTGATGCAATAGTATAATCTGTTTTCAAAGCCTATAGTATTTAGTTCTCACAAGTTCAAAAAGTTATTTTCAAGTTATAATATGCCAATCAACTTCGTTCCGACAGCACCTTGGCTGTTCCTTAAACCTCCGCAATATGTTGAAGAAACATCTTTCGGAGTTACTCCCGCTTCACCTGTTTTCAAGTTAATGGGTTCTATTACTGGAATCTCCCCTAACATCGGTATCACTAAAGAGGTCGTTCGTTCAGTAGGTCGAAGAGACCCCACAACCCAAACCAAGATGATGGAAGTCTTCTCTGGTTCATTCAAGTATAGACCTTTCGATAGCACATTCATGAAATACGGTGTTAACCTTCCTAACGATGCATCTCCAACAGGCACCAATGCCGCCTCTGTTACAATCCTATGGAGCCAGTTAATCAACAACGTAGAGAAATACTTTATTCTACAAGGATGTAAAACAGATAAAATATCTGTTGAAATCAGCAAAGATGGTGGTGTAGTAGTAGGTCAGGATTTGAGATGGTCAAAATCATGGTTATTCCAAACCAGTGGAGCAGCCGCAGGTATCACAACACCAACATATATTACTACAATCCCCAGCACACAACCCTGGAGTTCCTTAACTGGAGGAGCTAACCCCTTCACAATAGAGGGCACTGTATGGCCAGTAGATAGATTGAAAGTTGATGTTAACCAGAACTTATTCTCTATATCTCCTAACGGTTCAT
>Ga0207682_10000296_pt1 | contig 22495 bp, 18 predicted proteins | sample KBSM63metaG_FD_184332 | JGI IMG/M metagenome (GOLD analysis project Ga0207682, IMG submission 184332) | Miscanthus rhizosphere microbial communities from Kellogg Biological Station, Michigan, USA - KBS M6-3 metaG (SPAdes) (version 2) | ecosystem: Host-associated > Plants > Roots > Rhizosphere >... | reverse complement strand
GCTCAATTTCATCTATCGCACGATCGGCGACCGAGAGAAGGCCGAAGATCTGGTGCAGGAAGTATTCATCCGGGTGTACCGGCATCTGCATCGATTCGACCGTTCGAAGAAGTTCTCGACCTGGGCATACACGATCGCGTCGAACCTGGCCAAGAACGAACTGCGCAACCGGTCGCGTAATCCGCTCGTGTTGTTCCAGACGATGAAGGGCAACTGGGAGGACGAGGACCGGCCACTGCAGTTCGAGGATACGACGGCCCGTCCGGACGACCTCTACCGGAAGCGCCACCTGCGCGAGCTGGGTAAACCGCGACGTGGGCTTCACGACGCGGGTCTCGACCTGAGGCGGTGGGTCGAGCTCATCGAGGTAGTCCGCCAGCGACCCGAGCCGCGGATGGTCGTAGAGATCGGCGACGGTCACCTGCGGGTAGCGCTGGCGCATGGCCGCGACCAACTGGGCCGCGGACAGCGACCCACCGCCGAGCGCATAGAAGTCGGCCTCCGGCCCCTCGATCGGCGCGGCGAGGACGTCGCGCCACAGCCCGGCCAGCCACCCCATCGTGCCGCCGAGATCGGGTTCCTCCTCGGCAGCGCCTTCGCCAGGCGGCGGCGCCGGCGCTATGATGCCACCCATGGAAGCGCCGGAGCACGCGCGCGAGCCTGCCGCGCCGACATGGCGCTGGCTGCGCTGGACATTGCGCGCCGCGATGCTTGCCTGCGTCGCGTGTGCGGCGCTGATCTGCGGCGGGTTCGTCTGGTTCGTCTATCACGTGCCGGCCGAGGAGGTGGCGCTCACCCGCAATGCCGACGGCATCGTGGTGCTGACCGGCGGCGCCTCGCGCATCGCGGACGCGATCGAGTTGCTTGCCGCCGGACGCGGCAAGCGCCTGCTGATCAGCGGCGTGCATCGCACGACGACCACCAGCGAGATCGCGCGCATCAATCCGCGCTACGAGGGGCTCGTTTCCTGCTGCGTCGATCTCGACCATTCGGCGAGCAACACGGTCGGCAACGCGATCGAGACGCGGCGCTGGGTGAAGGATCGCGGATTCACCTCGCTGATCGTGGTGACCTCGGCCTATCATATGCCGCGCACGATGGCGGAGCTCGAACGGCAGATGCCCGACACCGCGCTGGTGCCGTTCCCGGTCGTCACCGACAAGCTGCGCAACGAGCCATGGTGGGCGAGCGCGCCGACCGCGCGGCTGATCTTTTCCGAGTATGCGAAGTTCATGGTGGCGCAGTTGCGCATGCGCGTCGGTCCGCCGGCGCTGACGCAGTCGTTCGGCGAACACAAAAAGAGCTGATCAGAAGCCGGCGCCCAAGCCGGGGCTGCGAGGGGAGGCAAGCTTTGCTGATCGTGCGCTCGGTCGCGTTCAATTGTCTGTTCTATCTCAATCTCGTTCTGCACGTGATCGGCGCGATCCCGACCTACGCGCTGCCGCGCCGCGCCTTCATGGCGATGGCGAAGTCATGGGGATACACCAGCGGCTGGCTGTTGCGCGTCGTCGCCGGCACCCGGGTCGAGTTGCGTGGCCTGGACAGGATTCCGCCGGGCGCGCTGCTGGTCGCCGCCAAGCACCAGTCGGTGTGGGAGACGTTCATGCTGCTCACGCTGTTCGACGATCCCGCCTACGTCTTCAAGCACGAGCTGCAATGGATTCCGGTATTCGGCTGGTACGCCTGGAAGTCGCGCATGATCCCGGTCGATCGCGGCGCGCGCGGCGGCGCGATGGCCGGCATGATCGCGCGGGCGCGCGCGGAGTTCGCGCGCGGACGGCAGATCATCATTTTCCCGGAAGGCACGCGCACCGCGCCCGGCGCGCCGCCGGTTTACAAATATGGCGCCGCGCAGCTTTACGCCGCGTGCGGCGTGCCGTGCCTGCCAGTCGCGCTCAACTCCGGGCTCTACTGGCCGCGGCGCAAATTCCTGCGCTATCCGGGCACGATCGTGCTCAAGGTGCTCGATCCGATCCCGCCGGGGCTCTCGCGCGAGGAGTTTGCGGAAAGGCTGGAGCGGGAGATCGAGGAGGCGGTGGCAAGATTGACCGCCGAGGCGGCGAAGGATCTACGCACAGCGCGTGAGTCGTAGAAATTGTTACACCATGACTTCGTCCGGGCTCATTCCGACGAGCTCGGCATAGCGCGCCGGATCGGTCGCGCCTTCGGTATTGATGACGAAGAGGCGGGAGGACGCGGTCAGGCCCAGCTTCGCGCGCATCTCCGGGTCGGTCGCTGCCCGGATGGCGCCGGCCAGGCCGGCGCCGCCGCTCTCGCCGGCCACGATGGGCGGGTCGCCTCCGGCCGGACGCGCGAGGCGATTCATCACCGCAATGGCACCCGCATCGTCGACCGTCATGAAACCATCCGCCGCGCGCGACAGCACGCGCCACGCGAGCGGCGAGGGGTCGTAGCATTCGAGCATCGCCATCACGGTCGGCGCGCCGTGCGCGATCTTCACCGGACGCCCGGCCTTGGCAGTTTCATAAATACAGGCAGCGCGCGCGGGATCGACCACGACGAACGTCGGACGCCTATCGCCAAACACGATCGCCAGGTGGCCCGCGACAGCCGCCGCGACCCCGCCGACGCCGGCCTGCACGAAGACATGCGTCGGTGGATCGCCGATCTGGCGCAGCGCCTCGCGTACCAGCGCGGTGTAGCCCTGCATCACAAGCCCTGGAATGCGCTCGTAACCCGGCCATGACGTGTCGGACACGACGGTCCAGCCCTTCTCGACCGAAACGCGTGCGGCCTCGGTGACCGAGTCGTCGTAGGTGCCGGCGACCCTGATCATTTGCGCGCCGAAGCGGGCGATCGCCGCGACACGTGCATCGCTTACGCCCGCATGAACGAAGATGACGGACGTCGCGCCGACGAGCGCCGCGCCCTGCGCGACCGAGCGCCCGTGATTGCCGTCGGTCGCACAGGCGAACGTCATTCGGTTCGCAACGGCGCGTACCTCCGGGGCCTGCAAATCCGCGATGCCGAACGCCCGGCCGCGCTGCCGCGCGGCTTCCTCCAGCACCAGCCGCGTCACCGCATACGCGCCGCCGAGCGCCTTGAAGCTGCCGAGACCCAGTCGAAAGCCCTCGTCCTTGATGCGCACCGCGCCGACGCCGAGCTCGGCCGCAAGCGCGGGAAGCGCGTGCAACGGCGTCTCGGCATGCTTGTCGCGACGAGCAAGATAACGCTCGGCCTCGGCGGCGCCTTCCAGGCCCAGCGTCTCGGCATCCGCCGGGTCGAGCGCCGCGCGGTAGTCGGAGTGGCGATTGAGAAGGAGCATCAGGCATGATCCCGAAAAGTGGACACCGGTTTTCGGGAGAGATCATGCTCCACCAATAACCTAAAGCGAGATGACGATTCGAAGAAAAGTCGTCTCGCTTTAGGCGGCCGTCCCCTCGTGCGAGCCTTTCAGCTTTTCCGCCAGTCGATGCAGATCGTGATCGCGCAACCCGAGCGCTTCGAGCGCGTGCACGGTCGAGAGGACGTATTCCCGGTTCGGGCCGGACTGCCCGTGGCCCTGGCGCACGAGGTGAAGCTGCTGCGCGAGGTCGAGCCGCCCGGCGTATTGCACGTGCCCGCGGTCGATCATGTAGACCAGAGCGCTGACGCGCCGCTCCGGCTCGCCGAGCAAGGTCACCGAGCGCAAGGTCTCGCGGTAGACGCTGGTCGCCTGCTCGCGCGCGCGCAGATAGGCGATGGTGTCGGCGCGCTTCTTTGCCGCCACGCGATAGGCGACGCCGCGGCAGGCGCCCCCGAGGTCGAGCCCGAGCACCAAACCGGGGCGCTCCGGCGTGCCGCGGTGCACATGCGAAAACACGCACAGCGCCCGGTGCGCGCCGATCAGGCGCGCCGGCGCGCGTTCGAGATAGTCGAAGTCCGGCCGCCAGATCAGCGAGCCGTAGCCGAAAACCCACAGATCTTCCCGGAGATGCTCGATGGCGAGTTGCATCAGAGCATGATCCCGAAAAGTGGATACCGGTTTTCGGACAAGATCATGCTCCACCAATAATGGGAGTTAAGGCGTTGACAGGACAGGCGCAATCCGCTTCGCCTAACAGCGGCGGGCGCCCCGCGCAAGGCGCGCCATGATAGAGCCATATCGCGCGGCCAAGCAGCCGCGAACAGGACACGCATGACCCATCTCGCCGAACTTGAGCCGCGCCGCCGCCGGCATTGGCTGATCGCCGCGCCGCTCGCGATCGTCATCGCGCTCGGTGTGGCGTGGACCGCGCTGTGGTTCTACGCCGCGGGCGAGGCCGAGAAACGGCTGAACGACTGGCAGGAGCAGCAGGCCAACGGTGGGCGCGTGTTCACCTGCGCCAGCCGCTCGGTCGGCGGCTATCCGTTCCGCATCGAGGTGACTTGCGCCGGCGTGGCGGCCGAACTGAAAGACGCGCAGCCGCCGATCGCGATCAAGCTGAAGCAGATCCTCGCGGTCGCGCAGGTGTGGGATCCCAGGCTGATCATTGCGGAATTCACCGGCCCGCTCACCGCGTCGGACGCCGGCGGCGCGCCTTACGTGACCGCCACATGGGGCATCGCGCAGGCGAGCGTGCGCGGCACGCCGAAGGCGCCGGAGCGCGCCTCGGTCGTGGTCGACGGGCTGCGGCTCGACGGCGCGCAGGGCAACCTGTTCGACTCGAAACGCGCGGAGTTTCATGCGCGCGTGCAGTACGGCTCGTGGCCGCACAATCCGGCGGTCGATGTCGTGGTGAAACTCGTCGGCGCCGCCGCGCCCGCCGTGCATGCGCTCGCGGCGCAGCAGTTCGACGCCGACATCCTGGCGGTGCTGCATGGCATCAAGGACCTCGCGCCGAAGCCGATGCCGGCACGGCTGCGCGAATGGCAGGCCGCAGGCGGGCGGCTCGAGATCCAGAATGCGCGGCTCGCACAGGCGGAATCGCTTGCCAATGCGACCGGCACCCTCGCGTTGACGCAGCAGGGACGGCTCGACGGCGCGCTGCGCCTGACGGTGGCGGGGATCGAGCGCTTCATGCCCACCATCGGCGGCGAGAAGGGCGCCTCGCTCAGCCTTGATCGCGTCGCGCCCGCCCTCAACGCGATCGAACGCGCGGTCCCCGGTTTGGCGCAGCGCATTCCGCCGCAGCGCCAGCAATCGCTGCAAACGGGGCTGCTGGCCTTGCTCGGACAGCCAGCGGAGATCGAGGGCAAACAGGGTATCGCGGCGCCGCTCCGCTTCACCGACGGCAAGGCCTCGCTCGGCCCGTTTCCGCTCGGACAAGTGCCGCCGGCGTTCTAAACTCCTCTCATGTATGACGCCGTCCTCATCGGAGGGGGCCATAACGGCCTGACCTGCGCCGGCTATCTGGCGATGGCCGGGCTCAAGGTCGTGGTGCTGGAGCGGCGCCACATCGTCGGCGGCGCCGCGGTAACGGAAGAATTTCATCCGGGCTTTCGCAATTCGGTGGCGGCCTACACGGTTTCGCTGCTCAATCCGAAAGTGATCGCCGATCTGCGGCTTGCCGAGCACGGCTTGCGCATCGTCGAGCGCCAAATCGCGAATTTTCTGCCGCTCGATGACCGGCGCTATCTCAAAGTCGGCGGCGGGCGCACGCGGGAAGAAGTCGCAAAATTCTCCGCGCGCGACGCCGAACGGCTCGAGGCCTATCAGGCGCGGCTCGAGGCGATCGCCGACGTGCTGCGCGCGCTGGTGCTCGAAACGCCACCGAACGCGGTCGAAGGCCATCCGTTCGCGGCGATCTCGGAGCTGATCAAAAGCGGGCGCATCGCGAACCGGTTGCGCCATCTTGGTCTGGACTTGCAGCGCGAGCTGCTCGATCTCTTTACCAACTCGGCTGGCGGCTACCTCGATCACTGGTTCGAGAGTGCGCCGATCAAGGCTGCCTACGGGTTCGACGGCATCGTCGGCAATTATGCCAGCCCCTACTCGCCGGGCTCGGCCTATGTGCTGCTGCATCATTGCTTCGGCGAGGTGAACGGCAAGAAGGGCGTGTGGGGACACGCCATCGGCGGCATGGGAGCGATCACGCAGGCGATGGCGAAGTCGGCCGCATCGTCGGGCGCGGAGATTCGCGTCGATGCCGCGGTACACGAGGTGATCGTCGAGAAGGGGCGCGCGGTCGGCGTGGTGACGGAGACCGGCGAGACGATCCGCGGGCGCGCCGTGATCTCCAACCTCAATCCGAAGCTGCTGTACGGCGCGCTGATCGACCGCGCCGCGTTGCCCGCCGCGTTCGCGGAGCGGATCGAGAAATGGCGCTGCGGCTCCGGCACGTTCCGCATGAACGTCGCGCTGTCGGAACTGCCGGATTTCACCTGCCTGCCGGGACGAGACCTCGACGAGCACCACACCGCCGGCATCATCATGGCGCCGAGCCTCGCCTACATGGAACGGGCCTACTTCGATGCGCGCACCTTCGGCTGGTCGAAAAAGCCGATCGTCGAGATGGTGATCTCGTCGACGCTGGACGACGCGCTCGCGCCGAAGGGGCAGCACGTCGCGAGCCTGTTCTGCCAGCACGTTGCGCCGGAGCTGCCGGATGGCTCGTCATGGGACGATCATCGCGAGACGGTCGCCGACCTGATGGTCGAGACGGTCGATGCGCATGCGCCGAACTTCAAGGCCTCGGTACTCGGCCGGCAGGTCTTCTCGCCGCTCGATCTCGAACGCACCTTCGGCCTCGTCGGCGGCGACATCTTCCACGGCGCACTCGATCTCGGGCAGATGTTCTCGGCCCGCCCGATGCTTGGCCATGCGAATTATCGCGGGCCGTTGCCCGGGCTTTACATGTGCGGATCGGGCACGCATCCGGGCGGCGGCGTCACGGGATTGCCGGGGCACAATGCGGCACGCGAGATCTTGCGGGATTTGAAGCGGCGCGCGTGATTGTCATCCCGGACGGCCCACCGGGTCCGGCCTTTGGCCGGCCCGATGACAGGCTCCGGCCCGATCCGGCATCCATTTCTCCACACCGCAGATATTGGCCGATGGGTCCCGGCTCTCGCGCTTCGCGCTCGGCCGGGATGACCGGTGGCGCTACTCATTGTCCGCGGCGTACGGTCGCGCGATCGGGGCCATGTCCTTCGCCGGATGTGCGCGGCCGAAGTCGGGCGCAGCCGAATCCTGCCCGATCTGCACGATGCCGCGGCGGATCGCGCGCGTGCGCGTGAAGTGATCGTACAGCGCATCGCCGTCGCCGCGCCGCATCGCGCGCGTGAGCTTGGCCAGATCTTCGTTGAACTGCGCCAGCATCTCCAGCACGGCGTCCTTGTTGTGCAGGAACACGTCGCGCCACATCGTCGGATCGGACGCCGCGATGCGGGTGAAATCGCGAAAGCCGCCGGCGGAGAACTTCAGCACCTCCGAGCGCGACACCTGGGAGAATTCCTCCGCGGTGCCGACGATCGTGTAGGCGATCAGATGCGGCAGGTGGCTTGTGATCGCCAGCACCATATCGTGATGTTCGGCGGTCATGACCTCGACGTTGGCGCCGAGCGCGCTCCAGAACGCGCGCAGTTTTTCGACGGCTTCCGCGTCCGCGCCGTCGGGCGGCGTCAGGATGCACCAGCGATTGACGAACAGCTCGGAAAAGCCGGAGTCCGGGCCTGAATTCTCCGTGCCGGCGACCGGATGCGCCGGAATGAGATGCACGCCTTTCGGCACGTGCGGCGCCATGTCCTTGAGCACCGCGCTTTTCACCGAGCCGACGTCGGAGACGATCGCGCCGGGCTTGAGCGCCGCCGCGATCTCGGCCGCGACCGGTCCGCTCGCGCCGACCGGAATGCACACGATGACGAGGTCGGCGTCCTTCACCGCCGCGGCATTGGTCGCGACCACTTGGTCGGCGATGCCGAGCTCGACCACGCGCTTGCGCGTCGCCTCCGAACGGGCGGTCGCGACGATCGAGCGCACCACGCCGTACTCACGCGCCGCGCGAGCGATCGAGCCGCCGATCAGTCCGACGCCGATCAGCGCGAGGCGATCGATGATGGGGCTCACCCCTTCTTCCCCATCAGTTCGGCGAGCGTCGCCACGGTGAGGCGGTTCGCCTCCTCGGTGCCGATGGTCATGCGCAGCGCGTGCGGCAGGCCGTAGGCACGCACCGCGCGCATCACCACGCCGCGCGAGGTGAGCAGCGCGTCGGCCTCGGCCGCGGTCTTGCCCTTGGTGTCGGGGAAGTGGATCAGGATGAAATTGCCGACGCTCGGCGTCACGGTCAGGCCGAGCTTGCGGATTTCTTCGGTGGTCCAGGCGAGCCATTTCTCGTTGTGCTGGCGCGCGTGCTCGACATGCGCCGCATCGGCGATCGCCGCGACGCCGGCCGCGATCGAGGGCGCGCCGACGTTGAACGGCCCGCGAATGCGATTGAGCGCGTCGGCGACGTGCGCCGGCGCATAGAGCCAGCCGAGCCGCAGCCCGGCGAGGCCGTAGATCTTGGAGAACGTGCGCGTCATCACGACGTTCTCCGATGTGGCCACCAGCTCGATGCCGGACTCGTAATCGTTGCGCCGCACATATTCCGCGTAGGCGGCGTCGACCACCAGCAGCACATGCTTCGGCAGTCCGGCGTGCAGCCGCTTCACCTCGTCGAACGGAATGTAAGTCCCGGTCGGATTGTTCGGGTTCGCGAGAAATACCATCCTGGTGCGCGGCGAGACCTTGGCGAGGATCGCGTCGACATTCGCCGTGTACTCCGTCTCCTCGGCCACCACCGGAGTCGCGCCCGCGCCGAGCGTCGCGATCGGATAGACCAGAAAGCCGTGCGTCGTGTGGATCGCCTCGTCGCCATCCTGCAGGTAGGCGCGCGCCAGCAGGTTGAGCAGGTCGTCCGAGCCGGCACCGCACACGATGCGGCCCGGATCGAGGCCATACGCGCGGCCGATCGCCTCGCGCAGTTCGGTGGAGGCGCCATCCGGATAATCCTCCAGATGCTTGCCGATCGCGCCGTAGGCCGCGATCGCCTTCGGGCTCGCGCCGAGCGGCGTCTCGTTGGAGGAAAGCTTGAACACTTTCGCGACGCCCGGCGCGCTGCTCTTGCCCGGCACATAGGCCTGGATCTTGAGCACGCCGGGACGCGGCTGCGGACGCTCCAACACGGTCATTGCACAACCTGTTTCCCCCTCCCCCGCTTGCGGGGGAGGGTTGGGGAGGGGCTTACCTCAGCGGCCGGCCGAGACCGGGCCTTCGGCGGTGACGGTATAACGGGTCGCATGGCCGCCGACGAGAGCCTTGGAGCGCACCGATGCGCCGGCTTTCACCAATGCTGCGGTCAGCGAATCGATCTGCCCTTTCGGCACCGAGACGAGCAGTGCGGCGCCGTCGAAAGCGCGGTCCGGCACCGCCACGACTTCGGCCGGCGGGTCGAGTGCGCGCGATACCGCCGGGCCCCAGCCGGCGACGCGCACGCTCCAGGTCTCGACATCGGTGACCAGCGCGTCCGGGTTCGGCCGCGCGATGCCGAACACCGGCAGCCCGGCTGGATGGTCGGCGCGCTCCACGAAGGGAAAGCGCGCGATGATCTTCGGCGTGTTGTCCCCTTCCAGCGCCGTCCACCACGCGCCGGACGCGCTTGCGGCCGGCACGAACCCGATATCGCCGCGCGACGCGGCAATCGCCGCGACGACGCCGCCTGCACCGAGGTGGCCGATGAACGGCACCGTGAAGCCGAAATGGAAGCGCGCGCTGTCGCGCATCGCGGCTTCGCCCGCCGAGAGGTCCGCGTGCAGCGAGAACGGCGCCTGCACGTAGGTGAACGTCGCGATGATCACGCGCCAGATGCTTTCCGCCGTGTCGAGCGGCAGGATGCCTTTGTGGCGCTCGACCAGGCGCTTCATCATGTCGGCCTCGCGCGCCGGCCGGAACGCCGAGCCGGACTCGGCGGTCTTTTTCGTCGCGATCAGCGTGTCGATGATGTCGCCGCGCTCCATCAGCAGGCGATGCATCGCCTCGTCGATGCGGTCGATCTCGCGGCGCAGGTCGGCAAGGGTCGGCGGAGCCTTTGTCATAATTTAGCGGTTCTAGGTTCGGGAGCCTTCGAAAGCAAAGAAAACGTTGACTCTGAGCCGCAGGGTCCTATGTAACGCCCGCCTGTACGCCGATAATGTCAGGGGCCTGCCCAAGTCGTTGCTCAAGTCATTGAAGGGCGCCGGGAAACGCGATGGTCGAGGCTCAGCTCAGCGTCAGGCCGGAATCGGCCGGCCACATGCGCGAGGCGGACAACCCGCAGTCGCCCGTGGTGCGCTTCGGCCATGACAAGCCGCTGCGCCTCGACGCCGGCGTCGAGCTCGCGCCATTCCAGATCGCCTATCAGACTTACGGCACGCTGAACGCGGATCGCTCGAACGCGATCCTGGTGTGTCACGCGCTGACCGGCGACCAGCACGTCAACAACGTGCATCCGGTGACCGACAAGCCGGGCTGGTGGGACTCGATCATCGGGCCCGGCAAGCCGATCGACACCGAGCGCTATTTCGTCATCTGCCCGAACGTGGTCGGCGCCTGCATGGGCACGACCGGGCCGGCCTCGACCAATCCGGTCACGGGCAAGCCATGGGGACTCGATTTCCCGGTCATCACGATCCGCGACATGGTGCGCGCGCAGGCGATGCTGCTCGATCACCTCGGCATCGAGCAATTGTTCTGCGTCGCCGGCGGCTCGATGGGTGGCATGCAGGTGCTGCAATGGGCGGCGAGCTATCCGGAGCGCGTGTTCTCGGCGCTGCCGATCGCGACCGCGACGCGCCATTCGGCGCAGAACATCGCCTTCCACGAGGTCGGCCGCCAGGCCGTAATGGCAGACCCCGAATGGCGGCAGGGCCGCTACCTGGTCGAGGGCGCCAACCCGCGCCGCGGGCTCGCGGTCGCGCGCATGGGCGCGCACATCACCTACCTGTCGGACGCTGCGCTGCACCGCAAATTCGGCCGCAAATTCCAGGACCGGACCAATCCGACATTCTCGTTCGACGCCGATTTCGAGGTCGAGTCCTATCTGCGCCACCAGGGCATCACCTTCGTGGAGCGCTTCGACGCCAACTCGTATCTCTACCTGACGCGCGCGATGGATTACTTCGACCTCGCGGCCGACTATGACGGCGTGCTGGCAAAGGCTTTCCGCGGCACGCCGACGCGCTTCTGCGTCATCTCGTTCACCTCGGACTGGCTGTTCCCGACATCGGACTCACGCGCGATCGTGCACGCGCTCAATGCCGGCTCGGCGCGCGTGTCGTTCGCCGAGATCGTCACCGACAAGGGCCATGACGCGTTCCTGCTCGAGGAGCCGGAATTGTTCGCCATCGTGCGCGGTTTTCTCGGCAGCGCCGGCGAGGCGCGCGGCCTGAAGGCAAAGCCATGATGCTGCTTCGCCCCAAGCGCGACCTGACGATGGCGGAGGCGGCCCGCGCACCCGGCGGCGCGCGCGTCGACCATCTGCTCGTGTCGGCAATGGTGGAGCCGAAGTCGCGCGTGCTCGACGTCGGCTGCGGCGACGGCGAACTCCTGAAGCTGCTCGAGCAGCGCGGCGTCGACGGCCGCGGCATCGAGCTCTCGCGCGAGGGCGTGAACGAATGCGTCGCCAAGGGCCTCGCGGTGATCCAGGGCGACGCCGATACCGATCTGGTAGACTATCCGGACGACGCGTTCGACTACGTGATCCTGTCGCAGACCCTGCAGGCGACGCGGCGTCCGCGCGAGGTGCTGGAGAACATGCTGCGCATCGGGCGGCGCGCGATCGTGTCGTTTCCGAACTTCGGCCACTGGCGCATCCGGCTGCAACTTCTGCTGAACGGCGCGATGCCGGTGACCGACAATTTGCCGGATAGCTGGTACGACTCGCCCAACATCCACTTCTGCACCATCAAGGACTTCCGCGAGATGTGCGAGGTCGCGGGCGTGAAGATGGAGAAGTCGGTCGCGCTCAACCCCTGGGGCGCGCCGCTGCGGCTCAACGCGCCGTGGTGGTTCTGGAACCTGTTCGGCGAACAGGCGGTGTTCCTGCTCAGCCGCAAGCGGTGAGCGCGCGCACGATCGAGTTGTAACGAATTCTCAACACAACGCGTGTGACCTGCGGTCGGGGAAACCTCATGACCGAGAGCATCCGGCCGACCGTCGAGGCGTTCTACAAGGCCTCTGCCGAGCGCAACATTCCGCTTGTCGTCTCGATGATCGATGACGACGTCGACTGGCTGGTGCAGGGCCCGGTCGACATCTTCCCGTTTCTGGGACAACGCCGCGGCAAGGACGCAGTGCTGAAAGGCTATCGCGAGATCGCGCAGCGGCTCGAGGTCACCGGCTATCAGGTCGAGAAGCTGCTGGTCGACGGTGATGGCGCCGCCGCCCTGATCCGGCTGACCTCGATCGTGCGCGCGACCGGCAAGGTCATGAGCACGCGCACCTCGCAGTTCTCGCGCTTCCGCGACGGCAAGGTGGTCGAGATGCGCGCCGTGATCGACAGCTTCGACATGGTGGAGCAGACGCTCGGGCGCCCGCTCGCCCCGGCGACCGGCGAAAGCGAGTTGACGCTCGCTTGAACCAAGCTTCGGGCGGTGCGTTCTATGCCTGATGCGCGATCCAAACTCCGCAAGCCCGGCCGCCGATAGCGTGATCGTCGAGACCGATATTCCGGCCCGGCTCGACCGGCTGCCGTGGGGCCGCTTTCACACGCTGGTGGTGGTTGCGCTCGGCATCACGTGGATCCTCGACGGACTTGAAGTCACGCTCGCCGGCACGGTCGCGGGCGCGCTGAAGCAGAGCTCGGTGCTGCAGTTCAGCAATGCCGACGTTGGGCTTGCCGGCAGCGCGTATCTCGCCGGCGCGGTGCTCGGTGCGCTGTTCTTCGGCTGGCTCACCGACCGGCTCGGGCGCAAGAAGCTGTTCTTCATTACGCTCACCGTCTATCTGCTGGCCACCGCCGCGACGGCGTTCTCGTGGAATCTGTGGAGCTTCCTGCTCTTCCGTTTCATCACCGGCGCGGGCATCGGCGGCGAATATGCGGCGATCAACTCGACCATTCAGGAACTGATCCCGGCGCGGGTGCGCGGCTGGACCGATCTCGTGATCAACGGCTCGTTCTGGGTCGGCGCGGCGCTCGGCGCGGTCGCCGCGATCGTGCTGCTCGATCCGGCGGTGATCAATCCCGAGCATGGCTGGCGCGCGGCGTTCCTGATCGGCGCGGTGCTGGCGGGAATCGTGTTCTTCATGCGGCTGTGGCTGCCGGAAAGCCCGCGCTGGCTGATGACCCATGGCCGCGCGGACGAGGCCGAAAAGGTCGTCGCCGGGATCGAGCAGCGGCTGCGCGACGAGGGTCAGGCGATCCCTGACGTGCCGCTCGCGAAGGTACGGCTGCGCACCCGCACGCACACACCGCTCGGCGACGTGGTGCACACGCTGATCCACCGGCATCGCAGCCGCACGCTGGTGGCGCTCGCGCTGATGACCGCGCAGGCGTTTTTCTACAACGCGATCTTCTTCACCTACGCGCTGGTGCTGACCACGTTCTACGGCGTCCCGAGCCAGCATGTCGGCTGGTACATTCTCCCATTCGCGGCCGGCAACGTGCTCGGGCCGCTGCTGCTCGGGCGGCTGTTCGACACCATCGGGCGGCGACCGATGATCGCGTTTACCTATCTGATGTCGGGACTGCTGCTGGCGCTGACCGGCTGGCTGTTCGCGAACGAGATGCTCAGCGTGCGCGAGCAGACTTTGGCGTGGAGCGTGATCTTCTTTTTCGCATCCGCAGCGGCGAGCGCGGCGTATCTGACCGCGAGCGAGACGTTTCCGCTGGAAATCCGCGCGCTGGCAATCGCGGTGTTTTACGCGGTCGGGACCGGCGTCGGTGGCGTCGCCGGGCCGATGCTGTTCGGCGCGCTGATCGACACCGGCTCACGCACGAGCCTGTTCGGCGGATATCTGCTCGGCGCCGTGCTGATGATCGCGGCCGCCGCAGTGATGTGGCGCTGGGGCGTGGCGGCAGAGCGCAAGCCGCTGGAGCAGGTCGCGCGGCCGCTCGCGTTTACGGATTGATCGCGTCTCCGACCGCGACCTCGCCGCCCGCAATCACCTGCGCGTAGACGCCGCAATCGGCGTGGCCATAGGTCTGCATCAAGGTCGTGGGAATCGCGAGATCGCGCACGCCGGTATCCGGATCGACTTCGGTCGCCGGGCACCGCAGGGTCCGCTTGGTCACCTTGAGCCGCGCATCGCCGATGGCGATCTCGCGCTCGAGCAAGTCGAACTCATGCCATGCCGGCCAGCCCTCGACGTACAGATTGGCGCGAAAACGCAGCGGATGAACCGGTGCGCCGATCGCCGTCCCGATTGCCGCGACGCTGGCGAGATTGATGACCGACACGACCCTGGCGGGGACGTTCGAGAAGCTGTGGCCTTCGGCTTGCAGCAGCTTCGGGGGGCCGCGCAGCTCGGTCGGCACGAAGCGGCGGAAGAACGCCTCGACCGCGAGACGCCCCTCTTTCGTGGCGAGGTCCGCGCGCACCGCGCTGCGGCCGTCCTGCTCGATCGTGAGGGTGCCAGTCGCGTCCTCGTAGCGGGTACGTAACGTCGCGAGGCGCTCGTTGTGCATCAGCATCAGGAATTTGATCTTGGACTGATGCTGCGGGGCGGCGGGGTCGAAGCCGGATGGTCCGTTCTCGACCGCGAACAGCCGGTCGCCGGGGAAGTAGTCGCCGGCTTTCAGCGTGGCGCGCGTCACTGGCTCGGGGGAGAGGCCTTTGACCGGATAGCGATAGAGCGACTCGATTTTCGCCGTCATGGGCGTCGTTAAGGCCGCTTTCCTTAACCGTGGCAACGGGAATTTGGCCGGAACCCCTTCCAGCCCGGCGGGCTGCTTCCTACATTCCGGATAACCCAATGACGATGTCCGATCCGTGCCTTCGGGGCGGTCCGGACAGGCCGAGGGAGCAAGGGATGAATATCGAGAAATACACGGACCGCGCCCGCGGTTTCGTCCAGTCTGCCCAGTCGCTGGCCCTGCGCGAGGGCCACCAGCAATTCGCCCCCGAACATCTGCTCAAAGTCCTGCTCGACGACCCGGAGGGGCTCGCCGCGGGGCTGATCGACCGCTCCGGCGGGCGCTCGCGCGAGGCGCTGAGCGCGGTCGAGACGGCGCTGGCCAAGCGGCCGAAGGTCGAAGGCGGCGGGGCGGGGCAGCTCTATCTCGAGCCCGCGCTGGCACGCGTGTTCGACGTCGCCGAAAAGGCCGGGGAGAAGGCGGGCGATTCGTTCGTCACCGTCGAGCGGCTGCTGCTCGGGCTGGCGCTGGAAACGAACAACGAAGCCGGCAGGATCCTGAAGAATGCCGGCGTGACGCCGCAGAACCTCAATGCGGCGATCACCGCGCTGCGCAAGGGACGCACGGCCGACAGCGCATCGGCGGAGAACGCCTATGACGCGCTGAAGAAATACGCGCGCGACCTCACCCAGGCGGCGCGCGACGGCAAGCTGGACCCCGTCATTGGTCGTGACGAGGAGATCCGCCGCACCGTGCAGGTGCTGTCGCGCCGCACCAAGAACAATCCGGTCCTGATCGGCGAGCCGGGTGTCGGCAAGACCGCGATCGTCGAAGGCCTCGCGCTGCGCATCGTAAACGGCGACGTGCCGGAAAGCCTGAAGGACAAGAAGCTGCTCGCGCTCGATCTCGGCGCGATGGTCGCCGGCGCGAAGTACCGCGGCGAGTTCGAGGAGCGGCTCAAGGCCGTGCTGAACGAGGTGATGTCCTCGGACGGCGGTATCATCCTGTTCATCGACGAGATGCATACACTGGTCGGCGCCGGCAAGGCCGACGGCGCGATGGATGCATCCAACCTGCTGAAGCCCGCGCTGGCGCGTGGCGACCTGCACTGCATCGGCGCGACCACGCTCGACGAGTACAAGAAGCACGTCGAGAAGGATGCCGCGCTCGCGCGGCGCTTCCAGCCGGTGTTCGTGTCGGAGCCGACGGTCGAGGATACGATCTCGATCCTGCGCGGCCTGAAGGACAAGTACGAACAGCACCACGGCGTGCGTATCACCGACGGCGCGATCGTCGCCGCCGCGACGTTGTCGAACCGGTACATCACCGACCGCTTCCTGCCCGACAAGGCGATCGATCTCGTGGACGAGGCTTCGGCGCGGTTGAAGATGCAGGTCGACAGCAAGCCCGAGGAGCTCGACTCGATTGATCGCGAGATCGTGCGGCTGAAGATCGAGCAGGAGGCGCTCAAGAAGGAGAGCGACCCGGGCTCCAGGGAACGCCTGAAGAATCTCGAAAAGGAACTGGTCTCGCTCGAGAAGCAGTCGGCCGATCTCACCGCGCGATGGCAGGCGGAAAAGAGCAAACTGTCGGATGCGCAGAAGCTCAAGACCGAGCTGGAGCATGCGCGCACCGAGTTCGCCAACGCGCAGCGGCGCGGCGAATACCAGCGAGCCGGCGAGCTCGGCTACGGCAAAATCCCCGAGCTTGAGAAGAAGCTGAAGGAGATCGAAGGCAAGGGCGACGCCGGCGCGATGGTGGAAGAAGCCGTCACCGCCGATCACGTCGCGCAAGTCGTCTCGCGCTGGACCGGCGTGCCGGTCGACCGGATGCTCGAAGGCGAGAAGGACAAGCTGCTGCGCATGGAGGAGATGATCGGCAAGCGCGTCATCGGCCAGGCCGAAGCCGTGCAAGCCGTTTCAACCGCAGTGCGGCGGGCTCGCGCGGGCCTGCAGGACCCGCACCGGCCGATCGGTTCGTTCATGTTCCTGGGCCCCACCGGCGTCGGCAAAACGGAGCTCACCAAGGCGCTCGCCGAATACCTGTTCGACGACGAGACCGCGCTCATCCGCATGGACATGTCCGAGTACATGGAGAAGCATTCGGTCGCGCGGCTGATCGGCGCGCCGCCCGGATACGTCGGCTATGACGAGGGCGGGGCGCTCACCGAGGCCGTGCGGCGGCGGCCCTATCAGGTGATCCTGTTCGACGAGATCGAGAAGGCGCACCCGGACGTGTTCAACGTGTTCCTCCAGGTGCTCGACGACGGGCGCCTCACCGACGGGCAGGGCCACACGGTCGATTTCCGCAACACGCTGATCGTGATGACGTCGAACCTCGGCGCCGACTATCTGGTGAACCAGCCTGAGGGGCAGGACACCGATGCGGTGCGCGATCAGGTGATGAGCGTGGTGCGCTCCGCGTTCCGGCCGGAGTTCCTGAACCGGGTCGACGAGATCATCCTGTTCCATCGTCTCAAGCGCGATCAGATGAGCCGCATCGTCGACATCCAGCTGCGGCGCCTCGCGAAGCTTCTGGAGGAGCGCAAGATCACGCTGGCGCTCGATCCCGCGGCGCGCGAATGGCTCGCCGACAAGGGCTACGATCCGGCCTACGGCGCGCGGCCCTTGAAGCGCGCGATCCAGAAGGCGGTGCAGGATCCGCTCGCCGAACTGATCCTGTCGGGCGCGGTGAAGGACGGCGAGACCGTCGCGATCTCGGTCGCGCCGGGCAAGCAGGCGCTCGCCTTCAACGGCAAGGCGGCGGAAAAAGAGGCGGCCTAAGCCCCGGTCTATAACAACCTTCAAGCGACTGCGGCGCTGAATTCCAGGTTGCGGCGCGGCCGCGATTTGCGCTGCGTGTTGCAAAAAATCCACTTTTGATTGTGCCAATCCAATCAAAGACTTGTAAAAACTTATCCCCACAATCCCCGATATTCACAGCCTACGAGTGTACTCCGGAAGCGGATCAATTTGCCTTCGAGCGACCTGCGAGTCGCTGCACACTGCAAAGGGTCACGAAGGGGCACGAGATGTACCGAGCGGCACGAGCTGCGGCGGAGCGGGACGGCATCGGTGTCCGGTTGGCCATGACTGCGGCGAGCCTGCTGATCGCGCTGCTCACGTCCGGGTGTTTTACCTCGATTGAAGGCGGGCCGCCGCGGCTGTTCAGCATCGCGGAAGAGTCGGGCGTCGCGCGCGCGCGGCTCTCGGTGGGTGAGGAAGCGTATTATGCGACGCCTTCTGCGCAGACCAAACGGTTCCGAAATGAAATCATCGCGGCGCGGATGCGCGCAGCCGATACCTACTACTACGCCTTCGAAGCTTCTCTGATCCGCGAGCGTCAAGAGCTTGGATTCATCAGCTCGATCATCACCATCGGGTTGTCGGGCGCGGTCCCGCTGGTGAGTGCGGTGGATACCAAGAACATCCTGGGCGCCGCATCCGCGGGATTGCAGGGCGCCACGAAGGCCTACAGCGACGAGGTGCTGTTCCAGAAGACCGTTCAGGTGCTCGCGACGCAGATGCGGGCGCGCCGCGACATTGTCGCGTCGGAGATCATAGAACGGCTGCGAACGCTCGACATCGACGCATATCCTCTATCGATGGCGTTGGGCGATGTGGACGAGTATTACGCGGCAGGCACGATCGCGGGTGCGCTGATCGAAATTCAGAAGACGGTCAGTGCGGAGTCCAGGAGCGCGGAGAACCAAAAGGCTCAGGCGATTATCCGCGGCACGTTCGGCTTCGATGACAGCGGCAGAATACTGACCGCTTATCTCGTGCCGGGAGGCGAACCGAGCGATGACAGGATACGGCGAATCAACGCCTGCTTGGGTGGTGGCAACGTGATGCCGCATCTTGCGGCTCGCTCCAATCCCCGATCGATCGAGATAAGACGGCGCGCTCTCGACTGCGCACGACGGCAAGCGGACTTTACCTGATCCTCGCCGTTCTGCCGTCACGGATCTCGCCGTGATAAAAACAGGTGGATCTTGATGTATCGAGCCGTGGTCGCGTTTGCCGCCCGGCGCCACGCTGATGATTCAATCATCTGGGAGGAGAGAACATGTCGGATACCAGCACCGCCGATGCCAATCCGCCGGAAGACGAAGTCGAACTCGATATCGATTCCCAGGCCGATGCTGTCGAATTCGTGAAGCACCACGTCAACGTCGCCAGCAACGTCAAAGTGGTGAAGAATGCAACCGGCGGAGGATATCAAGGAACAGCGAGTGGTTTCGTCGGCGTGGATGCGTTTGTCCCCAGCACACCGAAAACAGGCCCCTCAAAGGCGCAGGCCAAGACCGCTGCCGAAACCGCCATCAACGGTGGCGCGGCGCAGGTGGCACTGACGAAGCAGGCCAATGGAACCTGGATACTCACATAGTCCGGGCTGATGAATGCTGCTTGCTTGCGTTCGGGCTGCTCGCCAATACACCGCCTACCGATGCACTCGGGCAGAGGGGACACGACAAGACGAGCCGACAAATCCTGATCGTCGTAGCCTGCCGCCTGTTCTAATTCCCCGCCTGCGCGGTGCGCGCCGGCGTGCCGGCCTTGCGGCTCATGATTCCTTCGATGCGCTCGCGCTCCTTCTCGAAGCTCGCCAGCATCGGGCCTTCGAGCACGCGGCCGCGCGGCAAGCGGATACGCATCGGATCGACGAAGCGGCCATTGACCACGATCTCGTAGTGGACATGCGCGCCGGTCGACAGGCCGGTCGAGCCGACGAAGCCGATCACCTGTCCCTGGCGTATGCGCTTGCCCGGCTCGATGCCGCGCGCAAACGCCGACATGTGGCCGTAGGCGGTCTCGTAGCCGTTGTTATGCTTCACGCGCACGTATTTGCCGTAGCCGCCTTCCCAGCCCACCTTGTCGACCGCGCCGTTGCCGGAAGCAAAGATCGGCGTGCCGTAGGGCGCGGCCCAGTCAACGCCGGTATGCATCTTCGAATAGCCGAGGATCGGATGGCGGCGGAAGCCGAAGCCGGAGCGCATGATGCCGGCGCCCACCGGCTTGCGCACCAGGAACTTCTTCGCGCTCTTGCCGGTCTCGTCGTAGTAGTCGACGACGCCGTCGTCGGGCGAGAGGTAGCGGAAGAACTTCTTGGTCTCGCCGCCGACGGTCAGCGCCGCAAACAGCACGTCGTTGTTGCGCGCTTCGGTATCTTCCTCGCCCGAATACAGGACCTCGAAGGAATCGCCCGGGGCAGCGCGGCGCTGGAAGTCGACGTCGTAGGAGTAGATGCGCACGAGATCGTCGATCACCGGGCGCGGCACCTGGTTGCGTATCGCGGTTTCATAGATGCTCTGATAGAGCCGCACCGCGGAGGTGTCGTTCTCGTCGTCTTCATCCGCCTCCGCGACCTCGGTGCCGCCGGTGCTCAGGCTCTGAACGTCGACTGCGACGTATTTGCCGGTGTCGGAGAGCGCGACCACCGCTTCGACCGCGCTGTCGCCGACCACGATGACGCGCACGACGCGCAGGCGGCCGCCGTCCGGCGCGAACATGATGCGCAGCTTCTGCCCTTCGCGCAGGCCTCCGTCACGGCCGCGCGCGCCGAGCACCGCGGCCAGCGAACGGATATCTTCGGCCGAAGCGCCCTGGTCGCGCAGGATGGTCTGCGCCGACTCGCCCTTCTTCACCGCGACGATGCGTTCATTCCAGGCGTCCGGGGCATTGGCCTTGCCGGCGCTCTTCGGCAGCAGCGTGATGTTTTCCGGCACGATGCGCGCCTCGAAGCCCGCATAGGGGTCGATGTCGCCTTCGGCCGCATAGGCCATCCGGGTGCTTCCCGTCGCGTCGCTGGCGTTGAGGCTCGCGGTCATCGGTCGGTTGGCAGGGCCGCCCGACCACGCGGCGGCGTCGCGCACCTGCGCGATGATATCTTCGCGCGCGATCGCGGCGGCGATTTTCGCGCGCGGCAGCACGGAGGCGAGATCGCGCGTCACGAAGGAGACTTCCGCGTCCGGCTCGGCGCCCGGCGTATCGTCGGCCGCGACTGCGTTGCCGCGGCCATTGTCCATCAAGAGGCGCGCCGGATTGAATTTCGGCACGTTGGCGGAGAGCTCCGACGTCGTCAGCGAGAGGTTCGACGCGACGCGGACGAACGCGCGCTGGCGCATGAATTCACGATCACCGGAGCGAACGGGAGCCGACATGCGGATCACATGGCGCGCGGCGTTCGTTTCGCCGGAGGCCGGAAGCCTGTCGGTCTTGCGCGCGATCTGAGCGGCGCGTTCGCCGCCCAACGTGCCGCGCAGCGCCGCCTCGACGCGCTCGGGCAGGGCGGCGAAATTCGCCTCGCCGTCGAGCGCGATATAGACCGCACCGCCCATCAGCGCGGCGCCGCACAGCGCGGTCAGGATGGTACCAGAAAACCACTGAACGGAAACGCGGCGGCGGTCGACGATCGCTGGCGCCGCGCCGTCGACAAGCAATGGCGGCTCATTGCCGAGATCAATCGGCTCTGCCGCTGCCCGCAGACGATTTGGATCGCGCCTCTTGCCTTGATCCAAGCGCCTTGTCCCCTCCGCTCACTGCTGCGCATTGAAGCGCGGCAGTCCCACCCGAATGTCTTCAACGGCGCGCGCAACGACGATCACCCGCCGACGCAGGCGCGTCAACGTGGCTGCCCGACACCCTTGATTCGAACTGTAATCACTGGCCTTACCCCGGCACGAACAACGCGGGAGGAATGTGGCACCAGTGCGGCGCGCGGCCTCACCCAACGTCGTTGCGAATACGGATGAAATCGCCGCTTTCCACAGGTGCGATTTGAGTCGAAATCTGCGATTTCGAGTGTTGACAAGCCTGTGACCCCCCGACTATATAGCCCCCACAACGGCGCGCCGCCCGCCTTTCGGCGCGATGACGCGCCTGCGAAGCACCTCACTCATCGTGGTGACCAGACAGCCGATTTCGGTCGGATGCCTCGTTTCGGTCGGTGACTTGGGCTTCGGCGGCTCTCCGGTTCTTCGGAGAGAGGGGATCGCACGGATCCCCGGGCTGTTTGACAACTGAATCGGAAGAAAGAGAAACGTGGACGGCGGAGTCCTTGCGGGCCGCCTCGCATTAGCGAGCAATCGTTGTGCGATGCGGTCGGACGAGACTTCGGCGGTACACGTTTCTAGGAACAACACTTGTCGGATGTGTGAGCAATCACGCAGACGATTACATGTTGGACCTCGTCAAAGTGAATGTGGCGGCGCGCAAGCGTCGCTACGCGCAAAACGTGTGATCGCCAGATCAAAATCTCAGTCCAACTTGAGAGTTTGATCCTGGCTCAGAGCGAACGCTGGCGGCAGGCCTAAAACATGCAAGTCGAACGCCGTAGCAATACGGAGTGGCAGACGGGTGAGTAACACGTGGGAACGTACCCTTTGGTTCGGAACAACACAGGGAAACTTGTGCTAATACCGAATAAGCCCTTACGGGGAAAGATTTATCGCCAAAGGATCGGCCCGCGTCTGATTAGCTAGTTGGTGGGGTAACGGCCCACCAAGGCTACGATCAGTAGCTGGTCTGAGAGGATGATCAGCCACACTGGGACTGAGACACGGCCCAGACTCCTACGGGAGGCAGCAGTTAGGAATCTTGGACAATGGGCGCAAGCCTGATCCAGCCATGCCGCGTGAGTGATGAAGGCCTTAGGGTTGTAAAGCTCTTTCAGCGGGGAAGATAATGACGGTACCCGCAGAAGAAGCCCCGGCTAACTTCGTGCCAGCAGCCGCGGTAATACGAAGGGGGCTAGCGTTGCTCGGA
>Ga0207682_10000295_pt1 | contig 22495 bp, 20 predicted proteins | sample KBSM63metaG_FD_184332 | JGI IMG/M metagenome (GOLD analysis project Ga0207682, IMG submission 184332) | Miscanthus rhizosphere microbial communities from Kellogg Biological Station, Michigan, USA - KBS M6-3 metaG (SPAdes) (version 2) | ecosystem: Host-associated > Plants > Roots > Rhizosphere >... | reverse complement strand
CATCGCCTTGCCCATCTCACGCATCACGGCGCGGACATCGGCGAAATCGAGATTGATCAGGCCTTCCTTCACCATCAGGTCGGTGATGCAGGCGACGCCCGAATAAAGCACCTGGTCGGCCATCGCGAAGGCGTCCGCGAAGGTGGTCTTTTCGTTCGCGACCCGAAACAGGTTCTGGTTCGGGATGATCAGCAGCGTATCGACCACCTTGTGCAGGTCGATGATGCCCTGCTCGGCCACGCGCATGCGGCGCGCGCCCTCGAACTGGAACGGCTTGGTGACGACGCCGACGGTCAGAATGCCGGCCTCCTTGGCGCAGGCCGCAACGACGGGGGCTGCGCCGGTGCCGGTGCCGCCGCCCATGCCGGCGGTGACAAATACCATGTGCGCCCCCGCGAGATGATCGCGAATCTCGTCGATCACCTCTTCGGCGGCAGCGCGGCCTACGTCAGGCTGCGATCCGGCGCCGAGGCCTTCGGTCACCTGGATGCCCATCTGGATGATGCGCTCGGCCTTCGACAGGGTCAGCGCCTGTGCGTCGGTATTGGCGACGACGAAGTCGCAGCCTTGGAGGCCGGCCGCGATCATGTTGTTGACGGCATTGCCGCCGGCGCCGCCGCAACCGAATACGGTGATCCTCGGCTTGAGTTCCCGGATGTCGGGCATTTTGAGATTGATAGTCATGGCTGCCTCTTTCAGAGCGCGGACGCGCGGGTATCGCCGCATTGCATGGCCGGTCCGCCTCCGGCCGTGACGATGGTGATTTGGACAAGGGCCATCAGAAGCTCTCCCGGAGCCATCGTCCGACCCTTGAGAAGTAACCGTCGGTCCCTGTCATGAGCTGCCGCGTTTTCCGCGGCTCGCAGTGTTCGAGGTAGGCAAATTGCGGGTAAACGAGCAGGCCGGCGGCCGCCGCGAACGCGGGTCCGCGTGTGGCGTCAGTCAGGCCGCCGATGCCGAGCGGGCGCCCGATGCGCACCTGCCGGCCGAGAATATGCGTCGCGAGATCGGACAAGCCGGTCATCTGGCTCGCGCCGCCGGTCAGGATCACGCGTCCACGCGGATCGGCTGCAAACGGCGAGACAGCGAGCTTGTCGCGCACCATTTCCAGAATTTCCTCGACGCGCGGGCGGATGATGCGTACGAGCTGCGCGCGCGGGATCATGCGCGGCGGGTCGCGCGGGTCAGCGTCGGCGGTCGAAAGCGAGATCATGTCGCGGTCGTCGGACGGCCCGGACAGTGCCGCACCGAACAGTGTCTTCAGCCGCTCCGCGTCCGCGATCGTGGTGGTGAGGCCGCGTGCGATATCCATTGTGACGTGCAGCCCGCCGAGCGTGAAGCCGTCGACGTGAACGAAACGACCTTCGGCAAACACCGCGACGGTGGTGGTGCCGGCGCCGAGATCGACCACGGCGGCGCCGAGATCGGCCTCGTCCTCGGCCAGCACTGAAAGCCCGGAGACGTACGGCGCCGAGACCATCGCCTCGACGCCGATGTGGCAGCGCTCGACCAGCAGCGAGAGATTGCGTGCGGAGGCGACATCGGTCGACACAACGTGCATGTCGACGCCGAGCCGCTGTCCGACCATGCCACGCGGGTCGCGGATCGCACGCTGGTCGTCGAGCGCGTAGCCAATCGGCAGCGAGTGGACCACCGCGCGACCCTCGCGCGTCGAGTGATGGCTGCCGGCCGCGAGCACGCGTTCGATGTCGGAATTGTTCACCGTCGGCGCCTTCATGTGCACGGTCGCGGCGAAGAGATCGCTCGAGGTGCGTCCGGCGGTGATCGGCAGCACTACGCTATCCACATGCACGCCGGCCGCGCGCTCAGCGGCGTCGACTGCATGACGCAGCATTTCCTCGGCCGCTGCGATATCGGCGACCGCGCCGCCTTTCATGCCTTGCGACTGGGTATGGCCGATGCCGAGCACTTCGATCGAGTGGGTGCGGCGAGGCAGCACGTCCTGCGGGGGGCGCGGCTTCAATCGCGCGATCACGCAGACGATCTTGCTGGTGCCGATGTCGAGTCCGCACACGATCGCCGACCGCTTGCGCGAAATCGGCTTCATCTTGGGAGCAAGGCCGTGCGCCAGATTGCTCATGCGTCGCCCCCTTTCTTCTTGGTGTTTTTCTTGATCGCCTCTTCGCGCGCCTGCGCGACGGCGTCAGAGAGCCGCACGGTCAGCCGGTCGGCGAGGCGCAGGTCCACCGCCGTGATATCCCGTGACAGCAGATTCTTCTCGCGATCGAGCCGTGCCAGCGTTGCGAGCGCGCCTTCGAGGTTGGTTTCCGGCAGGCGCACGTCGACGCCGTTCTTCAGCTTCAAATTCCAGCGCCGCTCCGCGACGTAGATCGAGGCGCGCACGGAGTCGCGGATCGAGGGATACTTGTCGAGCACCGCGAGGAAGTCGCGCGCGCGGGCGGCCGCGCCGTTGCCGACCACGAACGAGAGCGAGGCGAGCCGCGGCTCGACTTTCTCGGACAGCACGGTGCCGTCGGCCGCGATCACCTTGACCTTGCCCTGCTGCTGCCACAGCGCGAACGGTTCGCGCTCGGTGACGGTGATCTGCAGGCGGTCGGGATAGAGCTTGCGCACGGTCGCTTCCGCGATCCACGGGATTGCCTCGAGTTTCGCGCGGGCGTCCGCCACGTCGAGGAACAGGAGCGACGAATGGTCGGTGACGCCGGCGGCCGCGAAAATCTCCTCGCGGCTGACCTGACGCTGCCCCGACAGCGATACGGTCGCGATGCGCATGCCCATCGCGTTCGCGCCCGCGTCCGCGGTGTCCTTGATGGCGCTGAAGATCGCCGGAACATGCTCGCCCTTCACGATGCCGTAGACCGCCGCGCCGCTCAGGAACACCAGTGCCGCCACCGCGCCGGTGAAGCGCGGCACGCGCATATGCGCGAGCGGCAGCGTGATGCGGCGCACGGAACGGCTCACCAGCCCGCGGCTGGCAGCCGCAGGCCGGCTCCGCGGCTTGAGCCGCGTTACCGATTGAGCGAGGCGTCCTCGACCATCCATTGCACCAGCTCAGCGAAAGGAATGCCCGCATATGCCGCAAGCTCCGGCACCAGCGAGGTTTCGGTCATTCCGGGCTGCGTATTGACTTCGAGACAGACCAATCCCTCCGTCCCCTGCGCAGTGTCGTCCCAGCGGAAATCCGCCCGGCTCACGCCCCGGCAACGGAGTGCACGATGAGCCGCAACCGCTAGTCTTCGGACCTCTTGGTAAACAAATGGTGAAATTTCCGCCGGTAGGATGTGGGTGGAACCGCCGGGGGCGTATTTGGCCTCGTAATCGTAGAACCGCGCCGTGGGCACGATTTCGATCACGCCGAGCGCCTCCTCCCCCATGACCGCACAGGTCAGTTCCTTGCCGGGGATGAACGGCTCGGCCAGCACCAACTCGCCGAATTCCCAGTCGGCGCGGGTCAATTCCTGCGGCGGGTGCTCATGCGCCTTGGTGACGATGAACACACCGACGCTCGATCCCTCGCTGTTCGGCTTGAGCACATAGGGCCGCTCCAGGACGTGCTCCCTGGCGGCCGCCATGCGCGAGACCAGCTTTCCGCCCGGCGTCGGCACGCCCGCGGCGCGAAATAAAACCTTGGCGAGGTCTTTCTGCATCGCCATCGCGGAGGCGAGCACGCCCGAGTGGGTGTACGGGATGCCAACGATCTCCAGGATGCCTTGCAAGGTGCCATCCTCGCCCGGGCGCCCGTGCAGCACGTTGAGCGCGGCATCGGGCTTCAAGGTTTGCAGCACCGTGCCGATGTCGCGGCCGACATCGATCTTGGTGACGCGATAGCCCTTCTTCTCCAGAGCATCGGCGCATGCCTTTCCGGAACGCAGGCTCACCTCGCGTTCGGCCGACCAGCCACCCATCAGGACAGCCACATGCTTGCCCGGCATACGCCCCGAATGCCTCTCTCGACCAATTCGCGCGTCGACGCGCGAGAATCAACAAAATGCAAAGAATCTGATTTGCGCGATTTGCGCCACAAATTTCCGAGTCACGATGTGCGTTGACTCAATCCGATTCCGTTTTGTTCTTATTGCGGCGCGGAGAAGCTCACACACCGATGCGCTTGATCTCCCATTCAAGCGTGACTCCGGACTCGTCCTTCACGCGGCGGCGTACTTCCTCCCCCAGCCCTTCAATGTCCGCGGCCGTGGCGTTGCCGAGATTGATCAGGAAATTGCAATGCAGCTGCGACACCTGTGCGCCGCCGATGATCAGCCCGCGGCAGCCGGCTGCATCGATGAGCTGCCAGGCCTTGTGCCCCGGCGGATTCTTGAACGTCGAGCCGCCGGTGCGGCTCTTCACCGGCTGCGTGGTCTCGCGTTTGCTGGTGATCTCGTCCATCTCGGCCGCGATCGCAGAGGGATCGCCCGGCGTGCCTTCGAACAGAGCCTGGGTGAAGATGACGTCGTCCGCCACGCCGCAATGCCGATAGGTGAATCCCATCTCGGCGTTGGTGTAGGTACGCACCTTGCCGGCGCGATCGACGCCGCGCGCCTCGATCAGCACATCTTTGGTCTCGCGTCCGTAGGCGCCGCCGTTCATGCGCAGCGCGCCGCCGATCGCGCCCGGAATGCCGCGATAGAAAGCGAGCCCCGCAATGCCGGCTTCCTGCGCGACTTTCGCGACGCGCAGGTCGGGAACCGCGGTGCCGGAACGAACGCGATTGCCGGTTTCGATTCTTGTTTCATTGAAGCCGCGTCCAAGCCGGATCACGACCCCCTCGACACCGCCGTCGCGCACGATCAGGTTCGAGCCGAGGCCGATCACCGTGACAGGAATGTCGCGCGGCAGGCCCGTCAGGAGACAGGCAAGGTCGCCCTCGTCCTCCGGCATGAACAACGCCTGCGCGGGGCCGCCGACGCGAAACCAGGTGAGCGGCGCGAGCGGTTCGTTCGCGAGCAGCCGGCCGCGGAGTTGCGGAAGCTTCGATTTCAGAGATTGGACGAGGTCGTCCATCACGCCTTGCCGAGCGCCGCCAGTTCACCTGGCAACGCGTACGCCCACTGGGTGATGTTGCCCGCGCCGAGGCATACGACATAGTCGCCTGCGTGCGCGGTCCCCTTGATCAGCCCCGCGAGCGCCTGGGATTCATCGAGCGCCATCACGTTGCGATGACCGCGAGCGCGCAAGCCAGCGACCAGTGAGTCGCGATCCGCTCCCGCGATCGGCGCTTCGCCCGCCGGGTAGACATGCGCGATAATCACCGCGTCGGCGTCGTTGAAACAGGTGCAGAACTGATCGAACAGCGCCGCGAGCCGGGTGTAGCGATGCGGCTGCATCACCGCGATGACCCTGCCCTTCGTCGACTCGCGCGCGGCTTTGAGCACGGCGGCGATCTCGACCGGATGGTGGCCGTAGTCGTCGAACACGGTGACGCCGTTCCAGTCGCCGGTGCGGGTGAAGCGGCGCTTCACGCCGCCGAAACCCGCGAGGCCTTTGCGGATCTGCTCGTCCGAGATGCCGAGTTCGTGCGCGACCGCGATCGCCGACGTCGCATTGAGCGCATTGTGCCGCCCCGGCATCGGCAACGAGAGGTCCGCGATTTCGTGCGCCGGCCCGCCTGCGCGGTCGCGGAACGCCACGGTGAAACGCGAGCCGGCGCCTTCCGGTTTCAGCCCGACCAGCCGCGCGTCGGCTTGAGGGTTCTCGCCGTAGGTGATGAGGCGGCGGTCCTCGATGCGCCCGACCAGCGTCTGCACGACGGGATGATCGGTACACATCACGGCGAAGCCATAGAACGGCACGTTGGTGACGAAATTCTCGAACGCGGCCTCGATCGCCTCGAAGGTCTTGAAGTGATCGAGATGCTCCGGATCGATGTTGGTGACGATCGCGACGTCGGCGGGAAGCTTCAGGAACGTGCCGTCGGATTCGTCGGCCTCGACCACCATCCAGTCTCCGGCGCCGAGCCGCGCGTTGGTGCCGTAGGCGTTGATGATGCCGCCGTTGATCACGGTCGGATCGAAGCCGCCGGCGTCGAGCAAGGTCGCAACCATCGAGGTCGTGGTCGTCTTGCCGTGCGTTCCCGCGATGGCGACGCAGCGCTTCAGCCGCATCAGTTCGGCGAGCATTTCGGCGCGGCGCACAACCGGCAGCCGCCTCGCGCGCGCTGCCGCAAGCTCGGGATTATCGCGCTTGATCGCGGTCGACACGACCACGACTTCGGCCTTGCCGAGATTGTCCGCCTTGTGGCCGACCGCGACGCTCGCCCCCTTGTCGCGCAGGCGTTTCACGTTCGCCGAGTCGGAGGCGTCCGAGCCCTGCACCGTGTAGCCGAGATTGATCAGCACCTCGGCGATGCCGCTCATGCCGATACCGCCGATGCCGACGAAATGGATGGGGCCGATATCGGTCGGCAGCTTCATGGGCGATCCCTGCGCAAAATCAGCAAGTCAGCGCGGTACCACATTCGCGACGCGCAAGACCAGATCGGCGAGCCGGTCGGCGGCATCGAGCACGCCGGCGGATTTCGCCCCTGTCGCCATCGCGGGAAGCTTTCCGGGATCGGCGGCAAGACAGGCGATCTCGTGGGCGAGGCGCTCGGGCGTGAAATCGTCCTGCTTGAGAACGATGGCACCGCCGGCTTTCGCCAGTACATTGGCGTTGGCGAGCTGATCCTGGTCGAGCGCATGCGGCAGCGGCACCAGGATCGCGGGCCGCCCGATGGCGGCGAGTTCCGCGACGGTCGACGCCCCGGAGCGCGACACGATCAGATGCGAGGCCGCGATGCGTGCCGGCAAATCGGAAAAGAACGGCGCGACCTCGGCTTTCACGCCAAGCCGCGCATAGATATCGCGGACACGCGTTTCGTCCTCGTCTCTCGCCTGCTGCACAATGGTCAGCCGCGCCCGCAAGTCCGGTAACATCCTCTCAACAGCAGATGGCACGATGTCAGCCATGACGCGCGCGCCCTGACTGCCGCCAAACACGAGGAGCTTGATCGCACCGTCGTCACCGAAATCCGGATAGGGTTCGCCGGCGGCGGCAATGACCATCGGCCGCACCGGGTTGCCGGTGAAACTCGCCTTCGCGGCGAGCGGCCCATCGAGCGTCATCCCGGGAAAGCTCATCGCAATCGCGCCGACGCGGGAGCTGAGCATCCTGTTCGCGCGTCCCATCACGGCGTTGGCATCATGGATCACGGTTGGAATCCTGCGCAACGTCGCCGCGAGCATCGGCGGCAAGGTCGGATAGCCGCCGAAACCGACGACCACGACGGGCCGGATGCGTCGCATCAGGCGCAGCGCCTTCATGGCACCGAGGCCGAGCGTAACGACGGTCTTCGCCATCGAAATCGGATCGCGGCCGCGAATGGTCGCGCTCGGGATCACGTGTATTTCGCGCGCCGGAAAATCCTGGCCGTAGCGTGTCGCGCGCTCATCGGTTGCGAGGTCGACATCGATGCCGCGTCGTTTCAGCGCCGACGCCAGGGCTTCCGCAGGAAACAGATGCCCGCCGGTCCCGCCGGCGGCGAGCAGGACGAGCGGCGACCTGGCGCCACTCATCATGCCGTCTTCCACTCGGGCGGCAAACGCTCCATCGGCTCGATCATCGCGGCGCGCGGACGTTCGCGCGTCAACGCGAGCAGCATGCCCATGCCGTAGGCGAGCGAGATCATCGACGAGCCGCCGTAGGAGATGAACGGCAGCGTCATGCCTTTTGCGGGGATTAGATGCAGGTTGACCGCCATGTTGATCGCCGACTGCGTCCCGAACAGGATCGCGAGACCCGCCGCGGCGAAGCGCGTGAACGGGTCCTGGTCGCGGAACGCGTGCTGCAGCGCGCGGATCACGATGAAGGCGAACAGCGACACCAGCGCGAGACAGAGCACGATGCCGAACTCCTCCGCCGCGACCGCGAATACGAAGTCCGCGTGGCTGTCGGGCAGGATGCGCTTGACCGTCCCCTCGCCCGGCCCGCGGCCGAACCAGCCGCCGCGCACGAAGGACTCCATCGCGTTCGAGACCTGATACATGTCGCCGGACGACGGGTCCATGAAGCGATCGATACGTTTGGTGACGTGCGGCACGAAGAAATAGGCGCCCGCAAGCCCGGCAACGGCGGCCCCGCCGAGCCCCGCGACCCAGACCATGCGCATGCCGGCCATGAAGAACAGCGCTCCCCAAACCAGGACGATGAGCATCGTCTGCCCGAAATCGGGCTGCAGCACCAGCGGCACCACGACCGCGCCGAGGAGTCCGAGCGCTATCGTGTTCGCCGGCATGTCGGACTTGCGGGTGGATTCGGCGAAGAGCCACGAGATGAGAATAACGAACGCAGGCTTCAGGAATTCGGACGGCTGGATGTTCACGCCGGCGAGCACGATCCAGCGCCGCGCACCTTTCACCTCGGCGCCGATCACCAGCGTCGCGGCGGTCATGGCAAGCGCGATGATGAATACCGCGAGCGTGAGGCGGCGGATCTGGCGCGGCGACAGGAACGAGACGGCGATCATCACCAGGAAGGTCGGCGCGAGATACATCGCGTGCCGGTTCACGAAATAGAATGCGTCGAGTCCGATGCGGGTCGCGACCGCCGGGCTCGCGGCGAGCGAGAGCACGATGCCGGTCATCATCAATACCGCGATTGCGGCAAGCATCATCCGGTCGACCGTCCACCACCACTCGGCAACCCGCGTACGTTCGACGCGCGAGATCATGGAAAGCCCCGCTCCGGTGAAAGGGAGAGCATGATCCCGAAAGGCGGACGCCGGTATTCGGAAAAGATCATGCTCCAGCGAGCTAGTCGTGACTCCGCATGGTTGACGAAAGATTAACGAAGTGCCGAAGTTTAGACCTTCGCCCCTTCGAGCTTCATCACGGCATCGCGGAAAGCCGTGCCGCGAATCTCGAAATTGCGGTACTGATCGTAGGACGCGCAGGCGGGAGAGAGCAGCACCACCGCTTCCTTCAGCCCCGCGGCCTCCGCGTCGGCGGCCGCAAGCTCCACCGCACGCTCGAGTGTGCCGGCAACCACGAACGGCGCCTTGCCCTGCAGCGTGCCGGCGAATACGCCTGCCGCCTCGCCGATCAGGTAGGCCTTGCGGATGCGCGGGAAATACCCGGCAAGCGACGTGATGCCGCCGGTCTTGGCCTTGCCGCCCGCGATCCAGAAGATGTCGGTGAAGCTCGCAAGCGCGCGCGCCGCGGCGTCCGCATTGGTCGCCTTGGAATCGTTGACGAACAGCACCTGCCCCCTGCGCGCCACCTGCTCCATGCGGTGCGCGAGGCCGGGGAACGAGATCAAGCCCTGCTGGATCGCCTCCGGCGACAGGCCCAACGCCAGCGCCGCGCCGGTGGCGCAGGCGGCATTCTGCGCATTGTGCAATCCGCGCAGAGAGCCGATGCCGCCGATCTGCACCACCGCGCGCGCGGTGCCGCCCGCCGCGCGCATCACCTGATCTCCCTCGACATAAATTCCGTCGGAGAGCGGACGCCGCACGGAAACGCGCACAATCCGCTTGCCGCCGCGATCGATGCGGTCGGCCACCGCCTGCGACCAGTTGTCGTCGACGCCGACGATTGCGGTGCCGGCATTCGCGACCAGCCGCTCCTTGATCGCCGCGTAATCCTTCAGCGTGCCGTGGCGGTCGAGGTGATCTTCGGTGACATTGAGCAGGATGCCGACGGACGGATCGAGCCGCGGCGCGAGATCGATCTGGAACGACGAACACTCGATCACGTGCACGCGCCCCTGCGCGGGCGGCTGCAGCGAGAGGATCGCAGTGCCGATATTGCCGCCGAGCTGCACGTCGTATTGCGCAACGCCGAGCAGATGCGCGACCAGCGCCGTCGTCGTGGACTTGCCGTTGGTACCCGTGATCGCGACGAACGGCGCATCGGGCGCGGTGTTGCGCCGCTCGCGGCAGAACAGCTCGATGTCGCCGATCACCTCCACCGCTGCGTTGCGTGCCAGCCCGACGGTCCAGTGCGGCGCCGGGTGCGTCAGCGGCACGCCGGGCGTGAGCACCAGCGCAGCAATTTTGCTCCAGTCGATGTGGCGCAGATCCGCGACCGGGATGCCGGCCGCCCGCGCCTTCTCGAGGCTCGCCTCGGTATCGTCGAACGCCACGACATCCGCACCGCCGGCGAGCAGCGCGCTTGCGCTCGCGATCCCGGACGCGCCAAGACCGAACAGCGCGACTTTTTTTCCCGCGAATGCCGTGACTGCGATCATCGCAGCTTCAAGGTTGCCAGCCCGACCAGCGCCAGCCCGATCGAGATGATCCAGAAGCGGATCACGATCTGCGGCTCGGTCCAGCCCTTCTGCTCGAAGTGGTGATGCAGCGGCGCCATGCGGAATACCCGCTTGCCGGTGAGCTTGAACGAGATCACCTGCACGATCACCGACACGGCCTCGAGCGCGAACAGCCCGCCGACGATTGCCAGGACCAGTTCGTGTTTGGTCGCGACCGCGACCGAACCGAGCAATCCGCCGAGCGCGAGCGAGCCGGTGTCGCCCATGAAGATCGAGGCCGGCGGCGCGTTGAACCAGAGAAAGCCAAGGCCCGCGCCGATCACGGCGCCGCACAGGATCGCAAGCTCGCCGGTGCCCGGCACGAAGTGCAGTTGCAGATAGTCGGTGAGGTAAGCGTTGCCGACCACGTAAGAGAACACGCCGAAGCAGCCTGCCGCGATCATCACCGGGCCGATCGCGAGCCCGTCGAGTCCGTCGGTCAGGTTCACCGCATTGCCGGCACCGACGATGATGAAGGTGCCGAAGATCAGGAAGAACCAGCTCAGGTTGATGACCAGCTCCTTGAAGAACGGGAACGTCAGCGACGTGGCAAACGGCGGACGCCCCAGGCTCATCAACGCCCAGCATGCGCCGAATGCCACCAGCCCTTCGATGACGAGGCGCAGCTTTCCGGCGAAGCCGCCGTGGCTCTGCTTCGTCACCTTCAGATAATCGTCGTAGAACCCGACGAGGCCGAAGGCGAGCGTCACGCCGAGCACGATCCAGACATAAGGATTGGACGGATTGGCCCACAGCAGCGCCGACACCGTGACGCCGGACAGGATCATCAGCCCGCCCATCGTCGGCGTGCCGCGCTTGGTCTGCAGGTGCGAGGCCGGCCCGTCCTCGCGGATCGGCTGACCCTTGCCCTGGCGCAGCCGCAGATGATCGATGATCCACGGGCCGAACAGGAATACGAACAGCGCCGCGGTCGCCATCGAGCCGCCGGTGCGCACGGTGAGATAGCGAAACACGTTGAAGATGCCGATCGTGGCGGAAAAATCCGCAAGCCAGTAAAGCATGTGTTCAACCTTGAATCTGTTCGGCCTCGCGCGCATAGCGGCGCCGGAGCGCCTTGACGATCGGACTCATGCGCGAGCCGAGCGAACCTTTGATCATGACGGCATCGTTGGCGGCAATCGCGCCCAGAATTTCCGGCTCGAGCGCCGCGGAGGTGTCGGCATAGCCGCCCCGGCGTCCGGAGGGAAGTGCGTCCCACAGCGATTTCATCAGCGGGCCGGAGCAGAACACGAGATCGACCGCATTACCGGTCACCGCGTCCGCCATGTCCGCATGCAGCGCCGCACCGTCCGGGCCGAGCTCGAGCATGTCGCCGAGCACCGCGATGCGCCGGCCCATGCCCTTCATCGGCACCTGGCCGAGCAGCGCCAGCGCCGCACGCATCGAGACCGGATTCGCGTTGTAGCTCTCATCAATCAGCAGAACGGCCCCACCGGGCAGTTCGAGAGTCACACGCTCGCCTCGCCCGGCCGGGGCTTTCAGATCGGCGAGCGCGAGCGCCGCGAGCGCGAGATCCGCCCCGAGCAATTGCGCGGCGGCAAGCACCGCGAGCGAATTCTCGACCACGTGTCGGCCCGGCGCACCGAGTTTGTATGTGACGTCACGGCCGAGAATGCTTGCCTGCACGGTCGAGGTTTCGGCTTGCAGCGAAACTTTGGCGAGATGGGCGTCTGCGCCATCGCTTTCGCCGAACGCAACGATGTGCTTCACGGCTGCGATCTGCGCGGCGCGTTTGAGATGCGCGAACTGCGGGTTGTCGGCGTTGAGCACTGCCGTACCTCCCGGTTCGACGCCGAGAAAGATCTCCGCCTTCGCATCCGCGATCGCCTCGAGCGTGCCGAAGAATTCCAGATGCACTGGCGCGATCGTGGTGACGATGGCCACATGCGGGCGCACGAGTTTCGTCAGCGGCGTGATCTCGCCCGCGTGATTCATGCCTATCTCGAACACGCCGAACTTCGCCGATTGCGGCATCAGCGCAAGCGACAGCGGCACGCCCCAGTGATTGTTGTACGAGGCAGCCGACGCATGCGTCTCGCCCTGCTTGCCAAGCACGAGGCGCAGCGCTTCCTTGGTGCCGGTCTTGCCGACCGAGCCGGTGACCGCGACGATCTTCGCATGCGAGCGTGCGCGCGAGGCTTTCGCGAGATCGTTCAAACCAGCGAGCGCATCATCGGCGATCAGCAGCGGTGCGCCCTGCGGCATCGCTGCCATCTTCCGGCGCGCCACGACCGCGAGCCCTGCTCCGGCCTGCAGCGCGGCCTCGACGAACTCATGCCCGTCACGATTTTCGCCCCGAATGGCGAAGAACGCCTCACCGGGTTTGATCGTGCGCGTGTCGATCGACAGTCCCGGCACGTCGGGCGGCAGGTTGCCGGCACGCTCCGCCTTCATGGCGGCGGCCATTGCGTCGAGAGACCAGAGCGGTTCGCTCACGCGACCTTCTCCTTGAGCGCGGCGGCGACCGCTTCGTGGTCGCTGAAGTCCAACACCCGGTCGCCGACAATCTGGCCGCTTTCATGGCCCTTTCCGGCAACCAGCAGCACGTCGCCGGGCTGCAATGCGGCAACCGCGTGGCGGATCGCCTCGCCGCGATCGCCGATTTCGCTCGCTCCGCGCGCCGTCGCCATGATGGCGGCACGGATCGCCGCCGGCTTTTCGCTGCGCGGATTGTCGTCGGTGACGATCACGGTGTCGGCCTTCTCGGCCGCGATCGCACCCATCAGCGGGCGCTTGCCCTGATCGCGGTCGCCGCCCGCGCCGAACACGACGACGAGCTTGCGCTTCGCGTAAGGCCGCAGCGCTTCCAGCGCCTTGGACAGCGCGTCGGGCTTGTGCGCGTAGTCGACGAAGATCGGCGCACCGTTGCGCTGCCCGACCAGTTCGAGTCTTCCCTTCGCGCCTTCGAGGCCCTCGAGCGCGCCGAACACCTTGGCGGGATCACTCCCGGTCGCGATGGTCATGCCGGCCGCGACCAGCGCGTTTTCCACCTGGAACGCGCCGACCAGCGGCAGGCGCACGCGATGCGCCTTGCCGTCGTGTTCGAGCCTTAGCGTCTGGGAGAAGCCGTCGATCTCCACATCGGCGAGGCGGATGCCGCTGGCGTCCCGCCCGACGGTGAGTACGCGCAGGCCGCGCTTTGCCGCTGTGGTGACGACGCGCTCCGCATGCGGGCTATCGGCCGATACGACCGCCGCGCCGCCTTCCGCGACGACGCGTTCGAACAGAATCAGCTTCGCGGCGAGGTAGGCTTCCTCGGTCGCGTGATAGTCCATGTGATCGCGCGACAGATTGGTGAAGCCGCCGACCGTGACGCGCACGCCATCGATGCGATGCTGGTCGAGACCGTGCGAGGACGCCTCCATCGCGAGATGCGTGATGCCGTCTTCGGCGAGGCGGTCGAGCGTGCGCGCCAGCTCGATCGGATCGGGCGTGGTGAGCGAGCCGTAGATTTCCTCGCGCGGCGTCACCAGCCCGATCGTGCCGATGCTCGCCGCCTCATGGCCGAGCGCCGCCCAGATCTGGCGCGTGAACGCCGCGACCGAGGTCTTGCCGCTGGTGCCGGTCACCGCCGCGATGGTTCTCGGCTGGCGCGCATAGAACCGCGCGGCCGCAAGCGCGAGCGCACGCCGCACATTCGCGGCCTGCACCAACGCGACGTCCCCGGGCAGCGTGTCCGGCGCGCGCTCCGCCAGGATCGCAGCCGCCCCCGCCGCGAGAGCCTGCGGGACGAACGATAATCCATCCGCCTTGGTGCCGGGCACCGCGACGAACAGATATCCCGGCTTTACCTTGCGGCTGTCGGCCGTGATGCCGGTGATGTCGCGCGCGGCAAAGCGCGCGTCGACCTGTCCGTCCTGTCCGATGATGTCTGAAAGCTTCACGTTCGCGCCCGGCGCTGATTCGGCCGGATATTAAGTCTCGGCAACCGAAAGCGCGACCGCTACCGCGCCGCCTGCTTTGCGCCGGCCAGAATGAGCTGGTCGGCCGGCGGCAGGTCGAGCCGCGGTTCCAGCCCGAGCATTGGCGCGACGCGCGCAATGATCTTGCCGGTCGTGGGCGCCGCGTTCCAGCCGGACGTGGCAAATCCATGCGTCTCGGGCAGGCCCTGCGGCTCGTCGATCAGGATGGTGATGAGATAGCGCGGCTGATCGGCCGGCAGCACCGCCATGAACGTAGCGAGCAGCTTGGTCTTGGAATAGCGGCCGTTGATCACCTTCTCGGCGGTGCCGGTCTTGCCGCCGACGTAGTAGCCCGGAATGTCGACCTTCTTGGCCGAGCCCTTCTCGGCGTTGAGCCGCATCAGATAGCGCATCTTCAGGCTGGTCTCGGGCTTGATCACCTGCTTGCCGAGCGCCTGCGCTTCCTGCTCGGTGCGCTTGAGGAACGTCGGCGGGATCATGAAGCCGCCGTTCATCAGCGCGCCGACCGCCATCGTGGCCTGCAGCGGCGCGACCGAGAGCCCGTGGCCGAACGCGATGGTGATGGTGTTCAGCTCGCCCCAGCGCTTCGGCACGATCGGCATCGCGCTTTCCGGGATCTCGGTCGTGACCCGGTCCAGCTGGCCCATTTTCTTCAGGAACCATTTGTGATGCTCGACGCCCAAGCCGAGCGCGATCTTGGCCGTGCCGATGTTCGACGAATAGGTGAACACCTCAGGCAGCGACAGCACGCGCTTCTGCGCGTGATAGTCGCTGATGTTGAACTTGCCGTAGCGCAGCGAGGCGCGCGCATCGAGCATCGAGTTGAGATTGAACTTGCCCGAGTCGAGCCCCATCGCCAGCGTCAGCGCCTTGAAGGTCGAGCCCATCTCGTACACGCCGGTGGTGAGCCGGTTGATGCGCGTCGGGTCGCTTGCTTCCTTCGGATTGTTCGGATCGAAATCCGGCACCGACACCATCGCGAGGATTTCGCCGGTGCGCACGTCGGTGATGACGCCAGCCGCGGCCTTGGCCTTGAACTTGTCGCGCGCCGCGATCAGCTCGTCGCGCATCGCATGCTGCACGCGCAGGTCGATCGAGAGCTGCACCGGCTCCTGCAGCCGGTCGGTGGCAAGCCCCGCGGCGTGCAGCGCCGCCAGCCCGTTGCCGTCGAGCCACTTCTCGATGCCGGCGATACCCTGGTTGTCGACGTTGACGAGGCCGATCAGGTGCGCGACCTCGGCGCCGTTCGGATAGATGCGCTTGTTCTCGTTGAGGAAGCCGATGCCGGGAATGCCGAGCTTGTAGATGTCCTGCTGCTGCTTCGGCGTGATCTCGCGCCGCAGCCAGGCAAAACCGCGCTTCCGGTTGCCGAGCCGGTCGCGCACTTCCTTCGCGTCGAGATCGGGCATCACGGCCGTAAGCAATTCCACGGCCTCGTCCACGTCGATCAGCCGCTTCGGCTCGCCGAACAGCGAAGGCGTGCGCACGTCGGTCGCCAGCACCTCGCCGCGTCGATCAAGCACGTCGGGCCGCGCGGTGGCCACGGCGTCGGTGCCGATGCGGCGCCCGCCATGGCTGTCCGGGGTCAGCGCATAAACGACGAGCCGGCCCGCGATGATGGCGTAGATCGATGTGAAGGCGAGCATCGCCAACCCGATCCGGCCGCGCGCTTTCATGGATCGATCGGCCTTGCCGTAAAGCAGCGCGCGCAGGATGCGGCGGCGCAGCGGCTCGGCCGGCCGTGCGGAAATTGCCGGCGTCGGCACAGGCGCGGTCGCGTTTTCACTCATTGCGGTTCGCTCCGCCATCGGGCAGGCTTCCGGTCAGCGCCTCGGTGTCGGCGAAAATCTCGACCAGCGCGCCGATCGGATCGGCGGTGCCGGGCGGCACGAGTTCGACCGGCCGCTCCGGCAGACGATCCAGCGTATCGAACTGCCGCGCCTCGACCGACTTCAAGGTCAGATGGCGCCGTGCCAGTTCCTGGATGCGGTCGGGACGATCCAGCTTGCTCCACTCGGCGCGCAAATTCGCGATCGCGTCCTGCTCGCGCCGCACATCGGCGCGCAGCTTCGATACTTTCTCGGCCTGCAGGGTCGACTCGTATTTGATCTTGTAGACGTCGGCCGCCGCGAGCACGAGCGCGGCCAGCACCACGACATGGAGCAGACGCCAGACCATCAGCGCCCCCTCATGGCGTCGGCGAGCGGCGGCAGGCGCGGCAGCAGATGCGAGAGATCGCCGCCGATCGGCGCGGCCGCGGTGCGCGCTCCGGCACGCAGCTTGGCCGAGCGGGCGCGCGGATTGACGGCGATTTCCTGATCGTCCGCGACCAGCGGCTTGCGCGTCAGGATCTCGAAGCTCGGCGGCGCATGCGCGACTTCCGGCTGATGGCGCGAGCCCGCGACGATGCGGCCATGCTCGGCAAGGAAGGTCTTCACGATGCGGTCTTCCAGCGAATGAAATGAAATGACGACGATGCGCCCGCCGGCTTTCAGCATGCGCTCGGCCGCGCCGAGCGCCGCGACGAGTTCGCCGAGCTCGTCGTTCACGAACATGCGCAGCGCCTGGAACGTGCGCGTCGCCGGATGCACCTCGCCCGGCTTGCCGCGCACGACGCGCGACACGATGTCGGCGAGCGCGCCCGTGGTCGTGATCGGCTGATCGGCGCGCGCCTGCACGATCGCGCGCGCGACGTTGCGTGCGAAGCGTTCCTCGCCGAGCGTCCTGATGATGAAAGAAAGATCGCGTTCGGTGGCCGCGTTGACCAGATCGGCCGCGCTCGGGCCGTCGCCGCCCATGCGCATGTCGAGCGGGCCGTCGTTGCGGAACGAGAAGCCGCGGCCGGCCTGATCGAGCTGCATCGACGAGACGCCGAGATCGAGCAGAATCCCGTCGACGGTCGCGTGACCGAGGCTGTGCGCGACGTTCTCGAGATTGGAGAAGCGATCCTCGGAGAGCGTCAGCCGCCCTTCGGCCTCATCCACCAGCGCGAAGCCTCCCGCGATGGCATCGCGGTCACGGTCGATACCGATGACCGTCGTCCCGCCGACCCGCAGAATCGCGCCGGTATGTCCGCCTGCGCCGAACGTGCCGTCGATATAGACGCCGTCATGGACGCCGAGTTGCTCGAACGTCTGGCGGGCGAGCACGGGAATATGACGGGCCAGTCCGCCAGCGACAGCGCTTTTGCCGTCGCCGCCCGCCATCATTCCCGTGCTTTGTGCGCGTCGTGCGCCGCCACCCGGGAGCCCAGCTGCTTCTTCAGTGCGCGCACCGTCCCGGTGGCCTCCGCGAGTTGCGCGCGAAAGCGTCCAGGCTCCCAGATCTGAAATTTGTGTCCAAGGCCGACGAAGGCGATCTCGGCCGTGATGCCGGCGTGGGTCTTCAGCGTGTCCGAGAGGATCACGCGGCCCTCGCTGTCGATCTTCAGCGTTTCGCTCGTGCCGTAGAGCGAGAGCGTGAAGGCGTCCCGCTCGTCCGAATAAGGCGGGAAGCTCGCAATCAGCGTCTCGATCTCGGAGAGCAGCGCATTGCCCCCGGCATCCACCGCCGGCTGGTCGAGCGCCGGATAGCAATAGAGCCCGTCGAAGCCGTCGCGCGCCAGCACCGCGCGGTAAGAGGCAGGGATCGAGACGCGTCCCTTCGCGTCGAGGCGCAAGGTGAAGTTCGAGACGAACCGATCCATTCCCGCGCGCAATCCCCTGTTCCGCCTGTTCTTCGGCGGAAAGCCATCCCGGCGCGCTCGGGGTCGCGCGGCGCACATTGCTCGCGCTTCCCCTCCCGATCGCGGCTGGGAATTTTTGGGATATCATGGGACCTTATGGTCGTCAAACGGTACCCGCGCGCGCCGCAGGCCGGCGCACGCTGATCAGGATTAACGGTCGATAAACTTAAGGAAGTGTTGCCGAGGGCCGTTTCGCGCACTCGGACCTCACGCCAACAGCACTTGGACGGCGCGAATCGAGGGCGCCGCGCCGTGCCGCGGCAAACCTTCCGTCGCGCCTGGTGAACCCCGCACTTCGCGGCGCAAATGTGTCACGGAATGGGAACACCACTCCGGTTCCGGCGTTTCCTTTGCAGGACGCCGGCACTCCCGGCGACCCGAGAAACCTGTCTCAAGATCGCCCCACAGGAGGCATCACATGTTCAAGCGAATCATGGCCGTTGCGGCCGTGAGCGGTCTGGCTTTGACCAGCGCGCTCGCGCAGTCGACCACGACTCCGTCCACCACCCCGACGCCGAGCGCGGCAAATCCCGCGCCGACCTCGAGCGCCGCCGCTCCGGCCGCGAACCCCGCCGGCAAGGCGAACTTCGTGACCAAGCAGTCCTCCGATCAGCATCTCGCCTCGAAGTTCAAAGGCACCGACGTGATCGGCGCCGACGACGCAAAGATCGGCGACGTCAGCGACCTGCTGTTCGACAAGGACCGCAAGATCATCGCGTTCATCGTCGGCGTCGGCGGCTTCCTCGGCATCGGCGCGAAGGACGTCGCGATCGATCCGGCCTCGTTCCAGGCGGTTCCCGGCAAGGACGCGACCGACACGAAGCTGCGCCTCTCGATGACCAAAGATGAGTTGAAGGCCGCTCCGGCGTTCGAGCCGTATCAGCCGCCGCGTCCGGTCAGCAGCCAGAACGCGCCGACCCGCCCGATGGGCGCGCCGCCGCCGACGGCTCCGGCCCCCAAGCAGTAAGCGAAACCGCGATCTCGCGGCCTCTTCCGGCCCTGATCCATGGATTTGGATCAGGGCCATTTTCTTGGTGAAGCCTCCCCCCGTCTCCCGGCATCGGCTAGACTTCTGCGTCGAACACGCACGCGCATGACGAGTGTTGCGCGACGTCCGGGGGGACGCACATGCCGATCGATCAGGCCACCAGCCGCCGCCGCTTTCTGCAATTCCTTGCCGGCAGCCCGCTGCTCGCCGGCAGTTTGCCTGCTTTCGCCGAGGGACCGGTGGCGGGCACGAAGCTGTCCGACCCCATCATCTGGGCACCGCTCAAGACCGAGAACCTGATCAAGAGCCCGAAGGAGGCGATCAACGTTTTCGATTTCGAGCCGGCCTGCCGCGCCAACGTTCCGCCCGCGCATTTTGGCTACATGGCTTCCGGCATCGATGATGAAGTCACGCTGCGTGCCAATCGCGAAGACTTCCTGAAATTCGTGCTGCGTCCGCGCCGTCTGGTCGACGTGAGCAAGGTCGACATGAGCGTCGAGATTTTCGGCGTGCGATACCAAACGCCGATCATCGTCGCACCGGTCGGCGGACAGCAGTCGTTCCACCCCGAAGGCGAAATCGCAGTGGCGAAAGCCGCGCGCGCCGGCGACCACCTGCAGATCCTGTCGACGTCAACAAACGCCGGCGTCGAAGATGTCGCCGCCGCGCGCGGCGCGCCGCTCTGGTACCAGCTCTACGCCACCAACAAGTGGGAGGTCGCCAAGGCGATGGTGGCGCGCGCCGAGAAATCCGGCTGCCTCGCGGTGGCGGTCACGATCGACCGCTCGGGCGGGCGCAATCAGGAAACGCTGTTCCGGCTGGTGCCGACCGACTCGCGCGACTGCAATGCTTGCCATGAGCGCGGCAGCCTCGCCACCAACCTCAAGCGCCGCGCGATGTATCAGGGGCTCGACATTTCCGGCCTCAGCCACACGCAATCGTCCAATATGACGTGGGATTTCCTCAAGCGGCTGCGCGACACCACGAAAATGAAGATCGTGCTCAAGGGCGTGCTGGCGCATGAGGACGCCGTGCTCGCCGCCGATGCCGGCATGGACGCGATCATCGTCTCGAACCATGGCGGGCGCAGCGAGGACTCCGGCCGCTCCACCATCGACGCGCTGCCCGAGATCGTCGAGGCGGTGCGCGGCCGCATGCCGATCCTGATCGACTCCGGCTTCCGTCGCGGCACCGATATCGTCAAGGCGCTGGCCCTGGGTGCGCACGCGGTGTGCATCGGCCGGCCGTACATCTGGGGTCTCGGCGCATTCGGCCAGCCTGGCGTCGAGCGCGTGCTCGAATTGCTGCGCATCGAGCTCCACGCCGCGATGCAGCAGGTCGGAGCGCCGACCGTTAAGGATCTTGTGCCGGGCATGGTGCGCCGGGCCTGAGCATGATCCCGAAAAGTGGAGACCGGTTTTCGGAAAAGATCATGCTCGAACAAAGAGCGTCAGCGCGCCGGTTTTTCTTCCAACGCCGCGTACGGTCCTGCCGCGTACACGATCCGCCCGCCGACCATGTGAGCAGCGCCTCGAGCGCGCCGATCTCGGCCACCTGTGCCGGCTTGACTTGGGAATCCGCAGCGCCTGCATGGAGGGAGCGACTTGGACAGCGCGGGAGCGCGCTGGCGACGGGAGGGCGTGAACGTGAGGAGATTGACCGCACGCATCAGTCGGCTTGAAACCCGCGATGGCGCGAGATGGCGCGACGACGAGCATTTGAGCGAGCCCGAGCTGGAGGCCCGGATCTGCAGAGCTGCCGAACAACTGACGACGCAATGGCGCAACGGCGGGATGGGCGTTGCCGCCATCGTGGCGGACACGGGCTGGTCGGCGGACGACCCCCGGCTGGCGCCGCTGCTCGTCGAAGTGCAGGCACCGGCGTTCGACGCCGCCCGGTATCTCGCCGCCGTGCGGTTGCCGAAATGATTCTGCGTCCTCGCGAGACGCATAGTCCCAAAAGCGAGGGGCCGCCGGTTAAGGCAGCCCCTCCATTGCAAGCCGTCGAGCGGCTCAGAAACCGGATCTACACGCCGCTTTTCAGGCGGCGTACCCCTTGGAAGGGACGACGATCCAGCTGGCCGCACGCGGCGATTGGCAATGAGACACTGGATCACCTCCTTTCAGTTTGTTAACGACGAATCGGAAGGTAAGTGCGATTGGCCGATTTGTGAAGTGCCGCGCGGCAACAGTTTCGGCGATTCATGTGCCCGCCAGTTCCCTCACGGCGTCGGCGGTCTCGCGTGGCGCTTCCGCCGGCACATTGTGGCCGACCAGCGGAAGGGTGCGGCGCTGGTACGGCCCGGTGAAGTGTTTGGCATGCGCGATCGAGGCTTCCGGCGGCACCGTGCCGGGTGTCTCGCCCTGCAGCGTGATCGCCGGCACCGCAATCGGCGGTTTCGCGGCGAGTTTTGCTTCGATGACCGCGAGCGCGGGATCGCCTGCCACGGTGCCGTAACGCACGCGGTAGGAGTGGATCACGACGTCGACGAAATCCGGATTGTCGAACGCGTCAGCGCTTGCCTCGAAGGTCGCGTCATCGAAGCTCCAGTTCGGCGACCACAGTGTCCATAGGAGCTTCGCGATGCCGCGGCGGTTTTCGGTGAGGCCCGCGCGGCCGCGCTCGGTGTGGAAATAATATTGGTACCAGTAGCGATGCTCCTGCTCGGCCGACGCCGGCTTCGCCGAGCCCGCGACGTCATGCATGTTGTAGCCGCCGCAGGTGACGAGCCCGGCGACGCGCTCGGGCCACAGCGCGGCGACGATGCAAGCCGCACGACCGCCCCAGTCGTAGCCGCAGAGCACCGCCCGCTCGATGCCCAGCGCGTCCATCATCTCTTTCAGATCGTTGCCGAGCGCGGCCTGCTCGCCCGAGCGCATCGTGTCTTTGGAAAGAAACCGCGTCGGCCCATAGCCGCGCAGATACGGCACGATGACGCGGCAGCCCGAAAGCAGCGGCAGCATCTCGTCGAATGCGCGCGGCGCGTAGGGAAAGCCGTGCAGCAGGATGACGGGTACGCCCGCGCCGCTCTCCTCGTAGGCGATCTCGAGTGTCGGCGTGCGGACATGCTTCACGGCAGGCATCGGATTCTCCGGCGTGACGAACCATCTTGGTCCCCTTATTGTTTCACCTGACGCGCGCCGGGAGAACAACAATGTCCGCCACCGCACGGCTCAAACATTTCGGCTGGGGCCGCGAGGGCGAAGGCCTCACGGCGGAAGAAGAAGCCTTCGTGCTGTCGCGCGCCGAAGCGCGCTTCGCCACCGCACTGAAAGAGAGCGCGAGCGCGCCGCGTCTCGACGAGATCAAGCTGCACGCGCCACGCGTCACGCCGCCCGCCTCGCTTCCGTTCTGCACCAGCGAGCACTACGACCGCGCCGCGCACACCTACGGCAAGTCGTACCCCGACCTCGCGCGCGGCATCGCGCGCGACTATGCGAATGCACCCGACGTTGTCGCCTATCCGCGCGACGAGCACGAGGTCGCCGCTGTGCTCGACTGGGCCGGATCGGCCGATGCGACCGTGACCCCGTTCGGCGGCGGATCGAGCGTCTGCGGCGGGGTCGAGCCGCATCG